>WNFL01165454.1_pt1 | contig 11604 bp, 15 predicted proteins | sample 5400361 | NCBI WGS metagenome assembly WNFL01 (sample SAMN13153351, study PRJNA577476) | soil metagenome | isolation source: 40 cm soil on Douglas fir-dominated hillslope | place: USA:California | collected 2013-09-17
CCCGCCACATTGAAGGGCGGATACGTAACCAGCGGAAAGGTGGCCAATCGCTCTTGAATGAACGAAGGCGAATCACCCTGGCGGACTTCCCAAAAGAATGGCTTCCCAAACCAAGTAGGGACGACCAGCACACACTGCCGCTAGTATGAAGGTTGTCCGCCATTGCCCGCTTTCTACTCTATAACCGCGTTACTTTATGAACTCTGCGCCATCATTAGAAACGCCTCCGTCTTCATAATCATGCTTCAGGATGTACATCGTATGATCTTGGGGTCTTGGGTGACCTCTCCATTCGTCGGTGTGAGGGTAGCGATCAGACGGTTGAGCTACTGACCGCGCGTTCCGATTGAAAAGGATAGTTGAAACAAAGAATGATAGTTACATGATAGGTGATCAGCCATGCGCTTTGTTTCCAAAACTGGTACCCCCCCCTATCCAATCCAACCCAATCCTCGTCCCATCCATTTGAATTCCCATCTGTCCCGTCCTCATCCCATCCCATCCCATCCCTATCCCTATCCCATCCTGTCTTGTCCTATCCTCCTCACTCCACCCGGTCCATTGTTCCTCGTCTCCAATGACCTCATTCGGGGCGTATCGGCTGGACGCGGTAAAGAAACTTGGTATATATTAGAATAATGAATAAATAATATTCTTTATAACTTCCCTTTCATTTATTCATCGGTGTTGCTTGGTCGACCAAACAAGCCACGCTCCTCAACCAACCGCCTCCTCACATATACAGTCCCTTGCCATCCATCCAGACTGACTTCCAGGTCCAATCACCAAACGTGGCGATGTTTCAGAACTTCATTGGGTCCATTGCTTTCGTCATGTAGTCATGGCAGATGCGCTGATGCGAAGTCGCGAGCAGGTTTCCTGGGTTGGCAGGAGGAGGATCGATTCGAGCACCTCCTCAAGCGTATGACGAGCATTACCGGGCATACTCAGTAGCGATGCTTCCGGGACGGCAACGAGACAACGTCAGCTATGGCGGCAAGGGTCAGTCAAGTGTCCTCGAACAATGTACTTCAACAAGCTCATGATATTGTCTGTCTTATTAGTTATAATGCCACCCTCTGCATTGGCCAGATTATGTGAGCAATGACGCGTCGCACTGCGCCTGAACGCGCCTATCGCTGACGACGTCGCTTATATGCAGCAAATCTCGACTTTGAGAACCCATGGATGTTCCTTCTGCGCAACCCTGCGAACCACGCTGCTTCGACGCATGCAGGTGTGCTAGAATTCATCGCTGATGAAGGATGTGTGCACCTCCCGCACTGGGTAGGTGCGGCCAGACTGAACCCTACCATAGTACTGATCGTTTCCTTAAGATGATGAAAACCTTACGACTGAATGAAGGCGACCCCATTCGCGTGACTGGTGCGCGATTGCCAAAGGGCAAATTTATCAAACTGCAAGCGCAAACGGTGGACTTTATTGAGGTATCCGATCCAAAGGCCGTGTAAGTATCCCAATCTCTTCATTGTAGCGACGCAGTCCCGAGACCTCGCAGCCATAAGTACTTTCTTCTGACATACTCCTAATAGCCTTGAACAGGCACTACGTAACTTCACATGTCTCACCCAAGGCGATATGATCGAAATCATTTACAACTCGATCGTCTTCCGGCTGTTAGTGATGGAAACCAAACCCGAAACCGCGCACGGGATCTCCGTCTTCGAGACTGACCTAGAAGTGGACTTCGCCACCCCGGTGGGCTACAAAGAGCCCGAGCGAATAAAGCCGCCACCACAAGCAACCATGGCCTCGAAGCTTGGTATCAAAGTGGAAGACACGACTCCACTTAACAGCCGACCTGGGAGCTCTATGGGATTCGCTGCCGGTACCTCTACCACTGAAAGTGGCTTTGAGGCGTTCAAGGGTCGAGGGGAGACTCTGAACGGACGGAAGACGAAGGGCAAGGGTAAGGCGGGGCGGAAGATTACAGGGGTGGACCCAGACAGTAAGATCATACGTACTGAGTACTCCATATCCTCCTCCCACTGGTGTTCATGCCCTGACGGATGATTCATCGCAGCCAGAAGAGAGTCATAACCTCCGAGATGCTCGAAGGTGGAGGGGACGGCCCAGCACCGCTCAATCTCCCACTCGGGAAACTCTTTTTCGGATACGCATTTGTACCCTATAAACCGCCTTCCACAGTCGCCACTGCGCCGACCTCCAACGCGTTCATAGGCGGCGGAAACACCCTCTCTGGAAGGAGGATCGTACCCACTGCACCGGAGGGTGATGTATCCCCTTCAGGATTAGGATCAGATACCCCAGCATCGGCGCACAGTTGGGGATCGGGAGGGCAAGCGCTGGGGAGTGCTGGGCGACCTCCACAGCCCAAGGAGAAGAAGAAGGCACGCAAGGGAGGCGTTATTGACGTCGATTGATCAATCTCTACAACCTTATACCAATGCTCCTATGGCCTATAATGTATCATAACGTGAAATGCAATTGTCTTCCGAGCATGAAGCAACACAAACAAAACAAGAGAGGTGCGAAGAAAGCGAACGGATGTAACAAGCCTGGCCAATGAAGGGGTTAAGGGTTAAGGGCCGTGAACCAAGATCTTTGAGTCATAGCACCAGCGAGTCCAAAGGTCTATAAAGTCCCGTAAAGTCCATGTCTCTTGGAGGAACGCTTGACATCTGCATCGACTTCCAATGCCTTGCGCGCCGTCCAAAAATGGAGCCTGCGGACTGTCACACGCGGAGCAGCGAACACATGTGAGGTATCGAGCAAGGTAGTAGGTCGTGCTGAGTGTGCTTGAACACTCGAAGCGTTGGAGCTGCTAGTGTCGCTGTCGGAGTCGTACCAAGCTCTACGAGGAAGACCTAACCGGTCTAGCATACCCCTACAAAGGGGCGGTCATTTGCGTATAAAGGGGGGGGAGATGGTGCGTACTCTTCAAAATCGAAGAATTCGTCTAAGAACTTCCTCCGAACCTCCTCCGTCTTCCGATCGTCAGGGCGCATATCCCACACACTCTCCCTTGCTGCGAGGACGACGTGCATGTGTTTGGTCGAATGCGTAACGATCTCGTCCAAAGTCATTGGCAGGAACCGAACGCATGGGAGTTGGGAGTTGCCTGTCTGTTCCACGATGAGCCCAGGTGGATTGAGGCGGGGTTTACGGCGTAGCGAGGACCAAGGCCGAGGAGTAGGTACCGATTGCCTGTGTGCAGACCCGTCATGGAGGAGGCAGTCTTGATAGTAGGAGAGGCTGGTATCGGGTGCATCCGAATTCCGACGTCCCCCTGTCCAATCAGACATCCGAATCGTTGCAGAGCCAGCGACACCACTCGAACTCATCCGAGGGTTATTCTCCTCGCTCGTCTGGTCGCTGCCTGAGTAACTACCGGCACAGACTCCGCTCGATCCACTCCATCCCGTCGACGTGCTCGAGTTACTGAATTTACCACCGTATGGCGGTTCTCCAGTACTCTCAGGGGAGACTACCAGAGGAATTCGAAATTCGACGGTGTTCTTGATGACTGAATGCGGCTCGTGCGCTCCATGGACAAAAATTTCATGAAGGAGGTAACCCATGTCCTGGACGGTAGGATCTATATCGAGTGATGACAGTAGGTTGTAGAAGCTTTCCTCCGCGTCATCGTTGAAGAGAGGATTGGGAGATTCGAGGTTGAATTCGAGCCGAGGAACGAAGAAATCATCTGTGATCAGTTCAATCCAACCACTGGGCTTGAGCACGCGGTGGACTTCAGTAAGAATGAGGCCCCAAGCGTAACGTGGAACGGCTAGGGTGAGGTCGGAGAGTCGAACGAAATCGAAGGTCGCGTCTGAAAAAGGCAAACGTTGCATAAAGTTACCATGTGTGAAGCTGAGGCGATGAACCGCTCTATCACTGAGTCCATATTGGTGTTTCATGACGCTCGCCGTGAGCTGGACATCCATAACATCAAAGCCTACGACATGGGCATGCTGGGGGGATTTGAAAAAAGCACAAAGGAATTAAAATACAATTCTACCTTGCATGAATGGGCTAGTTCAATTGCCCAATGACCCTGTCCACATCCCAGATCGAGAACCTGCAGGTGTCGGTGTCGATCGAGGTCCGTCTGGGTGTATGCCGGTCCATATAGAGTGGACAGCAAGCGGTAGTCGTTAAATTGGCTGCGAGGATATTAGTACCAGCAGTCTGGAGTCAGTAGTTCACGCACCACTGGAGCAGGACACGATCGTACGAGAGTGGATAGGGAACATCGCGGACCGGAAGAGGGCACATGCGCACCCCGTTGCGAGTAGACGGTTTGAGGTGCGGCGCAGTTGCTTCTGGGGTGACAGGTCCCGGGTCCTTCGTGTGGTCGCCGCTCCCGAGAATCCTTGACCTAGACTTTCGAAGCAGCCTGGACTTTGTTGGAGAGAGCTTGTTCGGTGATCCAGGGGGAGAGCGGACGAACTCATAATCATCGTGAAGAAGCGAAGCCAAGGAGAGGATGCTATAGCTGTTGTGCATCTTGGGCGTCTTGGGAGGCTTGATTGTGCTTGATTTAGGACGTTGAGGATGATTGAATACATCTACGAGACTTCGAATCGACGCGCGAGATGACGCGCCGATTGTAGCTGCTCGGGATCGGTTTGGCAGGAGATTCGGTTCGTCTGGCTCGTCTGGCTCAGCGAGTTGAGCAAGAAAAGGAGAGTGATCGTGCTTTAAGGACATGAGGTGGTCGTGAGTGGTCGTAACGAGTGAACTGGGAAAAAAAACCAGAGCAATTGGGAGGATCAAGAGGAGATTAGAGGGGTTATGACGTCGATGTCGAGGTAGCACTAAACCAGAAGTCAGAAGGAGCACGTCTGGAAGTATTTCACGAATCATGAATTGTTATCGGAATGGGTTGGATTCGCGCTGCTGGGCGGGAGGGGTTCGCGCTGTTGGCGGACCCTGCTTACCTGCGTATACAGGAGAGCGCACGCAAGGTAGGCGATGTGCAATCATATATCACACTTCCCTTCATGAGTATCCTAATTCGAAATGAGACCATATTCATTGCATAATTTTCCTTGAAACATTACACAAACTCGATAACAGCCAGGGTACCGTCAGACATTGAAAGCACCATTCTTCCGCGCGCGTCGTCCATGTCCAGTGACACAGGTTGACCATGCTCTCCGAGCCATTGCGGGTATGACGTCAAGAGAAGCTCTGCCATAGAACTCGCCTTGCCTTCTCCATCCATCGCGGTCTCTCCATGGGTGGCTCCACTTTTGATATCAAATAATTTGATCACAAGTCGGTACCCTCTGGAGAAAGAGATGGGTTCGGACACCACATTGATTGCCAATACTCCTATGGTCTTCTTAGCAGTGCCCAATGTCCAAAGCTCTTGACCGAAGCGTGAACGTTTGATGTTCACTTGGGTAAAGAATGTAGCTCGTGCTTTGACAGTGACGGTCTGGTTACTTGCTTGTGACCCGTGGGTAGGGGGCCATGCCAGGGTAGAGACCATTACAAGAGGAAATATAGAGTTGGATTTGGTACGACCGAAGAATCGGATCTGACCATTTGCCACCTCCTGGAAATGCGGACGCCACTCGAGAGGGTGGTTACGATATAACTCTACATCATTCCCTTGGAAATTCACACGATATGTCGTGTTTGGCGAGAGTGGGATGATGGTGGGAATGACGTTGGGAATAGTTTTCACCATATGTCGTGCAAGGTCCTCGAGGGAGTACTTATAGATGGTTGCGTGGTCCGTCTTTTGAAAACCGATGAGGAGTTCAGTATCGGTGAATGTTGAGAATGATTCATCGTCTCCTGGCTGAAACTCCATCATTGACAAAACGACACATAAGTCAGAGACCATTGCTTACCATGCTGACGTCAAACGAGACATGGGCGCCTGTGAGCCAATTAGAGACGTAGGCGGTTGAAGTGCCTCTCCTTGTATAAACCAGGCATCCCACATAAACGCCACGAATAAAGTTCGCACGAGTAGGCCACATGAGTCCAAGAGGGTTGGCTATATCAAGCGAGTACACAGGGTTGCAGTTACCTGGCCCTTTGTACCGCCAAATCACCATTTGTCGCAGGAATGAGGAGCTGGAAATAGGTAAGGAGCGGGAGAAGTCCCAATAGTTCATACGTACTTGCTATCAGGAACATCGAAAATGAGAATGACATCGTCCTCATAGAATCCATAGTCGAGACACCCGAGAGCCCCAGATTTCAGGTGGGATTCCCAGACTACTTCGCCAGTATCGACACGGCGCAGCTTAACTCTGTCGTCTATATCTGAGTGCATGACATGAACACCGTCATCGAGCACGAGCGTCCACGAGGGGAGATCTTTGAATCCTCCGCCTTGGGCGGCCAAGCGAGGTGCGAGTGCGTACGATCTGGCTGGTGTTGCGTCTAGTTTCACCGACCATTTGATATGGAGCTTATGGGCAATCACCACCGCTTGGCGTACATCGTCCAGGGTACTTCCCTTGACAAGTCTGGGGACCGGGCGAATAAATTTGAGGACTTCCAACAACAATAGCCAGAAAGAGAGACTATCTTGAAGCGTGTGTAGGGCCTTGCAAGTCTGATAGTCCACCAGCGATATAAATGTAAGCGAACGTCAGTCTCATTTCGAGTGACAAGGATGATGTTGAAATCACCGACCTGCGTCATTTGTATAGCAGAGGCCACGTCGGTATGTGGTACCACCTCTAGCAAGATCTCGATGGGCAGAGCGTCAAATGCCGCTCTGTGGTTTGCCACAGCAGGCGCCGAGCTGATTTCGTTCCTATCATCCATCAAATAACCAAAGACAGGATACTCGCTCTCTGCAGATAGCGATCGGGACCCTTGAAGTTCGGGGTTTAACGTGGAGTTGGATCAAGCAGTCAAGCTGTCGATCCTAGACTCCGCTACCTCGCTTGGAAAAATTGACAACCAAGCCTAGAGTATACCAGCCTTAATATACCACTCTAGTGACCAATTCGTGTCCTGGCTTATAGCCGAGTAACATATATCTCGATGGATACTCTCTCCACTCTTCCGACGGACATTGTACTCTCTGTCATCGAACATACGGGAGCCGAGTCATCACTTATCCTCACTTATGTTAGTAACATATGACTTGAATGCAATCATGCGGCACTGACCCCCTCCCGCCCCGTTCGCTCGCAGACGTGCAAGACTCTTTACGAGCTATCATCAACGATTACTTTCTGGCTGTTACTGGTCTCTGACATCCGAAAGCGTCGTCCGATTGTCATTCAGGAGCCTTACTCAGTGCAAGCTCTACGCACCGCCGTTTTGAGCTCGATAAAGATTCATCGTCATTGGAGCACCAGGGGTAAATTCTCAATCGAGAACTCAGTGATCTTCCAACCAGGCACTACTGGTCACCATACTCCGAAGGACGCGAGTCACAACATCCATTGGGACCCCTGGACTAAATTAGATGGCAAGCAGCACCACTTCTGCCACGCCCATTCCGGAAATGAGATATGGGTTAGGAATTTCACAAATGGGAATGTAATTGGGACCATTCGTTGCGGGGGACTAATATCAGTCCTTGAATTTGGCGAGGTAAAAGATAGAATCATTGTTTGCGCGCACGTTGATTATGAGGGTGAGAGCGTGTAAGCCATAATTTTTCTCCAAATACCCGTTGTAACCCTTCCTCAACAGCAATGACATATCCACACTCGAGATATGGGACTTGGCCTGTCCAGAGACTCCCCTTGCAGTCTATAAGCTCGATGGGTATTTCGGTACCTTGGAGTCCCTCGATGGATGGGTCTATTTTGCATCACTCCTGATGGATCGAGTTTCACTATTAGTATTAAATTTGCAAACCCTAGCATCCACAATTACTACCATTCCAGTTGAAGTGAGGGCTTTTATTCAACAACAGACTTGTAAATCTCACCAGTTTTCGGCAGGTACCATTCGCTACTCAGGCACAACTATCACGCCACCTCGGCACTACGGTCTCAAACAGCACTCGCGAATTCATGCTAATATACGCTCAGAACTCCTCTTTGGACATTCAGTTTCTCGATTTAACGTCTTCATTCGAAATAGCAACGAAACCCGCCGCTCGAATCACGCTTACACCTTCTCGAGTGGTGGAAGGCGCGATTGCCGGGCCACCTCTAAATTCAGATATGTCATTTGAATGGTGTGTCCCAAGTATTATCTGGGACGGGCGGCTTAGCATCATGAATCATATCTCCTATCCTCGCAATGGAGAAAGGAGGCTAATCCGGATCTACGAAATGGACATTACGATGGAAGAGCTACAAGAGAATGCGCATGTTGAATTGCAGCCTATTGTGGCTGATACATTCATATGCCGAGGATCATCTCTAGATATCATCTTTCGCACTGGGTTCCACGGCCAGACTTACGTGTGGATGGACAAGGATGAGGACGGGATCCATTGGTTTAATTTCCTAGACCGCTCCTGTCCATCTTCGGTGGAATCGACCTCTGTCATCCATTTCGATTCTTCATTGGAAAGTGGACCAGGATACGGTCGTGTTCAGGTGCCAAAGTGGATCCACGAACATGGTGATATTGCGAGTCTAGCATTGGATGACGCATGTGGTCGTCTGCTTGTCGTAATGTCCAGCAATAAGGTTGTCGCCCTCGATCTAGTGTAAGGAATGAAATGTACCCACCGTGCTTCCATTATTTTTCTACAATCACCAACAATCTAATTTCACTCTCATTGCAATTTAATATTCCTGACTGTCGAATTTGGTCTCCTCCACACGGACGACGTGGAGCCATCCGACACATAAAAGAATGGTGCTCGAAAGGTCGGATGTAAACTCAGAAGACGAGGATGATGGACGGAGATGGACACTCCGATGTCTAACGACAAATGGAGGGTATGGAGACGTAAGGAGATGTTGAGGCAGCTAGTTATGGAAATGTTCTTTTAAACTAGACTAGACTGAGGGTCTGCGTCGGCCCTTTTCTCTCAAAACCGTGGTAGAAGTAGTCATCCAGCAATAAAAAGGTGTTTATGACTCTGTAAGATTATAAAGAATGAAATCAGACTTTCAATTCTTTCAATATATGGCGGAATTTTTCAATCTTGCCACTACTTCCGAGCGAAATCTGACTGTGTAAACAACAGCTCTTGTAACGAAACCTACGAAACCTCCGGAAATCATTCTCACAACCACTTTGAGTTAATTAGTTCTTTGCAGTGTACGGTCCATACCATCCCGTATCTTCCGCCATATAAAAGCATGTTGAATCGGTCAGCTCATGACTCCTAGGAGGACGCAGGAGTCTTTAACGTAAGCCAGCGGAACGTATTTGGTAAGTCTGTTGCGCCTTACTATGGTCCACTGAAAATGGGTGGGGCAAAGATCGCCCGGGATTTGCCGAATCAACTTGGCCTTATCCACAACCGCATGATGACTAGTTTGCTCTCCACCGACGAGGGCATCGGCGTGCAAGACTCCAACATTGATCCCAGCGAAGTACCTAAAGTAGTCTCGATGGGCTACTCGCCCGCAGCACCGGAAATGCCACTTCCAGAAACGATGACCTCGCAAGAAATTCCAGCATATTTCGCACTCGAATTCCCGGACGTGAGGTTCACCTACTACCTTCAGAAGCTATCAGTCTCCATTGGACGGAGCGACTCCGCAGCGGATATTGACCTCGGGGCGCTCAAGAACATCTCCAGGCTACATGCGAGGATCGAATATGAGGAACAGCTGGAGCAATTTGTGCTCGCTGTCATAGGTCGCAATGGGGCTTTCGTTGATAGCGTCTGGTATGAACCCGGCGAGCGTGTACCCCTGGCTGAACGGTGGGTCCATAATTTGATCTTTACTTCGTGCTGGGAGCTGCGCAAAGTATCTGCAGTAGGGTGCTCATCTGTTGTTATGGAGATTACAGGCTTCAGCGTACTTCCGCTGGACTTTACCTTGGCCCTACAGCCCAAGGCCATCAATGCAGTGCGGACATACTGGCCAGGACGAATCAAACTGGAGGTGTTTTCTTCGTTGCTCATGAGCAGCCTTCTTGAAGCAAGACGGTATCGCCGTATCATACCATCTAGCCAGTGTATGCGGGGATGTTGGCCATGTTGTATATCGTTGAAACCTATTAAAGGATCAGATCCCTTTTTGAGTACTCTATCCTTTGAGCTAGTGTTATATTCACCGCTTGGTGATTCCATGTTCATGAAGGATGTTGTGCCTCTGTTTAGTACGAGTTCATGTCGCAAATTCTTGCCTGCTTTGACGCCGTCTCTATTACATTTGACAGGATAATTGATACCATCCCTTTTAGAACATTGATCCAGATTTCCCAACGTTCTTTCTATTTTATCCTTCCACCTGCCGTGACCTCTTCCGGCCCGTCGGGCGAGTCGCCGGAATCCGGAGCGGTACCAGGGTTAGACAGTACCAATACAACAGCAGATGGGTCTCACTCGCCGTCGACCACGCCGCGTCAAATAGTGTCCTCGTCGCATTCGCGACGAACCTCACCTTCGCCAACGCGAGGACGGAAAGGAAGGGGCAGCGGCAAAGGTCGCAGCAGGAAAGGGGGACATGCGCTGAGGGCTCTGAAGGCGCATGGAAAGCAGTACACTATCGATGATGAGGACGATCAACTGGCTCCTCCTGACGAACCGATGCCTCAGGAGGAACCTCAATCAGAAAAGATGGAGGTCGAAGTAGAACCATTGGAGTCAACACCTTGCACCTTTACTTTCTCCTCGCGATCGACCTCGCTTGATTTGGACGCCGATCCTGACTATCAACCCGTTGTGGTCAAGGCGGAGCCGATGGTTGGTGCTGTACCCACTGTTGCACCAGTGAAACGGCCTCGCGGTCGTCCACCGAAGCGAAAGAGGGAGAGCTCTGGTGAAGAATTTGAAGTCCGCCCTCCACCTGCGAAGAAAAGCAAGAAAGGCGCTGCAGCAGCGAAGACGTCAACGGGGGAGATTAAAGCCGTCAGCTCTGAACCTATTAATAGGAAGGACAAGGATGTCAAGGATGTCAACGCTCCGAGCAGGAAGAAGTCCAAAGTGGAAAAGCCGAAGTCTTTGTTCACTACCACGCCTGCTCCTCCGCTTTCGGAGGTGGTCGCTAAAGAAGCTGCAGCGGGCGAAGCAGGTATGAAGAAAGGAAAGGGCAAGGGTAAGGCGAGGGTTAAGAAGGAAGCAGAAGCAGAAGGGGAGATCAAGATCAAAAAGGAGGGAGACGAGGAAGAGGATACCAAGGAGGAGAAGGGGGGGGAGGGAGAGGAAGTGAAGGCGCCAGAGGGACCACCCCCTCAGAAACCGCCGTTCACGTTCCCGCTTCTTTGCTACAAGGCGTTACAGGCGCTTGGCGGGAAAGCACCGTATCGGGCTATCACCAAGTGGTTGGAGAAGGAGTATCCATATTTTGCACTGGCGACGAAGGAAGGCAAGGATGGGTGGGAGGTACACGGAATCTCTTCCGGGTTGATTTCGTTACTAACCTTGGATTCCAGAACTCGACTCGACATACATTATCATCGCATCGCGCCTTCGTCAAGATAGACCGTCGACCAGAGGAGAAAGGCAAAGGTTGCTTCTGGTCGTTTAACCCTGAGTATGAGATCCAGTTCTCG
>WNFL01166119.1_pt2 | contig 11604 bp, 13 predicted proteins | sample 5400361 | NCBI WGS metagenome assembly WNFL01 (sample SAMN13153351, study PRJNA577476) | soil metagenome | isolation source: 40 cm soil on Douglas fir-dominated hillslope | place: USA:California | collected 2013-09-17
TTAGCTCCTGCAAGAACAAGACAAATACGACCAGATGCTGTCGGTCCTCTTGGGTCGGTTGCAGCGCATATTGCTTTTTGCGGACAAGGTCGCAGATGAAATAGTCTGCGAAGAAACAGAAATTTCGGAGAAGACCATCCCGCAAATGTTCGGAGTGGTGCAACGGGTCGCAAACTTTTCTTGCGACTATGCCAAATGTGAGCATTTCAATAGGTAGCCACCTTTCTAGATTTGGCGAGTGCTGATGACCACAGCAAGGACTGTGGATGGGCTGGTCCACAAAGAGAGGATCGAAGAAATGGATAGAGAGTTGACCAAGGTCGTCGAAGGTTTATTCCATGCAGTGAATGTTGAGGCTCTCTGCCTCGCCAAAACGACCGGTAAGCATCCATTGTCTCTACCTGGCGATAGTTCATTCTCAGTAGTTTCGTAGAACAAGAGCTTTTGCGTTGGCGGCTTAAGCCTGTTGAGAGTGGCTATAACCCGACTCTCGGCTGTATGGAAGGTACCCGCGAATCTTTCCTGAAGCAAATCATGGTTTAGGCGACCAATAAATCGGAGCAGAAGGATAGGAGTAAGACATACTGGATCCACGGCTTACCTGGAATCGGCAAGACTCTGTTGGCTCATTCCATCTGTGCGAACATTCATCAGGAGGACCACCTTGCTAGGGAGTTTTTCTGCCGGAGGGATGACCCGAATTTGAGGGAGCCCAGGGATATCCTTCTGACACTTATCTACAAGCTCGCCATAATCTTCCCCCCTTTTCGAAGATCAGTGGCAAACAGGATTCGCAATGACCCAAACCTGACACCAGATATGATATACTCTCTCGTCCCTGACTTCATCCGCCAACTTCCTCGTCCCCCAAAGCGTACTCTTGTCTTTGTCATTGAGGCACTTGATGAGTGTGGCGACAGTCAGAGTCGTCTAAGCATCCTGAAAGTTCTGACCGACGCTGCTGCATATGCTCCGTGGCTCAAGGTCATCATCACCAGTAGACCCGAAGTCGACATCCAACGTTTCTTTGATGCTCCCGCCTCAAGGCACTTACGATATGATTTAGCAAGAGATCCAGAAGCCACTGCTGATCTGCGAACCTTCGCCCGAAGAGAGTTCGATATGGTCGCCTCAGAGTGGCATCTCCCAACCCCCTGGCCGGAAGAATCGCTCTTCACCGCCATTACCTCTCGGGCGAACGGAATTTTCATCTTTATCAAGACTGTCATTCTTGCCCTCAGAGATTCTCAGGACCCCACAGAGTATTTGAGGGCGGTTCTACAAAATCCAGCCAGTCCTGGCTTGAGGTCTCTATATTCACTTTATTCCACTACATTAAAATCGCGAATAGTGCGTGACAATGCCGAGTTCCGGCGGGTGATTGGAGTGCTCCTTACATCGGCTCCGTACCGCCCGCTGTGCGAAGAGACGATTTCGGAGCTGGCAGGGGTCAAGGCTGATCTTGTCAAAATGTGGGTGGATGATCTCAGTTCTTTGCTATATCGAGATGAGGGAGCCGATGGAGGGATTCGTGTCCAGCAATCGTCAATTCCCGATTTCTTTTTCAGCGATGACTGTCCGCATGACTATCGTATCAATTTCCGAGACGCAAACGTGCAGCTGGGTATTGCTTGCCTCAACACAATGGTTAACCAACTCCAGTTCAATATCTGCAAACTCGACGATTCCCGGCTCGCTAATGCAGACATTGAAGATCTCCCATCCCGAATCCAACAAAGCGTTTCCGGCCCTTTGCATTATAGTTCTCTCCATTGGTCAAACCATCTTTGCCTTCCTGGTGATCACGATCAGCGCGTGTTGGGAAGCTTGAAGAAATTCTTTGAAGGACCATACCCATTATTTTGGATTGAAGTGCTGAGCATTATGGGGATGGTCCCGATAGCTGCTCTCAGCCTCCGAAGGGTGATATCCTGGGTCAAGGTGAGCACAGCCCCTGCTTGTCTTTTGCATCCCAAGATGGTTCTGATTTGGTGTAGGATGCCGATTTGACCCTACTTGAGAGAATTAAGGACATTTGTCATTTTGTCACCGCCTTCCGCACTCCAATCTCCATCAGCACTCCACACACTTATATATCAACACGACCCTTCCTGCCCTCACAGTCGCCTTTATCAACCATCTTCAGCACATGGTTTACTAAAGCCATCAGGATGCAACGCAGGAAATTGCCGTCATGGCCAGCACCGCCATTAAAGTGGATTGGACACACCAATGCTATCAATTGCACATGTTATTCCCCCGATGGGTACCACATTGCCACTGGATCCAACGACAAAACCATTCGGATCTGGGATGCTGAGACGGGCGTTGGAGTCGGCGAACCTCTAGTGGGGCACACGAACCATGTGCGGTCCATTGCTTACTCTCCCGATGGGCGGCGGATCGTCTCAGGATCCGATGACAAGACTATTCGGATGTGGGATGCGGAGACTGGTGTTGCACTCGGCAAGCCGCTAGAGGGGCACACACATTGTATACTCTCTGTTGCATACTTCCCTGATGGGCGCCACATTATTTCTGGATCTAGAGATATGACCATTCGAATGTGGGATGTGGAGACGGGCGCCGCAGTCGGCAGGCCTCTAGAGGGGCACACTTGGAGAGTGGAGTCGGTTGCTTACTCTCCCAATGGGCGGTACATCATCTCTGGATCTGGCGACAAGACCATTCGAATTTGGGATGCAGCGACTGGCGCGGGAGTCGGCAAGCCTCTCGTGGGGCACACAGACTATGTGCGGTCCATTGCTTACTCTCCTGATGGGCGGCGCATCATCTCCGGAGCCAATGACAGGACCATTCGAATCTGGGATGCGATGACCGGTACTGCACTCGGCAACCATCTAGAAGGGCACACAGACTATGTGGGGTCCCTTGCTCACTCTCCAGATGGGCGGCGGATCGTCTCCGGGTCCGACGACGGGACCATTCGGATCTGGAACGCGGAGACCGGTGTTGCCATTGGCAAGCCTCTAGAGGGGCATACCGGGGATGTGCGGTCCATTGGCTACTCTCCCAATGGACGGTACATCATCTCCGGATCTGGTGACAAGACGATTCGAATCTGGGATGCAGAGACCGGTACTGCAGTTGGCAAGTCTTTAGAGAATCACAGATTCCGTATACGGTCCATCGCTTACTCTCCCGATGGGCGGCGCATCATCTCCGGGTCCGATGACAAGACCATTCAAATTTGGGATGCGGAGACTGGTGCTCCAGTTGGAAGGCCTCTAGAGGGCCATACCAGGGGTGTGAGCTCCGTTGCTCACACTCCCAATGGGCTGTACATCAATTTTTTTTTAAATTTTGGGTGGGAGAGGAGGGGAAATGCGTCATGCACCGTAACGCCCTTGGGCATGGCTGTACATCATATCTGGATCTGAGGACGGGTTCATTCGAATCTGGGATGCCGACACTGGTGCTGCAGTCGGCGAGCCTCTAGCAGGGCATACTGGAGGTGTGAGCTCCGTTGCATGCTCTCCTGATGGGCGGAAAATCATCTCTGGCTCGGAGGATAGGACCGTTCGAATCTGGGATGCGGGGACTGGTGCTACAGTCGGAAAGGCTCTGGTGGGGCATACTAGGGGTGTGAGCTCCGTTGCTTGCTCTGCTGATGGGCGGAAAATTATCTCTGGCTCGGAGGATAGGACCGTTCGAATCTGGGATGCGGGGACTGGTGGTGCAATCGGAAATCCTCTAGAGGGGCACACCGGGGTTATATGTTCTGTTGCTTACTCTCCCAGTGGGCACCACATCACTTCCGGATCTGGTGACAAAACCATTCGAGTCTGGGATGCAGAGACCGGTACTGCAACCAGCCAACCTCTCGTAGGGCATACCAGGAGTGTAAGCTCTGTTGCTTACTCTCCCAACGGGCGGTACATCATCTCTGGATCTGAGGACGAGACCATTCAAATATGGGATGCAGAGACAGGCGCTGCAGTCGGAGAGCCTCTAGACGGGCATAACAGGAGTGTGTGCTCGGTTGCTTACTCTCCTGACGGGCACTACATCACCTCTGGATCTGAGGATGGAACCATTCGGGTGTGGAACTCATTTCCACATGTTTCCACCCAATATTCCTCCTCCCGTAACCCAGTGCATGCTGGTCTTTGTGCGCGGCCAGATCCAGATGGTTGGGTCAGAGACTCGAATAATGGTTTGCTATATTGGGTACCCCCGGATTGTCGTGCTGGTCTACATTCATCTGCTCTCCTGACAATCCCTTTGACATCTCGTTTTCGATCGGTTTCTCTTGATTTCGAGGACGCTGCCTTTGGACCTTCTTGGACCCAAATTTTCAACAGTACATCGCTCTAGCATATACATATACATATACATATACATATATTTCCTACTTTGTACTTGTAGTTTGGTATATGAGTGGCTCTTGGTTCTTGCAGTTCCAGTCCCTTCATTCCTAGGCTTCTCGATTTCCTTTGCCATAATAGGCCACCTGTTAAAACGAGGACTTAAGAACGGGTATCCCCGAGAGTATCACTCTCGAGCTGCTGGCGTCACGCGGGCGAATGGTGAAAGAGAAAACGGGCAATGGACGATAGACTCAAAGGTCGGCGAACGAACTGGAAAGAGGGGGTGAAAACCTAGTCGATATTCCGACTGCTTTTCCTTCGCCTTTTCATAGGGTATATAGAAATACTACAAGAGGTGACTGCGGATGAAAAGCAGTATAGTCGTGGAACTATCAAGAATCGGCGAAGCAGCGAAGCAGCGACCACATGAGCTATGGGTAAAATGAACAAACTCAAAGATCTAACTACGATGAGAAATATCCATTGCGGACACGTTATTGGGGGAGTGGAAGTAAGATGTAAGGAGAAGGGTAAGAGGAGGGAGCGTAGAGCAAGTGGTCGGAGTGCTTCAGTCGTATGGTCGTGTGACTGTTGGCGAGATGCGTAGTTCGTCGGGACGGACGCTTGCGCTTTGTGAGCCACCTGACAGAATCTCCACTGTGAGGATGTTCTTACATTCCTTCCTCTCCTCAACAATTGAGGACCAGAGCACTGTAGGGGTGTCATAATCCATGCAAAAGGGTTTGCGCCGGCCAAATGATTTGCTGGATTTCTTTGCGGCTATAACTGGCCCACATGAAATATCACGTCCATACACGCTGACCCCCACACTATTTCTGTTGAGTACTACGATTATTGTCATGCGGCGTTACGCTATCACGTACCTAGCTAGTCATTGATGGCCACACGTTTCCTTTTATAGTATTTTGTCCACAGACCGTATGGATTCCTATTATCTCTTTGGGCTACGCTATTGTCCCTTTATTTGTGTGGCTTTTGTCATATCATTATGTATTTAGAGCGCACTAGTGTGTTTGTTATACACCTCACGGTTGTTTCCCCGCTCTCTCCCTGCGTTAGGTCGGTCGTGCTCGTCCAACAACTTCTACAGAAAGGTGATAGCTACAGAACCTGGATAGAGGTCCAGATGGGTGCAAGTGACTAATACTGTGTAATTATCACAGTTGGAGCATGTATCATAACGCGAAACTCTCTGACGATGTGCTAGGTAGTTGCCTCAACTTCACCATCATCATCTAGATCGAACCAAAGACTCCCAGTGTGACTGGAAAACATGTCAGGAAGCCCTCGGCCGTTGTAATCAGGTTCACACATTCTGAAATTGCTCGCCAATGCCCTGTTTGAAGTTTGGATGAGCGTGAAACAGAGGTGGAACTGCAGGGGTTACCGGGAGATCGATAAACTATTCAACCGCGACCGAAATCAGTGGGTAAACAAGACAAGTAATGTGGGTACCTAACCATGCTTAGCACTGGCCAGTCTTCCTCGGTGCCGTCAAACCAAAATTATCCCTTGTTCTGAAACAGCACCAACCCTTGTTGGTGATCAGCAACTAAACCCCTCGATGACTCTTTAAATCATACCTCGCAGCATGCAGGATTTCTTGCCTTGAATTGTCCATGGAAGTGTGGGGGTGACCACAAGCATCAATAAAGCATGTATAGTTTCCTTAAAACGCATGTACACGGAGAATTTGGAGTTATTATTTGGTCTCGCCAAGCTGCTGCATTGTGGATAAAGTACTCAAGTTCAACCACATAAACCATAATGGTTTGAAAGAAATGAATGTATTTCATGACTGTCTACATAATACTACATGTTCCAAGAATGCGCGGTCCAATTATCCACCATCAACAATGAAACCGTGTGCCAAGTTGCGCACTGACCACATTTTTTGCATTTGCATGGTTAAACTGACCTATAATCATTTTACCCTGAATTTCAACCGCAATGGTTTAGCAGGGGGGTGACGGGAACATTTAATATATTGCTGGGAAATTAAAGTTGCTGATACGCGCACTGAACGTATTCCTGTATCTCTGTAGTTAAAATGACCTGGAAGCATTTTAATCCGAATTTTAGGGGCCATAAATCGGTGGTGGCGTGTGTTGGCGGCGTCGGGGAATTTCCGGGCGGGATGGGACGGACGGCAGCAACGTCGGCCTGCGTGCCTGCTACATTGGAAGCTGGGTCTCGCGTGATGCGTGTACTGCAGGGTTACCTTTGAATATGTTCCTGGAGCAGCACAAAGTCGCACGTTGCGCGCACTCAAGTAATTTTTAGCAATTTGCTTGCAGGATTGCTAATGTGTCGTGAGTAACCGTTACCACATGCGTATGTGGTCCCCTGGTGTGCAGCGCAGAACGGGTGTGGTTGAACGAACATGTTAGGAACAAGATTTATTTCCAATTATTTCGTAACCGATTGCAGGTGGGTCACAAAGCACCGTTGACAAGCGATCGCCTACAGCAAGCGGCTCCTGCATGTGATTCCATCGACAATGTTCTCCCAGTCGCCTCAACAATCGCACAGGTCTCTTCTCATCCGCAGTCGCGCTTCCCCACGACCTCGACTATCCGGTCACCACTCCACCTGCTCCTCTTTATTCTATCTTACTTCCGTTCCCCCGATTCCGCGCCCGCAGTAGTTAGTTCACTTCGTAGTTAGGTTTCTGATTTTATTCATTTTATCCCATGATCAGTTGACCTAGATTCGCACCTTCTCAAAGGTTACATATTTCTTACGATTCTTTCGTCGTTGCTACGCAATTTCTTATTCAAACACTATGTACAGGACGAATAAACTTTAGTCGGAATATCGACTAAGTGACCCTTTCATAGTCCGCTCCTCAGTTCCATAAGTTCATCTTTATTTACTCTTCGTGAAATCGGCAGCCGCGAGAGCGATACTCTCTGGAAGTATAGTACGAAGTCAGTACACGACTTACAGAACACGCACAGCCGGAGACAGGGGTGCGCAGCTGTGTGAGCCGGCGTCGAATGTGAAGACGCGCGCATTAGACCCCTCAGAGGGGTCTTATTCATAAAGGAAATCTTACCCCTAAACGTGGTTGCCCGAGGTGGTGGGGTAAAGCAATGTGGATGGCAAGGGGCGGGCGACGGAGGGAAGAACGGGAAAATGGCTTCGAGGTATATGGTGTGGACATGGCGCAATGCATGAGTTCTTCCGTGCTGCCGTCCCACCACCGAGATGTGCCTCCTACCAAGGTCCGTGGGTCGTCCTTTGACTTGTTGCGGTTTGCGGTGGTTCACACTGACCACCTTACTAGAGCGCCAGAGGTGGTCGCCTTTTGACGACGCACAGAACGTTGCAGCAGAGACTAGGGTTCCTGCTTGGGCCGTCCACGCGGCTTCAGTTGCTGGATGGTGCTGGAGGAGATGAGGGTGGCAGCAGGCGGATGGCTGTCAATCCCACTTGCACCCCGCTCGCCCTGGAGGACATCCAAGTGTCCGCGAGCGCGACCATACATGGCGACTCAAACACCCAATACGATGAATTTGTGAGCACATTGACGGCTATATAGTATGGCACTATTGTGGCTGATGATACTGCAAGCCTCTCCCTCGATCGTGCGGCGCTTCACTTCAATTTAGGTCTATATCGCTTATTTCGGGGAACATACAGGAATTATGCTCCAAGACATACCAAAAGTGGAGTCTACGCCGAGGTTATTCGTAGATGATGTGAAGATAAAACTATTGACCAAGGACAGCCAGACCTGGACACTAGCGTGGCCCCAGTATGTCCTTTGTTTTTCAAAACACACACCCGCTGAACCCTGTACGTATGTAGAGATGTTTCTCCGACATCCACGATGCGCGTGGAGATCCAATCAAGGGGCGGTGTTTCATTGTGGGCAAAGAACCGACAGGGGAGCGACATATTCGACCTTCAAGGGCTTTTCAATGAATATTGGAGCTCCAACGAGCGTGAGTTCAAAGTATCGAGTCAGTCATGATCACAAAGTGGTCCTCTCATTCCTGATAGTGAAGTGCAGGGTCCGTTTTCATTGGAAAGCATGCATGCTATTTTGAATTACATTTCTCTGCAAACGCTACTGTTCGTCTGTTTCCAACTGCCCATTGTTGCAAGCTGATAATCATCACATAGGCGGGGGGTCTTCGCTCGACCCTCCATGAACTCGAGGCATTGTTAAAGGGGTACTCCCCGCTGATGAGCCCATCGACAAGGAGGGCTCTAGATAAGAGTATGAAACTCGGGGCTGCATTCGTAGAGGTCGGTTCTCCCATACGGAAAGGAGCAAGACGTTGACATCCTTTAGATGAATCCGCTCGCAAAAAGTGTCTTTGGAATTGCTACCGCCACGTTTGAGGTTCGTTTTCACTACTGGGGGATCAGAAGCAGAAATAATGCTCGACCGTTTAGCTCTTGAAGGAACAAGACAAACACGACAAGATGACATCACGCCTTTTGGACCGGATGCAGCGCATTTTGCCGTTGGCGGACAAGGTGGCAGATGAAATCATCTGCGACGAGACAGATGCCTTGAAAAATATCATCCCGCATATGTTCGAAGTGATATGCAGGGTCGCGAAATTTTCGTGCAGCTGTGTCAGAGGTAAGTAGTTATCTTCTAAATTTGGCAAGTGCTGATGATCGCAGCGAGGGCGGGTAGGCCGGTAGACCCAGACAGGATCGAGGTGATCGAAGAAATGGACAGAGAGTTAACCAAGGTCATCGAAGATTTCGACCGTGCAATGAATGTTGACGCTCTCCGCCTCGCCAAAGAGAATGGTAAGCACCCATTGTCACTATCCGGCGATATTCCATTCTCAGTAGTTTCGTAGAGCAAGACCTTTTGCGTTGGCGGCTTAAACCTGTCGAGACCGGATATGACCGGAAACTCCGCTGCATGGAGGGCACCCGCGAATCTCTCCTGAACCAAATCATGGCCTGGGTGACCAATGAACTGGAGCAGGAGGGTGCGAGCAATACATACTGGATCTACGGCTTACCCGGAATCGGCAAAACGTCGCTGGCTCTTTCGATCTGTGAAAGACTCTACGATCAAATGCACCTTGCTGGTGCCATTTTCTGCCGGAGAGATGACCCTAACTTAAGCGATCCCGGAAATATCCTTCCAACCCTCATCTACAAACTCGCCATAATCTTCCCCCCTTTTCGAAGGATCGTGGCACACAGGGTTCGTAACGACCCAAACCTGACACCAGAATTGATGAAGTACTCTCTCTTCCTTGACTTCATCCGCCAACTTCCTCGCCCCCCCAACCGTAGTCTCGTCTTTGTCATTGACGCACTTGACGAGTGTGGCGACAGTCAGAGTCGCCTAAGCACCCTGAAAGTTCTGACCGACGCGGCTGCATATGCTCCATGGCTCAAAATCATCATCATCAGTAGACCCGAAGTCGACATCCAACGTTTCTTTGGTGCTCCCGACTTGCAGCACTTACGATATGATTTGGCAAGAGATCCGGAAGCCAATGCTGATTTACGGACCTTTGCTCGAAGAGAGTTCGATATGGTCGCCTCAGAGTGGCATCTCCCAACCCCCTGGCCAGAAGAATCGCTCTTCGATGCCGTTACCTCTCGAGCGAACGGTCTTTTCATTTTTATCAAGACTGTTGTTCTTGCCATTGGGCGTTCCAAGGACCCCACAGAGTCCTTGAACGCGACTCTACGAGACTCGGCCGGTCCTGGCTTGACATCTCTATATTCGCTGTACTCTAGTATCCTAAAGTCGCGAATAGTGCATTCCAATGCCGAGTTTCGGCGAATGATTGGAGTGCTTCTTACATCGGCTCCATACCGCCCACTGTGCGAAGAGACGATTGCAGAACTAGCAGGGGTGAAGGCTAACCTCGTCAAAATGTGGGTGGATAGTCTCAGTTCGTTGCTATATCGAGATGAAGGGGCCAATGGAGGGATTCGTGTCCGGCAATCGTCAATTTCGGATTTCTTTTTCAGCGATGACTGTCCGTATGACTATCAAATCAATTTCCGAGACGCAAACGTGCAGCTGGGTATTGCTTGCCTCGACACGATGGTTAAACAACTCCGATTCAATATCTGCGAACTCGATGATTCTCGACTCGCTAATGCAGACATTGAAGATCTCCCATCCCGAATCCAACGCCTCATTTCCGACACATTGCAGTATAGCTGTCTATATTGGTCAAATCATCTTTGTTTTCCTCCTGGCGATCACGATCAGCGCGTGTTGGTGCTGGAAGGCATGAAGAAATTCCTTGAAGGACCGTACCCATTATTCTGGATTGAAGTGATGAGCATTATGGGAATGGTCCCGACAACTGCACCAAGCCTCCGAAGAGTGATATCATGGGTCAGGGTGAGCACAGCACCTGCTTACGTTTTGCATCCCAGAAGGATTTTAATTTACTGTAGGATGCCGATTTAACCCTGCTTGCGAGAATTAAGGACATTTGTCATTTCGTCATCACCTTCCGCACTCCCATCTCCATCAGCACACCACACACTTATATATCAACGCGGCCCTTCCTGCCCTCACAGTCGCCTTTATCAACCATTTTCAGCACATGGTTTACCAAAGCCATCAGAATGCGAAGCAGAAAATTGTTGTCGTGGCCAGCACCACCATTAGAGTGGATTGGACATACCGACGCTATCAATTGCATCGGTCATTCCCCTGATGGGTACCACATTGTCACTGGATCCAACGACAAAACCATTCGAATCTGGGATGCTGAGACCGGCGCTGGAGTCGGCGAACCTCTAATGGGGCACGCGGACTATGTCCGGTCCATTGCTTACTCTCCCGATGGGCGACGGATCGTCTCAGGATCCGATGACAAGACTATTCGGATCTGGGATGCGGAGACTGGTGCTGCACTTGGCAAGCCTTTAGAGGGGCATACTCACTGTGTACTCTCAGTGGCGTACTCTACTGATGGGCGGCATATCATCTCTGGATCTAGAGATGAGACCATAAGAATGTGGGACGCGGAGACGGGTGCTGGGGTCGGTAGGCCTCTGGAGGGGCATGCTTGGAGTGTGCAGTCGGTTGCTTACTCTCCCAATGGGCGGTACATCATCTCTGGATCCGGTGACAAGTCCATTCGAATGTGGGATGTTGAGACTGGTGCTGGTGTAGGCGAACCTCTCGTAGGGCACACGGACTATGTCCGGTCCATTGCTTACTCTCCCGATGGGCGACGGATCGTCTCAGGATCCGATGACAAGACTATTCGGATCTGGGATGCGGAGACTGGTG
>WNFL01038263.1_pt1 | contig 11602 bp, 9 predicted proteins | sample 5400361 | NCBI WGS metagenome assembly WNFL01 (sample SAMN13153351, study PRJNA577476) | soil metagenome | isolation source: 40 cm soil on Douglas fir-dominated hillslope | place: USA:California | collected 2013-09-17
AATGTGCGGGTCTCTGGGTCGAGGTCGCGGCCTTTGAAACGATTTGCGCCGATCGCGAAGAGCAATCCGCCGTACTCGGCACAGCCTCGCCCGTGCCGGTGCGTCAAGCACCGTCGGCAGCCATGAACAAGGTTCGCTATGCTCCCTGCCCCCAGTGTGGCCAGTTGATGAACCGGATCAATTTTGCCCGTTGCTCTGGGGTGATCGTAGACATCTGCAAAGGCCACGGCACCTGGTTCGATCGCGATGAGCTAAGCGGCATTGTGCAGTTCATTCGCGGCGGCGGCCTGGAAGTTTCGCGCCAGAAAGAAAAGAATGAAATTGAGTTCCAGCGCGAACAGCTTCGAACTGAACAGCTCAGGGCGGCCAATCGCGCCAATTCGCTTGGGCGCTATCCGCTGGATGAAGAGCGACTCGGCGGTCTTTCAGCAGCGAGGGGATTATTGAAATTCCTCATTGAATAACACGCGATTCCTCCACTCACAAATCCCATGTTTCTAATCCGCCGCCCTTCTCAGCGCGAGATCGCGAGGTTCCTGAATCAATCACGGGACCTGCCGCTCTCGTACGACCCGGTTGGAATCGCAAGGCAAACTCCGCCGGGCTTTAACGCGGATCTCGCAAGTGAAGTAATCGGACATGGCCGAGAAACATTCGAGCGCGCGAAGATCGCACTGGCCGGGTGGCGGCATTACGAGATGGGCTGGGTTGAGTTGTTTCCACAAGGCGCTCCCATTGAACCAGGAACTCGCGTCGGCGTGCTCGTTCATCACATGGGATTCTGGTCGCTGAACGGATGCCGCGTGGTCTACGGCGTCGGCGATCGTCAAACCGGATCGAGCTTTGGATTTGCCTATGGAACTTTGACCAATCACGCAGAAATGGGCGAAGAGATTTTTGAGGTAAGGTTTGAGCCTGAATCGGAAGAAGTCATCTATAGAATCCAGGCCGTGTCGAGACCGCGCGCTACTATCGCGCGGATTGGTTATCCAATTGCGCGGTATTTTCAGGAGCGATTTAGACGGGATTCTACCAGCGCTCTGCGGCGAGCGATCGCAGGAACCTGAGATCTGAAACGCGGATTTCCCTGCTACGGTATTTGCGGCTTTGCCGCCGCACATAGCGGTAAGGCTCTGCCTTACCGATCAGGGCTGTTCGTTTCTTGATTATTCAAAAAGAGTCGACGCCGGAAACCATAGGCTTTCCGCTATGTGCTGCGGCCGAGCCACGAAAGACTAAGTCGTACCCAATTCGATCCAATCGCCAGATATTCTGACGGTGTCCTCCCGGCGGACGAAGTTAACTAGTTTGGATCGGTATCATCATCGTCGTCGCTCTTCTGGTTAGGATCTTTTCGCCGATAGATATCATAGTTCGCCAGACTCTCAACCTGTTCAAAGTCCTGCTCGAGAACCTCAGTTATTCGGTCTCTTTCCTGCTCAACCTGTTCGTCTTCATCTTGTAAATCCTGTTTGATGATTACCCAACGGATGTTGCGCTCGCGGGCGATCTGAAGGAGTTCCTCCGGCGAGTATGGATTGACCGTATGGTCGAATAGGAGCACCGGAAACTGCGGGCGGCGGCCGCTGGCGTAATAAAAGGGATCTTCACCGGGAAGTAGCAGGATACCTTCCTCACGCGGAATCTCACGGTCGGCATAACGAACCAACTCTTCGAAATTCGGAATCCAATCGCCGCGCGTCGAGAGCCCTTTCAACTGTGGCAGCGTCGATCTCCGGAGTTCGCCATCGTCGAGATTGGCGTAGTCCAGGCGCTCGTGTGACCGCAGATAAAATCCGCCGGAGATTAAGAGAGACAACGCGACCATGATCGTAGAGGGCAGCGCTATCCATGATCGACGATCGCGCGGAGGAGAAGATTGCGAGACAGCCCGCGCATCTAAACACAAATCAGAAAGGCCCGAGAGCGTTATCGCCAGGAGAATCATGAAGAGCGGCCAGATGGCATAGGTTGATCCCCAGAGCTGTTGCGACATGAAGGCCCCGTGGACGGCGCCGATAATGATGAACGGCATGACCATCGATATCCCAAGTCGTCTCTTGATCGTCACGATCGCCACGAGGGAAGAAAAGATCAGCAGCACCGGCCAGACTGTCAGCAGGCGATCCGCTCTCTCTGATGAGTCGTGTTCGCGCAGGAGGTAGATCGCCGGCCAGATGAAAGGCGCGGCGAGCAAAAGCGCAGCTAAGACGGCCAATGCACGATTAGCCGGCCGACTGCTGCGACCGATGATCCATAGGAAGATGATTCCGGCGGCAATGAATGCCAGCCAGAGCAGGATTGTCTTGTCGGCATAGATGCCGAGCATTTCAGCCAGCGCAGGCGTGCGGCGCTGGGCGGCAAACTGAATCGTCCAATGCCAGTAGTTGCTGAGGCCCGCCGTGAAGTGAATCAACAGAATGGCAACTCCCAGCGCCAGCACCGCGCCGGCTATCGTCAAGACGTAAGCGCGTATCGGATGCCGCCGCAAACGCTCGACCGCGATCACTAGTATGAGTAAAACGACTACGGCAGCGAGATATGCCAATCCGGTATTTTGCTTAACGAACAATGGAATCGTGAGCGTAATGCCGGCCAGTAATGCGCGCGCAACGGAAGACGGCTTTAGATCGAGTCGTTGCACCAGGAACACACCGATCAGGATCGCAAACGTACAATCGGGATCATAAAAGGGATGCGGAAAAATGCAGTAGATTCCCAGAGGGATCAGCGGCAAGCTCAGCAGGAACGCCAACAAGCGAGCGTGAGTCACTGTTCCGCGCAAAATCTGATGCATGATGCGCCACGTTAATACGGTCGACAGCCCGCCGACTATCGCGCAGTAGGCAAGGTGATGCCAGAACACGCGCCCGGTCAGCTTGATAATTGCGGCTTGCATCCCGAACGTTAGCGGCGCATGCGCAAAAGGAAAGTCACGATAGGGAACATCACCCAGGGAAATGCGGTATGAATTTTCGAGTGTGTAGCTGAGATCCCAAAGAACTGCCAAACGTGAGTTTTGCCAGAGGACTACGAGCGCGGTGCTGAGGAACAGAAAAAAAGCAGCGCCGTTGTTAATCCACAACGCCCGCTGTGAAACTGCGACCGGAGCGGACGTTTCATCTGAATTCATCTATTTGGGATTTCCGGGCCTGAGTCTATCAGCGCCCGCTAGGAAATATGGGCCCAGGGATGAACGTGTCCATTGCCCGCGACGGCTTCTGAAACACCATGCCCGTTTCGCGTTACTCTGCGATAGGTCTCGACCATCAAGGGAACCACGACAGTTGGTGAGAACAATTCTTGATACCGCTTTTTAGCGGCCGCGCCCATAGTCTGACGAAGCTCCGGGTCCCAGGCCAATCGCAGGATCGCCTCAGTCAGAGCATTTGTATCGCCCGGTGCCACGAGGATGCCTGAATCATCGCCGATCATATCCGGGATACCGCCCACGTCTGATGCAATGATCGGTTTGCCGCAAGCCATCGCTTCAACCACACTGTTCGGGGTGCCTTCCGTGAAGGAGGGCATTACGAATACATCGAGACTCTCCATAAACCCGCGACACTCTTCGGGGTGCGTGTAGACTCCGTGGTAACGATAGCGACTGGCCACGTCGAGTGCTTTGGCGCGGGCCGCGATCTTCTGACGCTGCGAGCCATCTCCGGCGATGTTCAGAGAAATATTTGCACATTGCTGATGGGCGGCGGCAAAGGCGTCCATTAGAACCATGGGGCCTTTCAATTCTTCCATGCGCGCGGCAAAGCCGAAAGTAATGCGGTCGGGTGCGGGATGGTGCGGCTTGCGACCGTTAACGAATTCGTCCGACATTATGGGAAGGATCGAGAGCCCCTTGGAGGCCGGCAATTTCTCGCGACAGTGCTCAATGAGTTTAGGAGAAAGTGCCGCGATCTCCGAACAGAGCGGGAGCACCGAAGTGAACTGCTCGTAGTAAGATTCAAAGTCGGGTGGATGATATGGAATGCCCAGTTCCTGATAAATCACGGGGATGCCCGCGTCGTGGCCGGCCTGGATCATCACCATGGCGCTTGGGTCCGGTGTCATGACGTGAATCAGATCAGCGTTTTGCTTTTCCATGAACTCCCGGCATTGCCGGTAATGGCGCATCGCCAGGCCGGTCACCAAACGCAACGTCCTTCTCCGAATGAACTGCCTCGAACCCGGGAAGGTATTAAACATCTTATAGGCGAGCTTGCGGCCGGCGCCCATCGACGTGTGTGCCAGGTTCGAAGCGATCCAGGAAACCGGGACTCCGGCCTCAAGCAGGCGTTGGTAGTACTGATCCTCCTCGGCGTGAAGATACATCAGTAGTACCGAGACGTCGTGTCCGGCCTTTTGTAATTGCGAGGCGTACGTGACCAGGGTCTCGTCCGAGCCGCTAATAGGGCCATATATTTGGCCTTTGCAGAGGATGATCCGCATTGATTCTTATCTTACCGTTCCCAGTTCGATCGAATTCAGGATTGAATGCTAAACGACGGCAAGGACTCTGGGAGCCTCGCTCGCGGAACTCGCAGAACTCTATGCTTCACGATACTCATAATCGCCAATGGATAAAGCCGGGTCAGGATCGAAAGATCCTTCAAAGCCTGACGCAAGTGACCGCAGCGCAGAGCGCGCGCCGATTCCCAGATAAGATGCTCCGCCATATTTTCGGAAAACCCGCGCCACGCTTTTCGTTTTGCCTGTCGTGTCGCGGTTGCCGCGCGAGGCAAATTCATCCACTGATTGCGAAACCTCTGCGCACTCATCGCAACCACCCGAGCTGCCTGTGACGTGCCCTGGCCCGAAGCCGGCGTCGATCGCCGCCAAATGATAACGGGTATTTCCACGGCCATCATAGGATAAATCTCAGCGATCCGCACCCATAAATCCCAATCATCCAATCCGGGAATGCGGTCATCCAGCAAACCGACACGGGAAAGACATGAGCGGCGAAAGACAGCGCTGCCACAGGGAATAAAATTCCTGGTCAGGAGTTGCCAAAAGATATCTCCTTGAGGACAGTCCAGTGGATACGACCGATCTTCAGGCACACCTTGCTGATCTCCCCAAATTGCTCTGGCATAAATCAGTCCAGCCTGCGGCTCTCGCTCCAGAGCTTCGATCTGAACATCGAGAGAATCAGACAGACGCGTGTCGTCATCGTCAAGAAAACTTATATACTCTCCGCGGCTGGCAACTAACCCGATATTTCGCGCCCCTGCTACGCGTTGATTGCGCTCTACCCGGACATACTTAATCCCTGAAAGGCTCTGACACACCTGGGCCGTTTCGTCCGTGGAAGCGTCGTCGACGACAACAATCTCGACGTCTGTGCCTGCCGCGCGAGCGCTCTCGACAGCCCGCGGCAAGAGCTGAGGCCGATCGTGCGTGGCAATGATGATGCTGGCCTTCGGGTTCAGATTCGCCATTCGATTTTGGCTCCGCGGGGTGACGGGCGCAAAGAAACTAAAGGGGATTAGGACTCAATGCTCCTGACCAAAGATCGAGCTTAGAATTTTGGGAACCACTCGATCATGATGTCCCTAAGAGATAGTTTCAGTAGCTCTTATACGCGCATAAACGTATCAAGCGCAAGAGTTCCCTCAGAGCGCGCAGAATATTCGCATAACAGACTCGATTTCGCCAGCCAGACTGAACCCCAGGCGCGGAAGTTCGCGGTCCGAGTTAAGGGTAAGCCTTCAGTGGCAATTCCTGAGACCAACTGGCATCAGACCCTTGCTTTGCGGCGTATAAAGCAGATAAATTAACCGATCCTAACGGCCAGCAGATAATATGTCTCGACGAAAACCCACGAAATGAAGAGTGCCTCCGAGCAAGACGGAAACGCAGACTACGCTCCCATAATGATAGCGGGGGACGCAGCAGAGTCCGCCGCCGACACTGATCTCCAGGCACAGTTGGTAAGACTTGAAAAGAACCTGGATGCCTCGTATCAAACTATCGAGGCGCTTACCGCCGAGTTAACGGCCCGCGAAACTCAAATAAGCGCCATTCTCAACTCAAGAGCCTGGCGTTGGGTGTGCCGCTACAGCCGGGTAAAGCGCGGATACTTGGTTCCGGCATATGAGTTTTTACGCCGACTCTCCGGAAACGGCCATGCAGAGAAAAGGAAGAAGGGTCGCCAACTGACGTCGGCTCTGCTCGCTCCCCGGCAAAGGAACCTGGATCCCGCGGATGAATCACTTGTTTTGCTGCCGACGCCAGGATTGCGAAGATTGGCCTCGACTTCATCGCCCTCACCGGTAACATCTCCGGCGCGCGCTGATGTGATTTGCTTTTCGATAGTCGATTGGCATTTCCGATATCAACGTCCGCACCAGATCGTCTCTCAATTTGCCGCGCATGGTCACAGAGTTTTTTACATTAGGCTGGATGGTATTCTGCCGGCCCATGTCGAGCCGCGTTTCTCAATCACAAAGCTCAAAGAGAATCTGTATCAGATCACTCTGGCTGCACACCGCCAGACGTGGATTAACCAAGAGGACATCAGAGGCGCTAACGCTGACCAGTTGCTGGCTTCGCTCGATGAGTTGCGCGAGACCTTTCATATCAATGAAGCGATTGGCTACGTCATGACGCCGTCGTGGACGACCATGGCGCTGGAAGCTAAAGCGAGATGGGGTTGGCGAATTATTTACGATTGCATGGATGAGTGGGCAGGATTCCCGGGAATGGGCCGCGCCATCCCCAGGGCCGAGCAACGACTGGTCCGCGAGTGCGACCTGCTCTCGGTCACTGCTCAGCGACTATACGATAAATGGCTCGGACTCAAACGCCCAATGGTACTCGCCCGCAATGGCGTCGATTACAACTTCTATCTTGAGAGCTGCCAACCAAACAGTCTGCTGGCCGGGTTGGAGCATCCCATCGTCGGGTACTATGGCGCGATTGCTGACTGGTTCGATCTTGAATTGATGATCTATGTCGCCCGCAAGCGTCCCGGCTATTCATTTGTGCTGTTGGGAGGTGTCTTCGAGATAGATGTCTCGGAACTCGAGCGTTTGGCTAATGTCAGGCTGTTAGGGCAGCAGCCCTATGAAACGATGCCGCAATATCTCTATCACTTTGATGCCTGCTTGATTCCCTTCAAAACCAACGAGACGACCGCGGCCACTGATCCGGTCAAAGTTTATGAGTATCTGAGCGGGGGCAAACCCGTTGTCTCCGTCGCGCTATCTGAGCTCGAGCAGTTTCAGGATCTTTTGTATATTGGCAGGGACCGTGACGATTTTCGGGCGCAGCTTGATCGGGCCCTGGCCGAGGATGATCCGAAGATTGTTGAGCAGCGGCGTAGCTTTGCCGCGCAAAACACCTGGCAAAAGCGCTACGAAGTTATAACCAGTGGCCTGCGGGATACGGCTACCCGCGCCAGCATTATTATTGTCACTTACAATAACCTCGCCCTAACGCGTTTGTGTCTTGAGAGTATTGTACGAAACACTGACTATCCGAACTATGAAGTGATTGTGGTCGACAATGACTCGAGGGATCAGACCCCGGAGTATCTGCGCCGCATGGCCGCGCAGCATTCGCACATTCAGATCATTTTGAACACAGAGAACCGCGGCTTTGCCAGTGCCAACAATCAGGGGATTGCGCGCAGCACCGGAGATCGGTTTGTGCTTTTGAATAACGACACGGTGGTGCCACCCGGCTGGCTCAGTCGCTTGCTGCGCCATCTCGACGATCCGGCGATAGGCATGGTGGGGCCAGTCACAAACTTCACGGGCAACGAAGCCAGGGTCGATGTTGATTATCAAACGTTGGGCGAAATGGAAGTCTTTGCCGAAGAGTGGATGTGGGCTAACGATGGCCGTATTGCTGACATTCACATGCTGGCGATGCTGTGTGTGGCGTTCCGGCGGGACACTCACGAAAGAATAGGGCCGCTGGACGAGCAGTTTGGTATCGGCATGTTCGAAGACGACGATTATTCGCTGCGCATGAAGAAGGCCGACCTGCGGGTCGTCTGCGCGGCCGATGTGTTCGTCCACCATTTTGGACAAGCGGCTTTCAAGGAACTGATTGCGGACGGCAGTTACGATCCGCTGTTCGCCGAAAACCGCCGCCGCTTTGAATCGAAGTGGAACGTCAGGTGGATACCTCACCAGAACGCGCCGCTGCAATTTGAGCCCGAGGCTGACAGGTCGAACTCGGAGCGAGAGCCAGCCTCAACGAGTTCCTAAGACTAGTCTTCTATCGCCCGATTGGCCTCAAGCAGGCCCTGCTCTCGATCAGATTGGATTTCCTTCCAGACTGCCTTGATGTCCCTGGGACGGAGTCGATACCGCAGCCGTGACAGATCATCGCGAATGTATGGCTCGATTCTGATCGTCGTCAGCGTGAGAAACTCCTTCATCTCTTCCCAGGTTTTTCTCTCGGCTGGGGACGCTGCCTCGTTGTTTAGCACTATCCTTTCGTTCTCCAGTCGGCCAATCCATCGCTTGATCTCTTCAAGCTCTTCCGTCCCCGCCAGCCCCGAGCACTTCGTTATCAGTCGCGCGTAAACTGTCTTGAAAGCATGAATCTCTCCTATCGGATACCGGTGTTCGCTAACTGAGCTGATGAGCGGACTCTCGCGCAGTTCGTATCTGGTTCCCGCAATCGAAACGCCGATCTGCTGTCCTGCGTGCTGGCGATATTTGATCAGTGGCTCTTTCAAAAACTTGACTGGGGCGATCGCCGCGATGATCAAGCCGATCCACGCATCGTGCTGAAGAATCGTGTCGCGTGGAATGGGCAGCACGAATCGTCTTAACCTCGAGCGGAAAGCCAGCGTTGCACCAGTTATCAGATTCCGGCGCAACAATCCGTGAAAGGCTCTTCCTTCCTCGAGGTCTGTCTGGCGGCCGACGCCAAAGTTTGTCCAGAGGCTGCCGAGCCTGGTCAGGTGCTCATCTACGACTTCGCCGTCGGAAAACACCAGTCCCGTCTGCGGACTCGAGATGAAAGCGCGCTCAATCACCGCCAGCTTGTCTTCCCGCCAGACGTCATCCTGATCGCACAGGAAGATTATTTTTCCGCGGCAGTGTCGGATGGCCCGTGCGAAACTCTGCTTCGAACCCAGGTTCTGTTTGTTAACGAAGAGTCGCACCTTAAAGGGAGCCTGACGCGCGAATGCTTTGAGAATCTCCAGCGTGCGGCCATCGTTGGATCTGTCGTCGCACACGACCAACTCGTCCGGCAGGCGCATCTGGGCAGCGAGGCTCGCGAGCTGCTCAGGCAGATAGGCAGCCCCATTATAGGTGCACATGGCGATTGAAAGCTTCATGATCCAATCCCGCTTTGCTTTGCGGCCCTCACCAGTCTTGAGTTTCCAGTGGATTGGGCATCACTGGTTTTATGGAAACCTTCAAGGTCACAGCGTGACGACGGGTCAGCCAAAATGAATTCTATGATAATCTCAGCAGGATTAACGAGTCAGAGGCAACAAACCAGAGAGCATTTATGGCTCTATCAGATGAGCAGTTAAGACGGAAGCTGGCGGATCAGGAGTGGACCTCTCATAACATCAGGCTTTCCCCACAGATCACGACGATGCCGGGTAGGCCGGACTTTATGGAGACCGACACGCGCCTCCACTCGATCTTACGAGCGCTGCCGTTGTTCTACCGAGAGGGCCTCAAAGGCCTGCGGGTCGCCGATCTCGGTTGTCTGGAAGGCGGCTTTGGGTTGGCGATGGCGCAACGCGGAATGAACGTGATCGGAATCGAAGCTCGCCACACCAATCTCATGAAGGCTTTGTTACTCAAAGAGCACTTCGAGCTCCCAAACCTGGAATTCCGACAGGATGACGTAAAAAATTTCACTCGCGAGAGCTATGGCACTTTTGACATCGTGCTGGCGCTGGGAATTCTTTATCATCTTGATGAGCCCTTAAAATGGATGCGCCAATTGGCGGCCGCGACGAACGGTCTACTGATTGTTGACTCGCATTTTGCGCCGGCGCAGGACTCCGGCCTGGCGCTATTGGATCCGAGGATCTCGCAGCTTGGCCCACTCCAGCAGATCGAGGATGCCGAGCTGACGTATGAAGGCCGTTGGTTTACGGACTGTTCCGGGGCGGTAGATCGTGAAACTCAGGTTTGGGCGTCTTACTCGAATGATAAATCATTCTGGTTAACGAAAGATTCATTGCGTTGCGGCCTGATTCGGGCGGGTTTTAATCTGGTGTTTGAGCAGCATGATTCCTGGGGCGACCTCGCCGTTTATAAGTTTTTCTCGACTGGCCATGTGCGCGCGATGTTCCTCGCTATCAAATCCAACGCCTTTCCTTCCCGGGAGAGCTAGCGATCTGCTGACCTGGAAGTTTGTGGCCGCGCACTACGGTTTCGTGATCTCATTAGCCCTGGCCAGCTATGCAATCGGCTACAGGCTTACCAGACGCATAAACTACGATTCCTTTTTAGAAGAAGTCAGCATGTGCACCAGCCTTGGCCTGGGTACCATTGCGTTTCTAATATTCCTGCTCGGACTACCTGGGTTGCTCTATCGATCAGTCGTGTTAATGGTTCTCGCAGTTTGCGTGGCGGCCAGTTATTCGGCCTTCACACACCTGATCAGGGAATTACGATCAAGCTTCAGCAGGCTTCGCGCGAGGATAATACTCGTTGGCGGCGGGATCTTTCTGGCCGTGATTCCTCTGCTGGCACTGCCGTTGTATCCTCCTACCGCATTCGACTCAACAATGTATTTCCTCGCCTCTGCGAAGATCTATGTGCACACCCATCAAGTTGTTTTTACACCTTATCTTCGGCTCCCGCTCCTGACGCAGCTCAACGAAATGTTATTTGTCTTGGCGCTATTGCTGTCCGACGACATTTCTGCGCAAGTTATTCAGATGTTGATGCTGGTCCTTGTAGTCCTGGCTGTGTTTGCTTTCAGCCGCAGATATTTCTCAAAGCAGGCGGCGTGGTGGTCATCAGCAATCTTGTTGACAAGCCCGATGGTGCAGTTCGCAGGAGTCTTTGCGTACGTAGACGTCAGCTTGCTGCTGTTTGGCACCCTCGCGGCCTTTAGCTTCTGGAACTGGCTTGGCTCTCGCGCGCAAAGCTGGCTGCTGATCACCGGGGCTTTCTGTGGTTTCGCTGCCAGTACCAAATATCCCGGCCTCTTCTTTCCATTCGTTTTTGGACTGGTTAGCCTCTACGTTGCGATTCGAGAGCGTAAATATTCGATTCCTTTCCAATTGGCAGCAGTGACATTGGTCATAGCAGGACCATGGTACGTGCGCAATTTTTACTATACGGGCAATCCCGTCTTCCCATTCATGCCTGGCATCTTCGGGTACACATTCTGGAGCGCCGAGGATGTGGAAAAACTCGTCGCTGTTATGCGGGGTATTGGTTTCGGACATGGTCCGCGCGCCTTACTATTAATCCCGTGGCACCTGGCGTTCAGGCAGGACGTTTTCTACGGCGCCTTCACCCTAACCAAAATCTATTTCTTTGCGCTGCCCCTGGTAGTCGTGTTCGCGATAAAGAATGCCGGCGTCCGCAGGCTCACTGCCTTCGTCCTGGCGTTTACGCTCTTTTGGTTTTTCAGTGACCAGGAGTTGCGCTACCTGCTACCGGCG
>WNFL01138140.1_pt1 | contig 11600 bp, 23 predicted proteins | sample 5400361 | NCBI WGS metagenome assembly WNFL01 (sample SAMN13153351, study PRJNA577476) | soil metagenome | isolation source: 40 cm soil on Douglas fir-dominated hillslope | place: USA:California | collected 2013-09-17
CCGACTCTCAACACGATATTCAAAGAATACAAAAGTGACCTACACTACGGAATACCATCTAGCGGTAACTTGGAAAGATGGGGAGACCGAGGTGTACTCTTATGGAACGCTATCCCCAGCTGTCAAGCAAATCGAAGCCTTAGTCACGACTGGGATGAGTGGTCTTACCTTACGCGTGAAGTCATCGCCCGCCTTTCCACACAGGGAGGGATCGTTTTTGCTTTTCTCGGAGCGGTGGCCAGACGTTATCTCCAGAATGTCGATCTCACCAAAAATTCCATCCTTACCACCTCTCACCCTTCGCCTAGAGGATCCCTCAATAGTAGAAATCCATTCCTCGGGTCGCGCATATTCACGACCATCAACGATAAGTTAGCTGATTTAGGAGGACAACCTATAGATTGGAGGTTGTGATGCCGAAGGTAAGAGAAGTTCTAGTCCGGAAAGAATACCACGGACAAGTCTGGTATGAGCCTGAGGAGGTTTCAGATGACGCTGAAGGAAAAGCTGGAAGCGATTTGGAACCGACCCGGAGTGCTCCATCCAAGCCATCGAAATCGTTGGATCTGGGCAGAAAGTGAATATTGGTGGGAAGGGAAGACTGGTGCACAAAACAAACACATCCACTGTCTGAAGGGCCGACGCATCATACTCAAAGGCAAGAGACCGAAAGGAAGAGGATACTCTTTTCTGCCTAAGAATTATCTGCTTTATTACCTGCACCAGTATCTAAAATAGCAAAAAACTAGTCTCGACCCATTTCCCCGGTATGTTGGTACTCCCAACCCGAAATAACGCACCAGTGGCCTTCTCTGAGGCTCTGGGGGCCTATCTAGAAGGAGTCGACCATGCGTAAATACACCAGATTCTTCATAGAATTCCAACTCTCAGGGGTTGAGCCGTTATTTGCATGGGAAGTCAGGGAATACGGTGTACCAAACTACATCACAAAATGGCGGAGACACTATTTATTAAAGCGATTATTAGAACTTCAATTGAAGGAATTCGACAAATGAAATATTATGCAATCGGCGACCTACACGGGCGCTACGACCTACTTGAGAAAGCTTCTTGGAAGATTGCCGACGATGCTAAGGCTGACCCCTATCGAGTCATCACTCTCGGCGATTACATCGATCGAGGACCTCAAAGTAAACAAGTAATTGAATTCTTGATGGAGAAGACAAAGACAGACTCACGTTGGACCTGCCTTCAAGGCAACCACGAAGATATTGCCATCCAGAGCATTCACCGTCAGCTTGACCCAGACTGGTGGTTAGGGAATGGTGGTTCAGATACTCTTGAAAGTTATGGTCATCCTGAGATTTATGTCGGCGCTCCTGTCTACTACAGTATCATCCCAGACGAACACGTGAAGTGGATGAATAGACTGCCGCTCTATTACGAGACTGAGAAGCAGGTGTTCGTTCACGCTGCTATCGCAGGCAACGCTTCGCTAGAAGAGGAAGCAAAAGCTACTCGGACTGACGGAGCTTTGTACATGCAGTGGATGCTATATCATCCTGCCGATCATGGTGGGTGGAGAGGCAAACATGTAGTTCACGGCCATCACCAATTCTCGGACGGACCTCATACTTGGTACGATGAAAAGAAAGGTGGTCATACCAATCTAGACGTCTGGGCTTACAAAACTGGACGAATTGTCATAGGAGTATTTGACGATAGTCAACTACACGCCCTCGAATATCTTGGGGTGACGGTATGAAAATAGGCACAGCCGAAATCATTGACTTTAACCGCGCTAAGACGCAGACCGCGGGAAGTGGAGGGGGAGAAGATCACTTCGCTGGAATGAAGCTAGGGACTATTTTCTGTTGTGCAATCAACGGAAGTAGCTCTTCCTTCATCGATGAATATATGTTATGTTCAAAGGCTGGTGTGACGGTTCTGCTTCAGAACGCCCATAACGGGCGGTTTGAACGTCACATTGGTCATAAATTCTGGAAACAGAATACATTAGTGCAAATCCTGCACATCCCTGAAGAAAAAGAAGAACAAGATGGGAAAAGTGTATAGCTATGACCAAGCTCATTGGTCAACCATGCGTATGATCCAAGACGCCAAGAAGTGGTGTGAGGACCGCAATAGCGATGGCTCTCGTACAGGCAGCATCAAAGAACATGAGGCTGTTCTGAAGTCTTTGATCGACGCACATTCGGAAGAGGCTGCATAAGCCTCTTCCTTTAGGTCATACCGACCGTGGAGATTACGAATGGACCGTCTTACTCAGACTTTGATTATCACTGCGTGTATCGTCGGCATCATCGTCGGCGGTGTCTGGCTCAGCAAGAATGTATCTTACGGATGCATCGATCTGGGCTTCATCAAACATTGCGGTGCTACCGTCGTTCGCTAACGATTGCTGGCCCAATGACCCTTGGCTATTTGGGCCAGTATTAATGAGATTGAATGAGAATAGTATTAGACATTGAAACCAACAGATTAATCAATCCTGATAAGATCTGGGTAATAGCCTGTTACGATATTGACAAGAAGGAATACCATGTATTTAGACATGTTACAGACAATACAGAAGAGGCAGAAAAGTTTAGACGATTTAGTCTCGGCTGTACACAACTTATCGGGCACAATCTTTGTGGGTATGATCTTCCAATCCTTGATAATCTACTTGGGGTTCGCTTTGATGTACAACAAACATTAGATACTCTGATCATCAGCAAGATGGCGGACTATCCCCGTAAGGGACATTCTGTCGAAGACTACGGATTAGAATTCGGATATGAAAAGATAAAACACTATGACTTTAGTAAATACTCAGACGATCTCGAAACTTATTGTATCCGGGATGTGGATATCACTCGCCGCATTTACGATAAGTACTATAAATATATTTCTAAACCCGACCATACAGACAGCATTAACTATGAGCATCAGTTCCAGTTGGCTGTTAATCAGCTCCATGACAATGGCTTCAGCTTCAATACTACAAAGGCGGAAAAATTACTTGAAAGAGTTACAAAAGAGCTTGGAGACTTAGACGAACAGATACTGGATGCTTTCCCTCCTAGATTGAGATTAATACGTGAGGTTACACCGAAGGAGACTAAGCATGGTACTATCTCTCTTACTTCTATACCGAAACTTCTTCGTCAAGACATTTCTTCTATGTCTGTTGGTGCTCCATTCAGTTATTGTTCTTGGGTTGACTTTAATCCTAGCTCTCATAAACAAATTATTGAAGTTCTTAATGAAGCTGGCTGGTCTCCGGTAGACAAAACCGATACTCATAAAGATGTAGAACGCGAACTCCAACGATTACGTCATACTAAGCGAGATGAAGCACTTGACATAAGGTACCAAGAGTTATATACTAAGTACAATCAATTAAGAATAAAAGGTTGGAAAGTAAATGAAGCTAACCTAGAGACGCTCCCTCCTTCCGCTCCCCCAGCGGCGCGTCTTCTAGCTAAGCGTATCGTCCTTGAGTCCAGACGCCGGACACTCACCGAATGGTTGGGACTTGTTGATAGCGAAGATTGCCGTATCCATGGCAAGTTCTACGGCATCGGCGCTTGGACTCACAGGATGGCGCATCGTAATCCGAATACTGCAAATATTCCCAACGAGTTCGACGAGGCCGGAAACAAGAAGTTATACGGCAAAGAACTCCGCTCTTTATGGCAGGCACCTAAGAATAGGCTACTCGTAGGTGTCGATGCCGAAGGGATACAACTCCGGATATTCGCCCATCTCATTGATGATCCTGAATTTACGGATGCTCTTGTAAGGGGAAGAAAAAATGACAAAACCGATCCTCACTCGCTTAATCGACGAATATTGGGAGACGTCTGCAAAAGCCGCCAGGCTGCTAAAAGATATATCTACGCTCTTCTCCTCGGGGCAGGGCAAGGAAAACTCCAAGAGATATTGGGTTGCGACAAAGAAGCTGCAACCGAGGCTTATGAGAGATTACTTCAAAGATACGAAGGGTTTGCCTACCTCAAGAACACGATCATACCTGCTGACGCGAAACGAGGATGGTTCACTTCAATTGATGGACGTCCTATACGTATCCCAGCCGACACAGAAGGGGGACGTCGTCACCTTGCAATGTCGGGTTATCTCCAATCTGGTGAAGCTATAGTGATGAAACGTGCCACCCTGCAATGGGTGGACAAACTGAAAGACTATGATGCATTATTGGTTAACCTCGTTCATGATGAATGGCAAGTAGAATGCCCCAACAATATGACTATCGCTTTGAATATTGCGAAGATGATGGCGGAAAGTTTACAATCTGTTGGCTCAGCCCTAAACCTGAAGTGCCCGCTAGCAGGGAGTTACTGGAATGATGACATTAAAGATTATACAATAGCCACGAATTGGAGTAAAACACATTGAAAGATAAAATTAGATTAAGAGTCCTTGTCAAGGACGTTACGATTGTTAAGAACAGACGATGGGGAGATCAATCATATACTACTGGTAGAGTAGAAACCATTCAAAGATGGAATGCTGAAAATGGTTGGATAGACCTCCCGAGAGAATACGAGAACATCTGGATTGAAAAGGGTATAAGATGAAAGATTGGAAAGTAGAATACGATTTCGCTGCTCGTACCGGAGGTTCAATGACCTTCGCTGCCGAAACCCGTGATGAAGCTGAAAGCCTCGGCTTCGATTACGTACGCGAAACATTTCCTGAGGCTTTCGATATTGAGATTGTAGAGGTTGATGAGATTTAATGGCTAATTACGAAAAGACGAAGCGCATTAGCGTAAAGGGCAAATGTGAATGGGCGCATGTCACAAGACTAAACCGTTTTGATGAATGGTCGATTGAACTCTGGCCTGTTCCAGAAGATCTCGAGGTCATTCGAGAACTTCAGGCAAGAGGCTTGAAGAATACAATGCGAAAGGATGAGAATGGATACAATATCCGATTTAAGCGGAGCCCGAAAAGAGACATCCGTCTCAAAACAGGAGAAGTTAAAACTCTCATTTTTAGTCCTCCTACTGTGGCTATGGCTGATGGTTCTCCCCTTCCTAACGGGGTTCTTATTGGGAATGGCAGCGATGTTACCGTCATTCTTGAGGTGTATACTCACGGAACTCCCGGAGGCGGAAAAGCTGTTGCTGCTCGGTTAGAAGGAGTTCGAGTAGACAATCTAGTTCCATTCAATCCGGACTCAGACTATGATGTTGAGACAAAAGCGAAGGTAGACGAGCTGCGAGCGCAGCCGGAACGTATTTTCTAAGGATAAAGCTATGCCTGATACCTACACTTGTGCCGTCTGCGCAGGAACCTTCAGTTACGGTTGGTCTGAAGAAGAAGCATTGGCGGAATTGAAAGAAAACTTTGGTGACATTCCTAAGGAAGATTGTGATATAGTCTGTGACGATTGTTACAAGAAGATGTTTTCTTAATACTATAAGACAGCCATGGATGGCCTGACAAGGGACCCAATTCCATCGATCTCTACTCGTATGAACTGGAGCCAGTCCAGTATAAAGAAATGAGAGCCTGTCCGATATTCCGTGAGTAAGGCAAACCGTCCGAAGTAGGCCTGTGGATTGACGATCCGCTCACGGTCCTCCTGCGATCCAAACGCAGTAGAGGTACGGAGCTGCATAGAGGTGACTCTGGTGGCTAGAGACGACAGCCGGGATTGGAGTAAGACTCCACGTCTGGAGTGAAAGAAGCAAATTCCAGCCGGAACCCCTGTGGGCCGATACTGCGGGGATACCCCACTCCGTCTAGGTTGTGGTCTGTGGTTGGTCGTGGAGTATATTATACGGAGATGCCACGTTAATCCGCCGTATACCAAGCACTAGTGTATGAGCGTACGATCCGTTGACAGACGCATAGTCCGCAATAGTCCAAGGGACACTCCTAAGTAGGAGGCCAGCGCAATACTGGCGTTTAAACAGGTGAGCAAATCGTATGGGAAGCAGAACGTGCACCGGTCTCATTAGCCGGTATATAAAACCTCACCCGTGGAACGGGCGGTATCTCTTCGGGAGCTGTGGTGCACAGAGACCGATGATCTCTTCGGAGAACTGATACTAAGGATGCAGCGTAACTCTCCATCTTCCATAGCCGAGGAGTTACACAGTGGCAGAAATGAGCATGATCTTTCCGATCGAAATAGAGGAGCGTGACCTCTCTCCGTATCCGGAGGCCTTGCGGGTAGTAGATCGGACAACAATGGCGGGACGTTCGAGTCGTCCAGATTGGGTGTAGCCATTGCTGAAGTATGGATCGCTCTGCGGAATGCAGGCTGAGTGAAATCAGTCAATGTCGTATCGAGCACGACCTGTGTATCAAGCTTACAGCCTGGACGGAAGTTAACCACATAACGCCATGCATCGAATGCCGATAGCTGGTTCAGAGACGCTCAATCTCTCAACCGGACTGCTAGGGTATAGCAGAAATGCGTAGTACTCTTCAGGATCAAACGTCCATTAACCAAGACACGCCGTGCAGCGTTGAGGACTGTTCGATCAGTCTAGTATACGGTGACCGTCGACATAGCCTAGGGGAGACCGTCGGGTAGTCGATTGGAAGCTAAGTGTTACTGACCGACCCTGTTTGGATGAAGACATCAGCAAAGCTGAAAAGAAAGTTCCGACTGTCGATCGGAATTTTAAATCTTCCGACATCGGAAGGATATCGAGGTAAGAACTACTAGACGAAGCACTCAGGAGCTAGGCAGTTCAGGATCAAAGCCGTCAGCCTGACAGTAAATCAGGTTCCTTATGGAAGCGAGGACGTGTCTGAACGTAACCAAGAGAGCACCGTGAAGATCGATTTAGTGAGACAGCGTTCACAACGATATCGAACTAGGAAAAGGGTTAACGACCTATTCCTAGAAGCAGACTACTGACATAAGCCTGTGCGATGGCGATGAGCCTAGCCGGAGCCGAATGAAGCAGCAGAACTACGATGAGGTGCAACTCCTTAAATTCCCCGTGGATAGAGCAGTTTTACATACTGCCGACCGTAGCTGTAGCAGAAGACTTCTTGTTAGCAAGTCCAGAATTTCAACGCACCAGATTAGTGCATAACTCGAAACGGTAGGTACACCAACCAGACTGACTCATAGCGATCCTCTAGCAGAAGGAAGCACGCCATGTTTATCAAGTACATACGGCGTTTTGAGATGCCGCCTTAAGTTGATTAGGGCGGGGATGTAATACCAAGAGCAGTGAAAGCTTCTTCAGGTATAGTCCCCGCCTCCCAAATCGAATAGGAGACGAACATGAAGAACTCACTCGAACTACTGTTGTTGGAGTTGCTCTTCAATAAGAAAACTGAAGCGCCTCCAAAGAAGAAGCATACCGGTGACCTTACGGTAAAGCAAATAATCAAGGTCATGAAGGTCCTTCCAGAATATAAGCGGGACTTCGAAGAAGCCCTGAAAGCTCTGGAACCTAAGAACAAGGACAAAGACAAGCTTACGCTTGGTCAGAGATATATGATGTGGACGTTGGCCGCAGTAACGCTGCCGCCTCTGTACGTAGCGCTCATTCACGCGCTCTTCACGACAATCTCTGGTAAGTGAACATTGAAGACGTTGTTGAGAAACGGCACTAACCGTACCAGCCGATCGTTGACCTGCTAGAATGGCAGTGGAGTACGGAACAACGTCTTCTTTAAAGGATTATTATGGAAAAGTATATTAGACAAGACGGTAAGGTTGCAGTCCTAATCGCGCCCGGGTACGGAGCTGGATGGAGTACGTGGGGCTCGGAAGAGGACCGAGAGAGTATGATCTTTGACCGAGATTTAGTCAAAGCTGTTCTAAAATACAAGACCGATCCTCATGGAAGCATGGACGAACAAAAGAAGATTGTGGAAGAGAAATGGCCTAAAACATACACAGGCGGAATGGACGATGGTCTAAAAGTCAAATGGCTTGACCCAGGTACCGATTTCATGATACACGAATACGATGGTTCTGAAAGCATTTGGACAAAGGAAGACATGGAAGTATACCGTGCCTGATATTTCAACACTAGTTAAGGATATACAATATCTTGTCGGAAATAAAGACGGATGGTTCACCCCAGAAGTGGCAAAGACGTACGCCGAGGAAGTCACAGTCAGACTCAGCCGATCGTTTGGAGCTAGAACGGATGTTCCTAGATTACGTCTCAGCCAGATGGGCCCGAAGTGCCCAAATGCATTGTGGCACTCCATACATCGTCCATGGCTTGCAGAGCCCCTCCCCGCTTCCGCCGTGGTCAAGTACACATATGGACACTTACTCGAAGCCCTCGTAATAGCTTGGGCTAAACAAGCTGGACACGAAGTAACAGGAGAGCAAGATGAACTACATCTGGACGATATCACCGGTCATAGAGATTGTGTTATTGACGGTTGTGTGGTCGACGTCAAATCTACTTCCACTGATAGCTTTGTCAAGTTCAAGGATCACACGCTTGGGAATTCTGACAGTTTTGGGTATCTGGATCAACTGGATGGCTATCTTGCAGCTTCGGCTAATGACCCTCTGGTCAGAACTAAAGATGTCGGATATCTATTCGCTGTTGACAAACAACTAGGACATATGGTGTTATATGAGCACAAACTCAGAGAAGAAAGCATCAGGGATCGCATTCGCGAATATAAGGAAATTGTGTCACGACCTGAGCCTCCAGCTTGTACTTGTGGAACAGTCAAAGACGGCGAGTCCGGAAACATTAAACTCGATATGCGCGCATCTTATAATAGCTTCAAATATGTGTGCTTCCCTAATCTCAGGACCTTCCTCTACGCCAATGGACCGAGATACCTCACGAAAGTAGTACGTCGTCCACAGAGATCAGACGGAAGTTATATAATTGAAGTAGACAAAGATGGAAAAGTAGTATATAATTAAGAAAGAAAAGGATTATGTTATGACTAAGACTGTTAACTACACTATTATGAATGCCGAGAATGGCTATATCGTTAATTCGTCGATTGAGACGGAGACTGAAAAGGATAATACCTTCAGCTCTACGTTTACTAGCGAAACCTATGTCTTCAGTGACTGGGCAGCTGTCCTCGAATGGCTGAAGAATGCCGAAGCCGACCGCGGCTAAAGGGATAGAGGGGAAGGTTCAGCTTTCCCCTCTTCTCACCAAGCGTGGTAAACGCCTTCTTACTAAATACGGAATAACAGAAGATGACTATGAAAGTCTCCTTCAAAAGCAAGGCGGAGCTTGCGGAGTATGTAAACGACCGGCTGGATCGTTCAAAGCCAGACTATGTATTGACCATGATCATAAGTCAGGGATTATCCGCGGACTCTTATGTACTTACTGTAACAGAAGAATCATTGGAAGACACCGCAAAGAAGTCGGTGCAGAACTCCTCCGAGCCGCTGCCGAATATTTACAAAAAGAATACACGGCTTGGATAGTTCCGAAGAGAAAGAAATGGCGAAGAAGAAAGAAATCGAGACGGCGAAGAGTATAGCAATAGGAGCAGGTGTGATGTTTGTCCTCTGTCTGCTGATCGGTCTGGCAGATAAATGGCAACTGCTTGATCCTATATTGGATTTCCTACACATACCTAAATGAACTATGCTAATATTCTAGAGACATACACTCTGGAAGAGATACTTGAATTGAACGATAAGACTACTGAAGATTGTTTAGAATACCTAATCGAAGAGGGGTTTATCAAATTACCTATGATCAAACCATTGGATTTTGAATGAAGAGAATAAATCTAGCTTGGGATTGGGAGAAGATAGCTCAAGAGCTTCCCGATAATAACGACTATCAGATATACTATGAAGAAGCGTCATCCAAGTAATCGACGTGAACGATTGCAGCTAGAAGCTGCTAAGAAAGAATTAAGTGCGAAGAAAGAGAGCGCCTACATTAGGCGACGAACTGCCGACCTCAAACAGAAGGAAGCAGAAGATGACATTCGGGAAGAAGTTCGCTGATAAGTTTGGTGAAGATCGAAAGATCGAAATCTCTGCCGCTAATGTCCATGCAGCGGTGGAAACATTCCTCCGAAGCATGAAGAAGTTGAAGGATAGTGACGATGTCTTTTCCATCAACATGGACGATATCGTAGGAAAGAAACCGACGGATGTAATTACCATCGGAATAAGAATAAGGAAGGAATAAGTTGGTACGGACGGACAGGAATTACGCGAAGGAAACTGCGTATGAAAATACTCCGGCGCAAGTCAGACGTCGTGTTGCCCGCAATCGAGCAAGACGAAAAGCACTCAGACAAGGGCGAGTCCATAAGGGGGATCTCAAAGAACTTGACCACGTTGGATTTCATCGGACTGGTAGCCTTGACCGTGTTGCTACCCGTGTGGTCAGTCGCTCATTTAATAGACGGAGACAACCGCCACGATGATGTTGACAAGATAAAGAAAGAATGATATTGTGATCTGGTTAATACAACCAAAGGAAAAAGGCATGAATAAACATGTTTCAGAAGATAAAACAGTTTTGGACGTGGCTGACAAGCCTGTTCGAGACGACGCCGTATTCGTCCAAGACGACGGCGACTACCCCATCGACCCTCTCGATGCTTCCAGAACTGAAGGTTCCGAAGCAGAGAAAGTCGACTAAAGCTAAACTGCCGATGTAACCCATCGGATACTTGGAGGGCCATGGTGTTCACTATGAGCCCTCCTCTTTTATGAGATTAAAATGAACAACGATTACATACAGACAAGCGTTCCCTGTACCGCTACTATAGCATCTTGCAAACCTGCGATGCCATCGGACTACATCAATCATTTGATTGACTCGCCGATGATCCAAAAACAAGAAGGGATAAACCCTATGCGTAACTTTAACGCACCCCCAGTTGCTACCTCTGTCCTCGCTGTCTCTGGCTCCATCCCCATGGAGTCTATTCAGCGTGACTTCCTCACCCAGCGTGTCGGCCAGATCTGCGACAAGCATGACAAGGTTCTGCGGAAGCAGTTCTTCATGGACGCCCAAGATCGTCCACTGTCTGCCCGTGATCTGATCAAAGCAATCACTGACGGTAACTTCACCCTCGATGAAGCATTGCTTGCCAAGCACGACGAAGAGGAACTCCGTTCCTACTACAACAACGAATACGGAATTCGTTGGGGTAAGGAGAAGCCTAATCGTGAAGGCTACAATACTGCGAGAGCAGTTCTTCTTGAAGCCGGTCAGGAAGTCATCGATGCGATGTGGTGACTGCCTACCCTATGGACGAAGCTAACAAAGCTTTGAAGGACTTCAAGGCTTGGACTTACACAGTAAGCTGATCTACATCAGCACAAAGAGAAACCCCGCCGACCTTATGGTTAGCGGGGTTTTTTTATGCCCGTGATAGGCGTTTTGGCTTATTAGGGTTTAAATGACTCAATAGCCGCGATATCAGCTCGTCGTTCAGCCAGCGTTTCGTCTCCAGAAAGTACTCGGAGATTTCCTCTGTCTTGCTCGGTCTTCATATCGGCTGTGATATGGGAGACACTCAGTTGTTCCTTAGGATCGATGGAAACTCCTTCGATCTTGAGGGATTTGTCAGTCATGTTTGTGATTACGTACATTGTTTTCTTTCTGTAAATTATCCATTGTCTTGATGTAGATTAGGATTGGTTCGAATAATGAATCGGGAATT
>WNFL01403730.1_pt1 | contig 11599 bp, 12 predicted proteins | sample 5400361 | NCBI WGS metagenome assembly WNFL01 (sample SAMN13153351, study PRJNA577476) | soil metagenome | isolation source: 40 cm soil on Douglas fir-dominated hillslope | place: USA:California | collected 2013-09-17
GGTTACCGTTAGTCCTAATCGATGCGCGCGCCGGAATCCTTGACCACTTTCGCCCACTTCGCGATTTCAGCTTTCTGAAACGCGGCGAACTGCTCGGGCGTGTCGGCCATGACTTCGCTCGCGAGCTTGGTCAGGCGCTCGCTCATGTCGGCGGTGTGCAGGATTTTAACGATTTCGGTATTCAGGCGCGTGACGACCTCGGCGCGCGTGCCGGCCGGCGCGAACACGCCGAACCATTGCAGCGCTTCGAAACCTTTCAGGCCGGACTCCGCTACCGTGGGCACGTTGGGCATCACCTGCGAGCGCTTGAGACTGGTCACCGCGAGCGCCTTCAAGCGGCCCGATTGTATATAAGGCAGAAACGACAGCGCGGTCCCAAACTCGAGCGAGACCTGGCCGCCGACGAGATCCGCGAGCGCCGGCGCGTCGCCCTTGTAGGGAACATGCAACATCTGCACGCCGGCCTGCGCCTTGAACATTTCGCCGACCAGGTGCGACACGCCGCCACTGCCGCTCGACGCGAAACTCAGCGCGTCCGGTTTGGCCTTGGCGAGCGCAATCAATTCTTTAACCGTTTTAGCGGGCACCGACGGATGCGCGGACAGCACGATTGTCGCCGTCGCAATGCCGACGACGGGCGTGAAATCCTTGATCGAATCGTACGGAAGCTTCGCGTACAGGCTTTGCGCGATCGCATGCGTGCTGCTTGTGCCTATGAGTATCGTGTAGCCGTCAGGAGGGGACTTCGCGGCGAGGTCGGAGCCTATGGTGCCGGCGGCGCCGCCGCGATTGTCGACGATTACCTGCTGGCCGAACGCATCGCTGAGTTTCTGCGCAACCAGTCGCGCGACGATGTCGGTGGCGCCGCCCGCGGGAAACGGCACGATCATGCGCACGGGCTTGGCCGGATAATTTTGCGCGTGCGCCGGCGACTGCAGGACAGCGGCGAACGCGAGTGATGCACTGAGTGGAAATAGTTTCATGGATGTATTCACAGAATGTGACGCAAAAGGAGCGAGCAATATACGCGCCGCCGGACGATTTTACATTTTCTGCTAGAGTGGCAGCTGACCCCGCCCGAGGATTTTCGATGCAACATCGTTGCCTGCTCGCCATTGGTCTTACTGTCTGCACCGCGGCCGGCGCCGCCGATACGGCCTATCCGACGCGCCCGGTGCGGCTGATCGTCGGCTATCCGCCCGGCGGCAGCACGGACATCGCGGCGCGCATGATAGGCCAGCGCCTGGCCCCGGTATTTCATCACACGGTCGTCATCGACAATCGCGCGGGCGCGAGCGGCACCATAGGCGCGGGCATTGTTGTCAAAGCCGATCCCGACGGCCACACGCTGTCGTTCGCCGCGTCCCCCGAAGTTGCGATCTATCGGGCGCTCATGAAGAATCCGCCATACGATTCGCTCAAGGACTTCGCGCCGGTCACGCTGGTCGGCCGCGTTCCTTTCATGCTGGTCGTCCATCCGTCAGTCGCGGCCAACTCGGTCAAGGAATTGATCGCGCTCGCCAAGGCCAAGCCGGGCGCGCTCAATTTCGCGTCATTCGGCAACGGGACGTCCAACCATCTCGTCGGGGCGGCATTTTGCGCGGCGACCGGCGTCAATATCGTGCACATCCCGTACAAAGGCAGCGCGCCTGCGATCACCGATCTCCTGGGCGGCCAGGTGCAGATGACGTTCGACACGGTGCCGGTTGTGCTGCCGCAGGTGCGCGCCGGCAAACTGAAGGCGGTGGCGGTCGCCACGCCGAAGCGTTCGCCCCTCGCGCCGGATGTGCCGACGATGGACGAGGCCGGCGTCGCGGGATTTTCCGGCGGCACGTGGTTCGGCGTCCTCGCGCCGGCCCGCACGCCGGCGGCAGTCGTCGAGCGCCTGAATAAGGAAATTGCCGCGATACTGCGCGCGCCCGAAGTAGTGCAGGTGTTCACCGACCGCGGCATCGAGCCCATCGGCAACAGCGCCGCCGAATTCCGCGCGTTCATCGAAGCTGAATCGCGCCGCTGGCTGAAAGTGGCGCAGGATACGGGCGTCAAGCCCGAATAACGAGGACCAATCCGTGAAAACGCGCACCATACTCACCAACGCGACGCTGATCGATTGCGTCGATCCCAAGCCCGTCGCCGACGCCGCGATCGTCATTGAAAACGGCCGCATCACCGAAATCCTGTCAGGCGGACGCAAAGCTGCAACCGGCGACGCAACGGTCATCGATCTCAAGGGCGCATACCTGATGCCGGGCCTGTGGGACGTGCACATCCATCCTGACTACCTGTCGCTCGCCGAAATGCCGCTGGCCGAGCAGGTCGCGCTGTTCGGGCACCGCCTGATGGCGGCGCTGACCGAGTCGGGCATCACCGGCCTGCGCTGCGCCGGCGCGCACCACTTCATGGACGTCGCCTGGAAGCGCGCATTTGATTCCGGCCAGCACATCGGTCCTCGCGTGTATGCAGCCGGGCATTTCCTGACGACGACCGGCGGCCACTTTCTCACTTCCGGCCACGCGGCGATCCGCGAGCAGATCAAGAACGGCGTCGACCATATCAAGTTGAATCTCTCGGGCGGCATCATGGGCCCGCCGTGGGACCTGCACAAGCATTCGTTCCTGCTCGACGACGAGCTGAAAGCCGCGTTCGACATCTGCCATCTGCGCGAATTCAAGGTCATGGCGCACGCGACCAATCCCGTCGCGGTGAAAAACGCGGTGCGTCTCGGCGCGCACAGCGTAGAGCACGGCTACATCATGGACGACGAGTGCATCGATCTCATGTTGAAGCGCGATACGTGGTACGTGCCGACGCTCGCGATCAGCCACCTGACGCCCGAGCAGGTCGACAACGACTGGGAGCGCGCGTGGGTGAAGCAGCGCAATATGCCGCACTCGTTCTGCTGCCGCGCGGATGCGGCCTCCGACGTGCATGCGGGCTGGTTCAAGAAGGCGCTCGATGCGGGCGTCAAAATGGCGCTCGGCTCAGACATCCGACCGCTGAAGGACGCGGCGCTGCTCGAAATGGGCTTGTGGGTGAAAGACGGTGCCACGACCTGGCAAACGCTGCTCGCCGCGACCAAGCATGCGGCGGCGTTGTGCGGCGCGGGCGCCGATCTGGGAACGGTCGAAGTCGGCAAGCTCGCCGATCTCATCGTGGTCGGCGCGAATCCGCTCGCCGACATCAACAACGTGCGCAAACTTCAGCTTGTATTCAAGGACGGCAAAGTCGTCTCGGACAAGCGCGCGGCGGGTTAAAGCGGATCGCGATTTTCCGGCTTTGAATTGGCGCGCCCAAATCAATGAACATCAGGGAAGCGACGCCGGCCGACTTTGACCAGATATGGCCGATCTTTCACGAGATCGTTGCCGGCGGCGAAACGTATGCGTACCCGCGAGATACAACGAAGGATGAGGCCTTCAAACTCTGGATGGAGTTGCCGCGGCTTACGTTCGTCGCGGAGGAATACGGCGAGGTCCTCGGCACTTATTACCTGAAGACCAATCAGGCCGGCCCGGGCGACCACGTCTGCAACTGCGGATACATGGTTTCATCCGCCGCGCGGGGGCGCGGCCTCGCGACCGCAATGTGCGAGCACTCGCAAGAGGTCGCGAAGAAACTCGGATACAAAGCCATGCAGTTCAATTTCGTCGCGGCCAGCAACGAAGCCGCGGTGAAGCTTTGGACCGGGCTGGGCTTTGCCACGGCCGGCCGCCTGCCCAATGCGTTCAACCATCCATCCAAAGGATACGTCGACGCACTGGTGATGTACAAGTGGCTGGATCCATAACCACGCGTCGAAGTTTGAGTAATGCGGCCGGCGGTTTGACTTTCGTTATTTCTCTCCCGCGACCAGATATGCCCACAGCGCGGCGACCCCATCTGGCTTGATCACGTCGCCCCACGGCGGCATGTTTCTGACGCCATTGGTCACCGAATCGATGAAACGGTCGCGCGAGTCACGTGGAAAAGTCGCAAGGTCGATCGCCCACGGCGGATTTTTCATGCGCGGGCCGTGGCACGTCGCGCAGTTCGACGCGTAGATCTCGGCGCCTTGCTTGATCTGCTCGGGCGGAAATGATTGCGCGGCGGCGTTGACTGCGACAGCACTCGCGCAGAAAAGCGCGAGGCCGCACCCGTGAATAAGCCTCATCCCGCGCTTACTCCATCAGGGCGAACGTGTACACCGAGCCGCCAGCGGGCACCAGGGGACCAGCCGAACGCGTCGGGTTGCTGCCGCCGCGGCCCACCAGCACGCTCACGTACTGCTTGCCTTTGTACGTATAGGTAATGGGCGGCGCATTGACGCTCGATCCGGTTTTGAACTGCCACAATTGCTTGCCGCTGTCCTGGTCGAGCGCAATGAATTCACCGGTCAGCTTGCCGGTGAAGAGCAAACCGCTGTCGGTCGCCAGCGTGCCGGCCGAAATCGCGAACTCCTTGACCGGCACCTTCCACGCTATCTTGCCGGTCAGCGGATTCAAAGCGATGTGATAGCCGGGCGGGTCGGATATTTTGGAGTCGGTTTCGATGCCGGTGTAGCCCATGCCGACTTCGAGCTTCACATCCACGAACTTCAGCACGCGGATCAGCTCCCACGAATTCAAAAACAGCAAGCCGGTCTTCGGATTGTAGGCGGACAATGTCGCGTTGGTGCCGAGCCGCGGCAGCAAGTCGATGGTTTCACCCTTGATCGCACGGTCCAGAAGATCGGTGAGCACCGGACGGCCAGTCTTCAGATCGATGTACTTGGCCCAGTTCTGATTGACGAACGGGTGCGCCGCTATCAACTGGCCGTTGGTGCGGTCGAGCACATAGAGGAAACCGTTCTTGTTGACGTTGAACAGCACCTTGCGCGGCTTGCCCTCGACCTGGATGTCGGCGAGTATGCTTTCCGCGGTGCCGTCGAAGTCGAAGCTGTCGTTGGGCAGGAATTGATAGTACCACACCATCTCCCCGGTCTTCGGCCGGATTGCGAGCAGGCTGGCCGCATAGAGGCTGTCCATGCCCATGCGGTATTTGGGGTTGTACGGTTCGGCGTTGCCGGTGCCGATGTAGAAGAGATCGAGTTGCGGATCGTACGAACCGGGTTGCCACGTAGCACCTCCGCCGTATTTCCAGGCGTCGGGCAATTCCTTGTGCGGCCACGTCTCGGAACCTTTTTCGCCCGGCGCGGGTATCGTCCACGTGCGCCACAGGCGTTTGCCGGTTTCAGGATCGTAGCCGTCGATGAAGCCGCGCGCCGTGCGGTCGCCGCCCGTCATGCCGGATATCAGCACGCCATTGGCGATGGTCGGCGCGACGATGCCGCCGTAGCTCTCTTTCCATTCGCCGAATTTTGTTTTCCAGATTTCCTTGCCGGTTTTCATGTCGAGTGCCTGCACGTGTGCATCGACCGTCTGCCGGAACAGCTTGCCGTTATAGATCGTCGCGGCTCCCCGCATGTAGGCGCCGCCGCTTGTCACGCGCAACGCGCCGCGGTCATACGTGACCGGCGTGCGCCAGATCTGACGGCCGGTCGCGACGTCGATGGCGAAAGTCCAGTTGCCGTTCACCACGTACATCACGCCGTCGTAGACGGTCGGCTGCGACAGCTCACCCATGTCGTTGGCGAGGCTGAAGTTCCAGACGGGCACCAGGCGTTTGACATTGGTCTTGTTGATTTCCTTCAGCGAGCTGAACATCTTAAGGTCGTAACCCATGCCGAAAGTCGGCACGTTGTCCGTGTTTTTGCCTGCGCTCAGCAGTTCTTCCGCGGTTTGCGCCCAACCCAGCCCGTACCAAGCGAACAGCACCAGCGCTAGAATTTTTTTCATGGCTTTCTCCTGAAATGGGTCACGACTACTCAGGCATCAACGAGAACGTCCACACCATGCCGCCGGAGGGCACACTGTTGGTGATAAAGCGCCCCGCGACACTGCCGCCGCGGCCCGACAGCACGGTTACGTACTGCTTGCCTTTGTGCGTGTAAGTGATTGGCGGCGCATTGACCGACGAGCCGGTCTTGAACTGCCACAGCTGCTTGCCGTTGTCCTGGTCGAGCGCGATGACTTCGCCGGTGAGCTTGCCGGTGAACAGCAGGCCGCCGTCGGTTGCGAGCATGCCCGCCGAACTCGCAAAGTCCATCATCGGCACCTGCCACACGACTTTGCCGGTCAGCGGATCGATTGCTTCGTGGTAGCCGGCCGGCTCGCCTTTAGGCACTGCCATGCTCGATTCCATGCCGGTGAAGTCGTTGCCCAGCACGAATTTCGCATCGACGTACTTCATGGTGCGCGGCAGATTCCACGAATTGAGATAGACGAGGTTGGTTTTCGGATTGAACGCGATCAGCGTCGCGTTGGTGCCGCGCGACGGATACAGCACCACGGTTTCACCTTTGGTCGCGCGCTCGAGCAAGTCCGTAGGGATCGGGCGCCCGGTCTTCATGTCGATGCCCTTTGCCCAGTTCACCTTTACATACGGATTGGCGGCGATCAGCTTGCCGTTGGTGCGGTCGATCACGTAGAGAAATCCATTCTTGTGCGAATTGATGAGCACCTTGCGCGGCTGGCCATTGACCTGGATGTCCGCCAGCACGCTTTCCATCGTCGAGTCGAAATCATAAGTATCGTTCGGTACATACTGGTAGAACCATGCGATCTCGCCGGTCTTCGGCCGGATCGCGAGTATGCTCGCGGTGTAGAGGCTATCCTGACCGTCGCGATAAACCGGGTTGTACGGCTCGGCATTGCCGGTGCCGATATAAATCAGGTCGAGCTGCGGATCGTAAGAAGCCGACTGCCACGTCGAGCCGCCGCCATATTTCCACGCATCCGGTTTCGTCGCGTGCGGCCACGTTTCGGAACCCGGCTCGCCCGGCGCGGGAATGGTCCACGTGCGCCACAATCGCTTGCCGGTTTCCGGATCGTAGCCTTCGACGAAGCCGCGCGTCGTTGTTTCGCCGCCGCCGGTGCCATTGATCAACACGCCGTTCGCGATCATCGGCGCGATCACGCCTTTGTAGCCTTCTTTCCAGTCCCCGTACTTCTCCTTCCAGACTTCCTTGCCGGTCTTGAGATCGAGCGCCATCACATGCGCGTCGAGTGCCTGGCGAAAGAGTTTGCCGTTATAGATAGTCGCCGAGCCGCGCATCAGCGCGCCGCCGCCTGCCACGCGCATCGCGGCGCGATCGAAATTGACCGGCGCGCGCCAGATCTGGCGTCCTGTCTCGATGTCGATGGCGAACGTCCAGTTGCCGTTCACGACGTACATGACGCCGTTGTAAACGGTCGGCTGCGACAGGTCGCCCATTTCATTGGTCGTGCTGAAGCTCCACACCGGCACCAGCTTCTTCACGTTCGATTTGGTGATCTGCTTCAACGGGCTGTACATTTTCATGTCGTAGCCCATGCCGAACACCGTGACATTGTCCGTATTGCCACTCTTGTTGAGCAGGTCGTCCGCGGTCTGCGCGTGCGCGATCGCGCAGCACGAACACAGCAATGCCGTCAGTATTTTCTTCATGCTTGCTCCTCCAATGAGCGTTTTTTTGCGGTCCGTCGATGCTGCATCAGCGATGCAGTGACATGGCTTGATCTTACTTTATACCCGCGGGCCCCACAACGGCCCGCGGCATCGACGCTTCAGCGCCGCCGTGGCGGGTGGGCGTCCAGTTCTGGGTAGTGCCGGAATATACCTTCATTGTTGAACGCCAGGCGGCGCGGCGACTCGAGGTAGGCGGCGATGTGCGGTTGCGCGGCAACCGTTTCGGCGAGTGCGCGTAACAGCGGGAATCGGCGCCGGCCCTGCGCCATCGCGTTGGGAAGAGCGTAATCAAGCCCTTTCATGACCTGAAACATGGAAAGATCGACGTACGATATGCGAGCGCCGACCAGCCATCGGCTGCCGCGCGGATTGCGTTTCAATACGTGTTCGAAGTAGCCGAGGAATTTCGGGATGCGCTCTTCGCGAAACTGCCGGGCATAGCGCTTCGCCTCGCGCCTCTGGTCTTCGTAATACAACGACCCGCCGACCGGGTGATGCGTGTCGTGGGCTTCGCCGACGAGATCGGCGATCGTCAATTGCAATTGATGCACCCACAAGCGGCCCGCCTCGTCCTTCGGTGCAAGCCCGTGCCGCGCGCCGAGAAAAAACAGGATGTTGGCGGTTTGTCCAATGACACGCTTGCCTGCCCGCAAATACGGCGGCGCGAACGGCGGCATGGGATTGCGCGCATCGGCAAGCCCGCGCAATAGCGCGGCCATGCCGGTGCGACCGCGGCGTGCAACGTCGTCATATGCAACGTCCGCCTGCTCGAGCGCGAGTCTCACGAACTCACCGCGCCCCGGTATCGTCGGCCAGTAATAAAGCTGGTAGCGCATTAGTCCACCCGCGCACCGGTCGCTTTGACGACCTTGCCCCATTTCACGATTTCCGCCGCGAGGAACGAACGCATTTGTTCGGGCGTGGACGTGAACGGCTCGGCCCCGAGCACCGCAATTCTCGATTTGTAATCGCCCGACTCGACGATGCGGGTGACCGTTGCGTTCAGTTTCCGCACGAGCTCGTCCGGCGTTCCCGCGGGCACGAGAAATCCGAACCAGTTCACGACGTCGTAACCGGCAAGCCCCGATTCGTCGAGCGTCGGCACCGCCGGCATCAGCGGCGAGCGCTTCAATGCGGTGACGGCAAGCGCGCGCACCTTGCCGGTTTGAACGTGCGCACTCGCGGGCGAGAGATTGACGAACAACACCGGCACGCGCCCGTTGATCGCATCCGTCAACGCGGCGCCGCTTCCTTTGTAGGGCACATGCACGAGCTTGACGCCAGCCATCGATTGCAGCAATTCCATCGCGAGATGATTCGCCGCACCGCTGCCGGTGGAACCGTACGAGACCGCTCCGGGATGCGCTTTCAGGAACGCGATGAAGCCTTTGACGTCGGGCGCCGGCAGCGACGGATGCACGACGAGACAAAACTGCTCTTCGGCGAAGAAGCCGACCGGGATGAAATCGCGCATGAGATCGTATGCGAGGCTCTTGTAGAGTCCCGGCGCAATTGCGTGCGGCAGCGAAGCGACGAATACCGTGTAGCCATCGGCGGGCGAGCGTGCTGCGATCTCGGCGCCGATATTCGCGCCCGCGCCCGGCCGGTTGTCGATCACGATCTGCTGGCCGAGGCTCTCGGCGAGCCGCGGTGACATGATCCGAACGAGCACATCGGATGCACCGCCGGCCGGCTGCGCGATGATGATTTTGACCGGCTTTGCGGGATACTCCTGCGCGAACGCGCCCGCGCACAGCGCGAGCGCGAACAGGGATGACAGACTGCGCGCTGCAGCGCGAAGCATGACGAATCGACGACGGCTAACCGCGAACGGCGTGCAGATATCCGCGCGGATGCGCCGCGGTATCGTCGGCGTCCAGCCGGAAATGCGGGCGGTCGCCTTCAGTCATGGTCTTGTGCATGATGCGGCGCGCCGTCGGATCGAATGCGTCGCGATGATGCATCATGCAGCGATTGTCCCACACGATCACGTCGCCGACGCGCCACTGATGATGCCATTGAAATTGCGGCTGTTCCGCGTGTGCCCACAACTCGTTCAACAATTGCTCGGATTCTTCGACCGGCAGGCCGAGAACATACGCAAAATTGCGCCGCCCCAGATACAGGCAATTGCGCCCGGTCTCTGCGTGTGTGCGCACGAGCGGGTGAATGGGGCCGGGCGAAACCGTCACGTCGGTCACCTCCTTGTAGCCGCCCCGCAACTGCCCTGCGCTGTTGTAGCTTGCATCTTGCTTGATCCGGAGGCCGCGGATTCTTTCGCGCAGCCGGCGCGGCAAGGTTTCGTACGCAAGGTACATGTTGCTGAAGCCCGTATTCCCGCTGCCGTCGGCCGGGATTTCGAGCGAATACAGCATCGTTGCCGCGTATGGAATTTCTTCGAACGAAAAATCCGAATGCCAGAACGCTTCGCCGCGGATGGCCAAACATTTTCACGTTCGTAGTGAGTTGATGCTGGCCCACCGGATGCGAAAGCTTGCCAAAGCGCTCGGCAAACGCGACAAGTTCGTCATCGGTCAGCGTCTGGCCGCGAAACAGCAGCACGAGATGGTCAAGCCAAGCCTGCCGGATTTCGCGGGTCGTATCCGGGTCAAGCGTGCGCACGTCGCCGCAGATAATTTCGGCGCCGAGCGCTGCATTGATCGACTCCACGCGACCGCGCGCAGCAGCGCCCGTCTTTCCAGCGGATGATGGTTGTGCGGACTGCATGTTTGCCCCCTCCGGCAGGCGCCGCGATGCGGCGCATTTAAAAACTATGATTAGCTTACCACCCGCCGGCCCCGCAGCGAAAATGGTGAGCGAACTGACGCCCGTCCCCGTGGTCTGTTAAGCTAGCGCCCGCAAAAATGCCACCTTGCGCGGCGATGCCGGGCTCCGGCCGGTGCCATTTGGCCAACAACAGGCTTGAAAACTATCTGGATTATGTCGCGACTGAAGCTCATCACTGGCGCCGGCGCACTTCTCGCGTGCGCATCCGCGTTCGCGCAATCGGGCGCGGACCTGACGGCGCTCGAAGCGGCCGCCCAGCGCGGCGACGCGACGGCGCTCTACACGCTCGCCGAGAAATACCGGCGCGGCGACGAGATCACGCGCGATATCCAAAAGTCCAATGCGTTGTATTGCAAAGCCGCGGCACGCGGCAATGTCGACGCGCTGCTGGAGCTCGGGCTGATCCATGCGTCGGGCCGCGAAATGATCGCCAACCAGGGCGTGGGCGCGCTGCTGGTTCACATGGCGGCTGAACGCGGCAGCGAGCGCGCGAAGGAAATCATCCCGTACATCAGCCGCGGCACCGGCAGCATGATTCCCGCGTGCATGAGCGAAGAGATTGCCGTCGTGGCCGCAACCCGCGCCATCACCACGCCGGCGGTGCGCAAGGACATCGAGATGCTCGTCCAGCAATGGGCGCCGGAGTATGCCGTCGACCCCGATCTCGTGATGGCGCTGATCGGGGTCGAATCGCGGTACGATCCGGCTGCGGTGTCGCCGAAAAACGCGCAGGGCCTGATGCAATTGATTCCGGCGACCGCCGCGCGCTTCGGCGTGAAAAACTCGTTCAACGCAGTCGACAATCTCAAGGGCGGGCTCGCCTATCTGCGCTGGCTGATGGCGTACTTCAAAGGCGACGTCGAACTCGTGCTCGCGGCGTACAACTCAGGCGAAGAAACCGTCGAGCGCTACCGCGGCATCCCGCCGTACAAGGAAACGCGCGATTACGTGAGGCAGATCATGAGCCTCTACAAGAAGCCGAGCCATCCCTACCTCGCGGAAATCTCCGCGCCGTCGGCGGCGCTGGGCAAGATCAGGCGCATCGACTAACCGCAAAGCGCACTAGATTAATTTCACCAGTTGCTTGCCGAAGTTCTGCCCGTTCAGGAGCCCGATGAACGCCGCAGGCGCATTCTCGAGCCCCTGCACGATGCTCTCCCGATACTTGAGTTTGCCATCATGCACGAGCACGCCTAGTTCTTTCAGCGCGGGCCGCCACAAATCCATGTGGTCCGAGCAGATAAAACCGCGCAGCTGGATGCGGTTGACCAGAAACGCGCGGAAGTTT
>WNFL01328133.1_pt1 | contig 11598 bp, 13 predicted proteins | sample 5400361 | NCBI WGS metagenome assembly WNFL01 (sample SAMN13153351, study PRJNA577476) | soil metagenome | isolation source: 40 cm soil on Douglas fir-dominated hillslope | place: USA:California | collected 2013-09-17
GGGCGACGTGACCGCGGAGCAGATGGAATTCGTGGCCGACCTCGCCGAGCGCTACAGCTTCGGCGAGCTGCGGGTCTCGCACGAGCAGAACCTGATCCTGGCCGACGTGAGGAAGCGCGACCTCTTCGCCGTGTGGCAGGCGGCGAAGTCGCAGGGACTGGCGACGCCGAACATCGGGCTGCTCACCAACATCATCTGCTGCCCGGGCGGCGATTTCTGCTCGCTCGCGAACGCGAAATCGATCCCGATCGCGGAAGCCATCCAGCGCCGTTTCGACGACCTCGACTACCTGCACGACATCGGCGAGCTCGACCTCAACATCTCGGGCTGCATGAATTCCTGCGGCCACCACCATATCGGCCACATCGGCGTGCTCGGCGTCGACAAGCAGGGCGCCGAGTGGTACCAGGTCTCGATCGGCGGACGCCAGGGTCCCAGCGCGTCGCTGGGCGAAGTGATCGGGCCCTCCTTCGCGGCAGCCGACATGCCCGACGTGGTCGAGAACCTGATCGCGACCTACCTCGACCTGCGCCACGACGACGAGCGTTTCGTGGACACCGTGCATCGCCTGGGCATCGCTCCTTTCAAGCAACGCGTCTATGCGGATGGGCACCGCGCCGCGAACGATTCCGTGAGCGAGGCGGCGTAGCGATGGCTCAAGTGATCCGCAACCGCCAGGTCGAGGAAGACCGCTGGGAGACTCTCGCCGCGGAGGCGACCGAGATTCCGGCCGTTCCCGTGATCGTGCCGCTCGCCCTCTGGAAGTCGCGGCGAGACGAGCTTCTCGCGCGGCGCACGCCCGTGGGCGTCTGGCTCAAGCCCGACGACGAGCCCGCCGACCTCGCACCGGACCTCAGGCACCTCGCGATCGTCGCCGTGCAGTTTCCCAAGTGGGGCGACGGGCGAGGTTACTCCACGGCCACGCTGCTTCGCCGTCGCCACGGCTGGCGCGGCGAGCTGCGCGCCTTCGGCGACCTGGGCCGCGACCACCTCTTCATGCTGGCGCGCGTGGGATTCGATTCGATCCGCCTCGGAGAGCGCCACGATCCGCAGGCGGCGCTCGCGGCCTTCCACGATTTCTCGCTGCGCTACCAGGGCGCGGTGGACGACCCCGTGCCGCTCTTTCGCCGGCGCGCCGCGGGCCCAGGAGTCCAATGAGCCTCGAAGAACGCGTCTCGCACGCGCGGCGCCTGCTCGCCGCCATCGAGAAGAACCATTCGCCCACGGTGCTCGCGTCGAGCTTCGGCGCCGAGGACATGGTGCTGCTGGACCTCATCGCGCGCGACGGACTCGGCATCTCGATCTTCACGCTCGACACGGGACGGCTTCCGGCCCAGACGCACGACCTCATCGCGCGGGTGCGCAAGCAATATGGAATCGGGATCGAGGTGTACGCGCCCTGGCCCGATTCGGTCGCCGCATACGTCGAGGATCACGGCATCGACGGCTTCTACGACGGCATCGACCAGCGCAAGGCGTGCTGCAACGTTCGCAAGGTGGAACCGCTGCGCCGTGCGCTCGCCGGCAAGCGCGGCTGGATCACGGGACTGCGCCGGGAGCAGGCCGACAGCCGCGCGACCGTGGTCGAAACCGAGCGCGACATCATGACCGGCAAGTGGAAGTTCAGCCCACTCGCCGAGTGGACGGAAACCGACGTGTGGTCCTACATCCGCGTGAACCGCGTCCCCTACAACGCGCTGCACGATCGCGGCTATCCGTCGATCGGCTGCGAGCCCTGCACGCGCGCGATCCGGCCCGGCGAGCATCCCCGCGCCGGCCGCTGGTGGTGGGAGGCCGAAGGCGCGCGCAAGGAATGCGGGCTGCACGAGATCCCGATTCGCGTGGTGGAGGCAGCATGAGAATGGTGTCAGACACCATTTCGGCTGCCCGCCAATTTGTGCCAGGCACAAATACGTCCGAATTTGTGCCTGGCACAAATCCGATCTCGCACCTCGACTGGCTGGAATCGGAAGCCATCCACATCATGCGCGAGGTCGTCGCCGAGGCGCGCAACCCGGCGCTGCTCTTTTCCGGCGGCAAGGACTCGATCGTGATGCTGCGCATCGCCGAGAAGGCGTTCCGGCCCGATCGCTTCCCCTTCCCGCTGCTGCACATCGACACCGAGCACAACTTCCCCGAAGTGATCGCGTTTCGCGACCTGCGCGCGGGGCAGCTCGGCGAGCGCCTCATCGTGCGCTCGGTGGGCGACTCGATCCGCGCCGGGCGCGTGAAGCTCGGCCGTCCCGACGAGAGCCGCAACCCGCACCAGACCGTGACGCTGCTCGACGCCGTGAAGGAGCTCGAGCTGGACGCGCTCTTCGGCGGTGCGCGCCGCGACGAGGAGAAGGCGCGCGCGAAGGAGCGCATCCTCTCGCACCGCGACGAATTCGGCCAATGGGATCCGCGCAACCAGCGCCCGGAGCTCTGGAGCCTCTACAACGCGCGCCTTTCGCCGGGCGAGCACCTGCGCGTCTTCCCGCTTTCCAACTGGACCGAGCTCGACATCTGGCAATACATCGCGCGTGAAGGCATCGACGTGCCGTCGATCTACTTTTCGCACGAGCGCGAGGTGGTCGAGCGCAAGGGGCTACTGGTGCCGGTGACGCAGCTCACGCCGCCGCGCGCGGGCGAAACGGGGGTCACCCGCCGCGTGCGCTTCCGCACCGTGGGCGACATCACGTGCACGTGCCCGGTCGAATCCGACGCGGATACGCTGGAACGGATCATCGCCGAGACCGCCTCGGCCACCGTCACCGAGCGTGGCGCAACGCGAATGGATGACCAGACGTCGGACGCGTCGATGGAGCTTCGCAAGCGCGAGGGCTACTTCTGATGGGCCTGCACACCATCGCGCCCGGAACGCTTCGCTTCACCACCGCCGGCAGCGTGGACGACGGCAAGAGCACGCTCATCGGGCGGCTCCTGCTCGACGCCCGGGGACTGCTCGAGGACCAGCTTGCCGCGGTCGCGCGCACGACGTCGCGCCGCGGCGGCGCGGGCCTCGACCTCTCGCTCTTCACCGACGGGCTCACCATCGAGCGCGAGCAGGGCATCACGGTGGACGTCGCCTACCGCTACTTCGCCACGCCGCGCCGGCGCTTCATCATCGCCGACACGCCCGGCCACGAGCAGTACACGCGCAACATGGTGACCGGCGCCAGCACGGCGGACCTCACCGTGATCCTGGTGGACGCCTCGCGCGGCGTGCAGCCGCAAACGCGCCGCCACGCGGCGGTGGCCTCGCTCCTCGCGATTCCGCGCATCGTCTTCGCCATCAACAAGATGGACCAGGTGGGCTTCGACCGCGCGGCGTTCGAAAACATCGCCGCGGACCTCTCGGAGGTCGCTCGCGCGCTGGCCCTTCCCCACGTTACGCTCGTTCCACTCTCGGCGCTCGAAGGCGACATGGTGGTCGAGCGCGGCAGCCGCCTCGATTGGTACGAGGGCCCCACGCTCCTGGACGTGCTCGAGAGCGCGCCGGCGGGGCAACCGGCGGCCCACCTGCGATTTCCGGTGCAGCTCGTCTCGCGCGCGCGCTTCGGCGGGCGCCATGAGCTTCGCGGCTATCTCGGCCGCATCGAGTCGGGCACGCTGCGCGCGGGTGACACCGTGGTCGCGTGGCCCGAAGGCCACGAAGCGCGCGTGACCGAGATCGTGACCCTCGATGGCCGCCTCGAGGTGGCAGGCGCCGGCCAATCCGTCACCGTCGTCCTCGACCGCCAGGTGGACATCGCGCGCGGCGACATCATGGCGCACGCGAGCGAGGCGCCGCGCGTGCTGCGGCGCTTCGGCGCGCGCGTCGTGTGGATGGACCGCGACGCGCTCATCGCGGGACGCCGATACTGGCTCAAGCACGGGACGCAGACCGTGCGCGCGACGGTGGAGACGCTGGAATCGCGCCTCGACCTCGACACGCTGCAGCCCGCGAAAGCGCACAGCCTCGAATTCAACGACATCGGCACGGTGCGCATCGCCGTCGCGCGCCCGATCGCCGCCGACCCGTACGCAGCCAATCGCGCCACCGGCAGCTTCATCCTCATCGACGAGGCGACGCATCACACGGTCGCCGCGGGAATGATCGATGGGTAAGGTCTATCTCGTCGGCGCCGGCCCGGGCGCGCCCGACCTCGTCACGCTTCGCGCGGCGCGCATCCTCGCCGCCGCCGACGTCGTCCTGCACGACGCGCTGGTGCACCCCGACACCCTCAAGCTCGCGGCGAAGGCGCGCTTCATCGACGTGGGCAAGCGCTACGGCAAGGTATCGACCGAGCAGCGCTTCATCCACCGGGCCCTCATCGAAGCGGCGCGCACACACGACGTCGTGGTGCGCCTGAAGGGCGGCGACCCGATGATGTTCGGCCGCGCGCAGGAAGAGCTCGACGCGCTTGCTGCCGCGGGCATCGAGACCGAAGTCGTCCCGGGCATCACCGCGGCGCTCGCCGCCGCATCGACGCTCAAGGTCTCGCTCACGCGCCGCGGAATCGCCCGCACCGTCTCCTTCCTCACGCCGCGCGTGGGCAAGGGAGAAACGGCTTCCCAATGGCTGCCCGCGGCGATGTCAGCCGACACGGTCGTGCTGTACATGGCCGCAGGCGCCGGTCCCGAGATAGCGCGCGCCTTGATCGGCGCCGGAAAAGCCCCAACTACTGCGGTAGCGCTCGTCGAAAGCGCCACGCTCGAATCGGAACGCCGCACGCACACGAACCTGGAAGCCCTCGCGCGCTTCGAGCCCACAAGAGCGGAAGGCCCCGTCGTCGTGTGCGTGGGCGAAGTTTTCCGTGACGCGGCGCATGAGCTGCAAATCGAACCCCTGCGAATCAATGAGCACCGCTGACAAATACACCGTAGAGACCATCACGGACGTGCGTCCGTGGACCGACGCCCTCTTCAGCTTCCGCACCACGCGCGACCGCGGCTATCGATTCGTGCCGGGCCAGTTCGCGCGCCTGGGCGTGAACGGCGCCGCCGAAGGCTCGATCGTGTGGCGCGCCTACTCGATCGCATCCGCGGCGCATGACGAGCACCTGGAGTTCTTCTCCGTGGTCGTTCCCGGCGGGCAATTCACGAGCCGGCTGTCGAAGCTGAAGGAAGGCGACCCGATCTATGTCGAGCGCAAGAGCTACGGATTCCTCACGACCGACCGCTTCGAGGCCGGCAAAGACCTGTGGATGCTCGCCACGGGGACGGGCCTGGCACCCTTCCTGTCGATCCTCCACGACTTCGACACCTGGGAGCACTACGAGAACCTCATCCTCGTCCAGAGCGTGAGGACGCAGCCTGAGCTCGCCTACGAGGACCTCATCCGAGGCTTCGAGGGCAGCGAGTACTACGGCGAGTTCGCGCACAAGCTGCGCTACGCGCGGATCGTGACGCGCGAGCCCGTGCCGAACACGCTGCGCGATCGCGTGACGAAGCTGATTTCCAGCGGCGTGCTCGAGGAGAACATCGGCCTCAGGCTCGATCAGGAACGCTCGCGCATCATGCTGTGCGGCAATCCCGAGATGGTCGAGGATTCGCGCAGGATCCTCATCGAACGCGGCTTCCGCATGTCGCGCCGCGGCGATCCCGGACATCTCGCAGTGGAGAACTACTGGTGAGTGCGCGCGAAGCCCCGCCGGTCGAGGCGCACGTCGAGCAGATCCTCGGCCACGCCGCCCAGCGCGGCGAGCGCATGGGTTTGCGCTATGCGGGCGCGGTGACACCGCAGGAGGCGCACAGCCTTCGCGAAGCAGGCGTCGCGGTGATCGTGGACGTGCGCACGCCGGTCGAGTATGCGCAGGTCGGTCACGTGCCCGAAACGCCGCTCATCGAGTGGCCCCGCAACGGCGGCCGCGCCGAGATGCAGGCCTTCCTCGACACGTTGCGCGCGAAATTCGATCCGCTCGAAAGGGTGCTCTTCATCTGCCGCAGCGGCGTGCGCTCGCACTACGCGGCGGAGCTTGCGGCGCGCGCGGGCTACGAGAGCGCATACAACGTGCTCGAGGGGTTCGAAGGTGAGTACGGAGCGGGCACGAACGGCTGGAAGGCCGCCGGCCTGCCTACTTCCTGAGCTCGAGGCGCATGAAGACGCTGTTCGGATCCTCGCGGTAGTCGGCGAAGGGCCCGCAGCTGTCGAAGCCGAAGCTGCGATAAAGCATCTGCGCGGGTGCGAACGCGGGCTGCGAGCCGGTCTCGAGGCTCAGCGTTTCATAGCCGCGGCGCCGCGCAGTCTCGATGATGTGCGCGAGCACCGCGCGTCCGGCCCCGCGCCGGCGCAGCGCCTTCGGCGTGCGCATGGACTTGATCTCGCCGTGGGTCGGCGTGAGCTCCTTCAACGCGCCGCAGCCGACGAGCTCGCCACCGTCCCACACCGTCCAGAACGTGATGTCGGGCGTGCGCAGCCGATCAAGGTCGAGCGCGTGCACGCTCTCCCGCGGCGACAGCTCGTACATGTTGGCGATGTGCTCGTTCAGCAGCGCGTGGACCTCGGGGCGCGTGAGGTCGTCGATTTCTATGCGCATCCCGACAAGGTACATTACGCGCATGATTCCGTGGTTGCGAGGCAACGCGCCCTTTCCGCCGGTCGAGAAGGCGCTCAAATCGCCCAACGGATTGTTGTGCGCCGGCGGCGACCTCTCGCCCGCGCGCCTCGTCGACGCCTATTCGCGCGGCATCTTTCCATGGTTCTCCGAGGGTGACCCGATCCTCTGGTGGTCGCCCGATCCGCGCATGGTGCTCTTCCCGGAGGAGTTGCGGATCTCGCATTCGCTGCGCAAGACGCTCGACCGCGACCGGTTCGAGACCCGCGTGGACACGGCCTTTCGCGACGTCATCGCCGAATGCGCCGCGCCGCGCGAAAACCAGTCGGGAACCTGGATCGTCCCGGAGATGGTGCAGGCCTACGCGAAGCTGCACGACCAGGGATTCGCGCACAGCGTGGAATCGTGGCGCGACGGCGAGCTGGTCGGCGGCCTCTACGGCATCTCGCTGGGAAAGGTCTTCTTCGGCGAATCGATGTTCTCGCGGGAGACCGACGCGTCCAAGGTGGCGCTGGCGCGTCTCGTGGAGCGGCTGCGCGCCCAGGACTGCCGGCTCATCGATTGCCAGCAGGCCACGGCGCACCTCGCCTCCCTCGGCGCCCGGGAAATCAGCCGCAGGGAATTCGCAATGAGGGTTCAGGAGTCGATACAATATCCCCCAACCGGCACCCGTTGGACCTGATCAATGGCGAAGCTCAACGACCTGCCGATCGCGAACCTTCAGTTCTATGCGACGGCGCCTTATCCCTGCAGCTACCTGCCGGGGAAGCTCGCTCGTTCGCAGGTCGCGACGCCCAGCTACCTGATCGACACGGACACGTACAGCGCGCTGGTGTCGGCCGGCTTTCGCCGCAGTGGTGCCTTCACCTACCGCCCGTATTGCGATCATTGCCACGCGTGCGTCCCGGTGCGCGTCGTGGTGGGCGAATTCGAGCCCACCCGGGCGCAACGCCGCGCCGTCGCGCGCCATGCGCCCCTCGAGCACCGCTACGGCGAGCTCAAGTTCAACGCCGAGCACTACGCGCTCTACCGCCTCTACCAGAGCGAGCGCCATCGCGGCGGCGGCATGGACCACGACAGCCGCGAGCAGTACGCGCACTTCCTGCTGCAATCGAACGTCGCCACGCGCCTGATCGAATTCCGCGAAGGCGGGGAGCTGCGCATGGTGTCGATCGTGGACGAGCTGGCCGACGGACTGTCCTCCGTGTACACGTTCTTCGATCCGCTCATCCCGAAGGCGAGCTTCGGCACCTTCAACATCCTCTGGCAGATCGAGGAAGCGAAGCGCCGCGGCCTGCAGTACGTGTACCTCGGCTACTGGATCGGCCAGAGCCGCAAGATGAGCTACAAGAACCAGTTCCGGCCCATCGAAGGACTGTCCCGCGGCGAGTGGAAACGACTCGCCTAGCGGGCGGTCCGCTCGCGAGGGCGAGTCGTCCCTGCGCAGGCAGGGACCCAGTTCCTCAATGCTGTACTCCCTAGCGCGCGCCGCGCTCTTCCGCCTCGATCCCGAGGCCGCCCACGACTTCACGCTGAAATCGCTTGCCACACTCGGTCCCGCCGCGGCGCTCCTGGGCGCCGGCGCCGATCGCGGCGAGTCGCGCACGGTGATGGGGATTCGCTTCCCGAATCCCGTGGGACTCGCCGCCGGGCTCGACAAGAACGGCGAATACATCGACGCGCTGGCGGCACTCGGTTTCGGCTTCCTCGAGATCGGCACCGTGACGCCTCGCCCGCAGCCTGGCAACGCCAGACCACGCATGTTCCGGCTCGTCGAGCACGAGGCCATCATCAACCGGCTGGGGTTCAACAACCAGGGCGTCGAGCGGCTGCTGCGAAACGTCGAGCGCGCCTCCTTCAGCGGCGTGCTCGGCATCAACATCGGCAAGAACTTCGACACGCCCCACGATCGCGCGGCATCGGACTATCTCGCCTGCCTCGACGCCGTCTACGCACGCGCGAGCTACGTGGTGGTGAACATCTCGTCGCCCAACACGCAGAACCTGCGTGAGCTGCAGTCGAGCGAGCGCCTGGACGAGCTACTCGCGGCGCTGATGGAACGCCGGGACGCGCTCGCTGCGCGCCACGGCGCGACGAAGCCGCTGCTCGTGAAGATCGCGCCGGACCTGGACGACGCGCAGATCGCGTCCATCGCCGCGCTCGCCGTCACGCATCGCGTGGACGGGCTCATCGCGACCAATACGACGGTGAGCCGCGACGCGGTCGCGGGACATTCGCACGCGTCTCAGGCGGGGGGCCTGAGCGGGCGTCCGCTCTTCGGTCCCTCCACGAAAGTCCTGTCGAAGCTCGCGGCCGAGTTGCAGGGCCGCGTTCCCCTCGTGGGCGTGGGCGGCATCATGGACGGCGCCGACGCGCGCGCGAAGATCGACGCCGGCGCGAGCCTCGTGCAGATCTACACCGGCTTCATCTACGATGGCCCGCAGCTCATCGCCCAGGCGCGCAAGGCCTGCCGTGTTCTCACGGCGTGAACGCGAGCTGGCCGCGGATCTCCCCCGAGGGGAACGTCGCCGAGTGCACGTTGTAGTAGAGGCCGTTCTGCATGAACGAGATGAAGACGTTGTCGGCGAGCGCGCCCGGCGTGTTGATGACGAGCGATCCCTTGTCCCCGGTGACGACGGTGCCCCGGACCACGATGGCGCCTGGCGTTCCGGCCGGCGCATTGTGGATGTGAGCATCGGTCGCGATCACGCCGGACCACGTCATGCGTCCGGCGGCGGTCCGCGTGAACGGATTCACCGAGCCTGCTGGCCGGAGAGATTGGCCAGGCGCACCGGGAAGTAGAGCTGGCCCCGGATCTCGCCGCCCGGATTGGCCACGCTGTGAACGTTCGCGTAGAAATTTCCCGCATTGAGGCTCGTCACCTGCGCATCGGTGAGCACCGTCGCGGGCATGGTGTAGTTCGCCGGTCCACCGGTGAAAGGGATGGCGACCCCGGCCGACTGCCCAACCGCCGCGATATGAATGTGCGACGCGGTACCTGCCACGCCCGTCGAGGTGACGGTTCCGGACATCGTGGACGTCGCCGGATCGAAGACGAACACGCCTGTTCCCGTCGCCGTGGATCCGCTCGGCGGGGTCTCCTGTGCCCCGATGAGGCTCGCGAAGAACACCTGGCGCCCGATCTGCCCCCGGATCTCCCCGCCGGGGTTCGCGGTGGTGTGCACATTTACGTAAAGGTTGCCGTTCTTCAGGCTCTCCAGCTGCGAGGCCGTCAGCATGGTGCCGTCGGGCACCGTCCACGTCCCGCCGTCTGCCTTCGTGAGGGGAATGATGACCGGCGAGGCGGTGCCGACGGGACCCTCGTGGATGTGCGCCACGTTCCCGTCGATGTTGCTGGTGTTCACGGTGCCCTGGATCGCGCCGCTGTCGGTGTCGATGGTGAAGGTGGCGGTGCCGGTGGCCGCCGTCGTCACCGCGGGCGTTTCCTGCGCCCCGTTGAGAGACGCGGCTTTCACCACCATCGTGTTGGGTTTGCTGTCGCTGCTGCCGCAGCCGGACGCCAAACCGATCGCCGCGGCAGCCGCGGCCAGGTAGCCAAGATATGCATGCATCGAAACCCCCTCTCGAGAATGACGCCGTCAAGTGGACCCTGCGGCCGGAGAACACGGGAGATGGCGGCGTTATTCCGGGGGGCTCGCTGATGTGGGTGGGGGTCCCACGCGAGGTGAAGGGGGGCGAGAAGCGCGTGGCGCTGCTTCCGCAGGAAGTGCGCGCCATCGTCGGCGAGGGCCACGACGTGCAGGTCGAGACGCGCGCGGGCCTCACCGTGGGCTTCGACGACGAGGCCTATCGCGACGCGGGCGCAATCGTGGTGACGGCGCGCGATGCATGGGATGCGGAGCTTGTCATCAAGGTGAAGGAGATGCAGCCCGAGGACTTCGCGCTCGCAGCGCCGGGCAGCGCCATCTGCGCGTTCCATCTCCTGGTCGGCGCGCCCGAGCGTACCCGTGCGCTCGCGCACAAGGGGCTCACCGCCATCGCGTACGAGAGGGTGCGCGACGCGCGCGGCGTGTTTCCCATGCTCGCGCCCATGTCTCGTATCGCAGGTCGCATGGCGCCCGCGATCGCGCACAACGAGCTCGGGCGCCCGCCCGCGCGCGTGCTGGTGCTTGGCGCGGGCCCCGCCGGACGCGCGGCCGCGGAGGCATCTGAAAAGACCGGCGCGCAGGTGACGGTGTTGCGGCGCGCGACCGCCACGGCCGAAGCCGTCGAGCACCACGCGTTGCAGGCCGATCTCGTTGTGGGCGCCGTGTACAACGTGGGGCTGCCCACGCCGAAGCTGCTGCCGCGCGCGCTCGTCGCGCGCATGAAGCGCGGCGCGGTGATCGTGGACATCTGCATCGAGGAAGGCGGCGTCGCGGAAACATCGCACGTGACCACGCTGGAAAATCCCACTTACGTCGAGGAGGGCGTCGTCCACTACTGCGTCGGGAACATGCCGGCCGCGTGGCCGCGAGAGGCGTCGGCCGCGATCTCGGAAGCCGCGCTGCCGTACATCCTCGACATGGGCCTCGATGGCATCGAGGCGGCGATCGAGAGCAACGCCGACCTTCGCAGCGCCGTTCTCGTCTGGGAAGGCAAAAGCCGGGCTGCCCTACACTTCCCTTTCGACCGCCCTTTCCGCATGAAGAACGACCTCGCCACCCGCATCGACGCGCTCCTTCCGCAAACCCAATGCACGCGCTGCGGTTTCGACGGCTGCCGTCCGTACGCCGAGGCGATCGCCGAAGGTCGCGCCGGCATCGATCAATGCCCGCCGGGCGGTGACGAGGGCGTCGTGAAGCTGGCCGCGCTTCTCGGGCGCGCCGCGAAACCGCTCAATCCGGAGTTCGGCGAATACGCGCCGCCCACCGTCGCGGTGATCGACGAGGAAACCTGCATCGGCTGCGCCAAGTGCATCCAGGCCTGTCCCGTGGATGCGATCGTGGGCGCCTCGAAACGCATGCACACGGTGATTGCATCGTGGTGCACGGGATGCGAGCTGTGCATTCCACCGTGTCCGGTGGACTGCATCGCCATGGTCGACACGCCGGCGTTTCCCGAAGCCGGCCTCTCGCGC
>WNFL01420752.1_pt2 | contig 11598 bp, 8 predicted proteins | sample 5400361 | NCBI WGS metagenome assembly WNFL01 (sample SAMN13153351, study PRJNA577476) | soil metagenome | isolation source: 40 cm soil on Douglas fir-dominated hillslope | place: USA:California | collected 2013-09-17
TTTCAATTCCTTCGTATTTGATCGCCGGAATCTTTTTGAAAAATTCCCGTCCAACGGTACCATCCGCGCGGGCCTTTTGTCCAATAACGAGTGTCATGTGATTTATTATTGAGTTAAAAGATCAAGATAAACTAAACGTCAACGTATCCGCATTATTTACGCTGCTCAACTGGTCATGTAATAGCTCTTTCCACCGTCCGTATAATTCTTCGTACTGCTTTATGTTCTCTGGTTTTACAATACCGGTCGGTTTTCGTTTTTGCGAGGCCGCTTCCGCATTCTTATAGATGCCGGCGCCGATTCCTGCCCCGATTGCCGCTCCAAAACTTCCATCGCCGCCATAGAATTCTATTGCAACGTTTGTCACTCCTGCAAAAGAACGGGTGAATACATCGCTCAAAAAGAGATTGGCTTTGCTTACGCGGATAACGTTCGGATAAATACCATTCTCCCGCATGATATCCAAACCATAGCGGAAAGAAAAAGCAATGCCTTCCTGCACGGCACGAACCATATGACCCACGGTATGAATATTAAAGTCAACATTATGAAAATGTCCGCCGACGATCTGGTTGTTCAGCATTCGCTCTGCACCATTGCCAAACGGTAAGGTCATCAACCCTTCTGACCCTATAGCAACTTTAGATGCCATCTCATTCAATCCTTCATAGCTGTGATTCGATCCGGCAATATTTTTCATCCAGCGATTGAAGACGCCAGTACCATTGATACATAATAAAACGCCTATCCTGGGTTTATTGATTTCATAATTTACATGAGCAAAACTATTGATACGCGACTGCGGGTCATAACCCAATTCATCACACACTCCGTATATGACTCCGGATGTTCCCGCGGTTGCCGCTACTTCACCGGGTTGCAATACATTTAATGATAAAGCATTGTTTGGCTGATCGCCCGCTTTATACGAAACAGGAATACCCGGTTTCAATGACAACGTTGATGCAACAGTATCCTTCAAATGACCGTGGGACGCAAATACCGGGTTCAGTGCAGGAAATAGGCTATGATCGAATCCAAAATAACCAACAATGTCTTTAGAAATTTTATTTTGTTGAAAATCCCAGAATATGCCCTCCGACAGCGCTGATATAGTTGTTGTGCAATTGCCGGTCATTTTCATGGCAATGAAATCACCCGGCAACATTATTTTATCTATCTTTTTATAAACGGCAGGTTCGTTTTGTTCCACCCATGCGAGTTTGCTGGCGGTAAAATTCCCGGGTGAATTGAGCAAATGAGATAAACATTTTTCTTCACCTATCCCGCGAAAGGCTTTGTTGCCAATTTCCACTGCGCGACTGTCGCACCAGATGATAGAATTACGAAGCACATGCTGTTCTTTATCCACCAGCACCAATCCGTGCATTTGATAAGCGATCCCGATCGCTTCAATATTTTTCGGATCATATTTTCCCTCTGCATGACATTTTATAATCGCCTGCTTTACGTTTTCCCACCACTGGTCGGGGCTTTGTTCGGCCCAACCCGGATACAACGAAATAATATCCGTCTCCGTTTCAGGATAGTGCGCTGAGGCAATACATTCCTGCGATTCGGCATCTATTACAGAAACCTTTATCGAAGAAGTACCAAGATCAATTCCTAACAGAAGCATCGTAATGCGATCGATTTGTTTGTAAGTTATCAAAAAAATGAATTGGCTCTCCGGATAAGATGTTCTTAGTTTTGAACCACATAGGACATAGTACACATAGACTTTCACAACTTGTCCCTCCGAATAGCGGGATAGAAAAACCTTATAGAGTTAATCCGATTGACTATACGGAGTCACTTGCGATTCCATTATAACTATACCTGAATCATGCAGACCCCGTTAATAGTATAGATCTTCACATAAGCTGCCGGCAGGCAATTCTATGTATTCTTCCTATTGTGTTCTATGTCCTCCCGAAGACCTGAACGTTCGGGCCGGTAGTGGTTCAAAAAAAACTTTTAACTCAGTAAAAAAATAAAAGGAAGGATGACGTAAATCACCCCTCCCTTGCGATTGCCTGTATAAGAACTAACTGCTTGCTATAAGCCTCTTTGTTGATTAACGTTATCATTGTTGTTTTAATCCTTTCCAAAGACCCGTATAAGCTGGCTTCTTGCGGTAACCTGCGTCAAATAATAACGGGAAATCTTCACGCCCCTGGTTCACTACGATCCAGCTATAATTATCGGAAACTCCCCAAACCGTTACCCCAAATCGCTGTGCGGCCGGCACTTTGCTATAATATGATTGCAAAACGGATCGATACATCTCTGCCTGTTGTTCCAGTACGGATTGCGATGGAGTAAATCCGGTCGAGTTGCCGGGGTTAACGCGAATGTCCAATTCTGATATTCTTACTTTCAATCCTGTTGAAGCAAGTTTGGTAAACATTGCATCGATGCCGCTCTTATCTGTATTGATGCTAATGTGCATTTGCGTTCCCACACCGGTAATTGGAACGCCCAGCGTTTTTAATTGATCCGCGAGTGCGACGAATGAATCTACTTTGACTGTGTTTGATTCCAGATTATAGTCATTCAAAAACAGATCTGCTGTTGCATCATACTCCCGCGCATAATTAAATGCTTTGGTGATATAGCTTCTTCCAAGCCATTCGGCCCAATAATACGTGTCGCCGGTGCCGCCCGTTCCGGTTCGCAGGACAGATGCACCATCAGTATACGCTTCATTCACGACATCCCAGGCCTTTACTTTACCCGGGTAACGCATTACCGAGGCGCGTATCCATCGCTTCAGGGCTGAATCCACTTTTTCTGCTACGATGGGTGATCCGGGCGGAGGGTTGGTGGCTTGAAATATTCTTATATCATCTATCCAGTAAGTTGCTGTCTTGTTGAACCAGAACTTTAATGTTGGGTTACTTTCACCACAGGTAAACGGAATGGAATATTCAACCCATGACGTTGTTGGATAAAGATCATAATTAGGGGTAAGAGTTGCACTGGACCCAACCTGGTTGATCACCCTGAAACTTCCGCCGGCAGTACTGGTCTTTGCCCATAGCTTCATTATATATTGTGTGCCCATTACTCCGGGCCAGGTATTCGTTGTGTTGCTCTGAATCATCTGCACATCGTAAGGATTGGCGCCGGGAGTAGTGATCGTAACTTTAAACGCCCTTGTTCCCTGTGGCGGTGAAGATGTTTCGACTTCATAAGCAGCAACCGCAGGAGCAGCAGCCAGTCTCGCCCAGTACGGAGCAAAGCTTGTAGCGGACCCTTGTTCAAAATCTCCATTTTGGCCGGCAAATACATCCGTTGTTCCGGGAACGGTAGCCAATGATCGCAGGTAGTCGCCGTTTTGATTTTGATGCCATGTCAATGTGTGACCAAAAATCCATAAGCCTGCTGCAGATGCCTGGTTCACCATTTCATCCGTTCTTGTAAAATCAAATGACCCATCATTCTTCACAACTGCACCATGTTTCATCTGGTAGCCAAACGTAACATTATTGGCTTCCTTGCTTACCAGGTTAGCATAGTTACCATCATTTTTATATTGCGTGTAATCAATTGCAAGACCTACATTGAATGCGGCGCCGCTTTTTAATGGACCGGTTGCCGTAGTATCATAAGGAGATGGAGGAGCCGGGGGAGATGTTACGATACCGCGCTTTTTATTGCACGAAACTGCACAGCATATCAAAATATTTATGAGCAAGTATGAAATAAATCCCGGAGTTTTCACAAATAGATTTTTTTCTCTGACGATATTCATGAAAAGAAAGAGACTGAATTCTCTCTTTCTTTTCATGATGATTATTATTTTATCGTAATTAATAGCCCATGTTCTGCGGGAATGCAGGACCTTCTGTCACAAGGTCAATCTGTTGTTGCGGAATCGGCCGTAGTACATGGAAAGTTTTGATATTCGCGCCTGCTTCATTTGGATTCCAGGCTGCCACTCTTGACAACAGGGATTTTGTCCGGACAAGATCAAACCATCTTTGCCATTCACCATAAAACTCACGTGTACGTTCATCTAAAATAAAATCAAGGGTGACCTGTGCTGGTGTAATCGTCACGGCTGCGACTGCAGCAGCATTTTGTGCAACACTGTTCGTGGTCCTGTAAGCAGCCCTTTGTCTTATTACATTTATCATCGCAGCGGCGTTAACATTATCTCCAGCTTTGAAAGCTGCTTCAGCCGCGACCATATAGACATCTGAAAAACGCCAGATAACAACTGGCCTCGTTGACGGATCATTAAAATTAGCAGCTGCTCTGAACGGATCGTCAAACTTTTTTACGGCAGGAAAATATGCATTCGTCCACAAGCTTGGTGGTATGATAAGGCCTTTAAAAGGAACGGCACCATTAAACTGTGGCGCACCGGCTACTTCATAATCGGGCATCCATACAGCTGTATCCACACCTACAGTCATCGTGTAAGCGATTCCACGCGAATTGTTAGCAGCTCCCGCTGTATTAGAGATACCTGCCGTATTTGCTATCCATACAGTCTGAAAAGTTTTATCATAACGGGAATCGTTAAGCCTGTCGGCAAATGCCTGGTCAAGAATATATCTTTTTCCAATGTTAGGACCAGTGGTTAATTTATCGTTATTAGGCCTTGTACGGATAAATGGACGCCCGTTAAGGACGTCTCTTGTCATCATAGAAGTGCCGGAGTTTACCAAAGCGCCTGCACCATTTTTAAATGAGTTGATACCACTGTTGGAAGGATAATTCCAACGGTTGAACCACGGTGTCAAATTTTGGGCACTGCCCCCGGAAGCGGCACCGCCAACTGAATATTGTCCATATTTAGTATCAATGCTGTGATCGCTTACAAAAATGCTTTCTTTACCATAGTCATTTGTATTGACACTAAGAGGCCCGGGTTTGAAAGCATCTGCATAATCCTGCCACAGATCAAGGCCATAGGTAGGTTTATTGGTAATAATACTGGTAGCAGTGGTGTATGCATTTTGAAAATCGGTTGCCTGGGCCGCACTTGACCATCCTCTTGCGAGGTAGGTCTTTGCTAAGAGGAATAAAGCAGTAGGCTTACAAGCCGCCTTTCCTAAAAAAGGAGTCGAAGGTACATTTGGCAGATCTGCCACGGCTTCAGTAAGATCTTTGATCATTTGTGTATATACATCCGCAATAGGTTGCCTTGAATCGGCGGATGTTGCCTGGGTAATAAATGTAATATGCAATGGCACGTCGCCAAACATCTGCACCAAATGATAATACCAGAATGCTCTTAAGAATTTGGCTTGCGCAAGATATGCCTGCCTGGTAGCTGCCGGAAGATCTACGGTTGTTCCGAATTGCAAAACTCCATTAAGTGTATTGATATCCTGATATGCAATATTCCATACCCCTCCGTTCATTAACCCGGAGGTAAGACCATTGTATGTATAGAATTGAGTGCCGCTGGCGCTTGCCCCCATCAGCACTTCATCCGTGCCGCTTCCACTTTGCGAAGATGACCAGCCTTCCGTTCCCCATATACTGCGAATATCATTATATACTCCTGCGATTCCTCCTAACACACCCGCCGCGGTATTAAAAAAAGAAGGTACTATTCCCGATTGCGGATGCTCTTCCAGTAATTTCTTACAGCCACCACTGGCAAAAAGTAACGTGGCGATCAGCATTGCGCAACTTATTCTTTGATAAAACTTCATATAGATAATTTTATAAGTTTAGAATTTTAAATTCAGACCAATGGTGAACTGACGAACAGATGGGTTATTTGCATTCACACTGATCTGGCGACCTTGTCCTCCTGTACCTCCTGCACCAATACTGCCTCCTGCCGAAGGAGAAGCAACAGAACCGCCATACCCGTTTCCTTCCGGATCAGGCCCGAAGCCGTCCCTTACAAATGGTGAATAGATAATAAATGGATTCGTGACATTTACATATACTCGTAACGAATTAACACCCGCCTTCCTTAATATTCCTGACGGTACCATGTATCCTAAATTAACACTCCTGCATTTGACAAATGATCCATCCATATATCCCAGCGTTGATCCAAAAAGAAACCTGTCTGTACCTGCATCAGGTGCAGGAAATCCATTTGTTGGATTGCTCCGGGTCCAGTAATTTATTTTTAACTGGTTATTGCGACCCTGCATAAAGAAGGGGAACCCTGCGGCTCCTCCATCCGCAGTCACATAAGGAACGAGTACCTTCATTCCCATTCTTGCAAAAACCACTATTGAAAGATCAAAGCCTTTATAAACAACTCTATTGGTCATACCGCCTTCCCATTGGGGTTGAAAATTACCGATGATCTGCCTGTCATTTTGATCAATCTTTCCATCTTTATTAAGATCCACAACTCTTATTTGTCCCGGGTACTGAAGCGGTGTTGTCTGCTGAGCCAATATGCCCTTTATTGAATCATCTGTTTGCCAGATGCCAAGCTTCTTTACATCATAAATAACTGTCAGGGGTTGCCCTACAAACCATCCATTTCCAATATTGGCTTTATCAGTCGGCGAAGTAAGAAATATGATTTTTTCCCTGTTGAAATAAAAATTCAGGTCGGTTGTCCAGGTCAATCCACTTTTGCTTTGCACATTGATGCTGCTTAAATTGAGCTCAAGCCCATGTCCCTGCGTTTTACCAAGATTTTTGATAGTGCTACCAGCACCGTTACTTGGAGGTAATTGGAGGGGTAGTAAAATATCATTTGTTTTCTGGCCATAAATATCAATACTTCCGCTTAGCCGGTTTTTGAGAACAGCAAAACCCAACCCTACATTCCATTGCGAAGTTGATTGCCATTTTAGTGATTTATTAGCTAAGCTGGTCACTAAATAACCTGCCTGTTGCCCCGCCGCGCTTTGTCCAAAATTATAAGTATTGTTAGGTCCGGAACTAAGAAGCCCTAACGTTGCGTAAGGATTAATTCCCTGGTTGGAAGTCTTGCCCCAGCCACCTCTTAACTTAAGATTGGAAATGAGAGAAATTCTGTTCATGAACTTTTCATTACTGACATTCCATCCTAATGAAAAAGCGGGATAAGTAAAGTATTGGTTACCGGGTGACAAAACTGAAGCTCCGTCTCTTCTTACGGTAGCTGTCAAAAGATAACGGTTATCATATCCATAATTGGCACGCGCCATATAGGATATTAAACAGCAAAATTAGAGTTGAGTATATAATCCGCCGGCACACCTGTCACACTATAACTGCTGCTTTGATTATGGTCTTTCTGCACACTGAATAACCCGGTGAGACCCACTTTGTGCTTTTCTTTAAAAATCTGTTCATACATTAACAGGTTTTCTATGGTATAGGTCCACGCCTCAGTATTGTTGACATTTGCGTTAGAATTTGCCTGAGACGTATTATTATTTGTCCAGGTACTTGGACCATTATACCCGTTACCCGCAGCCTGGCTATAATCTAAGCCGACATTAAGTCTGTATTTCAAGCCGTCAATAATTTTCACTTCCCCATATAAACTATTAAATGTTCTGAATCTCCTGTTCCTGGCAAGAATTGCATCTGCCTTTGTTAACAGCGTTAAAGGGGTGATCGCAGCGGCATCAATAGAACCAAACTGTGGCTGCAGATTAATTGTGCCATCCGTGTTATAAGGAGCTGCCAACGGAGTTAGTCTTACAAGACCGCCTGTGACGCCACTACCACCCGGCGTGTTTGAATACGACAATGTATTCATTGTGTTGAGGCCAATTTTTATACGGCGACTTGCCTGGTGATCTATTGTAGCACGAATAGAATATCTTTCATAGTTCTGGTGGGGAATAATTCCGGTTTCCTTGTAGTATCCTCCACTTAAACCAAACTGCGTTCCTTCGTGTCCACCCGTAAGCCCTAACAGATGACTGGTAACAAATCCCTGCTGATATATGAGGTCCTGCCAGTCGGTAGAAATTCCGGCAGCAAGAGCAGCTTGTTCCAATGGAGTGAGAAGATAAGAACTTGTTCCGGGCGCCGATCTGTTATAGATTGCCGCATCGGTTTTAAATTGAGCATATTCCGCTCCATTAAAAACATTTAATTTATCCATGACATTTGTGATACCATAATAACCATCATAGCTCATTATTGCTTTGCCTGATCTGCCACGTTTAGTTGTAATCAGAATTACGCCGCCAGCACCCCTTGAACCATAGATCGCCGTAGCCGAAGCATCCTTTAAGATTTCAAGGCTGGCGACATCTTCGGCATTAATATCATTGATACTTCCTCCAAAAGGGATACCATCCAAAACAATTAACGGAGCGTCTATTTGATCAGATGCACCTTGTGATGTTGCCAGTGTACGATTACCCCTGATGCGTATTGATCCGCTTCCGCCCGGAGTGGAACTATTACTAACAATATCAACACCTGCTGTTCGCCCTTTTAATTGAGCAATCAGGTTGGGGGCAGGCACTTCACGCAACGTTTCTCCCTTTAGTTTGACAACAGCGCCGGTAACATCTTTTGATTTTTGCGTACCATAACCAACCACAACTACTTCGCTTTCGGTCTTTTCCAAAGACACAAGAGATACATCTACAGTTTGTTTATTGTTGATCCTTACTTCCTTCGTTGTAAAATTTATCGCAGAAATTACCAATGTGCCATTCGAAGGAGCCGTGATATCAAAATTTCCATTATCATCAGCAGTAGTACCATTCGTACTTCCTTTCACAGTAACAGAAGCTCTCGATACAGCCTGGCCATTTTCATTCGTGACACGGCCTTTGACGCGGATACTTTGAGCGATTGCCGGTATTGCAAAACAAAACATGACTAAAAAGCAAACTAATGAAGTCACGATTTTGTGCAACGGCTGGTTTTGCAGATGCGGGATTTTTTTCAGCACTCGTTTTAATGCTTTCATAAACAGCAGTTTTAAATTTTAAGAGTAGAAAGTTGGCAACCAACTTTTATTTCAGACCATTCGCCGGGTCTTTGTTTTTCATTTGGACGGATCAGGTCAATGCGGCTTGACCAGACTAAAAAAAAAATTTTTTAGCGGCCATCGACCAGGCCACGAATTCCAACTGTTTTATGCGTTGCGGTTTGAAATTTCATCGGCGGACCGAATCCCGGAAAAGATGGAATAACCTTGTTCGAATGACTAAAAGAAGAAGAAATAAACCTGATGAAACTCTGATGGAGTAAAGGTTTGATACGTGTTGAATAAGTTTTTTGAATAAGTACAGCAAGCATGAATTAGCAATTGACAATTCGAATGTAAAGAGATTTTTCTGAAAATTGCAACCGATTGCAATTTTTTTTTCCAATAATGCTTCTTTTATTTGTAGAAGAAAGCTACCAGCATGCCGGATAATAAGGAGATAACGATCTACGATATTGCCAAACACCTGAACATTTCAGCCACTACCGTGAGTCGCGGGTTGAAAGATCATCCCACTATAAATAAGAACACCCGGAAGAAAATTTTCGAAGCCGCCAGGCATCTTGGTTATCGGTCAAACACATTTGCCAGCAGTTTGCGGAGTAATAAAACACATACGATCGGCATTATTGTGCCTCGGTTAAACAGCTATTTTATGTCATCTGTGCTGGCGGGGATGGAAGATGCTGCAAGCCGGGAAAACTATAATCTCATCATCAGCCAGTCGTTGGAAAGCGCGGAAAAAGAAGTAGCCAATGCCCATACGATGTTCAACAAAAGAGTCGATGGATTACTTGTTTCCCTCGCCTATGATACAGAGAACATCACTCATTTTGAGGCCTTTTTTAAGAAAGGGCTACCTGTTATTTTCTTTGACCGTGTATACTCCCACAGCGAAAGTACCTGCATTGTTATTGACAACTATAAAGCCGCTTATGAGGTAACGAAACACTTGATAGACAACGGTTGCAGAAGGATCATGCATCTTGGAGGGAATATGCTGCGCAACGTCTACTCGGAAAGGTTAAGAGGCTATAAACAGGCTTTGCGGGATCATAAGATCAGCTTCGACGAAAAACTGGTGCACATCAGCAAACTTAATGAAGAGGCAGGAACAGAGGCGGCAAAATTCATATTGAAAATGGGGCACAAAAAACCAGATGGAGTATTTGCCGCTAATGATACAGCCGCCGTTTATTGTATGTTGAAGTTAAAAGAAGCCGGGATCCGCATACCCGGAGATGTAGCCTTTGCTGGTTTTAATAACGACCCGATCAGTAAGATAATTGACCCCAATCTTACTACAGTTAATTATTCGGGTTATGATATGGGTGAGGCGGCAGTTACCAGTCTGATCAATCATCTGAATGGCATTTCAAATGTAAAAACGACCCACACTATTATCCTCCGGTCGGATCTTTTAATCCGGGAGTCATCCTTAAAAAACAAAAGTTTGTAAATGAGATTTTTTTTACGATTTTTATGCAACCGATTGCAACATTAGAGCCAAATGAAACCTAAAAAAGATGTTACTATATATGATATAGCGCTAAAGCTGGCGCTTTCATCGGCTACAGTCAGCCGGGCATTGCAGGACAATCCGGCTATCAATAAGAACACCAGGAAAAGGATACAGGAAGCGGCCCGCGAGCTCGGATACAGGCACAATACTTTTGCCAGCAGTCTTCGCAAACAAAAAACAAATACGATCGGTGTCATTGTTCATGAGTTGAACAGCAACTTCATTACATCCGTACTAGCGGGAATAGAAAAAGTAACAACTGAAGCCGGGTATGACCTGATCATCGCTCACTCTTCCGAAAGTTATGAAAAGGAAGCCGCCAATGCGCTCAACCTTTTTCATAAACGCGTGGACGGCCTGATTGCATCTCTTGCCTTTGATACAAAAGGCCTCGATCATTATAAATCATTTGATGAAAAAGGGATTCCTGTTATCTTCTTCGACCGGGTGGAAGAAAAAAGTGAAAGCACCAAAGTGATCATAGATAATTATAAATGCGGCTACCAAGCCACGCAACATTTGATTGAACAGGGTTGCAAAAAAATCGTACTGGTTACCGCAAACCTGAAACGGAATGTTTATGCCCAACGCCACAAGGGATACATGGATGCACTGTATGATAACAAAATAGCTTTTGATAAAGATCTTGTGCTCATCAAGGATCTGAGCGAACAATGTGGGATCGAAGCCGCATTGGAAATCCTGAAGATGAAACCTTTGCCTGACGGCGCTTTTATCACCAACGACTTTTCTGCAGCGGTATGCATGCAAACGCTGAAGGACTATGGCGTCAAGATCCCCGAAGACATTGCAATCGTCGGTTTTAATAATGATGCGATCAGTAAAATTGTAGAACCTCAGCTGACCACTATTCATTATCCCGGAATCGACATGGGAGAAATTGCCGCCCGAAACCTTATCAACCACCTTCGTGGAATTTCAAATATCAAACATACCAATACGATTGTCGTACGATCGGAATTGATTATCCGGAAATCGTCACTGAAAAAACAAAGCCATTTCTAAAAAGGGCTGTTCGTATGAAAAAAACGTCGTTGCTTGTTATATCGTTAATCATTGTATCATTCCTGTTTGCCGACGATGGCTACCGGCTTTGGTTGCGATATGATAAGATTGACAATCCTCCTTTACTGCAACAATACAGAGCTTCGATTAATTCAATTTCTTTCAACGC
>WNFL01423048.1_pt1 | contig 11596 bp, 8 predicted proteins | sample 5400361 | NCBI WGS metagenome assembly WNFL01 (sample SAMN13153351, study PRJNA577476) | soil metagenome | isolation source: 40 cm soil on Douglas fir-dominated hillslope | place: USA:California | collected 2013-09-17
TCCTGATGAACTACGACCCCTCCGCGCCGCTGCACCAGCGCTACCGCACGGACAAGGATTTCGTCAGCGCCGAGCAGAAGCAGCACATCGAGGACATCACGCTGACGATCAACGCCTTCTTCGGCTGGGACTTCAACAGCTGCGAGGCGCTGCTCAAGGACGGCACCTGGTGGCCGATCGACTTCGCCAACCCCTGCCCCGACAGCCAGGTCACGTCGCTGCACTACCACTTCCCCTGGCTCGTGAAGGCCAAGCTGCGCTGGGCGCTCTTCACGGCCGCCACCAGGCGCAAGATGCGCATGAACCTCGACTGGGCGCCCTTCTACGAGGTGCGCGCGCGCGACCTGAGCCTCGAGAAGCGCATCGAGGAGTACGGCCGGCTCGCCCGTGCGCACTTCGACACCGAACGCTTCGAGGCGTTCTGCACCGAGCAGCTCCCGCAGCTCGACGAGGTCGCCTGGCAGTACTTCGGCACGGAGCGCGCGCGGAACGCGATCCGCAAGAAGGTCGAGCAGCTCTTCCCCAAGCACGAGGTCGAGAGCTTCACCGAGCACTTCTTCCAGGCGATCCAGGCCTGGCGCGCGGACGACAGGCTCGCCCGCGGGCCGAGGCTGACGCAGCACGTGCTCGCTCCCATGGCGAGCGTGCCGGCGACGGCGAAGCCGAAGACCCCCGCGAAGAAGCGCTGAGGAACTCGCGATGAGCAAGGAGACCAGCCGCTGGCGCTCCGAGCGCCTGGAGAACAAGGAGGTCCAGCTCACGCGCTGGGGCGACGTCGGCCGGCCCGTGCTACTCTTCCCCACCGCGGCCGGCGACGCCGAGGAGTGCGAGCGCTTCCACATGATCCGCGTGCTCGCCAGCCTGCTCGAGCAGCAGAAGATCAAGGTCTACTCGGTCGACTCGATCGCGGGCCAGGAGTGGATCCAGGGCGAGCAGGGCCCGGGCCACGCGGCCTGGATCCAGAACGGCTTCGACGCCTTCATCGCCAACGAGGTCGTGCCCGCCATCCGCGCCGACTGTCGCTCGAACGACATCGAGATCGTCGCCGCCGGCGCCTCGATCGGCGCCTACAACGCGCTGGCCGCGATCTGCCGCCACCCCGACGTCTTCTCCAAGGCGATCTGCATGAGCGGCACCTACGACCTGTGGAAGAAGTTCGGCAAGGGTCAGCCGACGCGCGACTACTACCACTGCTCGCCGCTCGATTTCGTGCCCCAGATCGGCGAGAGCCCGCACCTCTCGAAGCTGCGTTCGCGCTTCGTGCTGCTGGCGCACGGCAAGGGCAAATGGGAAGCGCCCGAGGAGTCCTGGAACGTGGCCAACGTGCTCGGCGCGAAGGGCATCCCCAACCGTGTCGACGAGTGGGGCGAGGAGTGGAACCACGACTGGCCGACCTGGCGCAACATGCTCCCGAAGTACGTCGAGGAGCTCGTCCGCTAGGACCGGAGTCCGGAGCGCGGGGGACAGCAGAGCACTGCACCTTCGTGCAACTCGCGCGACAACGGGCCCTTGATCGTTGACCTGCACGAAGGGGCCTCCCACTGTGTTGCGCCCTCGTCCGATCAGGGATGGCAATGGATGGCGAACCACATGCGCAGGCCGGGTGATTTCTGCTGGATCAACGTGCTCACACCGCAGCCCTCGCGGGCGCGCGAGTTCTTCCACAGCCTGCTCGGCTGGACCTACACGGAGCTGCCGGGCCTGGGGCACGCAGTGCAGGTCGGAGGGCGCGACATCGGCCTCCTGTTCGACTTGTCGGCTCCCGGCACGCCGAAGGGAACTCCGCCGCACGTCGGCGTCGTGCTCGAGGTCGTGAGCACCGACGCCACGCGCAAGCTGGTGGACACGCTCGGTGGAATCTCCAGTCCGGCCTTCGAGCTCTTGGGCCAGGGCAAGACGGCGGTTTGCATCGACCCCAAGGGCGCCGAATTCGACGTGCGGGAGGCCAGGAACGGCCGGCGGACGGGTGGCGACCGCAGCCTGCACGGCGCGCCCAGCTGGTTCGAGCTGACGACGAGCGATGTCGAGCGTGCGGCGGCGTTCTACTCGGAACTCTTCGGCTGGGCGACGGACATCCTGCCGGTTCCGGGCTCGAAGTACGCCGTCTTCAAGCTCGGCGAGCGCTGCGTCGCGGGTTTGCTGAACCTGACGCCGCACATGGGTTCCCAACGCCCGCACTGGGCGACGTTCTTCACCGTCAAGGACATCGACCTGACCGCGCTGGAGGCAGTCCGGCTCGGCGCCACGCTGTGCGTGCCCGTCCTGGAGCTCACGGGCTTCGGCCGCTTCTGCGGCATCACTTCCCCGCAGGGCCTCACGTTCTACGTGATCACCTACGCGCGGCGGGAGTCCGTCTGCGAGCCGAGCGCGGCCAGCTAGCGCTTGCCGGGCTTGCGCTCGGCCTTCGGCGTCTTGCGCAGGAACTCGAGCGCCGCGTCGAGCACGGGGTCCTTGACGGGCGTGAGCTCCTCCGGTTTCGCCTCGATCTTGACCTTGGGCGCTACTCCGACGTTCTCGATCCGGTTCCCCACGGGATCCATGTCGATCCAGGTCGGCAGGTTGACCTTGATCCCGCCCTCGAGCTCCAGCGTGCGCGGCTTTCCGCTCGAGCCGCCGGTCCTGTCGCCCATCGTCGTCACCTGCGGGCACTGCGCGAACATCAGCGCCATCGACTCGGCCGAGCTGAACGTCTTCTGGCCTTGCAGGCACACCACGGGTGACTCGAAGCGCCACGGCCCGCGCGGCTCGAAGGCGCGCTCGAGCTTCGGGCCGAGCTGGTCGTGTTTCGGGCCGCTGCGGTACTGGTTGACGCTATAGACGCGCCTCTGGTCGAGGAAGCGTCCGGCCACGTCGCGCGCGAGCAACTCGTCGCCACCGCCGTTGAAGCGCAAGTCGACGACCAGCGCCCAGCAGTCCGCGAGCTTTTCCAGCGTCGCGTCGAACGCGCTGCCCAGCTCCTTGTCGTTCAGCTCGTAGACGTTCACGTAGCCGATGCCGTCCTCGCTGCGGCCGTAGCGGTGGTCGTGCTTCGTCTCCTCGAGCGGCTTGATCGTGTTCTGCACGGCCTTGTAGCTCGCGTTGAGCGGCCGCTGGCGCGAGTAGCCCTGGAGGAACTCGTCGCCGCACTTCACCCAGGCGTGCAGGTCGTGCACCTGCGAGACCAGCGCGTCGATCGCCGCCGCGGCGCCGAAGGTCGTCGTGACCTTCTCCGCGCGCTTGCGCCACTCGTCGCCGGCCTTCTTCCAGTCGAGCTTGGGCAGCAGGCCGAACTTCGCGTACTCCTTGTCGTAGGCGTCCCAGACCGTGTCGAAGGCGCGCACGGCAGCGGCTTTCTCCAGCGGCACGAGCGCCGGCAGGGCCTTCGTCTCGAAGAACTTCTCGATCGCGACCGTGCCCTTCTCCTTCTCGACCATGAAGTAGCGCCGCGGCCCCTCGACGGTCTCGCAGTCGAGCACGATCGATCCCGACTTCGGGATCACCGGCAGGTTGTTCGCCTGCCAGCCGCTGGAGATCTTCCAGGTGCAGACGCGCTTCGCCCAGGCGATCTGGTCCTCGGGTCCGTTCTTGCCGACGGTCGCGGCCGGGAACAGCTCGCCCAGGGACTTCGGGTTGAAGCGCATCCAGATGCTCGTCACCTGCTCGCCCTCGCCGCCGACCTCGCTCTTGATCTTGCCCGGCTTGTCGGGGAAGACCGCGGCCCAGACCACGTTCTTCTCGGCGGTGCCGAACACGACCACCGACTTGCCCAGCGTCAGCTCGAGCTTGTGCTGGTACTCGAAGTGAAACGCGCTGAGCTCCCAGACGTCATCCTTCGTGCAGCTCCACTCGCGAGTGGGCTGGCCCTCGAAGTAATCGAGCGTCGCGGGATAGACCTTCGTCAGATCCCCAGCGGGGATCAGGCCTGCGAGGGAGGCGAGGATCGAAAGCATGCCGAACTCCTGTTCCCGGCCCGGACCAGCCGGCGCACTCACCCGAACTTGTAGCGCAAGGGCACGATCGTAATGCCCGAGGGCGTGACCGTGAAGTGGCGTTCGTCGTGCGCGCGGTCGTAGCCGATCTGCACGCCGGATGGGATCTCGGTCCACTTGTCGACGATCGTGCGCCGCAGCTTCGCGCCCGGCCGAACGGTGACGCCGTGGAAGAGCAGCGAATCCTCGACCTCGGCGCCTTCCTGCACCAGCACGCGGTTGGAGAGGATCGAGCGGCTGATCCGCGCGCCGGAGACGATCACGCCGGGACTGAGCAGCGAGTCGAGCGTCTTGGCGTCGAAGACGCACTTGGCCGGCGGGTCGTTGTGCCAGAGCGTGTAGATCGGCCAGTCGAAGTCGTAGAGGTTGAACTGCGGCGTGACGTTGCACAGGTCCATGTTCGCTTCGTAGAGCGAATCGATGGTGCCCACGTCGCGCCAATAGGGGTTCACGTCGCCGGCCTTGTGGCGGAAATGGTGCGCGTAGACGGGCACCTCGTTCACCATCGCCGGGATGATGTTCTTGCCGAAATCGTGGCCCTCGGTCTTGTTGGCGTTCCCGAGCAGGCGCCGCTTGAGCTCTTCGGTCTCGAAGATGTAGATGCCCATCGAGCCCAGGCACCAGCCGGGATCGCCGGGGATCTCCTTGGCGCCGGACCTGGGCTTCTCGGCGAAGCCCGTCACGCGGCCGCGCGCGTCGTGCTCGATGATGCCGAAGCGCGCGGCCTCGGAGGCAGGGATGCGCACGGCGCCGACGGTGCACTTGGCGCGCTTGATCAGGTGATCCCGCAGCATCCAGGCGTAGTCCATCTTGTAGATGTGGTCGCCCGAGAGGATCAGCACGTGCTTGGGCGACTCGTCGTCGATCAGGCCGAGGTTCTGGTAGATCGCGTCGGCGGTGCCGCGGTACCACTTCTCCTCGGTGGAGAGGTGGTGCGGCGGCAGGACGCCGATGAACTGCTCGAGCCGGCGCGGGAGGAAGTTCCAGCCGAAGCGGATGTGCTCCTCGAGCGAGCGCGCTTGGTACTGCGTCAGCAGCATGATCCGCCGCAGGCCGGAGTGGATGCAGTTCGAGAGCGTGAAGTCGATGATTCGGTACGCGCCGCCGAAGGGCACGGCCGGCTTGGCGCGGTGTGCGGTCAGCGGCATCAGGCGCTCGCCCTGGCCGCCGGCGAGGATCAGCACCAGCGTGTCCTTCAGCTCTTGGGTGAGTGCCATCGCGAGGGGCCCGAGCATATCCGCTCGGGTGGCGGGAAAGAGGTCAGGGAAGCCGCAAGATCGGGGCGGAGCTCAGGCCACGCGACCGGCGGGTCGCGCGAGGAAGAAGCCGTCCTGCCCCTGTCCCTGGTAGCGCGGCATGATCACCAGCGCGCCCATCGGACTGCGGATCTCGCGCCGGCCGGTCGGACCACCGAGGGCCAGCAGCTGACCCTGCACGACGCGCTCGAAGCTCCTGAAGCCGGGCAGCATCGTGAAGCGCTCCTGCGGCTCGATCGCGTAGCGCAGGCAGATCTCGACCGCGGCGGGAATGCCCGAGGTGCTGCGCGCGATGCGCGCGCGGTGGCGCGCGAGCTCCAGGCGCGGCCCAGAGCGCGGACTCGTGGTGCTCGATCGTCGTCTCGGCCTCGTTCTGGCCGCCCTCGAGCACGATGCTGGTGAATCCCCGCGCCGCGCCGAGCTCGAGCACGGTGCCGTCCAGGTTCTTGAGCAGTCCGTGGAGCACGGGCACCCCGAGATCGCGCGCGAGCTCGAGGCTCCGCGCGTCGCCGTTCTGCACGATGAAGGGCGGGCTGTCGCCCGAGGTCGAATGGAGGTCCAAGTGCACGACCTCGGCGTGCGGCTGGGCGAGCTCGACCTCGATCGCCGCCAACAGCTCGCGCTGCTCCTTCTGCTCGGCGGTATCGGCCGCGGGATCGCCGGAGGCGAGCTCGGCCAGCTTGCGCCGCGACCAGAGGCGGTTCAGGTCGCTGTCGCGGTAGCGCTGGCCCGCCAGCAGGGCGCCGCGATTGCCGATCAGGCCGACGACGCGGCCGTGCAGCTCGGGCTCGAGCTCGTCGAGCGCCGCGAAGACGCGCCGCAGCGCGCGCACGCCGGCCGGCTCGTTGCCGTGGATCGCGGCGCTGACGATCAGCAGCGGGCCGCCCTGCGCCTTGCCGGCGCTCCCCACGAGGCGCGGCGTGTCCGCGCCGAAGGCCGGCTCGCTCGGCGTCATTTCTCGCTCAGCCGGCTCTCGAGCAGCGCCGCGGAGAGCTCCATGAAGTCGTGCTCGGTGACGATGCCCACGAGGCGCCCCTGCGCGTTGACCACCGGCAGGCAACCGATCTCGTGCTTGCGCATCGTCTGGATCGCCTCGAGCGTGCTGGCTTCGGGTCGGATCGTGATCGGGTCGGGCTGCATCAGTTCGCGCACCGGGATGCCGCGATCGGCGTCGCCGCGCGAGATCATGCGCGTCACGGCGCGCCAGGAGAGCAGGCCCAGGAGATGCCCGTCCTTGTCCTCGACCGGCACGTAGCGCAGGTGCTCCCAGTCCATCAGGCTGGCCGCCAGGTCGATCAGGTCCTCGGGGTGCACGGTGAAGACGTCCGAGGTCATCACCTGCTCGACGGCGCGGAAGCTGCCCGGATCGCCGTGCACGGGCTCGAAAGCGGCGAGCGGCCAGCGCGCGACGGGCTGGCCCTCTTCCTGGTTGCGTTTCATCGAGGCGGTGATCGAGCGGAAGCGCTCCGACTTCTTGCCCTGCTCGCCGATGGCCGAGTACGAGTCGAGCACCCACTGCGAACCGGTCTGGCCGCGCTCGATCCGCTCGCGCAGCACACCCAGGTGCTCGTCGATGTCGCTCGGGTCGACCTTGGCCGCGCGCAAGCCCTGCTCGGCGAGCGGCAGGAGCTGGTCGAGCAGCAGCTTCTCGGTCGCGATCGTCTTCCCCTTCAGCCAGCGCAGCTTCGAGTGCAGGCCCTGGCGCGCGGCGGTGACGAGGTTCTGCTTGGCGTCGTCGAAGCCCATCGAGCGGCGCACGTCGCCGTACTCGGCCGGCAAGGCACTCATCAGCCCGAAGAAGAAGGCCGCATTGGCGATCTCGTCGGCGACGGTCGGGCCCGCGGGCAGGATCCGGTTCTCGATCCGCAGGTGCGCCTTGCCGTCCTGCACTCCGTAGCAGGGCCGGTTCCAGCGGTAGACCGTGCCGTTGTGCAAACGCAGCGCCTTGAGCAGCGGGATCCCGCCGCGCTCGAGCACCTCGAGCGGCGACTCCTCGGGCGTGACCGCGATCAGCGAGCGGAAGCGGGCCACGTCCTCGCGGAAGATCTCCAGGATCGACTTCTCCAGCCAGCGCTCGCCGAAGTTGACCCGCGAACGGCTGCCGCGCTGGGCGATGATCTCCGAGCGTGTGTCGACCGACTGCTGGAAGAGCGCCACGCGCGTCTCGTGCCACAGGCGGTGGCCCATCAAGACCGGCGAGTTGACCGCGCAGGCGAGCTGCGGCGCCGTCACGAGCTGGGCGATGTTGTAGTCGCGCGCGTAGGTCTCCGGATCGCACTGCCAGTGCACCTGGAAGCTCGTGTTGCAGGCCTCCAGCATCACGTTGTCGTGCGAGAAGTAGAACTCGTCGATGCCCTTGATCGCGGCGTCGAACTTGCCGTTGCGCATCGCGACCATCGAGCGGTTGAGCTGGTAGTAGCGCGGGATGGGCGTCATCCACTCGAGACCGAGGTGCGTCCTCTCGAGCGTCGGCAGGATGCCGCAGATCAGGATCTGCGCCTGCTCGGCCGCGGCCGCCGTGCGGGCCTTCGTCAGCAGCTCCTCCAGCTCGCGCTGCATGCGCGCCAGGCAGCCTCCGCCCAGGTCCTGGGGCGAGAGGTTCGTCTCGAGGTTGAATTGGGCCAGTTCGGTCGTGAAAGGCAGGCCCTCCAGGCGCTTCAGCACCTGCAGCACGCAGGCCTTCGGACGCAGGTTCGCGTCGACCAGGAAGAGCTCCTGCTCGGCGCCCACGCGGCGCACGCCCGTCTCGAAGAGATCCTGCTCGAGCATGCGCTCGAGCGCGTGCACGTCCTCGAGCAATGCGCGGACGTAGCCGCGCATCTCGTGGTGGTCGAGCTGCTCCGTGATCTGATTCTCGCCCATGGATTCCCGACCGGCACGAACGCGCCCGGGGGGAGCGTCGCATTGTAGCGTCCGGTGCCGCCGCCCGCAGGCGCTAGACTGCTGCCCGATGAACGTACTCGCTCGTGCGCTGCTCTCCGCGCTGCCCATCGGCGCGCTCGCCGCACCCGTGTCGGCGCAGCAGCACCACTTCGAGATCGGTGGTCAGAGCTTCCTCTACGACGGCGCGCCGCTCGTGATCCGCTCGGGCGAGATGCACTTCGCGCGCATCCCGCGCGAGTACTGGCGCCAGCGGCTCGAGATGCCTACCTGTTCTGGAACCAGCACGAGCCGCAGGAGGGCCTGTTCGACTTCACCGGCCAGAACGACGTCGCGGCCTACGTGCGCCTCGCGCAGGAGACCGGCCTGCACGTGATCCTGCGTCCGGGTCCGTACGCCTGCGCCGAGTGGGAGTTCGGCGGCTTCCCCTGGTGGCTGCTCAGGCACGAGGGCCTCAAGCTGCGCACGCGCGATCCGCTCTACCTCGAGGCCGTCCAGGGCTACCTCGCCGCCGTCGGCCGCCAGCTCGCACCGCTGCAGGTCACGCACGGCGGACCGATCCTGATGGTCCAGGTCGAGAACGAGTACGGCAGCTACGGCAACGACAAGGAATACATCGGCGCCGTGCGCGATTCCCTCGTCGCCTCGGGCTTCGACGTGCCGCTCTTCACCTGCGACGGCCCCGCGCAGCTCCCGAACGACACGCGCCCCGAGCTCTTCTCCGTCGTCAACTTCGGCGGCGACCCGCAGGCCTCTTTTGCCGCGCTGCGCAAGGTGCGCCCCGAGGGCCCGCTGATGTGCGGCGAGTACTACCCCGGCTGGTTCGACAGCTGGGGATCGGCCCACCACACCGGCAGCACCGAGGGCGTGCTCAGGGATCTCTCCTGGATGCTCGAGCACCAGGCCTCGTTCAGCATCTACATGGTCCACGGCGGGACGTCCTTCGGCCTGACCGCGGGCGCCAACGCGCCGCCGTTCCGCCCGCAGACGACGAGCTACGACTACGACGCCCCGATCGACGAGGCCGGCCGCCCGACCGCGAAGTTCTACGCCATGCGCCTGTGCTTCCAGCGCTACCTCGCGCCCGGCGAGACGCTGCCCGAGGTCCCCTCGCCGATCGGCGTGACGAAGACGCCCGAGATCGCGCTCAGCGAGTTCGCGCCCCTCTTCGACGAGCTCGGCGCCGTGCACCCGAGCCAGTACCCCCTGACGATGGAGGCGCTCAACCAGCCGCAGGGCATCGTCGTCTACCGCACGAGCCTCGCGCCCGGTCCCGCGGGCAGGCTGACCGTCGCGGGCGCGCACGATCTCTGCTGGGCCTACCTCGACGGCCGCCTCCTCGGCACGCTCGACCGGCGCTTCGACCAGAAGGAGCTCGACCTGCCCGAACGCAAGGCCGACGCGCGCCTCGACCTCGTCGTCGAGGCCATGGGCCGCGTCAACTACGGCGGCGAGATCCACGATCGCAAGGGCCTCACCGGCGCCGTCACGCTCGACGGCCACGAAATCTCCGGCTTCGAGATCTTCTCGCTGCCGCTCGACCCGGGCTTCCTCTCCGGCCTGCGCTTCCACCGCGGCACCACGCGCGGCGGCCCGGCCTTCTTCCGCGGCAGCTTCGCGCTGGACACGCTCGGCGACACCTTCCTCGACACGCGCAAGCTCTCCAAGGGCGCCATCTGGGTCAACGGCCACGCGCTCGGCCGCTACTGGCACATCGGCCCGCAGCAGACGCTCTACCTGCCCGGCTGCTGGCTCAAGAAGGGCCGGAACGAGATCGTCGTCCTCGACATCGACGGCGGCGCGAAGGAGCTCACGCTGCGCGGCCTCGATCATCCGATCCTCGACCAGCTCGGCGACGACGTCGCGCGCCCCGCCGCGCACCGCAAGCCCGGCCAGAAGCTCGTGCTCGACGGCCTCGCCCCGCTCGCCGCAGGCTCCTTCGCCGGCACCACCGACTGGCAGACGATCGGCTTCGCTCCCACCCAGACGCGCTACCTCGCGCTCCAGTCGCTCGACGGCCTGAAGAAAGACCCCTGGACCACCATCGCCGAGCTCGCCTTCGCCGGCGAGGACGGCGCCGAGCTCCCGCGCAACGAGCTGAAGGTCGCCTACGCCGACAGCGAGGAGACCGAATCCGAGGACGGCAACGCCGCCAACGCGATCGACGGCAAGAAGGAGACCTTCTGGCACACGCAGTGGAGTTCCGCGGCGCCCCCCTGCCCGCACGTAATCGTGATCGACCTCGGCGCCGAGCGCACGCTCACCGCCGTCAAGTACCTCGCGCGCCAGAACGCCCCCAACGGCCGGATCAAGGACTTCCAGCTCTTCGCGAGCGCGACGCCCTTCCCCGGACTGTGAAGCACTCACTCGCCGCGCTCGCAGCACTGCTCGCTTCCAGCGCGAGCTGCATCTTCGTCAAGGGCGGCACCGTCCTGCCGGTGATCGTCAACGATTCGCCCGCAGCCGCGGACGCGTACCAGATCCGCAGCAAGGCGCCCTACGGCGTTCCTGAGGCGCCGCAGCTGAAGCTCGAGCTGCACTGGGAGGGCGACCACGCGACCGCGACCCTGCGCAACGAGGGCAAGACCGCCATCCCCGTGCACGATGTCGTGCTCTTCGACTGGGAGCACAAGCTTCCCGGCAACACCGCGTTCTACGGCGAGGGCTTCCAGATGCTCAGCCAGACCGCGGGCACGATCGAGAACCCGGAGGACCTCGAGCAGTACACCGACCGCGGCCACTACAAACTCCCCGAGCCGAAGGGATTCCGCAGCGTATACGGCGTCGCGATGTTCTCGCGCCCAGACCCCTCGCGCCTGCTCGTCGGTTTCTCCTCCTGCCGCCGGTTCGTCGGCCGCATCGACGTCTCGACGACGCACATCCGTGCCGTGATCGACGGCGACGGGGTCGCGATCGAGCCGGGCGAGACCTGGCAGCTCGAGGACCTCGTCGTCGCGTCGGGTCCGGATCGCGACGAGCTCTTCGCTCGCTTCGCCTACTGGATCGAGCGCAACCACCCGCGCCGCCCATGGCCGAGCCCGCCGCGTGGTTGGTGCTCGTGGTACTGCTTCGGGCCGGAGGTGACGGCGAAAAACGTCCTCGACAACGTGGAAGTGCTTCAGAAGGAGCTTCCCGGCTTCGAGTATGTACAGATCGATGACGGCTACCAGCCCGCGATGGGCGACTGGCTCGAGACTGGCAAGGCGTTCGGCGGTGACGTCAGGAGCGTGATCGCTGATATCAAGAAGCGCGGCCTGAAGCCCGCGCTGTGGATCGCACCCTTCATCTCCAGTGCGGACTCAAGGCTCTTCCGTGAGCATCCCGATTGGTTCGTCAAGGACAACGAGGGCAAGCCGCTGCGCTCCGACAAGGTCGGCTTCGGCGGCTGGCGCCAGGGGCCGTGGTACTGCCTCGACGGCAGCAATCCAAAGGCGAGAGAGCACCTGACGACCTTATTCAGAACTCTGCACGGCGAGTGGGGCCTCGAGTACT
>WNFL01257711.1_pt1 | contig 11595 bp, 16 predicted proteins | sample 5400361 | NCBI WGS metagenome assembly WNFL01 (sample SAMN13153351, study PRJNA577476) | soil metagenome | isolation source: 40 cm soil on Douglas fir-dominated hillslope | place: USA:California | collected 2013-09-17
CAGCTCCCGGACCGCGGCAGGCTCGCGTACGACGTCGTGGCCCAGGACCTCCGCCCGCCCCGCATCCGGCGTGAGCAGCGTGGCCAGAATGCGCACCAGGGTGGTCTTGCCGACGATCGAGATATGGCACACTAGGAGGTGAAGGGCAAGGTGACCGGCAATGACCATTCAGGCAGACCTTTACTTGAGACTTAGCGACTTCAGAGACGACAGCGACGGCTTCGCCGGCCGCGAGGCCAAACTCCGTGCCGAGGCCGGCCGGCTCGGCTGGAACGTGGCGCGCGTCGTCATCGAGAACGACCTTGCCAGCAACGGCGACGGCAAGCGGCGCGGCGTGTCCGCGTATAAGCGCGCACGGTCGGGCCGGGTAGAGCGGACGGGATTCGCCAGCATCGTTGCCGACCTGGCAGCCGGGCGCGCGTCCGCTGTGCTGGCGGAGGATCTTGCCCGCGTGGTCCGTGACGTGCGCGACGGCGAGGATCTGCTCGATGCCTGCGAGGCACGCGGCGCCAGTGCCCGTTCACTATCTGGCACGCTGGCGCTAACCGATGGCGGAACCGGCGCCGAGCGCATGGTGTTCCGCATGTTCCTTGCTCACCTTGCGCAGGAGTCGGCCGACAAAGCGTGGCGCGTGGCGCAGGGCCGGGAGCGTACCGCGACTGCCGGCCACTACGGTGGCGGCCGGCGCCCGTACGGATACAGGCCCGACCCCGGCGCGGCAGCGCATGACAAGACCCTGCTGATCGTGCCGGAGGAGGCCGCCGAGCTGCGCAAGGCCGCCGCGTCGGTGCTCGCCGGCGTGTCGCTCCGGGCGCTGGCGCGCGACCTGCGCGACCGGAGCGTCCCGACCGTGACCGGCGCCAGGTGGACTCCTGACACTCTGCGAGGATGTCTCCTGAAGCCGGCCGTGGCCGGCCTCGCGGTGCATACCAAGACGGTCAGGGCCAACGGCGACGAACCGCGTACGGTCTCCACCCTGCACCCTGCGTCGTGGCCGGCCATCGTGGAGCGCGGGCAGTGGCAGGCCGTCGTTGACAAGCTCACGGACCCGGCGCGGACCACCAACCCCGGCACCGAGCCGAGGTGGCTGTGCTCGGGCATCGCCCGCTGTGGCTGCCCGGTCAAGGACAAGGACGGCAGGATCGTCAGGGATGTGTGCGGGGAGCTTGTCTACGTGCGCAGCGTCGGCAAGCGCCCGTCCTACGTGTGCCGTGGCCCGCAGCAGCACTTGCGGCGGTCGGCGCCGCACGTCGATGCCTACGCCGGCCTGTGGGTGTGCGAGTTCCTGAACCGGCCCGACAACCGCGCGGCACTGCGGCTGGAGGCCGCGCAGCTCGCCGAGCGCAAGCGCGCCCAGATGCGCATGCACGCCGCTGGCGACCTGGACGACGCCGACCTGGCCGAAGGCCTGAAGGAGATCAAGCGGCGGCTGGCCGCGATCACCGCGACGCTCGCCGCGACCGCCGCGCCCGACCCGCTCGCCGAGTTCCGCGACCAGCCAGACGCTGCCGACGTCTGGGACGCGCTGCCGCTGCCGCGCAAGCGCGCCGTGCTCAAGCTGATCGCCAGCGTGACACTGCTGCCCGCGACTCGGCGCGGCAAGGGGTTCGATGCTGAGTCGGTGCGCGTCGGGCCGGCCGTCCAGAGCTGAGCGCAAGGAACGCTCAGCACCGGAGGAGCGCCGAGCCTCGGTGCTCCTCTTCCTTGCGCCGCGCGCAAGGCCGCAGCGTGATGCACATGCGCCTGCACAGACTCTCCGCACGTTCGGATGCATATGCAGCGCTTGCATACCCGGGGGGCGTACACGCGACGGGCCGGCGCCGCCGGCGTGACCCTCAACCATCACGCCCGCCTCTGCCTCCGCTCTGCGCGGCCCATTTTCCAGACGCAGCCTGGCAGACTGGCCCTTATGCCCGCGAACAGCCGCCCGGCCGCCCCGGCCGGCCTCGGCCCGGCCGGTAACGCCTTGTGGCAGTCCATCGTGGCCGTCTATGAGCTTTGGCCGGGCGAGCTTGCCCTGCTCGACCGCGCTTGCCGCACGACCGACGTGCTCGAGCGCCTCGATGCAGAGCTGGGCGCGGGCAGCATGGTCGTGAAAGGTTCGGCCGGCCAGCCTCGGGCCAACCCTGCACTCGCCGCGATCGCCGAGCACTCCCGGCTACTGGACGTCTTGCTCAGGTCGCTGGCCTTGCCGCAGCCCGGCGAGGACACCGGCCGGCGCCGCTCGCCGCAACAGGTCGCCGCTGCCAGGCTGCGCTGGGAGAGGGAGGGAGGCCGGCGTGGCAAAGTGGCTTGACGATGATCGCCATCGCTACCCGGCAGGCGTCCGGCAGTATTCCAAGCGGATTCACGGCGGCGGGCAGACGGGCGTCCGCAACTGGAAGAGACAAGCCCTTGGCTGGCTGGCCGCGCACCCTGGCGAGACCGTGGCCGGCCGCGACGTGCTCGGCGTCTTGCGCGAGTCCGTCAGGCTCATGGAGCGGCAGGCATGCGACCCGTCCGAGGCCGTGCCGGCAAGGTGGATCGGCCCCGATGCCTGAGACCGCCGAGCACCGGCCGTGGAGCCGGCTCGAAGTCATCGAGGCCGACGCGTCGGGCCTGTGCGACGGCCGGGCCATCCAGGTCGCGATCATTTGTCACCGGCTCGCGGCGGGCGAGGTGCTCGACCTGGCACCCGCCATCCGCGCGTTCTTCGGCGAGCTGGCCGCCCAGATTGACGGGCTGATCGCGTGGCGGCAGGCCGAGCTTGAGCGAATCGAGGCCGGGCTCGCCGACGTCGAGGACGAGCCGCCCGGCGAGGTAGCCTGACCTCAGCAACGCTGTCTGCCACGGCGGGCTACCCGGTGCGGGAACGATGGGCCGCAGGGGTCTAGCCGGTGGTTGAGGGATAGGCCCGTTGGATCGCGCGTGCGTTATATCCGCGCGCTCGGAAGGCCCCCAGGGAAATGCCCATCATCACGAACACCCGAGGCGTCCGCCATTTTATGGTCGACGACCAGGCCGCCGCATATCTGGAAGATCTCCGCAGCCGAAGCAAGAGCCTGCTGCCCGGCGAGAGCGACATGCTGGCCGACCTGGAGGAGTGGAGCGACAGGCGCGGCAAGCTGATCGAGGCTGCGTCGAGGTCAGACAACGCGGCCTTCGGTGAGACCATCGACAACCGGCAGGCCGGATTCGGCCAGGGCGCTTCTGTACCCGGAGGCGAGCGGACGGCCGGGGTCGGTACCGGCGCTCGTGCCGCCCAGTTCAGGACTGCGGCGATGCGGACGATCGACGCCAGATTCAGCGACGGATCGCTGCCGGACTACGCAGCGGAGCGCGCCCGGCTCTTGCTGACCGAGGGCGGGCCCGGCCCCCAGGGCCTGGCTGCGGAGTACATTTCAGCGGCAGGCGACGAAGATTACGCGTCGGCGTTCATCAAAATCTGCGGCGATCCGACGCGCGGCCACATGCTCTGGTCGGAGACGGAGCGCGCCGCGTATACCCGGGTTCAGCACGTCCGGACTGCGATGGGCACCGGCACGGGAGTCGGCGGCGACATGATTCCGCTGACCCTCGATCCCAGCCTGATGATCACCAACGCGGGCTCCAACAACAACCTCCGGCAGATCTCGCGGATCGTCCGCACGGTGAGCAACACATGGCAAGGCGTCAGCACCGCTGGTGCCACAGCGGAATGGAAAGCAGAGCAGGCGCAGGCGGCGGACGGCTCCCCGGCGACCGCGCCCAAGCCCATCCCGGTGTACCTGGCCGACGTGGACGTCATCTTCTCCTATGAGATCGGCATGGACGCGCTGAACTTCCAGTCCGAGCTTCGGCGGGTCATCGAGGACGCGATCGTTCAGCTGACCATGACGGCCTACACGACGGGCGGGGGCAGCACCCTGCCGAAGGGCTTCGTCCCGAACGCGACCGCCCCGGCGCGGACTGCGGGCGCGTTCACGGTCGCGGACGTGTACCTGTTGCAGAACAGCCTGCCGCCGCGTTTCTCGGCCAATGCGCAGTGGTGCGGCAACATCGCCGTGCTCAACCAGATCGCCCAGTTCCAGATCGGCACGACGCAGTACGCGTTCCCGGAGATCCGGCAGAGCCCGCCGCGCCTGCTCACCAAGCCGGTGAACGTGATCAGCAACATGTCCGCCGACATGAGCACGGCCGCGAGCCGGTTCCTCGCATACGGCGATTTCCAGCAGTTCGTCATCGTGGATCGCGTGGGCTCGACACTGGAGATCTTGCCTGGCTACGGCGCGAACCAGCGCCCGACCGGCCAGCGGCACGCGTTCATGTACTTCAGAACCGGCAGCGACCTGGTCATCCCGACCGCAATCCAGGTAATCGCCAAGACATGAGGCGATCTTCAATGGCCGAATCACAAGACCAAGACTCGCGACGCACATGAATTGAGCCAGGGCCTGACCGGGCGGTTTCCTGTTGCCGCCCGGTCAGCCGGGGCCGGTACCCAGGACGCTGGGAATCGCCCCGGAGCAGCCGGCGGCCCGCATGCTCCTTGTGGCCCGGCGGGCGGGCCTGCGGGCCTCCCCCCTGCTTCAACGCCGGTAGTGTGCACAGGGATGTCTCCCGACCCCAACCTGTTCCTTTCAACGATCGCGGCTTCCGGCGCGGCCTTGGTGTTCGTGAACACCGGTCGGCGCGAACCGTGATCATGAGGCCACGAGCCAGCAGGCAGCGACATGTGCGCATCGCTCGATGAGGCTAAGGGCTGCCCCCCAACGTTTCAGGTGTGCCGTTCGTTCTATTAGATGCACGGTCCATGACTAAGGAGCACCATGGAGAGCTGGAAGCGGACGCTGGCTGAGCTGGCCAGCGTCCGGCTCGTCTCCTTGAAGCGTCAGGCGTTCCTGCTGTGCGGCGACGAGGGCCTCGCCGAAGATCTGGTCCAGGAGGCTCTGGTCCGAGCATTTTCGCGGCCCCTTCGAGCCCCTCGGGCCAACGAGGCAGAAGCATACGTGCGCGTCATCATGGTCAATTTGTTCATCGATGGCGCCCGCAGTCGATCACGCTGGCAGCGGACAGCACCGCTGCTTCGAGGTACGGAAATAGCTGCGGACCCTGCTGAGCAAGTGGTCGCTCGGAACGTAATGCTGACTGCACTGAACGAGTTGTCGCCACGCCAGCGCGCGTGCATAGTCCTGCGCCACTACCAGGACCTGCCGGTCCCGCAAATCGCCCAAGCGCTGGGTGTGGCAGACGGAACGGTCAAGCGGTATCTGAGTGAGGCGATGACCAGGTTGGCGGGACTACTGTCTCCCGCTGGGATGGAGAACGGTGGTATAGGAAGGGATGCCCCCGATGGTTTTTGACGAGCACGAACTGCGCAACCGCCTCGATGCGGCAGCCGCTGACGTCAGCGCACCGCATGTGACGACTCAAGGCCTGATCGGCCGGATTCGGCGCCGTCGCGCTAAGATCATCTCCCTCTTCTCGGTGTCGTTGCTGGCGACCGCAACTATAGCCATCGCAGTTCCGATTGGTCTGGCTGGTGGCGGCAACCGGGTTGCAACAGCCCCCCCTTCTCAGATCCTCCCATCATACGTTCTGACTATAAACGGCCGTTTGCAGATTCGGCCGCAGCAGGGACCAGCACCCAGCTACCACGTCCGCGACGGCGAGCACCTTGACATTACTGTTGAGATAAGAGTGCCAAGGCAACTCAGGATAAGCCATCTGTGGCTCGGAATTTCTAGAGACACGTTGGGCGTCGGCCCGAACGGTCCAGTTGGCATGCACCCAATCCTGGCCTCGCCCCACCGATCCCTCTCGCCAGGCTCTCATACCTTCACCCTCCACTGGCGCATGCCCAGGCACAAATCAGCCGCCAAACTGTACCTGGTCAGTGCGTGGACCACCCACAAGCCTCAAGGCGGCATTGCAGAAACTATCGCAGTCCTCGCGCCCTGAAGTAGGCCGGGGCTCGCGCGAGGTCAGCCTGCTACTGGGCCGCCTAGAGGGCTACCTGGCGGTGCCAAAGGTCCGACTCTGGATGGGCGCGCAGCCGCCCATCGCGCTTGACCGGGATTCCGCGGCAGCCGACGCCGCACACTCCGAAGGAGTCGCTCATGGCCTGGCCTCGTTGCCGGAGCGCAGGTATTTCCTGACGGTCGGCGCCGAGCAATGGGTCTGCTGAGCAATTTCCGACACGCTCAGGCCATTGGCGTGCAAGCGCCGGATTTCCTCTTGCTGCGCCTCTGGTATTGGCTTCCGGCCGGGTCTCCCGTCCGGCTCCGGGGCAGCCGCCCGCGCCCGGCCGTTGTGATGTGAGGGTGGCTGCCCGAAGCGTCCGCTGCCGGAATCCCCGCCATCCGGGCCACCATCGGGGCCAGCGGGGCCAGGGTTCCGGGCCTGGCCTGCGTGGCCCGGATGTGGCCCGGATGGAACCAATCGCCAGACGGTTCCCTGGCCGAATCCGGCTGCCGTGGACGTGACGCCGGCCCGCTTGCGGGCACGCTTGAGCGTGCGCTCAGCGTGGCCGTCCATTCGCCCGGCCTTGAAAACGTCCCCCGCTCTCGCCTCGCCGCAATGGTCGGTCAGGTATCCGGTGAGCCATTTCGCTGCCTCGTCCCGCTCGGTGCGGTCTTCCGGGTCGCCCGGCTCGGCCAGCAGGCCGGATGCCTTGTGCTCGGAGATGCCGTCCCAGACGATGCGGGCGCAGCCGCTGAAGTCGTCGGCAACGATCCGGTAGGCGAGTGCCGGCGGCTCGGCGCTGAGATTGCACTTGACGGGGGCGAGCACGCGCCGCTGGCCGGTATCGTCGGACGGGTCGAGGCCGACCATGAATCCCGCGCGGGCAGCTCCGACGATGCCGATCGAACCGCCCCCGCGATAGACGGCGCTCTGCCCGCCTGCCTTGTTCAGGTGGCGCAGGACGACCACGCAGCAGCCGGCTCGCTCGGCCATCATGGCGACCGGGTGCAACGCGCGCCGGACGTCCTGATCGCGGTGGCTGTTGACGTCGCCAGTGAGGTACGCCATCAGCACATCGACGACCACCAGGACCACGGCGTGCTCGCTGATGACGTTCTCGACTGCTGCCAGGTCGCCGGGAATCCTGACCGGCCGGCTTTGCGGGCCGTCCGGCGTGCCGTAGCTGATCTCCGTGATCGTGATGATCTGGTCCGGGTCGCCGCCCGCCGCGTCAATCCTCGGCCGGATCGTGTCGGCCAGCCCGTCCTCGGCGGACAGAATCAGCACGGCGCCCTTGACCGGCGCGGCCCCGTCCGGCATCGGCCTGCCCGTCGATACCCGCGCGCCGAGGTCGATGGTCAGCATGGACTTGCCGAGCCCTGGGTCACCATCGAGCACCACGAGCTTGCCGATCGGCAGGTAGTCCTGCCAGAGCCAGGTGACCGGCTCGGGTGCGACGTCGGACATGCGCACCACGCGCGGGCCGTCCTGTAGCGTGGTGTCGGCGATGGTGGGTCGGGCTTCGGCCCGGCCCGCTCTCATGTCTGGCCCCCGCCGGCCTGTAGCTCTTCGGCGCTGAACAGTGCCCCCTGGAGCGGGTTGGGCAGCTTGTCCAGCTCGGCCTCGTGCTCCGCCTGCTTGCGCAGGTCGTCGCGTACCTGACGCACGCCCTTACCGTCCGGGCACAGCTCGCCATAGCGCCTGCGCCTTGCGGCTGGCTGGCAGATGCGGCAGAGCTTCCGGTGGTGCTGCCAGACCTCGTCGGCGTCGCGGGCGATAGCGCGCGCCATTGTCGTCTCGTAGCTCATGACGCCGGCCCATCGCCGGCCCTGGGATTCGGCTCGCCGGCTTGTAGCAGGAGTGCAAGCTCGGCCCGGGCGGCTTCGGTCAGAGGCGGCCACGCGGCGACCGCCTCGCGGATGTGCGCTTCGAGTTTGGCCGCAGCCAGCTCGCGGCGCGCGTCGTCGGCACGGTCGGGATGATTCCGGCGGACGTGGCCGCCGAGTTTGTTGCGCGCGATCTGCGCGGCGGAAAGGTCTCCCATCGTGGGCCTCTCACGACCGGACGTGGCCATAAGCCGCGTCCTGCGTTGGTCGTGAAATGCCTTTGGGGCTTACTCCGGGCGGTTCGCCGAGGCCGTCCTCGGGGCGGTTCGGGCCGGACTGGCACTGCGTCCGGTCGCCTGCCCTGCGGCTTCCGCGCCTGCCCGGAACCGGCTTGAGCCGGCGCCCGACGGGTCCACGTTGCTTAGGCCTGAGCCTAGCGGCCAGGCTCAGGCCTAAGCCAGTTCATCGCCCGTGTCCGGGTCGTGTCTCGGCAGCGGTGAGCTTGACCGCCAGCTCGGCGACGTTGTGCGCGCAGATCAGCCGCAGCTCGGTGCCGGTCACCTTCTCGGCGCGCCAGATAACGTCGTGGCTGACCGTCCACGCAGGGAACATGGCCTGCAGCGCGGCGGCGGTCTCGGGCATGATGGCCGGATGCGGGACGCGGGTCACGACGACTCGGCTTCGAGGTACTCGGCAAGCTCGGCCGGGCTGCCAGCGTTGATGATCTTCGTGTGGTCATCACGCCGGCGGGCGCACCAGACCGGGCCGCCGATCACCCGGTAAACGATCCAGCATTCCCAGTTCGGCCATTCGGCCTGTAGCTCCGCGAGAGCGTCGTCGTTAGGGTTCTGCATAGCCCGGGGCCTCGTCTCGGGTCAGGCCCCGGGTAGCGGTGTTCAGGCACCGTCCGGGGCCGCTCGCTATCTGCGGGCAGTGCCGACGCTTGCCTGACACGCTCTAGCACGCGGCGACGGATAACCGCATGTCACCGCCACGTAACGTGTGCCGCATGACAGAGCGCGCGGGGCCGGTGCCGCCATGGGTGCAGGTCACGACCGCGCTGCGGGAGCGGATCGTCTCAGGGGAGCTGCCGCCGGGCGCGATGGTGCCGAGCATCGTCGCGCTGCATCAGGAGTTCGGCATAGCCAAGACGACGGCCAGGAAGGTGCTCGCGGCGCTGCGCGAGGAAGGGCTGATCGTCACGACCCCGGGCTGGGGATCGTTTGTCGCCGAGCGGTAAGGGAACTCTAACCTTCTCGCTAGTGTGTCACGACTCGGATATGGTCTTGCCCGCCCCGTTCGGGCCCAGCAGGCCAAACACCGTGCCTCCCGGGATCTCGAGGTCGACACCGCCAAGCGCCACCGTAGCCCCGAAGCGCTTGACCACACCCTCGACCTGCACGGCGGGCGCAATGGAAGCAAACCCGTTCATCCATCGACCATACTGGCCGCCGAAACAGACGAATTGGAAGCGCCCGGTTGTCAGTCGGTCGAAGGCATTAAGCGGCATTCTTCCGCGGGAGGTTGCCGAGCCGATCGGGCGGCGAGCAGGCTGGGGAGCCGCGTTGATGTCGGACATTGCTATAGGGAGCCGCACCGGCCTGTGCGGCCGCAGCGGCGCGGCTCCGGTCGGCACGTCCGCTAATGACCGGATCCAGGTGCATGTGAGGTGAGCACGATAGTTTTGGGCAGTGGGTCGCGGAACGGTCGGAAGAGCGGGCGCCAGCGACGCAATCGTCGTTGGCGGCGGGACGGCCGGCGCGGTTGTGGCGGCTCGGCTTGTCGAGGCCGGTCTGCGCGTAGTCCTGATTGAGGCTGGCCCGGACTACGGTAGCTACGATGTCGGCGGCTGGCCCGCGGAGCTTGTTGACGCGTGCGCGCTTCCAGACACCCACGACTGGGGATACCGGGGGCGTGGTGCAGCGGGCCAGCAGCTGGCCTTCGAACGAGCCCGGGTGATCGGAGGCTGCTCGACCCACAACGGCTGCGGTCAGCTCCCCGGATGGCGAGGCGACTACGATGCCTGGGCGGCATCGGGCTGCCCGGGATGGTCCGGTGAGGAGCTGCGGCCCCTGTTCGCCAGATCGATCGAGCGACTGCGGGTGCGGCACTTCTCGCCCGACGAGATCCAGCCATTTCAGCGCGGGTTTCTTGAAGCGGCGGTTGCCGCGGGTATCCCGCAGACCGAGGACCTCGGCGACCTGGACGGCGAGATTGGCTGCGGATCGGAGCCGATGAACGTCGTCGACGGCGTTCGCTGGAACACGGCCTTCGCGTATCTCGACCCGGTGCGGGGCCGCAGCGGGCTCACGATCGTGCCGGATGCAACTGTCGACCGGGTGCTCATCGCGAACGGGCAGGCCTCCGGCGTCCGTGCGATGGTGGATGGGGAACCCCGTGAGCTGCGCGCGGACCTGGTCGTTCTCAGCGCGGGCGCATACGGCACACCAGAGATCCTGCTTCGCAGCGGGATCGGTCCCGCCGCTGATCTGCGGGAGCTTGGCATTGAGGTTCAGGCGGACTTGCCGGGCGTCGGGGCGAACCTACATGATCACCCCGCTTCGCAGCTCGAGTTCGCCGGGACTGAACGGCTCGGCGAGGAACTCGAACTGTTTGCCAGAGCGCACTGGCTTCCGGAAGAGCAGACCCTTGCGAAGCTCGCTTCACCAATGGCCGACGGCCCGTTCGACCTGCATGTGTATCCGTGGATGGAGCCGGACGACGGCTTGTCGACCGGGTGGAGATGCGTGGTGCCGGTGGGGCTGCTCACGCCGAGGTCGCGAGGTCGGCTTGCTCTGCGATCCGCCGACCCGGCGGTGCGAGCGGCTGTTGATCATGCCTATCTCGCCGAGCCAGCGGACATTGCGGCGCTTGCGTACGGAGTCCGCTGGGCCCTGCAGGTGGTTCGGCTGCCCGAGATCGGCGGGTATCTGGGGCCACCCTTGCGGTTCCCTCCAGGGATGGACGACGATGCGCTCGATGCGTGGATCCGGTCGACCCATACCCACATCTGGCATCCGGCCGGGACCTGCCGGATGGGGCCCGACCCCGCACGAGGCGCGGTTGTCGACCCGCGAGGGCGCTTGCACGGCGTGCCGGGCCTTCGGGTCGCCGATGCGTCGGTATTCGCAAACCTCCCGCGCGCCACCCCGGCATTGCCGACAGTTGTGATCGCAGAACGGATCGCCGACCTGATCCTCGAAGAACGCCCGGGCTAACAATGCCAGCCGAGGTGACGCTAGGCGGGCGCGGGGGCCACGAGCGCCACATCCACCTCCTGCTCACGGACGGGCCGCCCGAGCCAGTAGCCGACGACCGCGAAGGCGATGATCACGGCCAGCGTGCCTAGCGTGAACGCCTCGAACCGCAGCCGCGAGATTCCCCAGTATTTCTGGAAGTTGTAGCCCGCCCCGACTGCTCTCTCGATTACGTCCGGGAACACCGCTATGAATGATGAGAGCAGAATGAAGGCGGTGCAGATGCCGCCCGCGATCCACACCCCCAGCATGCCTCCAGGGAGGCGGTATGGTCGCGGCACATCCGGGTGAGAATACCGCAGCTTGATCACCGCTGGGAAAATCGCGATGTAGGAGATCAGCGTCGTCGATATGGCTATGTACAGGACGACGACGAATGTCGCGGCCGTGCTGCCCTTGTTCAGATTGATGCCGACGATCATGAAGATCGTCGCCGCGATCCCCGACATCACGTTCACCCGCACCGGAGTGCCCAGTCGCCGGTTGAAGATTCCGAACCAGCCCGCGAAGGCGCCGTCGTAGCCGGCCACCGCCTGAACGCGGTCGGATCCGATCATCCAGACGGCGCCCGAGGTGACGAGGGCGATGAT
>WNFL01286488.1_pt3 | contig 11595 bp, 7 predicted proteins | sample 5400361 | NCBI WGS metagenome assembly WNFL01 (sample SAMN13153351, study PRJNA577476) | soil metagenome | isolation source: 40 cm soil on Douglas fir-dominated hillslope | place: USA:California | collected 2013-09-17
CGAGCTGGGCATGATGTACCGGCGCCTGGGCTCCAAGGTGACCGTGCTCGAGGCGACCGCGGGCGCGCTGCCGGGCCAGGAGCGCGACTGCGTCAAGCTCATCGAGCGCTCGCTGAAGAAGCAGGGCATCGAGCTCCTGACCGAGACCTTCGCCACGGGCTTCACGCACGAGAAGCAGAAGAGCACGGTCAAGATCAAGACCAAGGCCGGCGAGAAGACGATCGTCTGCGACCAGATCCTCTCGACCGTCGGCCGCAAGCCCTACAGCGCCGGGCTGGGCCTCGAGAAGCTCGGCCTGGCGCCCGACGCCAAGGGCTTCCTCCCCGTCGACAAGCAGATGCGCACGAAGGTCGCGAACGTCTACGCGGTCGGCGACATCGCCGGCCAGCCGATGCTCGCGCACAAGGGCTCGAGGGAGGGCCTGGTCGCCGCGGCGGTGATCGCTGGGCAGAAGGAAGAGTACGACGCGCGCTGCGTGCCGGCCGTGATCTTCACCGCGCCCGAGATGGCCTCCGTCGGCCTGACCGAGGAACAGTGCAAGGAGCAGAACCTGACGACGAAGATCGGCACGTTCCCCTTCGCGGCCAACGGCCGCGCGCTCTCGCTGATGGAGACCGAGGGCTTCGTCAAGATCATCGCCGACGCCAAGACCGACACGATCCTGGGCGTGCACATGGTCGGCCCCGAGGTGACCGAGCTGATCGCGGAGGCCACGCTGGCGATCGAGCTCGGCGCGACCTCCGAGGACCTCGCGCGCACGATCCACGCGCACCCGACGCTGCCCGAGGCGGTCATGGAGGCCGCGGAGTCGGTGCACGGCATGGCGGTGCACATCTTCCAGAAGAAGTAGGTCCGCCCGTGGCCGCCGCGCCGCTCTTCGACATCCGCAGGCTCGGCCGCACGCGCTACGAGGATGCGCATGCGCTCCAGGAGGCGTTCGTTTTCGCGCGTGCGGATGCGCTCGTTCCCGACACGCTGCTGTTCACCGAGCACGAGCCGGTCGTGACGCTCGGCCGCGGTTCGCCGGCCGGGGACGCGGCCTCGAGCGGCCTGCACGTGGTCGAGACCGAGCGCGGCGGCGAAGCGACCTGGCACGGGCCGGGCCAACTCGTCGGCTACCCGATCCTGCTCCTGCCCGAGAGCCGGCGCGACCTGCACGCCTACCTGCGCGACCTGGAGGAAGTCGTGATCCGCGCGCTCGATGACTTCGGTGTCACCGGCGTGCGCGTCGAGGGCAAGACCGGCGTGTGGGCCGCCGGCCGCAAGCTTTGCTCGATCGGCGTCGCGGTGCGGCGCTGGGTCACCTGGCATGGCTTCGCGTTGAACGTGCACGCGGACTTGTCGGACTTCGCGCGCTTCAGGCCCTGCGGACTCGACCCGGCGCTGATGGCGAACCTGGACGACTTCGTCGAGGTGCCGGAGGGGCTCGAGGCGGTCGAGGAGCGCGTGGAAGTGCACTTTCGCGAGCGGTTCGGATACGCGCCGCGCATCTGAGCGCACGATTGCCCCCGCCCCGCGCGCGGAGCAGAATTCGCAGGTCATGAGCTTCATGAACCTGCGCCGCGCGTCCTCTGTGCTCTTCCTCGCCCTCTCCCTCGGCGCTTGCGGCGGCGGTGGGGGAGGCCCTTCCGGGCCGGCCTCGATCGCGGGCACGATCGACTTCCAGCCCGCTGGCTCGACGGCGCCGCTCTGGGGCGGCACGGGCACGCTGGATTCGGCCGTGGTCCAGGGAGTCGTGCAGCCCGGCACGCGCCTCTCGTTCCGCATCGACGACGCGGACGCGCAGCACGCGCTCGACTTCGTGGCGCGCGAGGCGCTGCACGTGCACGCGCTCGCGCGCGGGCCGGGCGAGCTCGCGCTCGGCACCTTCGACCCGGTCGATCTGCGCTTCGGGCCGTTCGCGCCGGCGCAGGCGAACCTCGTGACGCTGGACTTCGACGTCCAGGGCGCGTTCGACGTCGTGCTGCGCGGCCAGGGCACGCTGCTGCTCGAGTTCACGCGCGCGGGTGCGGTCGCCTCGCGCGGTCTGCGCTCCGCGGCGACCGTCGATGTCGCGGCGGCCAGCGCGCTCTTTCCCGGCTACGACGAGCCGCGCATCGAATGCGTGCCGGGCGAGCTGATCGTCTCGGCGCGCGCGGGCAGCCCTGCGGCGGAGATCCTCGGCGGCCACGGCCTGCGCGAGAAGATGCGCGTCCCGGACGGACCGCTGCTGACGGACTTCGACCTGCCCGCGGGCCTCGACGAGCGCGGCGCGCGCCGCGCGACGCTGCAGCGCGCACGCGCGCTGGCCGAGGACGGGCGTGTCGAGTACGCCGAGCCGAACGTGATCTGGCGCGCGCAGGGCGGCAATCCGACGCTCACGCCCAACGACACCTACTACACCTACCAGTGGGACATGCCGCTGATGCGCATGCCGGAGGCCTGGGCGCTGACGACCGGCTCGGCCTCGGTGATCGTGGCCGTGCTCGACACCGGCCAGACGAACCACCCCGACCTCGTCGCGAACCAGATCGCGGGCTACGACTTCATCTCGAGCGTCGCCAGCGCGGGCGACGGCGACGGGATCGACGCCGATCCGACCGACGAGGGCGACGGCAACGGCGTGCAGCCGAACTCGTTCCACGGCACGCACGTCTCGGGCACGATCGGTGCCGTCTCGAACAACGCCACGGGTGTCGCGGGCGTCAACTGGTCGGTGGGCCTGATGAGCCTGCGCGTGCTCGGCGTGAGCGGCGGCACGAGCTTCGACATCGCCAACGCGATCAAGTACGCGGCGCGCATCGCCAACAACTCGGGCACGCTGCCGCCGCAGCGCGCCGACGTGATCAACATGAGCCTGGGCGGCCCGGGCTCCTCGAGCACGGTGCAGAGCGCGGTGACACAGGCGCGCAACGCGGGCGTCGTGCTCTTCGCCTCGGCCGGCAACGAGAACAGCTCGACCCCGAGCTACCCGGCCGCCTACAGCGGCGTGATCTCCGTCGCGGCGGTGGATCTCAACGCGCAGCGCGCGCCCTACTCGAATTTCGGCCCGACGATCGACCTCGCTGCGCCGGGCGGCGACACCTCGGTCGACCTCGACAACGACGGCTACGTGGACGGCATCCTTTCGACGCTGATGGACGGCAGCACGCCGCCCTTCACGCCGATCTACGCCTTCTACCAGGGCACCTCGATGGCCTGCCCGCACGCCGCGGGCGTCGCCGCGCTGATGATCGCGGCCCACACCGGGACCGCGCTGACGCCGGCGCAGATCGAATCGCTGCTGGAGAGCAGCGCGGTCGACCTCGGCGCGCCGGGGCGCGACAACCTCTACGGCTACGGACTCGTCGACGCCTACGAGGCCGTCTACGCCGCGCAGAACGGCGCGAGCTCGGGCGTTCCGGTGCTGGGCCTCACTCCGCTGGCGCTGACCTTCGGCACGGCGACGACGACGCTCTCGGCGCAGGTCGCGAACCTCGGCAGCGGGCTGCTAGCCGTCACCTCGGTGACCGACAACGCGGCCTGGCTCAGCGCGTCGGCCGTGGCCTCGAGCTCGAGCACCAGCGACACGTCCTCGATCGCGGTCACGGTCGACCGCACGGGCCTCGCCGACGGCGACTACAATGGCACGGTGACCGTCGACTCGAACGGCGGCACGCAGGTGATCACGGTCGCGCTGACGGTCGACAGCGCCAGCGCGCCGGTCGACGTCGACCTCTACGTGCTGCTGGTCGACAGCACCACGCTGGACACGGTCGCGCAGGCGCTCGTCAACCCGACCACCGGGCTCGACTACTCGCTGCCCGACCTGCCCGCGGGGCACTACTTCCTCGCCTGCGGCTCGGACGACGACGGCGACCTGGGCATCTTCGGGCCGGGGGACATCTACGGCGGGATGTACCCCTCGATGAACGAGCCGGTGGAGCTGACGATCGCCGCGCACCAGACGCTGAGCGCGATCGACTTCCCGGTGATCAACATGCAGGCCCTCATGCCCTTCCCCGGGCCGGGCTACCGCGTGCTCCGGCGCTGAGCGAGCTGGAGCACGACCTTCCCGTTCGTGCGCGGGACCAGCAGGATCTGGTACGGCTGCGTGACGACCTGCGCCAGCATTGCGTCGGCGGCCGGCGCGCGCAGCTCGGCCTGCACGCGCAGCTCGCCCTGCGCGTGCCGGATCGAGCGGGCCTCCAGCGTCCAGCCGCCCGTCGGCTCGTCACCGGCGCAGAGCACGATCACGCTGTGCACCCCGAAGTCGACCGCTGGCTCGGGCGCAGGCGGGATGCGCCAGCCCGAGTGGCGGCGCCAGAAGGCCTGCCACGCCTCCTCGTTCGTGATCAGCGTCGCGCCCGCGCGATGCTCCCCGGACTGGGAGCCCGAGAGCAGCACCTCGAAGTCCGCGGAGGCGGCCGGGGGCGCGGCGTCCGTGGCCCGGCAAGCACTCGCGGCGAGGAGCACGGCCAAGGTCGATGCACACTTCACAGCCACCTCCCTCATACCAAGTTCGGGTTCGGTCAGCACGCGCGCGCCCTCCGGGAGGGCCGCTACACTCTGCGGCCGACCCAAACCCCCCGGAGATCCCATGTCCAAGCTGCGCTGGCTCCTCGTTCTTCCCCTCCTCGCGGCCCTCGGCGGATTCCTGCGAGCCGACGAAGGCATGTGGCCCTTCGACCTCGTTCCCAAGGCCGCGATCCAGAAGAAGTACGGCTTCGCGATCAACGACGCCTGGCTCGAGCACATCCAGAAATCCTCCGTGCGCATCGGCGCCGGCGGCTCGGGCTCCCTGGTCTCCGCCAGCGGCCTGGTGATGACCAACCACCACGTCGGCAGCGGCATGCTCGAGAAGATGAGCACGCCGGGGAAGAACCTGATCGAGCTCGGCTTCTACGCCAAGACGATGGCCGAGGAGGTGCCCTGCCCGGACCTCGAGGTCAACATCCTCTGGACGATCGAGGACGTGACCGAGCGCGTCAACGCCGCCGCCAAGCCCGAGATGGATCTCGCCGCCGCCGGGAAGGCCCGGCGCGAGGTGCAGAGCGCGATCGAGGCGGAAGCCAAGCAGAAGACCGGGTTGAAGAGCGAGGTCGTCACGCTCTACCAGGGCGGGCGCTACTCGCTGCACTGCTACAAGTCCTTCCAGGACGTGCGCCTCGTGATGGCGCCCGAGAAGGGCATCGCCTTCTTCGGCGGCGACCCGGACAACTTCGAGTACCCGCGCTTCGACCTCGACATGTGCTTCTTCCGCATCTACGAGAACGAGAAGCCGTTCCACGCGGAGCACTTCCTGAAGTGGAGCAAGAACGGCACGACCGACAACGAGCTGGTCTTCGTCTCCGGCCACCCCGGCCGCACGGAGCGCCTGTTCACGACCGAGCACCTGAAGTTCCTGCGCGATGTCCAGTATCCGCTCCAGATGCGCAACATGTGGCGGCGCGAGGTGCAGCTGGCGACCTTCCGCGGCCGCAACCCGGAGAACGCGCGCATCGCCGAGGGCGAGTTCTTCGGCGTGCAGAACTCGCGCAAGGCGCGCACCGGCATCCTCGAGGGCCTGCAGGACGAGCGCATGTTCGCCCGCAAGCTGGAGGCCGAGAAGAAGCTCCGCGAGGCCGTTGGGGCCAACCCCGAGTACCAGAAGAAGTGGGGCGACGCCTGGGACGAGATCGCTGCCGCCGAGCAGACCTTCACGAGCTTCTTCGAGCGCCAGAGCGCGCCCGGCGTCGGCAACGGCGGCCTGGGCGGACTGTACGGCATCGCGCGCGGCCTGCTGCGCATCGCGGCCGAGGACCCGAAGGAGAACTCGCAGCGGCTGCGCGAGTACACCAGCGCGCGGCGCGAGACGCTCACGCAGCAGCTCTTCTCGCCGGCGCCGGTCTACCCCGATCTGGAGATCGACCGCCTGGCCAGCGGGCTGCAGCTCATGACCGAACTGCTCGGCGCCGGCGATCCGGCGGTGGTCAAGGCGCTCGGCGGGCTGCCGCCGCGCCTGCGCGCGGAGCAGCTGATCCACGGCACGAAGGTGGCCGACGTGGCCGAGCGCAAGCGCCTCTACGAGGGCAAGCAGGCCGCGATCGACGCCTCGACCGACCCCTTGATCCTGCTGGCGAAGGAGTTCGACGCCGAGAACCGCGCGCTGCGCAAGCGCTACGAGGACGAGGTCGACAGCAAGGAGAAGGAGGGCTACTCGAAGATCGCACAGGCGCAATTCGCGATCTACGGCAACTCGCTCTACCCGGACGCGACGTTCACGCTGCGCCTGTCCTACGGCACGATCAAGGGCTACGTGCAGAACGGCCAGCAGATCCCGCCCTTCACCAACTTCGCTGGCTTGTTCCAGCGCAGCGAGGAGCGCCACAACGAGTTCCCCTTCGACCTGCCGCCGCGCTGGGCAGGCGCGCGCGACATGGTCAACCCCAACACGCCCTTCAACTTCGTCTCGACCTGCGACATCATCGGCGGCAACTCCGGCTCGCCGACGATCAACAAGGCGGGCGAGGTCGTGGGGCTGATCTTCGACGGCAACATCCAGAGCCTGATCCTCGACATCGCCTACGAAGAGGAGACCGCGCGCGCGGTCTCGGTCGACACGCGGGCGATCCTCGAGTCGTTGCGCAAGGTCTACGACTGCCAGCCGCTGGCCGACGAGATCGAGGGCAAGACCAAGGGCTGAGCCCCGCCGACGGCCGCTCGGCCGCCCGGAAAGTTCTTCACGGCCGGACTTGGCCGGGAATCGTCCGCAGGCGCAAGTTCGCGCTCCGCGGCCTCCGATGAGGGCACGGATTGACTCCTGCTGCGCTCGCACCCGCGCGGCCGAAGCCAGGAATCCCCATCCACACCGGAGCCGCACATGTCCGTCCCCGAAGACTCGGGCCCTACCCCGGAAGCGACGCAGGACTTGATCGACCAGAGCGTGATCGAGGGACTGCGCGAGCTCGGCGGCGCCGAGGATCCCGGCCTGCTCGTCGAACTGATCGACCTCTACCTCGCGGACGCACCGCAACGCATGGCCGAGATCGAGCAGTCGCTCGCCCGCGGCGACTGGGAGCTGATCGAGCGCGCCGCGCACACGCTCAAGTCGGCCAGTGCCAACATCGGCGCGCTGGGCCTCTCCGCCATCTGCTTGGAGCTCGAATGCCAGGCACGCGGCCGCGATGCGCAGGTCTGCGGCAGCCTCTTCCGCCGCTCCGCCGAGAATCTGGCGCGCGTCGAGAACGCGCTGCGCGAGCTGCGCGCGTGAACTCGCCCACACCGACGCACTCCTGGACAACCAGCCCCGGCTTCCCATGATCCGCCAGACCTTCGAAGAGCTCAAACTGACGAACCGGCTGCCTTCGCCCCCGGGGGTGGGCATGCGCGTGCTGGAGATCACCCGCGGCGAGGACTTCTCGGCCGACGACATCGCCAACGCGATCATGGCCGACTCGGCCCTGACCGGACGCCTGCTGAAGATCGCCAATTCGGCGCAGTCCGGCGCGGGTCAGGCGATCACGACCGTCTCGGAGGCAACGATGCGCCTGGGCGTGCGCTCGGTACGCAACGTCGCGCTGGGTCTCTCGCTGATCTCGACCAACCGCAGCGGGGGCTGCGAGAAGTTCGAGTACGAACGCTACTGGTCGATGTCGCTCGCGCGCGGCGTCGCGGCCCAGGCCATCAGCCGCCTGCGCGGCGTCGGCTCGCCCTCCGAGTCCTACGTGCTCGGCCTGCTGTGCGAGATCGGCACGCTGGCGCTGGCGAGCGTCTACGCCAAGGAATACGCCGCGCTGCTCGGCGCGCACCCGGGCGCGAGCGTGGCGGCCATCGGCCGCTACGAGCGCGAGGCCTTCGAGATCGACCACTGCGAGGTCGGCACCTACATGCTCGAGGACTGGGGCATCCCGCAGGCGCAGGCGGAAGCGCTGCTGGCCTACGAGACCTTCGGCCAGCTGCGCACGGACGAGGACAAGGGCGCGAACGAGATGGCCGGCGTGCTCTGGGCCGCGCAGGGCGTGGCCGAGCTGCTCTTCGCCGACGAGAACTCCGAGACCGACGTCTGGAACCGCCACGCGGCGCGCCTGCAGAGCGTGTGCGAGTATCTCGGCCTCTCCGAGCAGGACTTCGCCGACCTGTGCGAGTCGATCTCGCGCGAGTGGCAGGAGTGGAACGGCATCCTCAAGCTGCCCAAGCGCTCGCCGCTGCGCTACGAGCAGCTCTCGCAGCGCCTGGGCAGCGCGCCGCCCGGCCTCGAGGCGCCGGCGCTGGCGGGCGTTCCCGCGCCGGCGCCGCCGGTCGCGGAGGCCCAGCAGCCGAGCGGGCTGCGGATCCTGGCCGTGGACGACGACCCGATGTCGCTCAAGCTGCTCGAGCGCACGCTGCGCAAGGCCGGGCACCAGGTCGCCACGGCACGCGACGGCCGCGAGGCACTCCAGATCGCACTCGAGACCAATCCGCAGGTCGTGCTGGCCGACTGGATGATGCCCGAGCTCGACGGCCTCGACCTGTGCCGTGCGCTGCGGCGGATCGAGAGCGGCCAGGACATGTACTTCCTGCTGCTCACGGGCCGCGACGACGAGGACCGCGCCGTGGAGGCCTTCGACGCCGGGGTCGACGACTACGTCGCCAAGCCCTTCAACGCGCGCATCCTGATGGCCCGTCTCAAGGGCGGCCAGCGCGTGATCGAGCTCAAGGCCAAGGTCGAGGCCGACCGCCAGACCATGATGCACCAGGTCGCGGAGCTGGGCTCGCTGACGCGCAAGCTGCGCACGGCCTCGCTCACCGATGCGCTGACCGAACTGCCCAACCGGCGCTACATCATGAAGCGCCTCGAGCAGGAGTGGGACGCGTCGGGCCGCACGAACCGTCCGCTGTCGGTGATCATGATCGACATCGACCACTTCAAGAGGGTCAACGACGCGCACGGGCACGACGTCGGCGACGTCGTGCTGAAGGAGACGGCCAACGTGCTGCGCGCCTCGACGCGCCAGGGCGAGGAGGTCGCGCGCCTGGGCGGCGAGGAATTCCTGGTCGTCTGCCCCAATGCGACCCAGGCGCAGGCGCGCATCTGCGCCGAGCGCATCCGCCTGGCGATCGAGCGCAACGTGGTCCAGAGCGGCGGCTTCGACCGCAACGTGACGGTCTCGCTGGGCGTGGCCGAGCGCAAGCCCGGCGTCGACAAGTACGACGCGCTCTTCAAGGCCGCGGACGAGGCGGTCTACGTCGCCAAGCACAACGGTCGGAACCAGGTCTGCTGCGCGGGCGAGTCCGTGCCCGTGGCCCGCTCCGCCTGAACGAGGCCCGCGCCGTGTTCCACGAAGGATTCGAGGAATTCAAGCTCTCGGCGGGATTGCCCTCGCCGCCGGGCATCGGCATGGCCGTGCTGCGCGCGACGCAGCGCGAGGATGCCAGCCTCGAGGCCCTGATCCGCAGCCTGGAGTGCGACCCGGCTTCCGTGCTGCGCGTGCTCAAGGCCGCCAACGCGCGCTGCTCGACGCACGGCCTGAACGCCACGAGCGTCTTCGGGGCAGCCGTCGTGCTCGGGCCGCGCGAGCTGCGCTCCACGGCCCTGCGCTTCACGCTCTTGTCCTCGAATCCGGCGGGGCAGTGCGAGCACTTCGACTACGAGGCCTTCTGGTCCTGGTCGCTGGCCTGTTCGCACGCGGCGCGCCGGCTGGCCGAACTGAGCGAGGAAGGCGACCCGGGCGAGGCCTACGTCGCCGGACTGCTGGCGCACTGCGGCGAGCTGGCGCTGGCCTGCGCGCACCCGCAGGTCTTCAGCCAGATCCGTGCCGCGCACGAGCAATCCGGCCTCGAGGCACAACTCGAAGCCGAGCGCAAGGCCTTCGAGATGCACCGCTGGGAGGTCTCCGCGGCGCTGATGGGCGAGTGCGAAGAGCACCGACCCCGAGGAGGACGACAACGCGCGCAGGCTGGCGCTGCTGGTCGAGGCCGGAACGCTGGCAGCCGAGTGGATCGCCGGCTCGCGCTTGCGGCGCGCCACGCGCGACGAGCTCTGGGAAGCGCTCGTGGGGCTGGCCGCGAACCTCTCGCTCAACGAGGTGCAGCTGCGCGGCGCGCTCGAGTCGGCCCAGAAGAACTGGGAGGGCGTGCGCCAGCTGAGCCACATCCAGCCGCAGGACACGCCGATCCCGCGCCCGGCGCCTCCCGCGGGCGTGCCCGAGACCCCGCAGCCGGCGGCCGCCCCGACGATCAAGGTGCTCGTCGTCGACGACGACACCAAGCTGCGGCGCCTGCTCGCGCACCTCTTGGCCAATGCCGGCTACCAGGTGATCGAGGCCGAGGACGGCGAGGAGGGCCTCTCGCTGGCGCTGCAGGAGTCGCCCCAGATCGTCGTCACCGACTGGTCGATGCCCAGCATGAGCGGGCTGGAGCTGTGTCGCACGCTGCGCCGCATGGAAAGCGGCCGGCACACGTTCATCCTGATGCTCACGGCGCGCGAAGAGGAGGAGCGCGTGCTCGACGCCTTCAACTCCGGAGCCGACGACTACGTCACCAAGCCCTTCAACCCGCGCATCCTGCTCGCGCGCGTGCAGGCCGGCCGGCGCCTGATCGAGCTCCAGCAGCAGGTCGAGGCCGACAAGATCGAGCGCCTCAAGCAGGTCGGCGACATGGGCTTGATGACGCGCAAGCTGCGCACCGCCGCGCTGACGGACTTCCTGACCGAGCTGCCCAACCGGCGCTACGCGATCAGCCGCCTGGAGCAGGAGTGGGCCGCCGCCGAGCGCCTGCAGCGTGCGCTCTCGGTCGTGCTGATCGACATCGACCACTTCAAGCGCGTCAACGACGAGTACGGACACGACGTGGGCGACCTGGTGCTCAAGGCCGTCAGCGACACGCTGCGCGCGCGCACGCGCCGCGGCGACGTGGTCTGCCGGCTGGGCGGCGAGGAGTTCCTCGTGATCAACGTCAACAGCGATCTCGAGGGTGCCTGGCAGTGCGCCGAGCGCCTGCGTTCCGCGGTCGAGGAGACCCCGGTGCACGCCGGCGAGTTCAAGGGCCGGATCACGGTCAGCCTGGGCGTGGCCCAGCGCCAACCGGGCATGAAGGGCCCGCAGTCGCTGCTCAAGGCCGCCGACGCCGCGGTCTACGAGGCCAAGGACGCGGGCCGCAACACGATCCGCGGCGAACGCCCGCCCGGCGGGCCGATCCGCGAAGCGGGCTGAACCGATGTCCGCCGCGAAGGAAGGCCTGCTGCGCTACCGCGTCCACGTGCTGCTCGCCGGGGTGGCGTCGCTCGGGCTGGCGCTGCTGGCCGTGCTTTCCTGGCCCGAGGGCCTGGCAGGCCGCGAGCTGATCCGCGAGGACCTGCGCCAGCTGCACGAAACCGAGTGGGTCGGCTCGCGCAGCGAGCCCGCGCGCATGCAGTCCTTCACCGCGCTGGGCCGGATCGTCGCCGACCTGCTCCACTACGTCCAAACGAGCGGCGCGTCCGACCGTGCGGTCCTGCGCGGGGAGCTCGAGTCCTACGCCGCGAACGTGGACCGCCTGAGCACGAGCCGCCAGGTGCGCGAGGACCAGCTGCTGGCCGTGCGCGACCAGGGCCTGCGCATCTCGCGCATGTTCGAGGAGGGCCAGACCAACTCCGTGGTGGCCGCGGCGCGCTGGCGCGTGGTGCTCTTCGCCTGGTGC
>WNFL01166229.1_pt2 | contig 11594 bp, 17 predicted proteins | sample 5400361 | NCBI WGS metagenome assembly WNFL01 (sample SAMN13153351, study PRJNA577476) | soil metagenome | isolation source: 40 cm soil on Douglas fir-dominated hillslope | place: USA:California | collected 2013-09-17
ATGAATTGAGGCCTGCCACCCAGCCTCTATGTTAAGGTTTTACAAAGTCTCGTCTGCCGAGGTTAGGCCTGACTGTAAAAGGAACTACTAGTTTGAACTATACTGTATATGTCCTCTTGAGGTATATATCTCCGTTTCCAACTCACTTAATTTCGTGCTGTAATTCCGTGTGCGATATAAACGATACCCTGAATGCCATTAATATTCCCCAAGTCTTCCTTATCCTTCCATAATGTGACGTGGTCCTTATAAGGTCAATTACTGATATCCTTGTCAGGACTTAAACTTGAAATCGGATACCCACAGTTGGGAAGCTCTCAAGCTTACTATTAGCCAGCAAACCTACCTCTCTTGGAACTTTTCAGCCAATGTAGGGGATACGAGGTCTTCCAGCGACGGAGTTAAGCTCTTTGAATGTCTAAGTCCCTATTTTCATGAAGCCCAGTGCGTTACACGGCCCAATAAACCTATGCAAATTCTTTCACTAGATATGGTCTCACTCCATGACGGTCAAATATCCATACACAGATTGACCTTCACTCCTGCACAAGCGACAGAACCATAAATTACTCGGACCATGGCAAAAATCTAGGTTCAATTGATGCTTGGATCAGAATTTCTATTATATTGAAACTCCCCGTCTCCAAACCGCTTCCTTGGAGACGGTTCACCCTCTTCGGGATGTCTTCGGCCAACCTCTGCACTACCGGTTAGTGAGTGACGTCAGCGAGACGGACTGAGCAACGTATGATGCCAAGAGCAACCGAAATAGATTCTGTGCGCAACAACGCCCACGCTTTGACCCCGTTCAACTCATGATCGTCTTGGTCATCGTCCTCGCCACTCTCGCCCTCCTCACGACTGTGCGAGCGCAGTGCCAGAGCTCAAACTCGCTCTCGTGGTCACACCCACCGAAGTTTATTGACGGCATCCACGGAACGGTCATTTATAATGGTCTCAATATTCCTCGCGGACTCCGATACGACGGTGCCGGTCACTTGCTCGTCATTGAAACCTCGAAGGGTATTGTTGCCCTTTTCGAGAATAGTGACGGATGCTCGGGGTGGACAAAGAGAGTAGTCGTAGAAGATGGGTCACTGAACCATGGCATTGCAATTAATGGTACTGCCCTTTATGCAAGTGCTCCGGAATATGTCTATTCCTGGACCTACGACCCTCAAGCCCTAACCGCTTTCAACAAACAAACGATTGTCAATATCCCGAGCGGCTCCTCGAGTGTGTCTCATAAGTATATCGATCGCTACAATGCAATCATTAACACCAAATCAAGGTACAGGTCATAAAACGCGGTCGCTTGAACTTCAGCCCGCCCAAGGGTCGTCGCCACAATATCTCATCATCTCCGCCGGCTCACTCTCAAACCTGGAGGTGTGTGCCCAACTTTCCTCAGAGAACCTTGGAGCCGGAATTTAATTCTGCAGGCTTCAGCCGTCGATCCAAATTTCGGAACTGCTCAGATCCGCCGTTTTGCTCTGAATAGTATTCCTTCGGGTGGTTACAACTGGACAGATGGGGAGCTTGTTGCATGGGGGATGCGAAATGCGGTGGGTATTGCATTGACCTCTGATGGATCGAAACTCTGGAGCGTCGAAAACTCAGCCGACGATATCAATTACCAAGGCGTTGACGTACACATGGCGAGTAGTTATCCTCTAGGCAACTAGTCGCAACTAATACCCATCAGGATAATCCTTCTGAAGAACTGAACGTAGTGAACCTTATGAATCTTGGACAATTCTTTGGTATGCGCCTCTTAGATTTCATAGAAATGTGCAATTACCTGATTTTATAGGATACCCACGGTATATCTATGGCTCTACCACTTGGCTTTGACCCTTAACCGAACTGCAGATGCTTCACTGTTTGGAACATGGCCGCGAACCCCGAATTTGGTCTTACAACGGGCCAACAGTTTAGCGTTGACTCGAATTTCAACACTAGCTGGTGTCAAAGCATCAGTAATGTCGTACGTCCGGTCATGAGTTTCCAGGCGCATTCTGCGCCACTCGACATAATCTGGTATGCCGTCCCGGACGACAAATCTCTCGCGATCAACACCAACTGGGATTCGCATGCGTTTGTAACTTTCCATGGTTCATGGAACCGCGATCCCCCGACCGGGTACGGAATCGTTCAGTGCGTCTTTATCTTATCGAGCCCTCAGCCACTCGGTCTTACCATTTGATCTGACAGCGTTCCATGGGATAAAGGGTTGCCCGTGGCTGGGAGCGAGTCGACATCTGGCTACGAATTCATTGCCCAGGCTCCTGACCTCACGAAGTGTCCCAACAAGTGCTTCCGACCTGTGGCCCTTGCCTTCGACCCCAAAGGGCGCCTCTTTGGTAGCTCGGATTCGACCGGGGAGGTACGTACCTTTGGATTGTCCACCCACCACGCGCCTTATCGATGTTTCGTTTAGATCTTTGTTATCCTCCCTGGCACACAGCCACAGGCCGGTGGTTCGGTACGAACCCGAGTTGGGACTCCGGCGATTGGTTTGCTTGCTGTGGCAGGGATAATGCTCTTGTGAGAACTGATGTTCGATTCACGGCCTGGATGCGATGACGTGTTAAGGTGCTTTGGTTCGTCGGTATTGAGAAAGACAATGTATAACTCGTTGTTCGGCTCGGTGCTGTTGTACCTATATCCGCTATGGCAGAATTTGACACGCTCTAGGAACCTTGGTGTTGATCAAGGATCAAGGGCGCGTAGGCCACCTTTCCCCACACATGACATATTAAGGGTTCACACAGCCACACAAGAAGCTTTTCGATCCTCGACAAGATTGGAAAACTCTCTGTCTGTTTCGAAGTGCGCTGTCGCCTTTGTTCAGCCTTAAACCTGCGCCCGCGATCGAACACATTCTCGGATGCAGCTGCGCTCGGTTCGACTGCCTGGGTTCGAGAAACTCACCAATATTTAAAGGATAGAAACGTGCTGTTAAACGATCGATATGGACGGCCCTATTTGCACTGAGAAGGTGCATAACAACGGGAGATTTCGTTCCGGTTGCCTTACCAATGGGGAGATAGTGTAGAAGTTTTTCAGTACCCCACCCAGGCTCAGTCGCTACGCCCTACCAACACCATCTTGGGAGCGCCATGCCACCTATCCGAGGTCTGCAGATCAATCCACCCTTACTGAATAGTGCATGTCCATGGGCTTCGTCCGAAAGGGAACTCCGTGCGCTGTAAGTGTTTGATATGTGGATGGCATTCACCATCCTTTCGGTCCAGTCACGATTCGGTCGTAGGTACGCTGACAATTGAACGTGCATACTTTGATTAGGTTTGATTGCTCCTATACCGGCGCTGTGACTACACGTACGGCTACCGATGTGAGTCTGCCTCGCGCTCGATCGAATAAATCCGGTCATTGACCGCGCTGGCTCCAGAAAGGATTCCCAGAAGATCCTGCAGTGCACACAGTAAGTACCACTAGTGCTTTTTATTATGGATTTGTACTTACGCGATCGTTGCAGGTGGCTTTCGCGTCCTCGACCACCTCAATCAACTCATATGGTTACTCACCCTTCCCACTGACCTCCTACCTCTCTTGGGTACGGGCGTGCATCCTCGACTCTCCCGAGTCATCCAAACCGATCATCGTCTCCATTACGTCGTCCATCCCGGCAGAGCTCTCAATCATGCTGGAGCAAATCCAGTACCTCCGCGCGGAGTTGAAGGATACAGACCCCAATGCAGCATGCGTGCGCATCGGTATAGAGCTAAACACCTCGTGCCCAAATATACCTGACACGCCTCCACTGGCGTACGACCCCGAGGGGTTGAAGCCTCTCATCGACGTGCTCGCTTCGCATTGGGGAGAGGATAACACTCTCGTGCTGGGGTTGAAGCTCGCTCCATTCGTCTATCGACTGCAACAGACCCAGCTGGTTGACTTGATTGCATCATACTCCACACCAGAGGGGAAGAACCCGTTCGCGTTCTTCACATGTATGAACACCCTCGGAAATTGCGTGATGTACAAGGAGAGCGGTCGTGATGTGTTGGCGTTGCCCGGAAAGTTCGGTGGGCTCGGGGGCGCGTCCATCCATTGTCTAGCGCTGGGGTGCGTGGGTCGTCCTCTGTCCTGGAGCGTGTTGCTAGGGTATACTAAGGTGTTCACTGTGTCGGCTCATCTAGGAACGTTGTCGGGTTTAAAGAAATCCTCCAATCGCATGCGGACGCGGGTGTGAGAGGGATTGGAATCATAGGGGTTGGGGGCGTAGTGAACCGGGATGGGTACAAGCGCATGATCGCGGCTGGGGCGGACGCAGTGGCATGCGCGACGGCGTTGGGGATGGAGGGTATCGTCATCTTCGAAAAATTGTCTAGAGGCTAAATGTTGGGCTTGACGTGGAAACCACAGCCGGTGGGAGGGGACCCTAGAGAAGGAAGGAAACGCTTTGGTGGCTGCGGCTTGCGGCTCGCGCTCGTGCGCCTCTCGCGGAGCGAGGAGTGCGGCATAGATGGACAGGGACAGCCCCCCCAGGCGTGGGAGATACAAACGCAGAACGGTCTATCTTGGATCGTGTTTTTCCGTATCTATGGTGGATCGCGCAATATACCATGTCGGAGTTGAAGAAATTTGTGGCAGAAGTCGGCCCGGCGCAGAATTCAAGGTCACAGAAGGAGAGAATGAAGCGGGGGAACCTCGTACAACACGGGAAACATGATGAGATCCGTCGGGACTCTGCATGTACCCGTACTTATGGTCCATCGACTATAAAGCCGCTTCGGTTGGATTGACATTGTCACTCTCCTTGCGGGTTGAGATTACCCGACGCGCTAAGCCATGAAAGTCGCGTGGAAACGGGCCGTTCAGCCCGGGTGGTCATAGTACGCCTGTAGATACGATCCAAACACGATAAAGTCATTCTAGCCATCCAACATTTTGGTTGCATTGTGAACCACCCCGAAGCCTTGCCCTAGAGCAAATGTGCTTTTTTTTTACCTAGAGTGTTACATCGATAGTTGCAAATCAGGGGTATTACATCCGTGAATGTGCTGCAAAAAGGGCCTATTGCCAGCTTTGGGCTGTGTCCAGTTGGGTATGACATGTCTCCCGAGAAGCGAGGAACACAGAGTGTGACAGCGCATGGGACTGTGAATATGTATGTTTACTCACTTCGCTACCCCGTACGCGATGAGGGCGGGTTCCTAGCTTACGGATGCCGTGGCGTGGTTTTGAGGATTCAAACCTTTGGAGTAGACAGGGCGGATCTAGTAAGACATGAAATGGAGGTTGGAGAAACTGAATGTGATTAGCATGCGGGAACATAAACTGCAGCCGTCGGTGACGCCTTGACCTCGCTTGGGCTTGGGAACCGTCGCCTAAATTTTAGGGTTTCACGGACACTTTGGGACAACAAGAGCTGCTATACTTGGTACTGCACCGAAAGATTTGAGCTCATAGACAGGTGAAAGTTGGTTCAATTGTGGAGGATTGGTCTATTGGCAAGATGGAAAGGACGGAGTCAGAGAATCGCAAATATATTGGTGCCATACTGTCGGAGTACACGCATGTATTCTCCAATGTTTGACACACAATATCCCGGGAGCAGGATCTCGGGCGGCGCATGGCTGTGAGTTGGGGGTATGGCTGGCCGCTGTGGTTGGGGACAAGCGCTGCAGCTCCCACAACCCCACTTAACACAGCCTTAAGGCTTGTAGCAACTATTGAGAAGCCATAGGGTGAGGGCTGCACATGAAATGCGGCTTGGGCTCGAGTTTACAGCGTTGCTTCTTTTGCTTTTGACAAACCAATCGGTGCCGACGCCACATAACAAGTCAGTTCAAGGCCGTGGGATAGTCGCAGTAGTTGTGCATCGTGGCTTAATCTCGATCTGGAAACTCATGGTTCGATCCGCCATTCCAGAAAAGGGTATCAGGTGGAGCGAACAGCCGAAAAGAAGGTGTATATATTACCATAATAGAAAGTAAACGCAGTGCAGAAGCCTCAAGGAGTTAGCATCTGGCGGGCGTGGCGATCGAGGTTTGCGAAATTGCTCTCGGAAAGAGGAACGGCACTAAAAACGAGCGCATTGAAATTTCTGTCCGTCAAAAGATGGAGGAACATGTGATGGCGTCGTGCGGTATTGATAGAAGTGTAGATTTGGGGGCGCAGGCGGGGTCCCACGATGTGTGCGGGAGAAGCGGAATTTCGCCGATGGATGGGTGGCTCGGGCTACCCAATGCATATGCATCCATTCAACCATGCATCCATTGCCTTGCTGCGTCACCTCGCGGCTCGCGGGGAGGGGAGATATACAACGAGTAAAAGCATGAAGAAGGTTTGAAAGGATGGAATGAATAAGATTGCATTGAGGATCCTTCATCCGAAACGAGGGAGCGAGGAGCGAAGGAGCGCGGGTGGAAGATTGGTGATGAGTGACCTGGTCCCTTGGTCCCTTGAAGGGGGCTGATCTGTTGATCTTGGTGAGTTGTGCTTCTGCTTCTGACACTGAATGCATGAAAGGAATTGGACTGGTCACTGAGCAACCTTGCGTCGTGCCACGAGTATGGGAAGCACTGTAAGATGGCTTGATCCCCGGCTTTGGTCGCGTCGTGTCGCGTCGTGTCGTGTCGTGTCGTGCCACGGCCCACGGCCCACGGAGGCAGGACTAGGACAGGTCTGCTCCTGATCGGGGCGAGCAGCGAGCAGCGAACCGGGGCAAGGGAGCCTTGGATTTTAGAAAATTAAAATTAAACTAAAAACTAAAAACTAAAATAAAACTGAAAAATAAACAAAAATAAAAAATAAAAAAGATTTTCACGGCAAGTGTGTAGCATAAAAATTAGAAATAAATTGTCGGAAGCCACGAAAAGGGCGGAAACCGCGAAGTTTAATACGTGTGTGGTGTGCAGGGTCATCGGAGGTCACCCACCAGCCGTTAGTCCCAGACTCGACCCACCGAAAACCCACCACCACAAGCTTCCAAACAAGTACAAATAAGGGCCCGCATCCTGGTCCCGTCCTCGTCAACTCGCATCCATCTCGGTTTGTCCGTCTTTTTCCTGCTCCCTCCCGTCCTTTTCGTCCTACTCCCCGCATCCTTTACCTCTCCCGCCGTCGCTCATCCTTCCCTACCTTACTTCTTCAGGTCGTCGTTGCAATTGTACCACCACAGTCGTAGACCGTCAGAACTCCGACTTCCAGACTTTACGGTGAGCTCCTCTATTTCCTCATCCTCCTTGCTCCCCTCCCTCCTCACCACTCGCTGATTCCGGGCCCGTTTTCCCCATTTTCCTGCACAGGATTGTACTTGTGCAACTAGGCGTCAGCAACCTCGCGCAATTTTCTGAGCTACTTCGTCTACTGTTTCTCGTTTAAAATCTATCCCAATTACTACTCCAACTCCCTATCCCCGATGCCACCGCCCCTTGATTCGGCCAAGCAAGATTCGCAGCCCCAGGAGGACAGGAAAACCCCTCCCGCTTTTCTCGACCTCGCAGACTCTGTAAGCTTTTCGCTGCTCCGCTTCCCCTAATTTTCCCACTGACACGACCGTCTCGGCAAGGCATCGCGAAATGGAGCCGGGCTCGAGCATGTAGGCAGCGTTCATTCGGCTCCGTCTCGTGTCATGTCCACCGTATCTAATTGCTGTCATCTTGGTAGGTTCTCGCTCAAAAGCGCTTCGAGCACGAACGCATGCGCCTGCTGCAGCGTCACCAATTCGAGGAACAAATGCGTAAATTGGAGCAGGAACATGCAAAGGAAGAGCGCGAGCTTCTCGGCGTTCCTCTCGGAATGCACCATATCGCCGTTTCGGCGCCTACAACCCCACCCCGTGTTCCGAGTGTTGTCCACAGTGAACATGGTCAGCAGTTTTCTGGCCGTACCCTCGATTCCGCCGTAGCGCAGGAGAGGTTTAATGCCCAGTTGCTCGCAAGTGCCCAAATCGCCAGTCAGACTACTATTCTGCCCCAAGCCCTCCAGGTGATGGTCGACAAAGAGGCGAAACGCAAGTCTGTCACGTATGCTCCTACTGCGAACGATCTTGCTCGCAGCACCAACGCTAGCCCTGTCTTCCAAGGTACTCAGGGCTATGCTGGTGCCAAATCTATGCCGGCCAGCCGCCGAGGCTCTCCCGGCGCTCGAGATCCCGACGAACTCGTTCACGGGCTATCAGGCCTAAGCATCCATGAACGCGAGGGTCCCGTCTCCGCTGGTATTCCCCCCAAACCGATTCTTCGCCAGACGAAGAGTAACGGTCGTTATAGTGGAGCTGAATTCCCAAGCTACAATACCGCGCTTCTCGACGATGAGTTGAATCAGGACATCAATGGTAAGCTTTTAGCCGTGCACGTGGCCTCATCGCGTACACCACTAAATCGTGTGCATCATTTTTCCCGCTCCAGCCGCCATGAAATTCCTCCCCGCCGATTCTGAAGAAGGCCTGAAACCCGATGCATTCAAAGTACGTTTCCAAGCCGTCACTTCCGCCAGCATTTTCTAGACCCCTCTGGACCGTTCACACGTATCGCCTCGTGGATAATAATGGATCCGTGCTGACGTTACTTTCTCCCCCTTTCTGCAGCTCTCGGCTTCTTCTGCGGCTTTGGACCTCGCGCCTTTATCTCAAACACCTCCGCGCACCAGCTTTATGAACCGCGCGTACCAAGCTGATCAAAAGTCGTCAGAATGGCCCCCTTTTTCAGGCAATCCGCGTCCAGCCGCCCGTCAATCATTCGCCGCTACTCCGGAATTGGGAACGAAATTGGCAGGTTCCGCCACGTCCACGCCACTCAACCAGACCCACTCTCCTGTTGGTTCTAGGAGAGGCTCGCCTCGAGGCTTCGCGGTCGGTGAAGGTGTACTCGGTAGCAACGCATTCAACTCGCGCTCAGTGCCCGTCTCGCCCATCGCTCCAGGTGGAGGCGCCCCTGGACTCCTAAAGCAAGGCACACCGCAGGTCAACAGTGCGTTACCAGCGAGCACTACCCCCGAAGGAACGCTTGGACCTTATGGCTCGCAATTGAGTTCTGCGGGTGATTTAGGAAGGATCGCCGCTTCCCCGTACGATAGCCCTGCCCAATACAATCTTCAGCAGGGGGCGGACGACCAAGTGCATCAGGTGCGTCATGCTGGGGGGGTTGGCCTATCATTTCCCTATGTGGATCTGATGCGCGTTGCAGTATGGTATGGATCTTGGGTACGCGAGTGGTGGTGGCGTAGATCACCGATTTGGTGGCAGCGGATTTAATAGCCCCTATGATGGAAGCAGTCGCACCAGCGGATACAGTCAACATAGCCGCTACGGGCTCGGAGTTGGTGGACATGCGAACAGTGGTCGTGTTAGTGGTGGCATGAACGGGGGCATGAACGGTCCTAAACACAAGCGTGGGGATATGGATCGCGAATGTGAGTTTTGCTAGTGACCCCATTTTCCATCGGAACGGAATTGATGGATTCGTTCCAGACAATCGCTTCGCTGGCAGTCGATTAGAGGACCTCATTCCCGAGATTCCAGGAATGTGCAAGGACCAACATGGGTGCCGTTTCTTGCAGAAGAAATTGGAGGAGGGAATCCCCGAGCACCGCGATATCATCTTTAGGGAGACGTTCAGCCACTTCGCTGATTTGATGACAGGTACGGAGCTTCCTGATCGATGCTGAGATCAATTCTAAACTTGTGATAGACCCCTTTGGCAATTACCTCTGCCAGAAATTGCTCGAGTATTCCACCGACGACCAGCGCAACCTCATCTGCGAATCCGTGGCTAGCGATCTTGTTACGATTTCTCTCAACATGCATGGCACTCGTGCCGTCCAGAAGATGATCGATTTCTTGTCTACTCAGCGTCAGGTGCGTTATATCCCCTACCCCCCTTTGACTTTCGTACCGCTGCGCGCGCCATTGGTTTGGTTTGCTTGAGGTTAGCATGCTTCGAGCATTTGCTATTTGCCTGTGTCGTGACGTTAAAGACGCTTACCGCACTCTCGCTATCCCTCCCACATATCCACCCATTCATGCTCGCAATTTACTGCGTCCATCATGTCCTCTCCCGCGCACCGCACCGCACCGGCACCTCTCTCCTCTCTTCCCTTTTTATTTTAGGCTGATCCGCGATACAACGACCAGATTGTTGCCATTATCCGAGCTCTCTCTCCTCATGTCGTGACCCTCATCAAGGACCTCAATGGCAACCACGTCATCCAGAAGTGCCTGAACCGTCTCGTTCCTGCGGACAACCAGTTCATTTATAATGCCGTCGCTGTCCACTGTGTCGAAGTTGCCACTCACCGGCACGGTTGCTGCGTTCTCCAACGCTGTATCGACCACGCATCCGAGCAGCAGCGCATTCAGCTCGTCACGGAAATCACGTATCACGCCCTGACGCTTGTACAAGACCCTTACGGCAATTATGTGAGTCTAACCTCCTGGTTCTGCGACTTCTCGGCTATCTTACTCACATGTCACCCTTCATTGTTGAATGTCAGGTTGTTCAATACATCCTCGATCTGAATGATAACCGGTTTAGCGATGCTGTCATTCGGCAGTTCATGGGCAACGTCTGCGCCCTCTCAGTCCAGAAGTTCAGCTCTAACGTCATCGAAAAGTGCATTCGTGTTGCCGAGCATAACACCCGAAAGGCGTTGATCGAGGAATTGTTGAACCGCAGCCGTCTCGAAAAGCTCTTGCGTGACTCGTTTGGCAACTACTGCGTGCAGACTGCATTGGACTATTCCGAGCCTGGTCAGCGTGCATTGGTGGGTCCCTAGCTCCCCGATCAACTAGGGAGCATACTGATTCCTTGCTTAGCTCGTCGAAGGTATTCGTCCCATCTTGCCCCTTATCCGTAACACCCCGTATGGCAAAAGGATCCAGAGCAAGCTCCAGCGTGAGCAGATGGACCACAACAACTCGCATTACCAGAATACGCATCAACATCAAGCCTTCTTGAACATAGCGCTGAACAACCAGCTTGGTGCTGGGCGCGGTCAGCTTGCCTCACCTCTGGTCAACGATTACAACCGCTCACCACTTTATGGCCTCTCTCCTGGCATGCACGGCTCGCCCGTCGTTACCCACTCTCCCGCTCTGCATGCCCAATACAGTACACCCTCTCCTGCTGGGCTGAATGACTATGTGTTGCAGAACACTGTGCCAGCTGGCCTTGGCCTCGGATCGTACCAGGGTCTTGGTCAGTATAGTAACGGCTTGCAAAACGTCTATGCTGGGTCCGGCGGGGCTGGGACTGGGGGTGCCGACATCTATCAACAGCAAGGTCGCTCTGCTTTCCAGTACTGACCTCTCGTCCTTATTGCAATACCATTCTGTAACATGATTCATTATCGCCCACACCCATCACGCACTCCCAGGGTATTCATTTCATTCACGGCCTTGTCCCACCTCTTTTCTCTCTTGCTATCATACGCGGATTTTAACTGTGGTCAAGGTCTCTGTTCATGCCACTTTCAGTCAAACAAGCCATCCAGCCAATGGCTTCGGACACTTCGCAGGGCGAGCCGTGGCCGGACGCTACACCCCGTCTCCCCGTCTATTTTGCATCAGGCTCGGCGAGCATTTTATCTGCGCACCACCACCACTGCCGTTACCCACTCCA
>WNFL01429416.1_pt1 | contig 11593 bp, 7 predicted proteins | sample 5400361 | NCBI WGS metagenome assembly WNFL01 (sample SAMN13153351, study PRJNA577476) | soil metagenome | isolation source: 40 cm soil on Douglas fir-dominated hillslope | place: USA:California | collected 2013-09-17
ACCCATTCCTCGTCCTTGTACGCGAACGAGACCCGATCGAACTCGACCTCGCCCTTCAGCCGTCCCAACGCAGTGGGCCGGGTGGGCTCGATGACGGCCGGCCTCGTGTCCAGGAGCTCGAAGATTCGCTCCGAAGACACCATGGCCGCCTGGAAGACGTTGTACTTCTCGCTCAGGTCGCGGACCGGCTGGTAGAAGCGGTCGGAGTACTGGATGAACGCGACCACCACGCCGAACGTGACCGTGCCCGCGAGGATCCCGCTCCCGCCGTACCAGAGGATCAGCGCCAGCGCGATCGCGCCGATCACTTCCACCACCGGGAAGAAGACGGCGTAGTAGAAGAGGTTCTGCACGTGGGCGTCGTAGTGCGAGCGGTTCGCCTCGTCGAACTTGCGCGTCTGCTTCAGCTCGGTGTTGAAGAATTTGAGCACGTCCAGTCCTTGGAGGTGCTCCTGGAGGAAGGCGTTCAATTTGGCCAGCCGCGTCCGCACGCGGCGGTACGAGACGCGCACCTTGGACCGGAAGATCGCGGTCGCGATGACCAGGAGGATCACCGTGGTCATCGTGACCAGCGCGAGCTTCCAGTTGAGCCAGAACATGGCGGCCACGATGGCCGCGAGCATGAAGAGGTCGCCGATCACCGCGACCACCCCCTGCGCGAACAGCTCGTTCAGCACCGCCACGTCCTGGGTGACGCGCGTCAGGATGCGGCCCACGGGGCGCGTGTCGAAGTAGGAGGGCGTCAGGGTCTCGAGGTGCCGGAAGATGGAGAGGCGCAGGTCCTGCATCGCGCGCTGCCCCACCATGGCCATGGTGTAGGACTGCACGTAGCGCAGGACGAAGCCGAACGCGAGGATGCCGATGTAGGCGCCCGCGATGAGCAGGAGTCCCCGCGTCGCATCCGCGCCCAGGCCCCCGTGGCCGCTCGCCGGCTTCACGTAGGTGTCGATCGCGATCTTGGTGAGGTACGGGCCGGCGGCCTCCAGGAGCGAGATGATCCCGAGCAGGACGATCGAGAGCGTGATCTCCTTCTTGTAGGGCTTCAGGAACTGGAGGAGACGGGCGGCCAGGCGGCGGTCGTAGATCGCCCCCTTCGCCTCGACGTCGTCGGCAGCCGAGCCCCAGGGACCGGCCATCAGCGACCCCCTCCGGCCATCGCGCGGGCCGTCACAGGGCCTCCAGCTCTTCGACCACCTCTTCCAGGTGGTAGAGGTCGGCGTACAGGCCGCTCAAGGCGATCAGCTCCTCGTGGGTGCCCGACGCCACGATCCTTCCCTCGTCCAGCACCACGATCCGATCCACGCGGAGGAGCGCCGAGCGGCGGTGCGTCGCCAGCACGATCGTGGCGCGCTCCTTCGCGCGGAACAGGTTGTCGAGGATCTCCTCTTCCGTGCCCTGATCGACGTTCGCGAACGCGTCGTCCAGGAGGAGCACCGGGCGCTCCAGCGCGAGCGCGCGGGCCAGCGCCACGCGCTGCTTCTGCCCGCCCGAGAGGGTGATTCCCCGCTCCCCGATCAGCGTGTCCAGTCCCAGCGGAAACTGCCCTAGGTCGGACGACAGCCCGGCTTGGCGCGCCACGGCCTCGGCGTCGGGCGGCGGCGCGCCATCCTCGAAGCCGAACGCCACGTTGGAGCGGATCGTGTCGGAGAAGAGGAACGTCTCCTGCGGCACGATGCCGAGCCTGCGGCGGAGCGGGCCGCGCGCCCACTCCGTCGTCGGCACCCCGTCCAGGCGGATCGCGCCGCCGGTCGGCTCGTACAGGCGGGCGATCAGGTTCAACAGGGTCGTCTTCCCCGAGCCGGTCCGCCCGACGATCGCCAGGGCTTCGCCGGCGCCGATCGTGAGCGCCACACCGTGGAGCACGTCCCGGTCGGTGCCGGGATAGCGGAAGCGCACGCCCTCCAGCTCCACCGCGGGCCGGCGCCCGGCGCCAGCGCCGTCGCGTCCAGCCCCCGCCGCGCCGTCCACCTGCGGCCCCTTCAGCCCCGGATGAACGTCCTCTTCCGTGGGGAGCGAGAGCACGTCCTGGATCCGCTTCATGGACGCCGCCCCGCGCTGAAACAGGTTCGACACCCAGCCCAGCGAGATCATCGGCCAGATGAGCATGGCGAGGTAGATCTGGAAGGCCACCAGCTCGCCCAGGGTGATCTTGCCGGCGATGACCGCGGCACCGCCCACTCCGAGCACGATGGCGGCGGCGATGCCGCCCAACAGCGAGAGCATGGGCCACATGCTGGACCAGATCCGGATCATCGCCCGGTTCTTCTCCAGATAGTCCTCGTGGATCACGCGGAAGGCGTTGTACTCCCCCTCTTCCTCCACATGCGCCTTCACCACGCGGATCCCCGACAGCGTCTCCTGCGCCTTCGCGGTGAGGGCGGCGAAGGAGGCCTGGATCGCCTCGTAGTAGTGGTGGAGCTTCGCGCCCAGCCGGGCCACCGTGAACGAGAGGATCGGGAGCGGGATCAGCGCCAGAAGGGTGAGCCTAAGGTCGATCCGGGTCATCAGCGTCACCGCGAAGGCGAACGTCACGATGGTGTTCCCCAGATACATCAGCCCCGGGCCCAAGAAATTCCGCACCGCGTCGAGATCGTTGGTCGCGCGCGAGAGCAAATCGCCCACCTTGCGCGTCCGGTACGTCTCGGCCGGGAGCCGCGCGAAGTGGTCGAAGAGGTCGTTTCGAAGCTCGTACTCCATGCGGCGGGACGCCCGGATCAGGGACATGCGCATGGTGAAGAGGAAGATCCCCTGCAGCACAACGGCGAGGAGGATCAGCCCGGAGTCGCGGAGCAGAATTTGCCGGGTGACGCCCCGCTCCAGGTGATCCACCGCCTGGCGGACCAGCCAGGGGGACCACACCTGGAACAGCGAGGTGAGCAGGATGGAGACGCCCCCGACGGCCAGCGCGATCTTGTGGCGGCGGAGGTAGGGGATGAGATGGCGGAGCGATCCGATGGCTATTTTCCTCCGGGAGAGGGCCGCGAGGCCCGGTCCCGCTAATTAGACGGTGCTTCCTTCGTTGTAGATTAAGATGCGGCCGCACGCCTCGCAGTTCATGATCGCCTCGCCCCGCCGGATCTCCTGCATGTCCCGCGGCGTGAGCTGGCGGAAACAGACGCTGCACGCGCTCTTCCGCACCTCCGCCACGGCCACGCCGTCTCGCGAGCCCAGGCGATCGTAGCGCGACAGGACGGCCGCCGGAATCCGGGGGCGAACCGCGTCCCGCTCCCGGACCAGCTCGGCCAGCGCCTGCTCGAGCGCCGCCGCGTCCCGGTCCAGATCCGCCTCCCCCTGCTTCAGGCGCGCTTCCTCCTCCGCGACCCGCTTCTCGCCGCTCTTCGCGGCCGCGGCCAGAGCCTCTTCGCGTTCGTAATTCTCCAAGATTTTCGTCTCCACGTCCGAGCGCTTCTGCTTCACGGCCTCGATCTGGTGGCGCATCGCCGTGTATTCCTGGTTCGTCTTCACGTCCAAAAGCTGGCGCTCCAGCTTCGCCACCTCAGCCTGGAAGCCCTCCGCCTCCTTCTCGAATGAGCGGCGGGCGAGACGCGCCGCCTCCAGCTCCTTCTTGGTCTGGTCCTGCGCCGACCTGGCGCCGGCCAGTGCCCCGCGCAGCGATTCGCGCCGCTTCGGGATCTCGTCCTTCCGCCGCTTGGCGCCGAGCAGAAGACTGTCGCGGCGCTGCAGGTCCAGGAGCGCTTCCAGCTCAGGCAGCACGTCGCGCCTTTCTACCGGGTCCACCGGTCGGGTGGAAACGAAAACGGGGAGCGCGCATCAACGCGCTCCCCGTGAGGGGCGACGGGGTTCCGCGGCTCTGGGCCGCGCCCCGCGGACCGGCGGGGCCGGTCGCGCCCCGGAGGCAGGCCCCGGCGTGGTGGGCGGTGCAGGGATTGAACCTGCGACCTCTGGCTTGTGATACCAGCGCTCTCCCAACTGAGCTAACCGCCCCGACGCAAGATGGAGTCGCGGAGACCTTCGCACCGGCGCGATAGGGCATCGGCGAGGAAAGGGCAAGTGGGCCCACTTGGACTCGAACCAAGGACCACCCGGTTATGAGCCGGGCGCTCTCACCAGCTGAGCTATGGGCCCGGTTGCGATTCATCGTTCCGGATGTGGACCCGAGCGGCGCAGGGTACCAAACGCGGCGCGACAGGGTCAAGCCGCGGCCCCCCATCGGCGCCCGGCTCCCGTCACATGATCTCCACGTAGCCCTTGAGGCGGCGGCTGCGGGTGGGATGGCGCAGCTTGCGGAGCGCCTTCGCCTCGATCTGGCGGATGCGCTCGCGGGTCACGTTGAACGTGGCGCCCACCTCTTCCAGGGTCCGCGGGCAGCCGTCCTCGGTCAGCCCGAAGCGGAGGCGGATCACCTTGGCCTCGCGCTTGGAGAGCGTTTCCAGGACCTCGTTCACCTCGTCCTTCAGCATCGAGAAGGCCGCGGCCTGGGCGGGCGAGACCACGCTGGTGTCCTCGATGAAATCGCCCAGGCTGGAATCGTCGTCCTCGCCGATCGGGCGGTCCAGCGAGATCGGCTCCTGCGCGGCCTTGAGCACGCTCTTGATCTTGTCCACCGGCAGCGCCAGCTTCACTGCCACCTCTTCCGGCGTGGGCTCGCGCCCCAGCTCCTGCACCAGGCGGCGCGACGTGCGCACGACCTTGTTGATGGCCTCGATCATGTGCACCGGCACGCGGATGGTGCGCGCCTGGTCGGCGATGGCGCGCGTGATGGCCTGGCGGATCCACCACGTAGCGTACGTGGAGAATTTGTAGCCCTTCCGGTAATCGAACTTGTCGACCGCGCGCATCAGGCCGCTGTTTCCCTCCTGGATCAGGTCCAGGAATTCGAGCCCGCGGTTCGTGTAGCGCTTCGCGATGGAGATCACGAGGCGCACGTTGGCCTCGATCATCTCCCGCTTCGCCTTGTCTCGGGCGATCTCGCCCGAGCGGATTTCCCGCGCGACCTCCTTCATCTGGTCGCGCGTCATCTTCGCCTCTTCCTCGATCTTCCGGACCTTGCGGCGCGCGTTCTTCGCCGCGTGGTCGTATTCCTCGAAGTGCCCCGCGGCGAGGCCGCTGTCCTTCTCGACCTGGCGCTCTTCCTTGCGGCTCTTCTTGGCCCGCTTGGCCAGCTCCGCGATCTCCTCCCCGGTGCGGCCCCAGCGCCGCTCCAGATCGGTGAACTCGCTCTCCACCAGGTCGACCTGGTGCGAGAAGTCCTTGATCCGCTCGGCCAGCCGCTCGATCAGCCGGATGTTCAGGTTGAGCGTGAAGAGCTCGCACATCAGCTCCTCGTCCGAGACCCGGATCTTGCCCTGGTGCGCCAGGCGCAGCTCTTCCTTCAGCCGTCCGATGGGCTTTTCCTGGAGCTTGGTGTGCTTCGCGTGCAGGACGCGGACCCTGTCCAGCGCCTTCAGCGCGCGCGCCCGCTCCCGCTTGGGCGAGAACTCGGGATTCCAGTTTCCGAAGTCGATCTGGGTCAGGTCCTCCACGCGCATCTTCCCCTGCTTCACTCGCGTGCCGTAGGAGACGATTTCCCTGAGGATGGGCCCCGAGCGGAACAGGGCCGTGCAGATCTGCTTCTCCCCCGCCTTGATCCGCTTCGCGATCTCAACTTCGCCTTCGCGGTCGAGGAGCGGGACGCGTCCCATCTCGCGCAGGTACATGCGCACGGGATCGTCGTAGCGGACCGGGTGCGGCAGGGTCTGCTTCTCGGGCGGCCGCTTCTCTTCGCGCCGCTTCAGGCGGAGCTTCTGCTGCGCCTCTTCGTGGGTGTCGAAGACGTCGACCTTGAGGTCGTTCAGGGCGATGTACACCTCGTCCATGTCCTCGACCGAGGCGCTCTCGTCCAGGAAGGTCTCGATCTGGTCGTGAAGCAGGTAGTGCTGCTTTCCGGCGAGCGTCTTCAGCTCGACAAGACGGTCGCCCCCCTTCTTCTCCCGCTTCAACCCTTTCGCCTCTCGTTTCATTGGCTCGTGCGCTCTCCTCTAGGAAACGGCCGGATGATTACGGCTGTGCAACTTGGTGGTCAGATCCTTGATCTCGGTCAGAAGGCGGGTCTCCGACTCCTGGTCGTGCGCCTGGCTCGGCCGGCCGATCTCCCGCTTGAGCTGGTCGATCTGGGCACGGATTCGCCGCTCTTCCAGGCGCTCGATCAGGGCTCGCGCCCCGCGGCGTGACGCCTCGATCGTGTCGGACTCCTCGGAGATGGGGTGGTCGGCGAGGACCGCGCGGGCCAGCGTGGACGCGCTCATGAGGTCCCGAAGCTCACCGTAGAGTGGGATGCGGCCCTCGATCAGCCACGGCCGCACCAGCTCCCGGAGCCCCTCGTGCCGGAAGCAGCCTTCGTCCCCGTGCCCGGCCGCCTCGGCCAGAGCGCCGTCCTCGGTCAGAACCCGCGCGGCCAACTCCAATTCCACCGGGTCCGGCGGGCCTGAAGAGGGGGGGCCGGAAGAAACCCCTCCATGTGACTCGGATGCCGAAGAATCGCTTGAGGTTCGGGGATGTCCGCCGGGTTCCTGACCGGCGGCCGGAGCCTGCTCCGCGGACCGGCGCGACGCGGTGCCGCCCGCGGCGCGGGAGGCACCGCTTCCCTCCCGCCGTTTCCCCAGCGCCTCCAGAAACACCTGCTCCTCCAGGCCGAAGGCCTCGCCGCCCCGGCGCACCAGAAGGCGGCGTCGGATTGGATCGTCCACGCGGCTGATCACTTCGACATACCGCCGCACCCGCGCCTCCACGGACGGGTTCTGGCCCCCCGCGCCGAGAGAAGCCCCGGCCAGGAAGCCCGCGGCGTCCACGGTCTTGGCCAGGAGATCCCCGAAGGCCCCCGGGCCCTCCTTCCGGACGAAGGAATCGGGGTCCTCCCCGGGAGGGAGCAGGAGCACCCGCACCGGGAGCCCCGCCCGCATCAAGGGCTCGAGCGCGCGGTCGGCCGCCCGGACCCCCGCGTCGTCCCCGTCGTACACCAGCACCNNTGCCAGGATCCGCGACTGCTCGTAGGTCAAGGCCGTGCCGCTGGTCGCGACCGCGTTCGCGAAGCCGGCCGCGTGGAGCCGCATGGCGTCGAGGTAGCCCTCCACAACCAGCGCCTGCTTCCGCTCGCGGATCGCCGCGCGCGCCTCCGGCAGGGCGAAGAGGAGCTGTCCCTTCCGGTAGACCGCCGTCTCCGGCGAGTTCAGATACTTGGGCTGATCCTCGGCCGCGATGGCGCGTCCCCCGAATCCGGCGACCTTTCCCGCCGCGCCCAGCACCGGGAAGACAATCCGGTTTCGGAAGCGGTCGTAGCGGCCCCCGTCCCCGCGGCGGAGCGCCAATCCCGCTTCTTCCAGCACGGGGAGCGGCAACAGCTTCCCCAGGGTCGTCACCAGTCCGTCCCACCCGGCGGGCGCCCAGCCCACCTGGAAGGACTCGAGGATTTCCCCCTCGAAGCCGCGCCCTGCCAGGTAGGCACGTGCCTCGCCGCCCGCCTCGGACTTGAGGCTGGCCCGGAAGTAGTCGTTCGCGAGCGCATTCGCCTGGTAGAGCCGGTCGCGCGCCGCGTCCCCGGGTCCCCGCGCCTGCTGCGGCAGCTCGATCCCGGCGCGTTCCGAGAGGATTCGGAGCGCCTCGGGAAACGGGACCTTCTCCATCTCGGTCACCCAGGCGAAGACGTCGCCTCCCTTGCCGCAGCCGAAGCAATGCCAGACCTGCCGCTCGGGGTTCACGGTGAACGACGGGGTCCGCTCCGAATGGAAGGGACAGAGCCCCTTCCACGAGCGGCCGGCGCGCTTGAGCGCCACCTTCTCGCCCACCAGGGCGACGATGTCCGTTGCCTCGCGGATCTGCTCTTTCGCTTCGCTCGAGGGGATCACGGTCCTCACGAATCCAGGGTCACGATGGTCACGCCGGTGCCGCCCTCGCGCACTTCGCCGAGGCGGAATTCCTTTACGATCCCGTTGTGGGCCAGGAAGCGCTTCATCTCTTCGCGGAGAATCCCTTTCCCCTTGCCGTGGATGATCCGCACGATCTGGATCCCTCCCACCGAGGCGTCCTCGAGGAAGCGTTCCACCGCCCGGACCGCGTCGTCCGCTTCGAAGCCGCGCACGTCCACTTCGCTCCCCGAGGCGCTCAGATCGGGTACTCGCGCCGCCCCGACCGGGGACGCCTCGCCTGGCCCGGATTTCCCGCCGGCCCCGTCACCGCCGCCCGCCCGCGTGGCGTCGCCCGCCTGCGAGCGGAGCTGGCGGAGCGAGAGCATGGCCGTGGCTCCGCCGATCTTCACGCGGACGCGGCCGTCCTTGTCCGGGGCCGAGACCACGACCCCGTCGGCCCGGAGCGCGGGGACGTAGACCCGGTCCCCCTCGTGCGCCACCGTGACCGGCGCGCCCCGCTCCACGGAGCCCGGCGCGTCGGTCTCGGCATCGATCGCGGCCGACATCTCCTTCACCAGCCCGCGCCCCTCCTGGAGCGTCTCGGCGCTGGCCTTCCGCTCGGACCGGACCTTCTTCCGGTAGTCGTCGATCTGGCTCTCCAGCTGGCGCAACAGCTCGCGCCGGGCGGAGAGCTCGGCCTGCTTCCGCTCCTTCTTCTCCGCCTCCAGCCCCTCGCGCGCCACGCGCAGCTCCGCCTCCCGCTCGCGGAGCTTCGCCTGGGTGTCGGTCAACGCGCGCCGCTCCGCCACCGCCTCCTCGCGGAGGCGCCCCAGCTCTTCGATCAGCCGGTTCAGGTCGCGCTCCCCTTCGGGCAGGAGCGCCCGCGCCCGGTCCAGCACCTCCGCGCGCATGCCGAAGCGCGTCGCCACCTGGATCGCGCGGCTGCCTCCGGGCACCCCGACCACCAGCCGGAACAGGGAGCGGAGCTTGTCCTCGTCGAAGGCCATCGACGCGTTCCGCACGCCCGGCGTCTCGTGGGCGAAGGTTTTCAGGCTGCCGTGGTGCGTGGTGGCGAGCGTCATCGCGCCGCGCGAAAGCAGCGCCTCGAGCACGGCCTGCCCCAGCGCCGCCCCTTCCGCGGGATCGGTGCCCGAGCCCAGCTCATCCAGGAGCACCAGGCTCCTGTCGGTCGCCACCTCCAGCGCCTCGGTCACGCGCCGCACGTGCGAGAGAAAAGTGCTCACGTCGTCCTGGATCGACTGCTCGTCCCCGATGTCGCAGACGATGCGGTCGAGCCACGGGATCGTCGTTCCGTACGCCGCGGGCACCGGAAGTCCGGCCATCGCGAGAAGCGCGATCAGCCCGACCGATTTCAGCGCGACCGTCTTTCCGCCCATGTTCGGTCCGGTCACGAGAAGGACCGGATTCTCGGCGTCCAGCTCCAGATCCAGGGGCACCGGCGGACCGGCCAGCTCCCCCCGCATGTGGCGCGAGACGAGGATCGGATGCCGCGCGCCGCGAAGGAGAAGTCGCATCTCGCCCGATAGCTCGGGAAGCGCGGCCCCGGCTTCGCGCGCCCACGACACCACCGCCTCGGCGGCGTCCAGGCCGGCCAGGGCCCCGAGATTCCCCTGGAGCGCCGGATGATGCCGGTGCGCGGCCGCCGACAACTCGCGCAGGATCCGCTCCACCTCGCGCGCCTCGTCGCTGGCCCGCTCGGCCAGCTCGCTGTTCCCCTCGGCGGCCTCGCGCGGCTCGACGAAGACGGAGGCTCCCGAGCCGGAATGGCCCAGCACCGCGCCCGGAACGGCGCGCCGCTTCGAGGCCGGAATCGCGATGACGTAGCGCTCCTCCCGCAGGGTCACGAAGCTCTCCGGCGACCCAGCCGACCGGAGGATGGCCTCAAGCCGCGACGCCAGACGCTCGCGCAGGGAGCGAATGGCGCGGCGGATCTTCGACAGCTCGGGCGAGGCGTCGTCGCGCACGCTGCCGGATGGGTCGAGCGCGCGCGTCAGATCGCGCCGGAGGCCCTCCAGCGGGTCGAGCGCGCCGAGAAGCCGTAAAAGCCCGGGCGCCTCCTCGCGCCGTTTCCGGATCCACCCCGATACCTGCGCCGCCTGCTCCAGGAGGACGGCGATCTGCCACAGCTCTTCTCCGCGGAGCGTCATCCCCTCGGTCGCGAGCCGCTTCAGCACCTCGCGCAGATCGGGCGGCGCCGCCGTCGGCGGAGGATCCCCCTCCTGGTGCGCGGCCAGGAGATCGGCGATCTCTTCCTGCGCGAGTCGGGCCTCGTCCAAGCGCCGGAAAGGGGCGCGCGCCAGCACCCGCTCGCGGCCGGGGACGGAACGGGTCCGCCCCGCCAGCGCGCGGAGCACCGAGGGATATTCCAGGACGACGAGTGCGTGGTCCCGCGGGCGATCCAAATCCATGGAGTCCACGGGATCTTGAGGCGCCGTGGCCGGGCGCTGATTCAATTCGGTGTCGACTTTTTCCGGGGGTGAGGGGCCGGCAGGCGATTCCGGCCCGGGAGACAAACGGGAAACCGGCTCGCGCCGATTTCCCGCCTGGACGTTCGGTGAGACGACCCTAATCGGCCGACTTCATTCGGGCCATCATCTTCCTCTTCGCGGCGTTGAGCTTTCGCTTCCGCCGCTCGCTCGGTTTTTCGAAGTGCTGATGTCGACGCAGATCTGCGAGAATTCCAGCCTTCTCACACTTCTTCTTAAACCGGCGAAGGGCACTCTCGAAGGACTCTCCGTCCTTGACCCTGATGCCGGGCATCCTATTGAATCGCCTCCTTCAGAACCAGTTAGAGGTCCGTAAAGCCCCCCGAAAACGGGTCGGGCAAACTCCGCCTAACGCTACTAAAGATACCCCGATAGCCGGATTTTGTCAACTAGTGGGCAACCCGCTCGCGAGAACGAGGTTACGCGCCAGGGCCAGGAGATCGATGGCGGCCGTGGATGTGGATAAGCGACTGGGACCTAATGAGATAGGCTTGAATTCCGCCGCGCGGAGCAGCTCCGCCTCCTCCGGCAAAAATCCCCCCGGGGGCCCAACCGCAAGCACTACCGCCCGTTCCCGTCCGAGGATCGGCGTGTTTCCGAGCGAAAGCCCCGCCGCGCCGTCCGGATCGGCCGCGAATCGAGCCGCGGGAGCCGGAGCCGCCGCCAGCGCCTCCTCCAGCGTGCCTGAGGATCGGAGGACCGGTTTTCGGGTTCGCCGCAGCCGCTCGAGCCGGCTGCCCGAGTAGGCCTCCCGTCCGCTCCGGGATGCGGCGACGAAATCGATCCACGTCGCGCCCAGAGGAACCGCGTGCTCGATCACCGCTTCCGCCTGTCCGAATTCGGGGAGCCCGACGAGAAGCGCCATCGCGGCGGGCAGCTCCCGGACGCCGGCCTCGCGCGATTCGATGCGGGCGACCGCGACCCCGCCCTCCGCTCCCTCGAGCTCGCAGCGGTACAACATTCCCTGGCCGTCGATCGCCTCGAAGGACGTGCCGGGCGTCGCGCGGAACACGCGCAAGAGGTGGTGCGACTCTTCGGCGCTCAGGCGGAGCCGCGAGCTTCCCGCGTCCACCGATCCCGGCTCGACCCAGAACGGCGAATCGGGGACCCGCTCCAGGCGCGACATTCGGGACTCTTCGGGTCAGTCCTCGCCGCCCGGCAACTTGGGCCGGCGCGGCGGAGGGGCCTTGGCTTCGGGGAGGGTCTCGAATTCCTCGAGTACTTTCTTTCCCCGCTCGGTGATCT
>WNFL01307004.1_pt6 | contig 11592 bp, 10 predicted proteins | sample 5400361 | NCBI WGS metagenome assembly WNFL01 (sample SAMN13153351, study PRJNA577476) | soil metagenome | isolation source: 40 cm soil on Douglas fir-dominated hillslope | place: USA:California | collected 2013-09-17
CAAGGCACTGAACGGCCTCACCGGCGACAATGAAGACCAGAACGCCGGCATCGCGATCGTCAGGAAAGCGATCCAGACGCCCTTGCGCCAGATCGTCGAGAACTCGGGCGTGGAAGCCTCCATCGTCGTCGGCAAGCTCTTGGAGCAGAAGTCGGTCACGTTCGGCTTCGATGCGCAGGCCGAGAAATATGTCGACCTGGTGGAAGCCGGCATCGTCGATCCGACCAAGGTGGTCCGCACAGCACTGCAGGACGCAGCCTCGGTGGCCGCACTCCTGATCACGACCGAAGCGATGGTCGCTGATCGTCCGGCGAAGCAGTCGGCGGCGCCCGGCGGCGGCCATGGTCACGGCGGCGGCATGGGCGACATGGACTTCTAATCCGTCGCGGTACTCGACTTGTCACGAGAGGGCCGGAGATTTTCTCCGGCCCTTTTCGTTTCAAGCCGGATTTGCACCGGGTCGGTCGCACCTCGTTTACGAGGTGCGCGCAACCTCGCTTGACTTGCTCGGGTCTTGATCCATGTTCCTTGCCATGCGGCGTTCGATCAGCTCAGCGATTGTTGTCCTTGGCCTCGTTTGCGTCACGGCTGCGTTTTCCCAGCCGCAAGCCCCGGCGCCGACCTCGATCGCCCGCGCCGAGCAGGAAGCCGAAGCCCTGATCGCAGAGCGCATCGACGAGGAGCGCGCGCGCCTTGCACCGAATGCGCCGAAGCTCTTGCCTAATGGCGAGCTCGCGACGATTGCTCGCGCGCGCTCTCAAGCGATGGCCGAGGGCTCGCCGTTCTCGCATCAGGACGCGCAAGGCAACTATCCCGCCATCGACATGGTGAAGGCGCGCCTCGGGCCCTACGGTTCGATCGGCGAGAACATCATGATGGAGAAGCGTGGGATCCGCGGTTTCGACCCCAAAGCCTTTGCGAAGACCGCGGTCGATGGCTGGATGGAAAGCGAAGAGCACCGCGAAAACATCTTGTCGCCGGATTACGATCGTTCCGGCATCGGCGTTGCGGTCAAAGGCGATTTTGCCTACGCGACCCAAGTGTTCCGTGGGTCGCCCAAGACATCCATCCGCGGCCAGACGCAGCCTTGATTTAATCCGGGGTTAGCTGAAGACCGCCCGCGCGGGTGCGTGACGCAATTGGCGGATAGCGCATCCGGTGCCATACTTGCCCGAACGATTGCCGGAGACCGGTGTGAAGACGTTCGCCCTCATCGCCGCGCTTCTCTGCTCGGCCGTGCCGCCTGCACTGGCGCTCGATGCGGGAGAAGCAAAACCCGATCTTTCGGGCGCCGATCCGCACTGGATCGAAGACAAGGCCGCCCATTGCTGGGTCGGCAATCCCAATCCACAGGCGGGCGAGTCGGTCTCCTGGAGCGGAGCCTGTGCCGGCGGGTTCGCATCAGGACCGGGCACCGTCACTTGGTACCGCAGTGGCCGCATCGAGGCCCGCGATGTGGGCACGTACAAGGGCGGCGTCCTCTCCGGACATGGCAAGATCACGACCTCGAACGGCACCTCGTATGAGGGCGATTTCCCGGGCAAGGGGACGCTCACCCTCACCGACGGGCTGAAACTTCCGGCGCAGGCCATCCGCGAACTGGGCGGTTACAGTATCGAGCAGCTGCCGGCGGACGCGAAGTAGAATCGCCCGAACTAGGACTGCTCCGTATACGAACTATAGTCAAAGAAGTGATGTCATTCCCGGCCTCACGATGCTTCAGCATCGCGAGGGGAAGGGAATCCAGAAGCGTCTGGGTCCCCTTCCCTCACGCGAGCCGCTGGCTCGCGTTCGCCGGGGATGACAATGCGACAAGTCGCAACAAAGAGCCCTCGCTCAGGCGAGATTTGCCGTCACGTCGTTGAAGAGCTCGTCGACCGAGAAGCGGCGCGGGATCATGCCCGTGCGGTAGACGTAATCGATGGCGATCTCGATGTTGTGGCGGTTGGCCTCGAGGCCGAAGGGATGGAACGCCGCTTCCGCCGGCGGTTCATTGCCCGCTCGCTTGGCTTCCTTGAGCATGCGCCAAACCTCGCGGATCGCTTGCGGGTCGGACTTCGTCAGCTCGTCTTTGACCACGACCATGTGATTGATCTGGATGGCGCCGTGCTTTGTCTGCCAAGTCTTCATCGCCGCGGGCGGATCGGGGATGACGGGCTTGATGCGCGGGTCTGTGGGCACCGGATCCGAGACGATCGCGTCGACTTCGCCGCTGAACAGGAGCTCGGCCAAGTCCCGCTGCGGGATCATGCTGACGTTCTCCGGATCGCGCCATTCGGGCACATTGGGTTTCTGATAGGCGAACCATTTCATCTTCTTCACGTCGACGCCGTAATCGTCGGCGAGAATTCCGCGAATCCATGAAGGCGTGGTGGCGGTGAACAATCTTACGCCGATACGCGCTCCCTCGAGATCCTTGGGCGTCATCGTCCCTTTCGCCGAGTTGTAGACGATGTAGGGATGCTGGAAGCGGGCGAGATTGACGGCCGGGAGAAGCGTGAGCTTGCGCCCGAAGCTTCTCGCCTGCAGGAAGGTGACGAGCGAAAGCTCGGAGACGTCGAACTCCATGGCGACGGACCGCGCGAAGGCCGCGAACACGACGGGCTCGGGCGCAATGTCGAGCGTCACGCAGGGCGACGACACTTGATGGGCGTGCAGCGCGTGCGTGTGGGGGTAGTCGCCGATCATGGTCCAGAACTTGTGCGCCCCGCAGGCTTGAGGTGCCGCACCCGCAGGCGACGCGCCAATGAGCGAAGCAATCGCCGGCGAAAGCGCGAGAGCCGCGCCGCCGAATTTCAAGAGCTCGCGCCGTGTCGACATGATCTTGCCCATCCCATGAGGCCGTCGCAATCTATCACATATCCTCGCGCCTGCGCAGCCCAAGCGGCGAGGGCTGAATCGGCGTCCTATGTTCCGTACAGAGATTATTGCGCGCCGCAGCGCAGGCCATCAACTCAGGCCCCACAACCGGAACCAAGCCCTTCAGTTCCCGTTTCTCTTGCAGAGGGGTGGATGCGGCCCGCGAAAAGCGGAGAGCGCCGTCTCACCCCAAAGTCAAAGGAAAACGCGTGAGAGGAGATTGCATCATGACTAGACCAAGACTTGTGGTTTTGGCCGCGGTCCTAGTTTCGGGCGTGGCCCTGCCTGCCCTGGCTGCCTATGACCATCTGGGCACCGTCGACTTCGGCGTTCGCGACCGCGAAAGGACGTTCGGCCCATTGGGCGGCGGCATCGAAGCGCTGAACCTGATGGCGCGGGATTCCGATGTCGTCTGCCGCGACGTGACGGCGACGTTCGGCAACGGCCAGACTCGCGTCGTGTATCAAGGCGTGCTCCCGCGCGGACGTGAGGTGATGGTCGACCTTCCCGGACGCGAACGTTTCGTGAGAACGCTCAACTTCAACTGCCGCTCGACTTCGCCGCGCGGCGCCAATGTCGACATCGCCGCTGATATCGGGCGCTATCGTGCCGAGTGGCAGCGCAGCCCCGATTGGAACCGCGTCTGGTCGCGGATGTTCAACTCGAGCACTCAGTACGGTAATGACCAGCGCTTCGGCGATAACCGCCGCGATAACGACCAGCGTTTCGGCGATAACCGCCGCTTGGGCGAGGACCGCTTAGTGACCGGTAATCTGGATACGTCGGGCTGGATCAATCTGGGCTCGCGGTCCTTTGAAGGCGCCTTCGACCGCGAGGTAGCTTTCAACTTCGCACGCCGCGATGTGGGGGCGATCGGGCTTCGCCCGCTCAACGATGATGCGCACTGCGACAGCGTGACGACGACCTTCAGCAATGGCGGCTCGCGCACGTTCCGCTTCAATCCGCGCGATTTGCTGCCCGAGGGTCAGATCCACATGATCGACATTCCGGGCCGCGAGGATATCCAGCGCATCGACATGTCGTGCCATGCCGAGCATGGGCGGCAGGTCACGATCCAGGTGCTGGCGAGCAGATAAAAGCCGGCAATACAAAAAACTTGGGCCGGGTTTTCCCCGGCCCATTTTTTGTCTGTCAATCGGCGAGAACAGGGCTCATTTCACGCGGGTGAACTCGCCAAGCCGGCAGACCATGCCGGTCGCGTTCACTTCGATCTCTTGAACGTTGGCGCAGATCGTATCGACGTGAACGACCTGGGTGAATCCGCCGCCGTGCCCGACAAGATCGGGACAAGGCCGGGCCAAATCGTTGCGCCACACCGAGCCGTCGCGCATGCGAAAAAGGATCGTGCGCGCATCCGGAACCTGGGTGTTCATGAGCTGGGTGGTGTTCAGGCACACCGGCCGGGAATTCGAGTCCTGCGCCTGGACGGGCGCCGCGGCCGAGACGAAGAGCGCGGGAATGACTGCTAGCGCCGTGCTCAAGGGTGCCTTTCCCATGGAATTTGCCTCCAAAATTCAGGCGCTCGGCTGCGCCGAATATCACGGTTTTCGCAGGTGGAGCTAATACCACAGCCCCGCGACAGCGGACGCTACAATATGATAAGACGAATCCGCGCGCATTCTATTCCCGCGCACGGAATCACCGCGTTTTCCCCCGTGACTCTGCCAAACGGCGGAGCCGAGGGAAGTCGCAAGGCTTCGGGTCAAAAAGGAACCGCCATGGCTGAAAAATTCACGCTTCGGGTCAACGGGGAAACCCACACGGTCGAGGCCGATCCCGACATGCCGCTGCTCTATGCGCTGAGATACGATCTTGGCATGTCCAATCCCCATTTCGGCTGCGGGCTTTCCCAATGCGGCGCCTGCACGGTGCATGTCGACGGCGTCGCGACGCGCTCCTGCGTCACGCCCATCTCGAAGGTCGCGGGCCATCGGGTCGTGACGCTTCAGGGCCTAGGCACACCCGAGAAGCCGCATCCGTTGCAAACCGCCTACATCGAAGAGCAAGTCCCGCAGTGCGGCTATTGCATCAACGGGTGGATCATGACGGCGGCCGAGTTCTTGAACACGCACAAGCATCCGACCGACGGCGAAATCCGCCAAGCTTTGACTGGGCTCAAATGCCGATGCGGCACCCATGCGGCGATCCTGCGCGCGGTCAAGCGCGCCGCCGAGAAGATGGCGTGAGGAGACCCCACATGAACGCGAACACCGATCTCTCCCTCTCCCGCCGCGCGCTCTTGCAATCGACGGGCGCTCTCGTTGTCAGCTTTTCGCTCGCAGAAACCGGCGATCTCCTCGCCGCGACCGCGGACACGAAGCCGCCGCTGGTTCCGACCGAGCTCGATTCCTGGCTTGCGGTGTCGAAGGAAGGTCTCGTCACGATCTATTTCGGGAAGATGGACGGCGGCCAAGGCACCGATCTCGCGATCGCGCAGATCGTGGCTGAAGAGCTCGACGTACCGATGAAGAGCGTCACGGTCGTGCAAGGCGACACCGCCTGGACGGTGAACCAGGGCGGCGCCTCGGGCAGCACGGGCGTGCGCTTCGGCGGCGCAGCCTTGCGGGTGGCGGCGGCGGAAGCACGTCGCGTGCTCGTCACCCGCGCAGCCGAGAAATTCGGTGTCGCGCCCGGTGAGCTGAAAGTGACCGACGGCGTCATCTCTGTTGCAGGCGACGCCTCGAAGAGGATCAGCTATGCGGATCTGGTCGGCGGGAATTATTTCCACTCGCAGATCGGCTGGAACAACCAGTATGGCAATCCGTTGGCGCTTACCTCGCCGGCCAAGGTGAAAACACCCGACCAGTACAAGATCGTCGGCACCTCGCCAAAGCGTTTCGACGTCGAGGGCAAGGTGTTCGCCACCAAGCCCTGGGTCAGCGACGTCCGGGTCGCGGGCATGCTGCATGGCCGCATGATCCGCCCGCCGGTCGCGGGCGCGTCCGTGGTCGCGGTGGATGAATCCAGCATCGCCGGCATCGCGGGCGTCAAGGTCGTGCGCAAGGGCGACTTCATCGGCGTTGTCGCGCCGAAGGAATGGGACGCGGTCAAGGCCTCGCGTGCCTTGAAGGTGACGTGGTCGCAGGTGAGCGATCCGTTCCCCGACATGGCGCAGCTCTACGACCATATCCGCAAAGCGCCCGTTACCAAGAGCGACAAGGCCGAGAAGGGAAATCTCGAGGCCGCATTCGCGAAGGCCGCGAAGGTCGTCGAAGCCGAATATGAATGGCCGTTCCAGTCTCATGCCAGCATGGGACCAGGCTCCGCCGTCGCCGATGTTCGTCCCGACGGCGTGACGGTGTGGACCGGAACGCAGAAGCCGCACTTTGCCGCGCAAGGCGTCGCCGGTGTCTTGGGCGTGCCGGTCGAGAAAGTGCGCGCGATCTGGGTCACGGGTCCGGGCTCGTATGGCCGCAACGACGCGGGCGACGTGACGATGGATGCGGCCGTGCTTTCGCAAGCGGTCGGCAAGCCCGTGCGCGTGCAATACATGCGCTACGAGGGCCACGCTTGGGATCCCAAGGCGCCGGCCTCGGTACACAAGGGACGCGCGGCACTGGACGAAAAGGGCAACGTGCTGGCGATCGAATTCAGCTCGAAGGGCTTCTCACGGCTGGAGACGAATTCGACCGAATCCGATCCCGGCGACACGCTCGCTGGCATGCTCCTGGGCCACAAAGGCGCGCGGACGGCGGCGTTCAACTTGCCCGACAATGCGTACACGTTCGAGAACAAGCGCATGAGCTGGGAGACGGTTGCAGCACTCCTTCCCGGAGCCTCGCCCCTTCGCACCTCGCATATGCGCGATCCCTTGGGACCGCAGATCACCTTCGCGAGCGAATCCTTCATCGACGAGGTGGCGTACGCTGCCAATGCCGATCCGGTCGAATTCCGCCTGCGCTATCTGACCGAGCCGCGCGACATCGCGGCGGTCAAGGCGGTGGCAGCGAAGGCAGACTGGAAGCCCGGCAAGGCAGGAACGCGGCGCACGCGCAAGGGCGACATCGTGACGGGTCGCGGCATTGCCTACACCCAGCGCACCAACACCATCGTCGCCATCGTCGCCGACGTCGAGGTGAACGAGAAAACAGGCGCGCTTCGCGTGCCGCGCGTCACCGTCGCACATGATTGCGGGCTGATCATCAATCCCGATGCCCTGACACGCGTGGTCGAGGCGAACGTCGTTCAGGGCCTCTCGCGCACGATCCACGAGGAAGTGCAGTTCGACCGCAAGACGGTGAAGAGCGTCGATTGGCTGACCTATCCCATCGTCGACATCACCGAAGCGCCGGCCGTCATCGACGTCGTGCTGCTGAATCATCCTGAGGCGATCCCGACGGGTGCCGGCGAAGCCTCGATGAGGCCCTTGGCGGCGGCCATTGGGAACGCGATCTTCGAGGCGACGGGTACCCGTGTCCGCCGCGCGCCCTTGACGCCGCAGCACATCAAAGCCTCGACCGTGTGATCTGACTTGTGCTCGAAGCAAGCGAACGGCTCGGGAAACCGGGCCGTTTCGCTTTGGCGCAACCTGGGGCTTGTGCGCGCGTTACCTTTCCCGGCGCATCGGGCAGGAAGAGCCATGGATCGGAATATCATCTACGCGATAGTGGGCGTGCTCGCGGTTGCGGTCGTTGTGCTCGGGGTCGCGCTCCAGCATGAGCGCGAGAAATCGAGCGGGATCAGCATTCAGGCGACCAAGAACGGCATCTCGATCGAGCACAAGAACCCATAGCGGTCAGCAGTAGTGCAATAGTCCGTCGGCGGAGCGTAAGTTGCGGAGTCTCCCCCCATACCCGCACCCATCGCATCGCTCGGCGGGGTAGATTGGGAAATCCTAACATTACTGTAATGGCGGACGGTGATACCGTTCACTTGCCAATGCGTCCGTGCGTGTTCGTAGAGCAGAGTCGCTGCGTGTTACGGGGCGTTCGTTGCGATCCGGCAGCTTTTCTTCAGACGGGTTGAGCGTCACACTGACGAAGCGCCGAAGTGCGCTCGATCTAGCTTAAGAACCGCTGCCGATTCTACCGACGAGATCGCCGTTCTTCCGTTTGAGACAGCCGGAGGCATCCGTAATGCATCCATAGAATCCATAGAAAAAGGAGCCGCCCGTGAGCGCGTAGCGCGATAGAGCGCGACCAGAGGGGAAATCCGGTCCACGCGGTCATCGATTTGCGGCCATAACGACTGCCGATCTCGGCATTAGGGGGAGAACATGACTTCGAAAACGCGCAGATTATCCGCTCTTCTTCTCGAGTCTGCTTCGCTGTTCGCATTGACCGGCTTGCTCGGCGCGCACGCGCAGCAAGTCGCGCAAGCGCAGATGGCACAGGCCGAGGAGGCGCCGGAAAATGTTCTGATCACGGGCTCGCTCATTCACGGTACTGCCGCGATCGGCGTGCCCGTGACGAATTTGAACCTCCAGGATTTCCGGACAACAGGAGCGCAAACCACTGCGGATCTGTTCCGGACCATTCCGGCTGCCAATGTCTCGCCGGGCGCCGTCGCCACGAATTCGCCTGGTCAGCTGCAGCGATTGACGCGCGTCAACATACGCGGCCTCGATGCCTCGGGGCCGCGTTCGGTTCTGATGGTCGACGGCATGCGCCATCCGCCGCAAGCCGACGGTATCTGCACCATCGATCCTTCGATCATTCCCTCGATCGCCGTCGACCACATCGACATCCTCGCGGACGGCGCATCGGCGGTTTACGGCTCGGACGCTATCGCGGGGGTGGTGAATATCATCCTGAAGCGCAACTTCGATGGCGCCATCACGCAGTTGCATTTCTCCGCCCCCGACAACGCCGGTTTGCACTATCAGGCGTCGCAATTGTGGGGCCGCACGTGGGACGGGGGTGGGATCACGTTGAGCTACGAATGGTATGACGAAGGGCCCGTACCGGGTACGGCGCATTCGAAATACACCTCGAACTACACCCCGTGGGGACTGGACGACCGAGACCCCCTCTCCGCGTCCGTTCCCGGAACCATCGTAATCGGCGCCCCATTTGCGCCGGCGAACATTACCAATGGGCAGGGGACCAGCCCCACCTTCGGCACGACATGCACGAACTGCTTCGCGATTCCACGGGGCACGGGCGTGCCGTTCAATCCCATCAATGGTGGAGTGGGCCCGACGGCTCCATTCAGCGCGTCAACCCTGGATTGGGGGACCTTCAGCGCGCTGGGCAACAGTGGAACCAACGGCACACGTAACGTATTCGATGCTCTGCACCACGGCACCGGTTATGAAGTCGCGCCGGTACAGCGCAATGCCGCGACGATCACTCTCGATCAGCGGCTTACCAAAGATATTTCGTTCTACGGCGAAGCCTATTACAGCAATCGCCGCGTCGAGCATCACCCCGCGGAAATTACCCAGCCGGTCACCAACGACACGTTCACGATCGGTGTGCCCACGTTCAATCCGTATTATCCGAGCGGCGGTGCTCCGACCAATCTGCGCGTGAGCTATGATATCGCGCGCGAGATTCCTCCGCAGGGATACGCGATTGAAGTCTCGCACCGGTATCAGTTCGGCCTCAACATCAATCTGCCGGCTCATTGGAACGGGCAGGTCTACGATTCAAGAAGCTACGACAACAATGTCCGCTATGAAAACGGCACCATAAACAAGAACGCTGTCTCCGCGGCACTCGGCTGGACACTCCCAGCGACCCCGCCCAGCGGCACCACGCCCGGCATCGCTACGTGGACCAAGCCTGCGAGCGTTCCGTACATAAATCTCTTTTGCGATGCCTCCGCGATTACGTGCAACTCGCCGACCACCCTTGCTTACGTGACCGGGTTCCGAGGATTGAACGAGAAGGTTTGGCTCGACGAGAAGGGTGCAAAATTCGATGGGCCGCTGTTCGACCTTCCCGCGGGCGAGGTCAAAGCCGCAGTGGGTGGCACCTACACCACTTTCAACGTCCTTTTCGACAGGGCGCAAAACACCGGCGGCACCCTGATCTTACCTCGGAGCGTGGATTCGGAGCCCTACAATGTCTGGGCCGGTTTCGCGCAAGTGAACATTCCGGTGTTCGGCGATAATTTCAGTTTCCCGCTGTTCCGGAAGCTCGACCTCGAAGCGTCGTGGCGCCATGACCAGTATCACGGCACCCTGTTCGGCGGGACGAGCAACCCCAAAATCGGGTTCACCTGGGAATTGTCCGAGGACCTCGGCGCGACTGTCAGAGGCTCATGGGGAACATCGTTCCGCTTTGCGAATGCCGGCGAGTATTCGACGATTGCCAGCGCCAACGTCCAGGACTTCGGATTTACGGGTTCGAATTTCGCCACAATCAACATCCAGTGCGTGGCCGGCCCAGGCGGCCAGCCCCCGACCGGGTCGACGGCCAAAGCGGTATTCGACGCACTGGGGCCTGCTAGCTGCAACACGCAACCGCCCGGCCTCAGCTTCGGCGGTGCCCCGCACAAGGAGATTCGGTTCTACACCGATCCAAACACTGGCCTGCCCGCGAGCCGCGAAGGTGGGCTCACTCTGCTGCCGGAAAGATCGACCAATTACAGCCTTGGTGCCGAGCTGGCGCCGCAGGCATTCTTGCGCGGACTGGACGTGCAGGCGACCTGGTACAGCATCAAGATCAATGGAACTCTGACGAACTTCAACAATCCGACTGCGAGCTCGTTCAACGATTCCAGTCAGAGATTCCATTTTATCGTTCCGAGCGACCTCGGTTGTCCGGTTGCAACGAATGCGACCCCGACGGCCTGCGACCCGTTCGAGACGATGGTGACGAAGGTCCTCGCCGATCCCAACAATGCCACGGCGCCGCTTACCGCGCTGACCTCGATCTACTGGATCAATGATGGCGGTACGGTCGGCGTTGGCTTCCTCAAGGTCGAGGGTGTCGACTGGCAGGCGAGCTACGACTGGGATTTGGGCGATCTCGGTGCCTGGAATACCGGCATCACGGGGACCTATTACTTGCACCGCCTTCAGCAACCGGTGGCGGGCGCGGCGGTCATCGATCAATATCACCAGACGCTTTCATCGATAGGCGGGATCGCCCAAACCGGCGTCGAGACGCTGCCGCGCATGCGGTATCGTGCCCGGCTCGGCTGGAGCAACGGCCCGTGGAGCGTCACCGGCTTCATGGACTATCAGTCGCACTATTATCACACGCAGTCCGGTCCGCCGAACGTCAACAACCAATGCCTCACTTCTAGAGGCACGGTGGGAGGCGGCACGTTCCCATGCCTGATCTACGGTTATTCGAACATTCAGCCGTCCTGGTACACGTTCGATCTCTCGTTCGGGTACGACACCGGGGATACGCCCGCCAACCCTTACTTGAGAGACATCGGCATCCAGCTGATCATCCAGAACATCATGGGCAAGCATCCGGCCTTCCAATACGGGCCCAGCAATTCGGGCCGCTCGATCGCGGCTTACGACATCTTGAAATCCGATTTGGGCCGCATCTATTCGGTGACCCTGACCAAGACTTGGTAACCGGCTCGGGCACCGCTCAGATAAGCGCGAACGCCCGTTGGCGATGGCCGACGGGCATGGGTGCGCCTTCGGGCCCTTCCGCCGCCATGGTAGGGTTGCATCGCCGCGGCCGAACGCGGAGCAATGCATCAACGTTGTTCGAGGAACATGCCGGAACAAAGGGAACTGAGCCGCACGCTTTTGTCCCGTCATGTTGCCATGATCTCGATTGGCGGGATCATCGGCGCGGG
>WNFL01029432.1_pt3 | contig 11591 bp, 12 predicted proteins | sample 5400361 | NCBI WGS metagenome assembly WNFL01 (sample SAMN13153351, study PRJNA577476) | soil metagenome | isolation source: 40 cm soil on Douglas fir-dominated hillslope | place: USA:California | collected 2013-09-17
TGCCCCGGGCCGGGCGCGTACACACGCGCGCGCTCGAATCCGAAGTGCGTGGTGTACCAGCGCTCCACCGCCAGCGGGTCCTGGCAGGTGAGGCCGTAGTGCGAGAAAGTTGTCGTCGTCACCGTCACGCCACCCCCGCGGGAGTCCGCGCCGTGAGCATGTCGATGATCTGGCGAGCGAGCAGATGGCAGTGCGCGCCGGTGCGGGCGGTGACCAGGTCTCCGTCGACCACCACGTCCTCGTTGACGTAGCTCGCACCCATGTTCACCGCGTCGCCGTGCAGGTTGTTGTGGACGACGACCTTGCGGCCGCGCACCAGCTCCGGCGTGGGAGCGACCAGCCACATGCCGTGGCAGATGATGCCCTTGATGACGTCGGGGTTCGCGAACGCCCGCTGCAGGAACTCCGTCGCCGGAGGCAACTTGGTCACGTCCTCCGTGTAGCGCAGGCGGTCGCTGACCATTCCGGACGGCACGATGATCGCCGCGTACTCGGCAAGCTGCTCGTCCGTGATGGTCTCGAAGCTCTCGGTCACCTCGAAAGGCATGCGTGCCTCGTGGCCGAGAAAGGTCAGCTTCGGCTGGCCCCAAAGCCGGCTGAGGAAGTGCACCTCGGCGCCTTCCTCGGCGAAGCGGTGCTGGTAGTAGTGGATCTCCGGCTCGTAGTAGTCGCTCTCGATGAGGATGCCGATCTTGCGGCCGCTGAGTGGCTTTTTCATCTCAGATGTGCTGGTCCGTGAAGCGCCGATCGCGTCGATGGGCACGCCGGCATGGTTGGCCGCTTCGCAGTGCCAGATCACGGCCGCGTGCTCGCCGTCGATGACGGTCTTCATCGGGTGCATCTGGAACTTCGAGTAGCCCTTCTCGAGGCCGCCGACCGCCCCGCGGAGAACAGCGGCCCCGACGACGTGGCCGGCCAGCTGCTCGTCCATCTGCATCGTCTCGTTGTAGAGGCCGAGCCAGGACTGCCAGTCGCCGGCATTGACATACCGGTAGTACGCGTCGATGACGTCGCGAGTGGTGCGTATCGCCGTGCTCACAGGCTCGCGGAACCCTCCATCGGCTTGAGCTCGTCGACGATGTACGTCTGGATCACGACCTCGCCCGAGGGAGCGCGCACGACCTTCCACGTCTGGTAAGCGTCGAAGCCCAGCCACTTGCTCTTGGCGTCGGGTGCGTTCCAGACCTTGGCCTGCCAGTTCACGACGACCTTCACCTCGGCGTGGTCGCCATGCGGAATGGAATCCACATTCTTGACCGTGTGGACCTCATCGAAGAATTTGTGGGTCACGTCGCGGTACCAGCCCTTGAAGCCGTCGACGCCCTCCAGGGTGCCCTCGGGGAAAACCATCTTCACACCTGTCGCCGACAGCATCGGCAGCAGCTCCTCCACCGGCACGTGCACGTCCAGCGCGTGGTACCAGTCACGCGCCAGCTTGTCGACCTCCTGGGCGCTGAGCGCCTGAACGGTCTCACTCATTTGTCTTGACTCTCCTTGGATTTCTCGCGCTCAGGCGGGCTGCGGCTCGCGGTGCGTGGACATCGCCGCGCGGATGCGGTTGACGCCGCGCTCAAGCTCGAACGTGGTCAGGAACAGGAACTCGTCTCCCGGCAGAAACTCCTGCTGCCAGGCGACGAGCCGCGCGCGCAGCGCGTCGTCGTTCGGGGCGCTCGGCCCGATGGCCTTGAGCGTCTTCATGAAGTGCTTGATGTAGGACTTCTGGAACTCGATGGCGTCCTTGCCCGCGGGCGTGACACCGTGACCGATTTGAAACTTGGCGTCGGGCAGCTCCAGCTCGAGCCGGTCGAGCAGCGTGAGCCACTCGTACACGTGGCCGTCGCCGAAGAACCCGTGCGTCCGGTTCATGACCGAGTCGCCGATGAAGGCGTGCGTCTGGCCGTCGACGTCGATGACCCAGGCGCCGTCCGCGTCGGACTCGCCGGGGCCGAGGTCCATGAAGCGGATTGAGTGGCCCTCGATGTTCAGCGTGTGCCCGTCCTTGATCACCGTGTCGGGGTACACGCGCGGCTCGGGGAAGTCGTCGCCGAGCATCATCTTGGCGACCTCGTGCTTGGCGTCGTCTTCGCGGTGCATGAAGTCGATGCAGGCCTGAGTGGCCAGCTTCGGCACGTCCGGGAAGGCTGCGAGGCCCAGCCAGTGATCGGGGTGTCCGTGCGTGATGATGACCGCCTCGATCTTCTTGCCCGTGGTTTCGGCGTGCTTGCGCATGCCCTTCGCGTTCTGCAGCGCGAACAGGCCGTCGACGATGACCACCGACTTGTCGAACTCGATCATGTAGGCGTGCACATGGTCGGGAAAGACCGGGAACTTGCCGGTCACTCGCGTGATCTGGGGCATCAGAAACCTCCCATCTGTGTCTTCGCTCTCACTGGGCCACGTATCCGCCGTCGGCGGAGATCATGGCGCCCGTCGTGAAGGACGATGCGTCCGAAAGCAGGAAGCAGACCGTCTCGGCGATCTCCTCCGGCGTGCCTACACGTCCGATCGGCTGCAGCTGGAACGCGTGCGCCACGAAGTCGGGGTACTTGGCGTTGACCGCGCCCGTGAGCGGCGTGCCCACGAAGGACGGGCAGACCGCGTTGACGCGGATCCCCTTCTTCACGTACTCGATCGCGGCGTTCTTGGTCAGGCCGACGACGCCGTGCTTGGCGACCACGTACGCGGCCGCGCCCGGAAGCGCGACCAGGCCCGCGGCCGAGGCGGTGTTGACGATGGAGCCGCTGCCCTCGGGCAGCATGATCTTGATCTCGTGGGCCATGCACCTCCAGACCGCCTTGAGGTTGATGTTCATGGACACGTCCCAGTCCTCTTCGGTGACGTCGGCCACGGCGGCCAGATCGCCCGCGATGCCGGCGTTGTTGAACGCGCAGTCCAGGCGCGCAAACGTCTCGCCGACGTGCTTGAAGAGGGCGTCGATGTCCTCCTTCTTCGAGAGGTCAGCGACGAAGTAGTCCCCCCGTCCGCCGGCCTCCTCGATCGCCCGCACCGCGTCCTCGCAGTGCTGCTGATTGCGCTCGGTCACGATGACGCGCGCGCCACGCGACCCGAGCATCTTCGCGGTCGCCAGGCCGATGCCAGAGCCACCACCAGTGACCAGAGCCACCTTGCCGTGAAATTCGCTCAACCCGTCCTCCCTATTCGCTCTGAACTACTGCCCACACCGCACGTGGCCGTGACCGGCCACCTCGTCGGTCAACACGAGGTCGATTAGAAACGGCGAGTCGTCCGCCAGCGCGGCGTCGAGGGCCGGACCGATCTCCTCCGGCTTCTCCACCCGCACCGCGTTCACGCCCAGCGACTTCGCCAGCTGGTCGAACCTGATCTCAGGCTTCATCAGGTCAAACGACTCTGGGAAGTCGTGCTCGGGCATGCCGCGCTCGCGCCAGTACTGCTGGATGTTCAGCTTCAGCAGCTTGTAGCTGCCGTTGTTGCAGATGACGAACTTGGCGCCGATGCCATGGTGGGCCGCCGTCCACAGCGCTTGGATCGTGTACATGCTGCCGCCGTCGCCGGTGAACCCGATCACGGTGCGGTCGGGATGCGCGAGCTTGGCGCCCAGTGCGCCGGGGATGCCGACGCCGAGGGAGCCGCCCCGCGTCTGGTAGTAAGAGCCCGGCTCGTCGGGCGGCAGGTAACGCGTGAGGTCCGGCGAGGTTGTCAGCGCCTCGTCGAAGATCAGCGCCCGGGAGCCCACGCGCTTGGCGAGCTCGCTCATGAACCGGGCAGGGCGCATCGGGACCTGGTCCCAAGTCGCCGCGTCGACAGTCCGAGCCTGTTCGTCCTCCTGCTGCCTGCGTGTCCGCGCAGCGGCTCGCCGAGTCGAGGCGGCGGCCGTCTGCTCGGGCGTCATGATCGCGCGCAGCGCGGCGGCCAGCGCGCCCAGCGTCAGCGCGGGGTCCGCCACGAGGCCGATGTCGACGCGGTGGTTCTTGGCGATCTCGTACGCGTCGAGGTCCACGTGCACCACCTTCGCGTCGCCGGCGAAGATGCTCTCGAGCGTCGGGAACACCTCAGGTAGCAGGTAGGTGCCGGCCACGAGCACGCCGTCCGCCGCCTGCACGACCGGGGTGCTGTGGCTGCCGAACATGTGGCCCAGCTGCCCGCGGTACTGCGCGTGCGATGCGGGGATGCTGACCTCGGAACTGTCGGCGCCCCAGACGTCCGCGCCCAGCAGCTCCGCGACGTCGACCAGCTCGCGCTGGCCGCCCGCGAACGCGACGCCGTCGCCGAAGATGATCAGCGGCCGCTCGGCGCCGGCCAGCAGCTTCGCCGCCGCGGCCACATCGGAGGCTGTGGGCGACACGCGCGTGCTCGGCACGGAGGTGGGGATCGCAGGCTCGGTCGTCTCCGCATCCATCACGTCCATCGGCAGGGCGACGAACACAGGCCCCATCGGCGGCGTGCTGGCGATCTTGATCGCGCGCCGGATCACCCGCAGCACCGAGCTGGGGTGCACGACCCGGGTCGCCCACTTGGTGACGGGCCGGGCGATGGCGACCAGGTCGCTCGCCATCTGCGCGTCCATCGACTCGTACATGACGCCCGACTCGCCGGCGACGACGATCAGCGGCGCGTGGCCGCGCTTGGCCTGGTACATCATCCCGACGCCGTTGCCCAGGCCGACACCGCTGTGGAGCTGGACAATCGCGGGCTTGCGCGCGGCGCGGGCGTAGCCGTCGGCGACGCCGACCGCGATGGTCTCCTGCAGGGCGAGGATGTACTTGACGTCGGGGAAATCGCGGACCTCGTCGAGGAATCCCTGCTCGACGGTGCCGGGGTTGCCGAACATGAAGGCGAACCCGTCTGCGCGAAGCTGCTCGAACAGCGCGCGCCTCCCGGGTCGGGGCGCGACCGCCCCGGCCTCGGCGGCATCCTGGTCCCGAACGGCGGCGGTCGAACGCATCAGGCTCGGGCGGTCACCTTTGTCTTGCCGTTGCCGGCTGCGGCCCGGTCGGCGAACAGGTCGGTGTCCCCTCCTCGCCATCCGTACTTCCGCCGGCCCTGGTCCAGGACCTCGACCAGCATCTTGCCGGTCATCCGCGAGTCGGCGGTCGACCGGCCCGTGATGAACGGGTAGTCGACGATGACCGAGATCTCGTGTCCCACGTTGCCGTGGTACTGGCCTTCCGGTCCGACCGCGTCCCGCAGGATGTACTCGAGCGGGTAGGGCGGCGGCCCCATGTTGAAGTCGGTGCCGACGAATCCGGTTCCGTCGTGATAGTCGTACTCGATGCAGTGGCCCGTGACGTGACGGCCCTGGATGATGCTCTTGCGGTCCTCCTCGCTCCGGGCGAAGGCCAGGCAGGCGACGCCGTAGCACTCGGCTGCGATCGCCTTGTCCTTGCGGTAGAAGTCGAGGATCAGCTCGTGGACGCGGAAGTTGTTGACCATGTCAACAATCGGTCCGCTGCCGCCGACCAAAAGGATCGCGGCGTACTCGTCGAGCTCCCTGCTGATCTCGTCGAGGCGGTTGTTGTACGCCTCCTGCTCGCGCAGGTAGTTGTGAGAGGAGCGGTAAGGCTTCTCAGGCAGCCACTCTTTGAGGCTGATCGGGTTGTCGAGCCGCTTGGAGGTGTTCCACGCCGTTGTCTTCTCGGCCATCTCGGGGCTGGTGACGCCTCGTCCGAGCGGGGGGTCCATGAAGGTCTCGTCCATCGACGGCGGCAGCGCCGGCGGCCGGTGGCCATTATTCGTGGCGAACACGACCTCGTAGCCGGCGGCGTCAAGCGCCTCCAGGGGGCCGACGAGCTCCTCGCCCCAGAAACCCCATTCCGACAGGATGCACAGGACTTTCTTAGCCATCGACCGTTTCGAGCCTCCCTTCCAAATTGCACGACGCCCCAGACGGCTGAGACTCGGAAAGGCCCCCGCTCCCCTTCTGGCGTCCTCCGCGTGGCGGCCGCCAGATTCTAGACGATCCCAGACGAGGCGGCGGGGGATTGCGCGACTAATCCGCGCATTAGTCAAGGACGCGCGCGGCGGCCTCTGCCCGGGCATCTTCTACCCGCTTTACGCGGCGGCAATTCCGGGGCGCGGTGCAACAATCGACCCACGAACTGGCTGGGCTCGGTCGGATCACTTGCTCGCTTCGGGGTGCTTGCGCTGATCCCCGTCGTCGCCCTCGGCGCGATCCTCGCCCGGGAGGTGAACTCCGATGTGCAGCAGCGCTACATCGAGAGCGCCAGGACCAGCGCCAGCCTCATCACGCAGGTCGGCATCCAGCCTCTGCTCAACGCCGAGGAGCTGACGGCCGGCCTGACTCCGGCGCAGGTCAGCGACATCGACCAGAGGCTGCAGGGGGCTTCACTCAGCGACGAGGTGCGGCGGATCAAGGTCTGGAACCGGGCCGGCACGATCGTCTACTCGGACAACCAACCGACGGCCACGACGAGGAGAACTCGGGCGACAACCTGGCGGGACCGCTCGTCCAGGCCTACGTGCCGCTGGTCTTCAGGGGTAGCTCGGCGCCCAGCGGCGCCTTCGAGGTCTACCTCCCGTACGCGCCCGTCCAGGCGGCGATCGACCGCGAGATGAACCAGCTCTACCTGGTCCTCGCCGCCGGCCTCGTCCTTCTATATGCGGCGCTGTTCCCGGTCGCCGTCCTCGCCGATCGCTGGCGCCGGCGCCGGGTCCAGGAGGCCGAGACGACGGCGCTCGCCAACCTCGCCGTGCTCGAGCGCCTGAACCGGTTCAAGAGCGACTTCTTCACCCGCGCCAGCCATCAGTTCCGGACCGCGCTGGTCGGCATCCAGGGCTTCAGCGAGGTGATCAAGGACTCGAGCGAGCTCGACGTCGGTGAGGTCAAGTCGTTCGCGACCGACATCTACAACGAGGCCGCGCGGCTCGACCGGGCTTTCAGCGACATGATCGAGCTCGACCGCATGGAGACGGGCCAGGCTGCGCTGACCACGTCGCGGGTCAACATCGACCAGCTCGTGAAGAACGTCACCGACGGGATCGGCGCGCAGAACCCCGGCCACACGGTGGTGGTGCGACTCGACACCGACGGCACGCTGGTTCCGTGCGACCGCGAGAAGGTCGCGCAGGCCCTGACCAACCTGGTCGCCAACGCGATCAAGTTCTCGCCCGCCGGCAGCGAGGTCGAGGTCTCGACTGAGCTCGGCGACGACGCGGTCACGGTCAGCGTCAAGGACCACGGGCCCGGCCTGCCGCGCGACTTCGCCGATGGGCTGCTGACCGGGTATCAGCGCCCACAGAACTCTGACGCGGTGCATTCGCGCTACACGTCGGGGACCGGCCTGGGCCTACCCATGGCCCGCCAGATCGTCGAGATGCACGGCGGGCGTCTGTGGTTCGAGTCCGCGCCAGGGGCGGGCACCACGTTTCACTTCACGATCCCGCTGCAGCTCAGGCCCTCACGCTCGCTGGCCGCCGCGGTCCGCTCGACGCCCGACGTTCAGACCGCCCCGGTGCGCACCCCGAGCTCCTTGAGCCAGCGCCGGTAGGCGATCGCCGTCCGGTCGCTGCGCAGATGTAGCTCGGCCTGCAGGTCCAGGGGCAGCAACTCCGGCCGCTGCGATTCGAGGATGGGGCGGTCCTGGGCGAAGATGCGGTCCTGGAACTCGATCATCGATCCGTCCATGTCGTAGTTCATCGCCATCCACATCCACGCGGTGCTGTCGACCGCGTCATGCGGCGTGACGCTGAGGAGCATGCCGAACGAACGGCCGCCGTGCTTGATGAACGACGCGGTCAGCGGCCGGTGCACGCGATACGTGTAGATCACTGTGGCACCCTCGCCGGTGCCGTAAGGGTCGGGCTGATAGACCTTGACGCCCTCGGCGAGCACGCCGGCGGCCGTCACCTGCGCCGTGTAGTCCGCGATCTCGGGACGCGCGCGGTCGCCGAGGATGCCCTCGTGCACGAACGGAAAGTGGCCCACGTCGAGGAAGTTCTCCACGATGCGCGGGCCGCTCGCCCGCACTCGGCACGGCCCGGCCATCAGCACCTGGTGGACTGAGTCCTCGAGCAGGTCGAAGGTCGGGATCCCGCTCGCGCCGCTACCCAGGGTGGCCCACACCAGGCCATGCCGGGCGGCGGCGCGGTAGGTGACGACACATGCCTTGGCCGGAGGGGTCTGCTCGGGGTGCGCGGGGATGTGCACGCAGCGTCCGTCGGTGCCGTACGTCCAGCCGTGATAGGGACATTCGAGCCGGCCGCCCTCCCTCACCTTGCCGAGCGAGAGCCGAGTCCCGCGGTGGACGCAGAGGTCGCGCCAGGCGAAGTACTCGTCGCCCGAGCGCCACACGACGATGTCCTCGCCGAGGACCCTCGCCCCAAGCGGCCCGCCGCCGGCCAGGTCCTCGACCCGGGCCACCGGATGCCAGTCGTTCACCAGCACGGGGTCATCAAGCACGGTCGTAGTAGTGTCGTGCCAGATGACCGTTTCGCGCATCCACCACGTCGGGATCACGGTGTCGGACGTCGAGCGCTCGCTCGGCTTCTACCGCGACCTGCTCGGCATGCGCGTGGTGGCCGATACGCGCCTGACCCGGCCCGAGATCGCCGCACTGCTGGGCACGGACGAGATCGACGTCCGGCTCGTCAACCTCGACACGCAGGACGGACGCATCCTCGAGCTGCTCGAGTACGCGCAGCCACCGGGCCACCGCCTCGAGTACACCAACCGCGACTCCGGGTCGGCGCACGTGGCCCTCCAGGTCGACGACCTCGACCGCATCCGGGCCGGGATCGGCGCCGCGGGCGGCTCCGAGATCTCGCGCCACCCGGTCACAGCGCAGGACACTGAAGGCATCTTCGCCGGCGCCCGGCTGCTCTACGTTCGCGACCCGGACGGGATGATCCTGGAGCTCGTGCAGCGGCCCTGAGGCGACCGAGTCCAACGTCGGGAGGCGCGATAATCACGCGGGTTTGATGCGCCAGCCGAAGGCCGAACCGAGCTTCGAGGTGACCACGGACGAGCGCGCGACCATCCCCGCGGCGAGCGCGTTCGAGCAGTTCCAGCGCGACCGTCTCGGCTTTCTCGAGCGCTGCGCCGCGATGGCTGACGTCGTGTCATGCCGGCTGGGGCGCGACGACGTGCTGGTCCTCAGCCGGCCCGACCTGGTCAACGACGTGCTCCTCACGAACCGCGGGGATTTCAGCAAGGCGTATCTCACAGACCTCATGCACCCCCTGCTCGCCGGCAGCCTGCTGCTCGCCGACAGTGACAGCTGGCTGCGCGAGCGCAGGCTGGTGCTGCCTGCCTTCCACCACGAGCGGCTGGCGGGGTACGCGGAGGTGATGGCGGAGGAGGCCACGCGGATCGGCGACGGCTGGACGCAGCCGCAGCACCGCGACCTTCACGCCGACATGATGCGGATGACCCTGCGGGTGGTCACCAAGACGCTGTTCGGCATCGACTTCTCCAAGGGCGTTCAGGTGGCGGAGAGGCTCGTAGACACCGTGATGGACGAGTTCAACCGCCGCCTGGCCGGCCGCCGGTCGGCCATCCCGCTTCCGTCACTGCGCCTGCTCCGGCTCGTGCGCTCGCTGCGCGCCCTCGACCGCATCGCCTACGGGGCGATCGCAGAACGGCGGCGCGCGCCGGGCTCGGACCTGCTGTCCATGCTGGTCGCCGCGCGCGACGAATCAGGCCGGCCGATGACCGACCGCGAGATCCGCGACGCCTGCCTGGCCGTCTTCTTTGCGGGGCACGAGACGACGGCCTGCCTGCTGTCGTGGACCTGGTTCGAGCTCGCGCGCCGGCCCGATGTCCAGGAACGCGTGCTGGCGGAGATCGAGGCCGCGCAGGAAGCACCGCCCGCGACCCTGCCGGCCCGGACGCCGTACCTCCAGGCCGTGCTGAACGAGGTGCTGCGCATGTATCCGCCGGCGTACGCCTTCGGCCGGCGCGCCGTGCGCGACACCTCTGTCGGCGGTCACGCGGTGCCCGCCGGCACGACGGTGCTGATGAGCCCCTGGGCCATGCACCGCGACCCGCGGTACTTCGACGCGCCCGAGGAGTTTCAGCCGGAGCGCTGGCTCGACGGCCTGGCCTCGCGGCTCCCCCGATTCGCGTACTTCCCATTCAGCAGTGGGCCGCGACGCTGCGTCGGCAGCTCCTTCGCGCTGATGGAGGCCACGATCGCGATCGCGGTCATCCTGCCCCGCTTCGCGGTCTCGGACGCGCCGGCCCGCGCCGAGATGGCGCCCTCGATCACGCTCCGGCCGGCTCGCGGAATGCGGGTTCGATTGACCCCTCGCTGACCGAAAATACCTGCAAGGATGCCGTCCGCCGAGCACGTCCTGGCCCTGATCGTGACCGCGATCGTGATCGCGGCGGTGCTGGTCTTGGCCCGCAGGCGACCCGGTCCATGGGTCGAGCAGGGCGCCAAGGTGATCGCGGTCGCGGTCGTCCTCTCCGAGGTCGGCTGGTGGGTGATCAACATCCTCAATGGAACGTGGACCGTGCGCTACAGCCTGCCCCTCCACATCTGCGAGGCCGGGTGCTTCCTCGTGGCCATCGCTCTGTGGTCGCGGCATCGCTTCGCGTTTGAGATGAGCTACTTCTGGGCCCTCGGCGGCACGATGCCCGGCCTGTTCACGCCCGAAGTGCCCGGCCATTTCCCGCAACCCGTGTACTTCCAGTACTACCTCGAGCATGGTCTGCTCGTGATGGGCGCGTTCTACCTCGTGATCGCGCTCCGCATGCGGCCGGCGAGCCGCGCGGTGCTGAGGGTGTCGCTTGCGACGGCGCTGTACGCGGTCGCCGTGGGCGTGGTCGACTGGATCACCGGAGGGAACTATCTATTCCTGCGCAACCTCCCGCCCACTCGCACCTTCCTCGACTACATGGGCCCGTGGCCGTGGTACATCCTCACGCTCACGGTGACCGCCGTCGTCATCTTTACGTTGCTTTACCTGCCGCGCCGCGTGAGGTGGCCACTCAGTCGGCCTGAACCGTCCAGCGGCGCGTTTCCCCTCCAGTGGACATTCACATCGACACCGTTGACGTCAAGTCAGCCTCGATCGAAAGCTTCCGGCCCCTGCTCGAGCCCCAGCGGAGGAGCGAGCTCGAGGAGGCGATGAAGGCGCTCGCCGCTTCGCTGCGGAGGCGTGTGCTCTGGAACATCAACTCGACCGCTCACGGCGGAGGAGTCGTGGAGCTTCTCTCTTCCCTGATCCCCTATGACCGAGGGAGCGGAATCGACGAACGCTGGGCGGTGATCGAGGGACCCCCTGAGTTCTTCGCGCTGACCAAGCGGCTGCACAACCTGCTGCACGGCGAAACCCCGGACGGCACGGAGATCTCGGAGCGCGAACGTGAGCTCTACGAGAAGACGATGCGCGAAAACGCCGCGCGCCTCCTGCGCATGATCAAGCCCGAGGACGTGGTGATCGTCCACGACCCCCAGCCGGCAGGCCTCGTGCCGGCGCTGATGGAACATGGCGCGTGCGTCATCTGGCGCTGTCACATCGGCGTCGACAAGCCGAACGACGTCGCCCGCGCCGGATGGCGTTTTCTCCTGCCGTACGTGAAGCCCGCGCGGGCATTCGTCTTCTCGCGTCGCTGCTACGCGTGGGAGGGCCTGGACGAATCGCGTCTG
>WNFL01194545.1_pt1 | contig 11590 bp, 7 predicted proteins | sample 5400361 | NCBI WGS metagenome assembly WNFL01 (sample SAMN13153351, study PRJNA577476) | soil metagenome | isolation source: 40 cm soil on Douglas fir-dominated hillslope | place: USA:California | collected 2013-09-17
TGCCTGACGATGGTTCCGAGCCGATCTGCCTGCGGATAGGGCAGCGGCCGCAACAGCAGCCGATCGACAAGCGTGTACACGGCGGCGTTCGCGCCAATCGTGACGGCCAGGATGCCGATGGCCGCCGCTGAGAATCCAGGCGCTTTCCGCAACATCCTCAAGGCATAGCGAACGTCCCGCATGGTTGTCTCCAGGAAGGGAAGGCCGTGGCCAATCGATCGCATCGACGTTCAGTCCGCCCGCAAGGCCGCGATGGGATCAACGCGCGTGGCTCGGTTCGCGGGCAGATAGCTCGCGAAGGCCGCGAGAACGAAGAGCGCAGCTGCCGCGCCGGCATAAACAGCTGGATCCCATGGGCTGGTGCCAAAAACGGTACCGACCAGCGTGGGAACGGCAGCCGCGGCTGCAATCAATCCGAGAATCAAACCGACGGCAACAGGCCGGATCTCCTCGCGGAACATCAGGGCCGCCAGCTGCCGCGGGGAGGCGCCAAACGCGGATCGAATCGCCAGCTCGCGCCGACGTCCGCTTGCCGCGAATGCCGTGATGGCATACACACCGAAAGCGCACAGCACGATTGCCAGTTCCCCGAATGCTTCAAGCAGCTGAACGCTGGTGCGGCGCGCCGCGAGCGACGCCACCACGACCTCGTCGAGCGTTCGCATGCTGGACGTCGCGACTTCGGAGTCGATGGTCTGCACCGTGCGCCGAATCCCGTCGTTCAGCAGCCGTGGATCGCCTTGCGTGCGCACAACCCAGTACATCCGCGCGGCCAGCGTTGCGGCCTGGCCAGGCGGCATCTGATGGATGGGGACGTACAGGTCGGCCGTCGGCGCCGATTCGAGATCGAACTGCTTCACGTCGCTCACGACTCCGACGACTTCGAGCGGCGTTGACGGCGTGTTCAACACCACCTGCACGTGCTGTCCGACGGCGCGTTGGCCGGGCCAATGTCGCTCGGCGAAACGGCGGCTGACGATCGCCACGGGAAGGCTGCGTCCCGAATCGGACTCCGAGAATTCGCGCCCATCGAACAAGGAGATTCCCGCCGCCGCGAAATAGCCCGCGCCCGCGAGTCTGAAGTGCGCCTGTGGAACTCGGTCGGGTGGCGGTGGCGGCTGGCCGGGAAACGCGAGATCCACGGTCGAGAGCAGGCCGCCGAGCGGCAGCAGCGACACCGCACCAGCCGCCTGCACGCCGGGGATCGACGTCAAGCCCACGCGCAGCGCGTCGTGAAAGCGCATGAGCGTGTCGGGCGTCGAGTACCGCCCGGGCGGCAGCGACAACTGCATCGACAGACGATGATCCGTCGAGAAGCCGGGATCGACGCGTTCAAGACGCGTAAACCCTCGCGCGGCAAGCCCCATGCAGACAAGCAACACCGCCGCGGCGCCGACCTGGAGCGCGACAAACGATCGTCGGACGAATCCCTGTCGGATCCCGCCAGTCGCGGTGCGCGTGGTGTCGCCAGGCGCGGGCGCGGCGTCACGGGAGGCGAACCACGCGGGGGTCGCGCTGCAGACCACGGCGGTAACAAGCGCAATCATGCCGGCGAACGCGAGGACGCGGGCATCCATGGCGACGCCGTCCATGCGCGGAAAGCTTGCCGGACCGAACGCGTGCCAGGCGCGTATCGCAGACTGAGCCACCGCAAGGCCGCCGACGCCGCCGAGCGCTGCCAGCACGACGGCCTCGGTCGTCAGCTGCTGGATGATTCGGCCGCGAGAGGCGCCGAGCGAGCGGCGCACGCCGAGCTCGGCCCGCCGGCCTACGCCGCGCACGAGCAGCAGATTGGCCAGGTTGCCACAGCCGGCGAGCAGCAGGATGGCCACGGCGCCGAACAGCGTCCACAGAATCCGGCGATAGTCGCTGACAATTTCGGCGTGCAGCGGAAACAGATTCACTCCGGTCTTCCTCGCATCGTCGTCCGGGAACCGGCGTTGTAGGCGAGCGGCGATCACATCGAGATCGGCCTTAGCCTGCGCGAAGCTCACGCCGGGCTTGAGGCGGGCGACGGCCCGAAGGAAGTTGGCGCCGCGATCGGCGCGCCGGGCATCGCCGGCGAGCGGTAGCGGCACTGCCACTTCGGCATACCGGAATGGAAACAGGAAGTCAGGCGGCAGGACTCCGGCCACCGTGTAGCCCGCGCCGTTCAGCACGATTGATTGCCCGACGATGTCCTGCCGGCTGCCGAAGCGGCGCCGCCAGAAGTCGAACGTGATGACGACGACTTTCGCGTTGGCGGCTTCGTCGGCTGTTTGCAGCGTCCTGCCCAGCAACGCCGACGTACCGACGAGGGGAAAGAAGTTGCCGGAGACGCGGACGCCTTCCAACCGCTCGGCCTCGCCGCTGCCAGTCAGATTGGCCGTCCAGTTGGTGAACGGAGCGACGCCATCCAGCGTCGTCGATTCGCGCGTGTAGTCCTCGAGATCGCCGATGGAAAACGGCGCGCGGTCACGCTCGACGCGTGCGTTGTACATCCAGGCCAGGCGATCGGGTTCGTGGAAGGGCAGCGCTCGCAGCAGCACGGCGTTGACGAGCGTGAAGACGGCCGTCGCCGCGCCGATGCCGACGGCGAGCGTGAGCAACGCGAACAGGGCGAAGCCTGGCGATCGCCGCAGCGCGCGCAGGGCATAGTTCAGATCGCGCCCGAGGTTGTCGAGCCACATCAATTGACGTTGCTGGCGATAGGCTTCCTTCGTCATTTCAACTCCGCCTAGTTTGAGCAAGGCGTCGCGTCGAGCCTCGCCTGGCTCCATGCCAGCCCGCCTGTTGTCGTCGATGTGGAGCTGCATGTGGCCGTCCAACTCCGCCGAAAGGTCCACGTCACGCCGGGATCGGCCGAACAACGCGAAAAAGCGCAACAAAGCGGAGCGGAGCGATCGCATGTCGTCACTCCGCGCGAAGCGCGATCATCGGATCGACCGATGCGGCGCGCCGCGCCGGCAGCCACGATGCGACGAGCGCGATGCTGCCGAGCAGCGCGACCACCGAGATGAACGTCACAGGATCCATGGCCGACACGCCGTACAGCAGTCCCTGCATCGCGCGCGCGCTTGCCCACGCGACCACCAGGCCGATGACGAGGCCGGTTGCCGTGAGGGCCGCCCCGCGTCCGACAACCGCCCGGACGACGGATCCTTGGCTCGCGCCGAGGGCGATCCTCACGCCGATCTCGCGGGTCCTCTGGGCGACCAGGTACGACAGCACGCCGTACAGACCGATCGACGCGAGGAACAGGGCGAGGCCGGCGAACGCGACGAGTAACGTCATCTGCTGCTGCCGATCGTCAACCGTGACATCGAGAATGGCGTCAAGCGGCCGGACGGCGGAAACGGGTTGTTCCGGATCGACGGCGGAAACGATGCGGCGGACAGAGCTCGTGAGGCCCGTGACATCGCCGGATCCCCGGACGACGAGGTAGTCGGTCTGTTCGGCGTCTCCGAGTTGCGCAACCGACAGATACACGCCTGGCTTCATCGCCGGCTCGTAGCCACGCTCGCGAAGATCCTGGACGACGCCAACGATGGTGAAGGCGGGCGAGGTCGGGCCCGCGCCGAAACGAATATGATGTCCGACCGCTGTCGTGCCTGACAGGTATCGACGCGCCATCGTCGCGTTGACGACGGCCGTCAGCGGCGCGCCCTCGACGTCGCGGTCGTCCAGGAGGCGCCCTTCGATGACATGTGCACCAAGCGTCTGCAGGTAGCCTGACGTTCCAACTCTCCGAAGCGCATCGGGATCGATGTCGGGCGCAGCCGTCGCGCCTTCGATCTGGAACCAGTTCGTGTTGCCCGTGCTCGCGAAGGGCAGCACCGACCCGTACGCCGCGTTCGTCACTCCCGGCAACGCGCGCACATTCGTCAGCACGCGGTTGTAGAACTCGAGCCGTTGCGGCCACTCGCGATAGGTCGTGGGCGGCAGCGTCGTTCGCATCGTGAGGACGTGATCCGGCCGGAATCCCAGGTCGATGGATCGCAACTGGCCGAGGGTGCGGAGCATCAGTCCGGCCGCGACCAGCAGCACAAGCGCGGCGGCGACCTGGAACACGACGAGTGCGTCACGCGTCCGCCGCGCATCGGTGCCGCTTGTCGTCCGGGTGCCGCGTTCGACCGCGGCGCGCCATGAGGTTCGAGCCGCCTGCCACGCGGGCAGGACGCTGAAGATGACGCCCGCGGCGATCGAGGCAACGAGAGCGAATCCCAGCAGCCGAAGATCGAGAATCGATACCGCGCTCTCGGGGAATCCCCGGGGAGTGAGCCGCGCGAGCAGCGACGCGCCGGCAGGCGCGATGGCCAGGCCAAGACCGCCGCCAAGCGCCGAAAGCATCATCCCTTCGGCCAGAAGCTGGCGGACGAGGCGGCCCCGCGTCGCGCCAAGTGCCGTGCGGATGGCGAGATCGCTCCGGCGGCTCGCAGCCCTCGACAACAGCAGGCTCGCAAGGTTCGCGCAGGCGATCAGGAGGACCGCGCCCGCTGCACCCATCAACACCAGGAGCTCCGCACGGGTGGTGCCCAGCAGATCCTCTTTCAGAGGGACAACCGTTGTGGTCACGCGCGCGTTGCTGTCCGGGTACTGCTGCTGCAGCACGGCCGACACGCGGCGCATTTCCGCGTCCGCCGCGGCAAGCGTGACGCCGGGTCTCAACCGCGCGACGACGTTGAGGTAGTGCGACCGCCGCTGCGTTGCCTGGGCCGGCGTGAAATGAACGGGGATCCAGTAGTCGACGTCGTTCCGGCGAAAAACAAACGAGCGGGGCATGACGCCGACGACCTGATACGTCAGGCCGCTCATCTGCAGCGTTTTTCCGACGATTGACGAATCACCGCCGTAGCGCCGTTGCCAGAGGCCGTGGCTGATGACGACAACGCGTGCACCGCCGCGATCCTCCTCGTCCGTGAAGCTGCGGCCGACGACTGGCGCCACGCCGAGGACGGAAAAGAAGCTCGCCGTGACGCGGCGGCCGTTGAGTTGCTCCGGCGATCCATCGCCCGTCACGTTTGCCGATCCGCCTGCAGTGGCGCCCATATCGGTAAAGACACGATTGAGTCGCGTCCACTCCGTGTAGTTCCCGGGGGCGGGCGTGTTGCGCGGGAATCCGGCGGCTGTCGCGTCCTCCCACACCATCACCAGACGATCCGGGTCTGCGTACGGCAGCGGGCGGATCAGAATCGTGTCCACGGCCGAGAAGATCGCGGTATTCGCGCCGATGCCGAGCGCCACCGTGGCGACGGCGACAGCAGCGAACGCCGGTGCCTTGCGCAGCGTCCGGACGCCGACGCGGACGTCCTGCCACGTGTCTTCGATCCAGCGAATGTGAGCCATGACTGATAGATCCTCAGGGAAGCAGGACCAGAAACTGCGAGCCGTCGGGCGTCATGTCCCATACGCGACGGCCTGAGCCTTGAATGAACCCCTTGATGGGCAGAGCGACCGGCTTCCCGGCTTCGGGCGTTGGTGCGGCTCGAAACGACGCCGCGTAGAGCGTGTTGCTGTTGTCGTAGACGATCTCGCGGCCGTCAGGTGTCCAGACCGGACGCTGTCCACCGGCATCGCTGATGCGCGTTCTCGCACCCGTTCGCGGGTATGGTTCGACGTAGATCTCGTAGGCGCCGGAGTCGTTCGCCTGATACGCGAGCCATTTCCCGTCGGGCGACATTCGACTGCTCATCTCGGACGTCATGGGCTTTGCGATGAGCGGTCGCGGCACGCGTTCCACCGGTGAAAACGCCCAGATGTCGTAGTCGAGGGGTTCCTTAAACGTGATGTACGTGACTATGTTCGCGGCGGTCGACCAGTACTCCGGCGCGCGAGCGCCGTCCGCGAGCAGCTCCGCTGGCCCGCTGCCGTCGACGGGTTGCCAGAACAGATGCGTGCCATCAAGAGCGATGTAGAGGATCCGTCGTCCGTCGGCCGACCACATCGGAAAACGCCCCCGCCCGAACTTTCGGGGATTGCCGAGGTCTTGAAGGTCCGCGATCCAGATCGTGTCGCCGAAGGTGTCGAACGTGATCTGCCGTCCATCGGGCGACAGCCTTGGTGCGAACGTGCCTTCAGGCAGTTTGCCGATACGTGTGACGGCGCCTGTTCGAGTGACCAGCGCCAGTTCAAACACCGGAACTCGCTGCTGTGCCGCAATCGACACCGATGCGACCAGTGCGGTCGTGAGCGCGAGTGCTGTTCGAGACATTCGCACTACTCCGCCCTCAGCGCGATGATCGGGTCGACCCGCGTGGCGCGCCATGCCGGCACAAGACTGGCGATGAGCGCGACGGCGAAGAGTCCCGCGATCGCACCGGCGAAACTGGTGACGTCCGTCGGCCGCACCTCAAACAGCAGGCTCGCCATCGTGCGCGTCAGTGCGAGTGCTCCGGCGATGCCGATCGCCAGGCCGATTCCCATGAGCGCGAGCGCGCGGCCGAGCACCATCCACATGACGTCGAAGCCCGTCGCGCCGAGAGCGACACGCACCCCAATCTCCTGCGTCTGCTGCGCGACAGCGTTTGCGAGGACGCCGTAGATGCCGAGTGCCGCGAGCAGAAGCGCAAGGCCGGCGAACGCCGTCATGACGGTCATGCTGAATCGCTGCGGCTTCACAGAGTCGTTCACCAGTTCGTCGAGTGTCTGCAGTGTTACTGGAAGCGATCCGTCGAGTCGCTGAATCACGGTGCGCATGTCGGCGGCGAGCGACACGCTGTCGCGCGCCGATCGGACAACCAGATTGACGACGCGGTTCGCGCCCGTGCCGTCCTGCACGGCCGGCACGTAGACCTGCGCGATCGTCGGCGTGTCGAGGCCGGACTGCTTCACGTCGGCGACGACTCCGACGATCGTCTTCCACGGACTCTGGTTCTCGGGGATGTTGAGACCCCAGCGAATCTGATGACCGATCGGATCGACACCCGGCCAGTTGAGACGCGCGAACCGTTCGTTGACGATGGCCACCTGCTGTGCGGCTGGTCCGTCCGACTCGGTGAACACGCGACCGCGTTTGACTGGAATGCCGAGCGCGTCGAAGTACGCGCCGCTCGTCCAAATGACCGCAATCAGCCGGCTTGTCTCGGGGATCTCCCGGGCGCTGGTGTCGGCCGAGAACGAGCGGCGTTCTCGAACGCCAAGCGGCAGATCGCCCGCGCCGACGGCAGCGGTGCCGGGAATTGCGCGAAGCAAGTCAATCGACTGCTGATAGAACGGCCCCACCTTCGGCGGCGCATAACGGCCAATCGGCAACGTGACGGTCGCCCGTACGGAATGCTCGGAACGGAACCCTGTGTCGGCTTCGAGCAGCCGCACGAAGCTGCGGACGAGCAGGCCTGCGCCCACCGAGAGCATCAGCGCCAGGGCGAATTGTGCGACGACGAGCGATCCGAGCAGCCACGCTTTCCGCCGCCCCGACGTGAGACTCCGCCCGCTTTCCTTGAGGGCATCGCCGTCGCCGGCGCGCGAGGCCCGAAATGCGGGCACGACGCCAAAAACCAGTGGCGTGACGATCGCGAGCGCCAGCGCAAAGAGCACGATGCGCGCGTCGAAGGCGATTGACTCCGATCGTGGAAGCCTGTCGCCGGCGAGCACCAGCAGCCCACGCATCAAGCCGTACGCCAGCATCAGGCCGACGGCGCTTCCGGCCGCGGCGAGCACGAACGCTTCCGTCAGCAGCTGCCGGACGATGCGCGCGCCCGTGGCGCCAAGCGCGGCACGAATCGCCAGCTCGCGCTGACGCGACGCTGACCGTGTGAGGATCAGGCCCGCCACGTCCGCGCACCCGATCAGCAGCACCAGGCCGACAGCCGCCATGAGCACGACGATCAGCCGACGGCTGTCGCCGACGGTTTCGTCGAACATCGGCGCGATCGGCATCGCAAGCCGCGCGACGGACTGGCGGATAGGCGCTGGATAACGGTCCAGGAGAGGTGCGACGAGGCTCGCGAGCTCGGCGCGCGCCTGTCCGATCGACACGCCCGGCTTCAGGTGCGCAACGACGCTGTTGTTGTACATCATGCCGAATGCCTGCCGCTCGAATGGCAGGAACGACATTGGTACGAAGACATCTGCCGGCTCGCCGTTGAACCGCTGTTCTCCCAGGCCGCCGCCTCGCGGTGGAAAGACAAATTGGGGGGGCATGATGCCGACGACGGTGTACGACCGTCCGTCGAGCGTGACCGTCTTGCCGACGAGCGCGGGATCGCGGCCGAACGCGCGTGTCCAGAGCCCGTGGCTGAGGACTGCGACTCGCGCGTTCTGCCGGTCGTCGTCCTCGGTGAGTGCTCGACCCGCGGCCGGCGCGACGCCAAGAACACTGAACACTGCTGGGGATACTCGAGCGCCGATGAGCCGCTGTGGCGCGACGCTGCCCGAGAGCTCGTAGCTTCGCGTCAAGTACGCCGCGAACCCTGAATACGATTGGGCGGAATCACGGACGATCTGAAAGTCCGGAGGCGAAAAGCCAAACTTGACCGGCGCGTTGGGCAGCTGCTCGTACACCAACACGAGTTGTCGCGGATCGCTGTACGGCAGCGCCTTGAGCAGCACGCCGTTCACGATGCTGAAGACCGCCGTGTTGGCGCCGATGCCGATCGCCAACGCGGCAATGGCCGCGAGCGCGTAGCCGGGCGACTTCCAGAGCAACCGAAGCGCGTAGCGAAGGTCCTGCATGGTGGTCTCCACGAAAGGAAGAGTCCGACGATCGCGATACGCCTCGGTAACCTGAGTCATGCCGCCGAGGCCGATGAGTGCGTGGCGGCGCGCTTCGTCCGGCGCCATGCCCGCGCGGATGTTGTCGTCGATGTGTGCGACGAGATGGCCATTCAACTCGTCGGCGAGATCTAAATCGCGCCGGCGCCGGCCGAACAACCCCGCTAGTCGTGAGATGAATTCGTGCATCGCAGCCCTCATCACACCTCTGGAACTTCTGGAACCCTTGGAACCTCTCCTTCCCTTATTCCTCCCTGAGCGCGACCATGGGATCCACGCGAGTCGCCGAACTTGCCGGCAGGTAGCAGGCGATGAGCGCGACGGTGCCGATCAGCCCGACGACAGCGGCGATCGTGATCGGATCGGACGCCCCGACGCCGAACAGCAACGAGGCAATGAGGCGCCCGGCGGCGAGGGCGATGACCAGGCCGGTGGCGACGCCCGCCAGCGTGAGGCCGAGGCCCTGTCCCAGGATCATTCGCATCACGGACTGTCTCGTGGCTCCGAGCGCGACGCGGATGCCGATTTCGCGGCGACGCTCGGTGACCATGTACGACAGCACGCCGTAGGTGCCGATCGTCGACAGCACGAGCGCGAGAACCGCGAAGATCGTGAGCAGCTGCGCCAGCAGCCGCGGCCGCCCGATCGCGTCGTCGAACACCTCGTCCATCTCGCGCAGACGGATCACGGGCAGCGACGGGTCGAGGTTCGCGACCGCGCGCTGGACCGTGGCGGCGAGCGCGCTCTCCGGAAGCGGCGTCCGGATCACGATGTTCATCGTGCCAGGCGCGTTGCGGCCCGCGTTGAAGTACAGCTCGGTGCCGGCCTTTTTCTCGACGCCGCCCTGCTTGACGTCGCTCGCCACGCCGATGACGGTGAACCACGGCGTGGCCGGATTGCAGCAGGGTCGCAGCCGCCGGCCGATCGGGCTTTGTCCAGGCCAGAATGCCTGCGCCATCGTGTGATTCACGAGCACCGCCGGATTGTTCGGGTCGCCGTCAGCGGGCGTGAACTCCCGGCCTTCGACGAGCGGAATGCCCATCGTGCTGAGATAGCCCGGCGTGACCTGCTGGTAATAGTCGACGGAGGGATTGCTGTCGCCCGGTCCCTGTCCGGTCGTGTAGCCCTCGATGACCGTCGTGTTGGCGTTGACCTGGCGGTATGGCGGGAGACCTGTCATGCCCGCGACTTTCAGCACCCCCGGTGTGGCCGCCATCCGGTCCATCAGGCGCTGCTGAAACGACCGCCGATCGACCGGCGTCGTGTACCGCGCCGCTGGCAGGCTGATCCCGAACGTCACCAGGCGAGATCGATCGAAGCCCGCATCGACGCGCGCCAGGTTGTTCACGGTTCGCAGCAGCAGTCCAGCACCGGCGACGAGGGCGACCGCCAGCGCCACTTCGGCGACCACGAGGCCGCGCCGCAGGATATGGCGTCCGCCGGCCGTGCGCTGCCCGCCTTCTTTGAGTGCATTCGCCGACGACTGGGGCGCCAGGTGCAGCAGCGGCGCGATGCCGAAGATGATGCCGGTGAGGAGCGCGACGCCCAGCGTGAATGTCAGCACGCGCCAGTCGAGTTGGATGTTGCCTGACCGCGGCAGGCTCTCGGGAAACGCGGCGACGAGCACGCGCAGCCCCGCGTTCGCCACGCCGAGTCCCACGACGGCGCCCATTGACGACAGCAGACAGCCTTCGGCGATCGACTGCCGCAGGAGTCGCCCGATCGTAGCGCCCAGCGCCGCGCGCACCGCGAACTCGCGGCGCCGCGATTCGGCGCGCGAGAGCAGCAGCGTCGACAGGTTGGCGCACGCAATCAACAGGACGAGCACGACCGCGCCCTGCAGCACCCACACCGCGGTCATGGCGTTCCCGACGACACGGCCAAGAAGCGGATCGATTCGCCATCGATGTCCCGTCGTGCCGGGCGCGTGCAGAAACCCGTTGCCGGGGCCCGGTGCCTCCGTGGCTCTGACTCCGAAGGCGCGCTGACGCCACTGCGCGAGCAGCGTTTCGAGCTCGGCCCGGCTGCTCGCGACCGTCTGCCCGTCGGCGAGGCGTCCGATCATGAAGTAGTTGTGGCCGCCGCGGTTGGCGGTTGCTCGATTGAGCGTGAGCGGCAGCCAGAGCTGAACGCGCTGGTCGGCCACGTCGAACGACGCCGGCATGACGCCGACGATCGTCCGCTTGACGCCGTCGATCTCGATCGCCTGTCCGACGATGTGCTCGTCGCCGCCGAATGAGGATCGCCACAGCCCGTCGGAGAGCACGGCCACTTCGGCGGCGCCCGGCCGGTTGTCGGCTTCCTCGAACACACGTCCGAGACGCGGATTGACTCGGAGCGTCGCGAACAGGTCGAACGTGGCCAGCATCGAGCGCACCCGCTGCGGGCGCTCCGGCGCCGAGATGTTCGATTCGCTCGTCTGGTAGGTCCCGACCGACAAGAACGCCTTCGTCCACTCGCGGAACTCGAAGTACTCCGGCATGTAGTTCGGGAACGTCGAGGCCAGCCGCATCAGCCGATCCGGACGCTGATACTCGAGCGGCTTCAGGATCACCGCGTTGAGCACGGAGAAGATCGCCGTGTTGGCGCCGATGCCGAGCGCCAGCGTCAGGATCGCGGCAGCGGCAAAACCCGGCGTCTTGAGCAGCATGCGCACGGCGTATCGAAGATCCTGCATGGTCATCTCCACGAATGGAACACGATCTATTCACCACGGATGGTGATGGCCGGATCGATGCCGGCGGCGCGCACGGCAGGTATCACGCTGCTTGCGATGGTCATCGTCATGGCGACCCCGCCCGCAATCAGATACACAGGCGGATCGGCAGCGGACAAGCCGAAGAGCAGCGCGTTCATCGCTCGACCAGCGGCATACGCGAGCGGCATGGCGGCGGCGACC
>WNFL01166784.1_pt1 | contig 11589 bp, 8 predicted proteins | sample 5400361 | NCBI WGS metagenome assembly WNFL01 (sample SAMN13153351, study PRJNA577476) | soil metagenome | isolation source: 40 cm soil on Douglas fir-dominated hillslope | place: USA:California | collected 2013-09-17
CACCCAGGCCCTCCTCGAAGGCATGGCTCGGGGGGCGGCGGTGGTGGACGAGGACGTGGCGTCGGCCGCGGTGGCCGACCGCGAATTGGTCACGGAAATTGCCGGGGCGGGGCGATAGACCGATGGGGCGCATGGCGGACGCCCGCAAGCGGGCGCGGCGGAAGGGGGAGAGCGGCGGGGAACCGCCGAAGGCCCCCGCCATCGAGGCTCCGCGCGAGCCCGTGTTCTCCTCCATCCCGATGCCCGCGCCCCTGTCGCCGCTCGTGGTGACGGATCAGCCGGAAGAGCGTCGCCCCGCGCGCATCGAGCTGCCCTCTTCCGGCCTCGCCGCCGACATCCTGGCCCGCGAGGAAGCGCGGCAGGTGGAGGCGATGGCTCCCCTCCTGGCCCCCGCGGCCTCGTCCCCGCTGGTGCCCGCCGCGAGACAGGCCGCGCCCCAGAGCCTGTCTTTCTTCTCCGCTCCGGTCCAGGAGGAGCGGGCGGTGGCGGAGGCGGTGGAGCACCTCGCCACCTTCAACCTCGACCGGGAGGAGTACGGGGTCGAGGTGCGCCTCGTCCAGGAGATCCGCCGGGTCAGCGAGATCACGGTAGTGCCCCGCGCTCCCGCCTTCGTCCGCGGGGTGATCAACCTGCGAGGCCGCATCCTCCCCGTGGTCGACCTCAAGAAGAAGCTCGGCCTCGGGGAAGTCGAGATCCAGAAGGCCTCCCGCATCGTGGTGGTGCGGCTCAAGGAGCGCCTCCTCGGGCTGCTCGTCGACGGGGCCTCCCAGGTGCTCAAGGTCCCGATGTCGCGCATCGAGCCGCCCCCCGACGAGATCGTGAACAAGGGGGGCGACACCATCCGCGGAGTGGCCAAGCTCGAGGGCCGCCTCGTGATCCTGCTGGACCTCAACCGGGTCCTCGCCCAGGAGCTGAAGGAATGAGCCCTCCTTTGGCGGGTCCGCGGCCCGGGGCCGCGCTTGCCCTGGGCCTCCTCCTGTGGTCGTCGCCCATCGGCGCCGCCGAGGTGGCCGTGCTCAAGAGCTCGGAGGTCGCCGCCTGGCGTCCCGCCCTCGAGGCCCTGAAGCGGGGCGTTCCCGGCCACACCATCACCGAGTACGACTTTCGGGGCGACCGCAACGAGGCGGAGCGCGTTCTCGCCGGCCTGAAGGGCCGGGCGCTCCTCGTCGCCTTCGGGCCCCTCGCCGCGCAGGCAGCGCGCGAGACCGCCTCGGACCAGATGCTCGTGTTCTGCATGGTGCCGGACCCCGCCAAGGCCGGGCTCCTCAACAACCTCAACGCCTCGGGGGTCGCCTTCTCGACCCCCATCAAGAACCAGCTCGCCGCATTCCGCCTGGTCTACCCGCGGGGCGTGCGGATCGGGGTCGTCCATGGGCCCGAAGAAGCGGTCACCCGGCTGGTCCAGGAAGCGCAGAAGGCGGCGGGGGTGGTTCGCCTCGTGGTGATACCGCGCCTGGCGGCTACCGAGCGGGACGTCCCCACGGCCCTGCGCGCGCTTCTCAAGGGCGAGGAGGCGGTGGACGCCCTCTGGCTGCCCCCCGACCTGATGCTCCTGGGTGACGCGACCCGGCGCTTCCTCTTCGAGGAGACCCTGAAGGCCGGCAAGCCCGTCCTGGGCTTTTCACCCGCCCTCGTCAGCGAAGGGGCCCTCGTGAGCGACGGGGCGGACATCGCTTCCATCGGCGAGCAGGCGGCCGATCTGGTCACCCGCCTCCTGGCCGGCGACCGCACCGCCCGCGGCGCGCTGCTCATCCCGAAGGCGGAGCTGGTGATCAACAAGAAGATCGCCGAAAAGCTGAAGATCGAGATCCCGGCCGACGCCCTGAAGGCGGCGAGCCGCGTGTTCTAGAGGAGCGTCATCGATGGCCCTCAGCCTCAGATCGGTACGGACCAGGTTCATCCTGCTCGTGGCCGGGGTGGCCCTCGTGGTGGCGGTGGTCTCCGTGCTCTACAACATCCTGGCCAGCCAGGGGCAGCTGCGCGAGCAGGTCGTCCTGCGCGGCCGCTACATCGCGAGCAACCTCGCCTACAACAGCAAGTACGGCGTCCTGACCGAGGACAAGCCGCTCCTCACGCAGTTCCTGGACGGCGCCGTCTCCTCGGAAGCCACGGGAAGGAAGTCCGACGTGGTGGGGGCGATGATCCGCGACGCCAAGGGCGTCATCCTGGCCCGGACCGGCAAGGCGATCAAAGACCTGCCGGACACGCCGGCTCTCGTTCTCCAGGAGCGCGAGGCCGAGACCACCGAGGGCGAGCCGGTCATCCTCTTCCGTGCCCCCGTCACGACCAGCGCCGCATCCTCTTCGGACATGGCGGCCGAGCTGGGGCTCGCCACCTCCGGGGAGAAGAAGGCCGATGCGCAGAAGGGCGGGGTGGAAGTCGCGATCAGCAAGCTCGCGATGTCGTCCCAGCTGCGCCGGCGCTTCCTGGAGACGAGCCTCCTCGGCAGCCTGCTCGTGGCCCTGGGCGCCCTGGGAGGCTACTACATGATCGGCCGGTGGTTCCGGCCCGTCCAGCACATGGTCGAGGTCTCCCAGGCGGTGGCCAAGGGCGACCTGACGGAGAGCATCAAGGTCGAGGGCGACGACGAGATCGGGACCCTCGGCAAGAGCCTGAACGAAATGGTGGTCAACCTCCGGCGCATCGTGGACAACATCCAGGATGCCTCGGTGCAGGTGGCTTCCTCCGCGGGGCAGATCTCCGCCAACGCCAAGCTCATCATTCAAGGGGCCCAGGGCCAGGCCCAGGCGGCCGAAGAGACCTCGACCTCGATGGAGGAGATGGCGGCTTCCATCCAGACGGTGGCGGGGAGCTCCCAGGGCCTCGCCAACTACGTGGAGGAGACCAGCAGCTCGATCACGGAGATGGGGGCGTCGATCGAAGAGGTCGCGCGCTCGAGCGCCACCCTCGCCAGCACGGTCACCGAGGCCTCGGCCACCATCGAGGAGATGACGGTCTCCATCGACCAGATGGCCAAGGACCTGGAGAGCCTGTCGGAGACCGTGAGCACGACCTCCGGCACCGTCGAGGACATGGCGGCCTTCATCACCACGGTGGCCCACAACGCCGAGAAGCTCTCCACCTCGGCCCTCAGCACCAGCCACACCGTCTCGGAGATGGCGGGGGCGGTGACCGACGTGGCCAAGATCGCCTCCGAGGCCGATCGGATCGCGGCTCGGGCCTCCGAGGACGCGAAGTCCGGCGGCGAGGCGGTGGCCAGGACGGTGGAAGGGATGCGGGCGATCTCCGACAACATGGAGAACACCGCGCGGGTGATCACCGGCCTCGGCAAGCGCTCGCAGGAGATCGGCCGCATCCTCGAGGTGATCGAGGAGATCGCCGACCAGACGAACCTGCTCGCCCTGAACGCGGCCATCGAGGCGGCCAGGGCCGGAGAGGCCGGGCGCGGCTTCGCGGTGGTGGCGGACGAGGTGAGGAAGCTCGCCGAGCGCTCGGTGGAAGCGGCCAAGGAGATCGGGGACGTGGTGCGGCAGGTGCAGCAGGAGACGGGCGACGCGGTGGAGGTGGCGAAGTCGGGAGCGGCGGAAGCGAAGCAAGGGATAGCGCTCGCCGACAAGGCCGGAGCCGCGCTCCGCAACATCATCGACTCCGTGTCGCGATCCAGCGAGCTCATGGGCCAGATCGCCTCCGCAACCGGCAAGCAGTCGCAGGCCTCCACGGACGTGCTCCGGACGGTGTCCGAGATGAACACCGCCACCACCCAGGTGGCCACCGCGGTGCGCGAGCAGGCCGAAGGCAGCAAGCAGATCCGCTCGGCCATGGAGAACATCAAGAAGGTGATGAGCCAGGCCGCGTACTCGACGCGCGAGCAGGCAGCGGGGGGACGCCAGGTGCGGCTGGCCGTGGAGAACATCAACAAGATCTCCTCCCAGGTCGGCATCGCAACCCAGGAGCAGGCCGAGGGGAGCCGGCAGATCGTCCACTCGGTCGAGAAGATGAACGACATGACGCAGCGGGTCTCCCACGCCACCGCCGAGCAGAAGAAGGGCGGAGAGCTGGTGGTGCGCGCCATGGAGAACATCTCGGAGATCGCTCGCGACAACCTGGCCACCGTCCAGGAGATGTCCAAGGCCACCGCCAACCTGGCCCAGCAGGCCGAGAACCTGGCCCGGCTGGTCTCGGTCTTCCGGGTCCAGTAGCCGAAGGGCATGGCCCTCGACATCCAGGCCGCCCTCGCGTCGCTCCGCAGCGGCGAGGAATCCGTGCGGCGTGAGGTGGTCGAGCAACTCGGGCGGTCGGGCCAGCCGGAAGCGGTCGGGCCGCTGCTGCTCGCGGTGGCCGACGACAGCTGGCCGGTGCGGCAGGCCGCGGTCGAGCAGCTCGCCGCCTTCCGCCCCGCGGTGCTGCTCCCGGCCCTCGAGGACGCGTTGCGCGACGGCGAGAACGCGAGCGTGCGGAACGCGGCCATGGAGATCTACGTTCGCCTGGGCCTCGCCGCCGCGGCTCCGCTGCTCCTCCTCCTGAGCGACGCGGACGAGGAAGTCCGCCAGTTCTCGGCGGTCATGCTCGGCTCCCTCAAGGACCCGGCGGCGGTGGCGGCGCTGATCGGCGCCCTCAAGGACCCCGACCTCAACGTGCGCCACGCGGCCGCCCAGAGTCTCGGCCAGATCGGCTCGCCGGAGGCGGTGCCGCCCCTGATCGAAGCGCTGAGGGCAGAGCCCTGGCTCCAGTACCCGGCCATCCATGCCCTGGGGGAGATCGGCGATCCCCGGGCCGCCCCCGCGCTCCTCGATCTGCTCGACGACGAGTTCTTCCGCGGCCCCGCCCTCGAGGCCCTCGGCCGCCTGGCGGGCCGCGAGGCCCTGCCCCGCCTGATCCCGCACCTCTACGATCCGGAGCCCGCCCTCCGCAACGCCGCCATCCGCGCGGTGGTGGAGATCGAGCAGCGCGTCACCGCGGGTGGGGAGAGCCTTGACCCCGAGGTCCAGGCCGCGCTGAGCACGGAGGACCTGGTCGATCACCTGCTCACGTCGCTCTCCGACGAGGACCCGGCGATCCGCAGGGTGGCGGCGGTGACCCTGGGCTGGCTCCGCGAGCCCCGGGCCGAGCGGCGCCTGATCGAGCTCCTGGGGGATGGCGCGCTGCAGGAGTACGCCACCCACGCCCTCGTCTCCCTCGGCTTCAGCGACCGCGCGGCCTATGCGGAGGGCCTTGCCCACCCGGCGGACGCGGTGCGCCAGGGAGTCGTGCGCTGCCTGGCCTGGATCGCCCCCGCGGGAGCCACGGACCTCGTGGCCCCCTTGATCCACGACCCCTCGGCGGAGGTGCGGGCGGAGGCCGCGGCCGCCATCGGGAGGCTGGGCCACGAGGACGCGGCCATGCTGCTCTTCGAGCTGCTCGGCGACGAGAGCGAGCTGATCCAGGAGAGCGCCATGGACGGCCTCTCGCGTCTCCCGCCGGAGCGCGTGGTGCCGCTCCTCGTGCAGGCCCTCTCCGGTCCGGACCCCGAGGGGCGGGTGCGCGCGGCCCAGACCCTGGGCCTCCTCCACGACGCGTCCACCGCGCCCGCCCTCGTGGTCGCCGCCTCGGACTCGCGCGAGACCGTTCGCGCAGCCGCCCTCTCGGCCCTGGGCGAGCTGCAGGGCCCCGGCGTGCTGGAAGTCCTGCGGGGGGCCCTCCGCGACGCGAGCAGCCTGGTCCGCCAGCAGGTGGTGCTCTCCATCGGCAAGCTCAGAGAGCCCGAGGCCGCGTCGGACCTGCTGCCGCTCCTCGACGAGCCCGACCCGCGGATCCGCTTCGCCACCCTGCGCGCCCTGGGACAGGTGCGGAACGCCGATTCGATCCCGCGGCTGCTCCCGTTCCTCTCCGACGCACGCAAGGAGCTGCGCTTCGCCGCGGTGGAGGCGCTCGGCGCGATGCGGGCGGGGGCGGCGGTGCGCCCGCTCGTCGACGTGCTGGGGGATGCCGACCGCAACCTGCGCCGCGCGGCGGCGGAGAGCCTGGGGGCGATCGCCGACCCGCAGGCGGTGCCCTCCCTCCTCATCGCCCTGGAAGACGAGCATTGGAGCGTGCGCTGCGCGGCCGCTGCCGCCCTGGGCCGGATCGGCAGCGGCAAGGGCCTGGCGGCCTTGATCCTCCGCCTCCAGGACGAGGACACGACGGTGCGCCGGGCCGCCCTCGCCGCCCTCGGCGAGATCGGCGACCCCCGGGCGGCGGGCCGGCTCGTCCAGGCCCTCGGGGAGCCCGGCCTCCAGGCCACCGCCGCCGAAGCGCTGCGGCGGCTGGGAGCGGCGGCCCTGCCGGAGATGGAGCGCGCGCTCGGCGCGGGGCTCGAGCCGGACGCGCGCCGGCTGCTCGTGGACCTGGCCGGCCGTCTGGAGGACCGTGTCGCCCTGCGCCTGCTTCTGGCCGCCCTCGCGGATGACGCGGCGGCGGTGCGGGCGGAGGCCGCCCTGGCCCTCGGCGACGGAGGCTTCCGTGAAGGCATCAGGCCCCTGATGGACCTCAAGGCCGGAGACCCGGCGCCCGACGTGCGTCAGGCGGCGGCCCACGCGCTCAAGAAGCTCACCCCTCGCTGACCGGCCTTGGCTTGCATGACCCGGCGACCGCCGCCCCTGCCCAGGTAATCCGTTGTTTCGTCCGGGAGATCACGACGCCGAGCTATCCGAGGAGGAGTTCCGCCTGCTCCGGGACTTCATCCACGAGCAGTTCGGCCTCTACTACGACGACACCCAGCGGGCCTCCCTGCGCTCGCGGCTGGCGGGGCGGCTCTCCCTGCTCGGCCTCCTCTCTTTCGAGGACTACTACCGCTACCTCCGCTTCGCCCCCGAGCGGGCCGAGGAGCTCCAGCGCATGGTGAGCCACCTCACCAACAACGAGACCTATTTCTTCCGCGAGAACCCCCAGCTCCAGGTCCTGGCGGACAGCGTGCTCCGGAAGCTCAAGGAGCGGAAGGCGGAGACCGGGGAGCGGACCTTGCGGGTCCTCTCCGCGGGCTGCTCCACCGGCGAGGAAGCCCTCACCCTGGCCATGATCGTCTACGACAGCGCGCAGTTCTTCTGGAACTGGGACGTGAAGGTGTTTGGCATGGACATCGACCCCGAAGCCCTCGAAAAGGCGCGCCGCGGCGCCTACCACCAGAACTCGCTCCGCGGGGTCGGCCCCGACAAGCTCGAGCGCCACTTCCTGAGGGACGGGAAGGGGGTGAAGGTGAAGGAATCCATCCGGCGGCTCGTGACCTTCCGGCCCGGCAACCTGCTGGAGGCGGAGAGCTACGAGGGCCTCCAACCCCTCGACGTGATCTTCTGCCGCAACGTGCTCATCTACTTCTCCGACGCCTCGATCCGCAGGGTGGCGCGGATCTTCTACGAGGCCCTCGGCCCCGGTGGCTACCTGTTCCTCGGGCACGCCGAGTCTCTCGCGCGCATCACCGACGCCTTCACTCCGATCCGCTTCCAGGGGGCGATGCTCTATCAGAAGCCGGAGGCCCCTTAAGTGAGCGCCGACCGCAAGATCCGCGTCCTGGTGGTCGACGACTCGGCCTTCGTGAGGAAGGCCCTCGACCGCATGCTGGGCGGGGCGGCCGACATCGAGGTGGTGGGCACCGCCGCCGACGGGGCCGAAGGCCTCGAAAAGGCGAAGGCGCTCCGGCCCGACGTGGTCACTCTCGACATCAAGATGCCCCGCCTGGGCGGGCTGGAGACCCTGAAGCGGTTGATGGCGGAAAGTCCGACCCGCGTCCTCCTGCTCTCCTCGCTCACCCAGGAGGGGGCCGAAGTGACGCTGCGCGGCCTCGAGCTCGGCGCCCTCGATTTCGTCGACAAATCCAGCGTGCAGGGGCCCATGAACCTCCTGGGCCTGGCCGACGAGCTGCTCACCAAGGTGCGGGCGTTGGGCGCTTCGCCGCGGGTCCATGGGCAGGCCGCGCCGGTGGTGGAGGAGGCGGCCGCTCCCTACGAGGGGGCGCCGCGGGCCGCGGCGGTGGCGATCGGCGCCTCGACCGGTGGGCCGGCCGCCCTGCAGGAGGTCATTCCAAGACTCCCTCTCGGATTTGCCGGAGCGGTGCTCGTGGTGCAGCACATCCCGAAGGGCTTCAGCCGCTCGCTCGCCGACCGTCTGGCGGCACGCAGCGCGCTGCCGGTGCACGAGGCGGAAGACGGGGAGGTGGTCGCGCCGGGGGTCGTGCTGATCGCCCCCGCCGGGATCCACATCAAGGTTCGGCGCCGGGGCAGCGTGGTGCGGGTGGTGCTCGACGAGGAGCCGCGCTCCAGCCTGCACCGTCCGTCCGTGGACGTGATGATGGCCTCGATGGCCAAGGCCTACGGCCAGAGAGTGCTCGGAGTCGTGCTGACCGGGATGGGCTCGGACGGCACGGAGGGCCTGGGCGCCATCAAGGAAGCGGGGGGCCGGACCATCGCGGAGAGCGAGGAAAGCTGCGTGATCTACGGCATGCCCAAGGCGGCGGTGGAGGCGGGGGTGGTGCAGCGTTCGGTGCACCTCCTCCGCGTAGCCGACGAGATCCTGGCGGCAGTGTAGAATCGCCGCACCGCACGTGCCGAGATTCCGGGTGCTCTCTTGAGCCTGACGGGCAACCTCGAGGACCTTCCGCTCCTCGATATCATCCAGATCGTCTCCTTCAGCAAGAAGACGGGGGCGCTCTCCATCCGAACCGGGGAGGGCGAGGCGGGGATCGTCTTCCACGACGGGCTCGTGGTCTGCGCCTTCTCCGCGGGGACCGCCCAGATCAACCCGCGCTTTGCCGCCATGCCGGTCGCCCAGCGGAATGGGGTGATCCGAAGCCGCATCGAGATCGCGCTCGAGCAGCTCATCCGCCTGCGGGAGGGGCAGTTCAGCTTCAGCCTGGCCGGCAAGGTGCCGCGCGCCGTCGGCAAGCGGGAGATCGCCCTCGAGACGTTGTCGGACGGCATCAACCCCCAGGAGCTGCTGCTCAACCTTGCGCGGGGGATGGACGAGGACCGGCGCAACTCGACGGCCGTCGTGGAGGTGTCGTTCGCGGAGCCCGAAGACCCGCCGTCCGTGGCGGACGAGGTGCCCCACGCCCCCGATGAGCTCCTGAACGCGGCGGCCGAGAGCGACACCCTCGTCCCGGTCGACTCCGACGCGGCGGTAGTCGCGGCTTTCCTGCGTGGCGTCCCGCCAGCGGGGGCCGACGAGCCCGAAGGAGCCACCATACCGGTGCCGATCGTGTTGCCGGCTCTCGGGGAGCCGCCCTCCGCCCCGGGGCCGCGGCCCGTCCCGCCGGAGCCCGCCGGTGCCCCGATCCGGACGATCCTGCTCGTGGACGACGAGGACGACGTGCGCAGGGTCCTCGCGGGCTGGCTTCAGAAGGGTGGCTACGACGTGAGGGAGGCCGAGGACCCCGAGGCGGCGGTCAAGGCGGGGGGCCGGCTCGGCAAGGAAGGGACGCGCTTCGTCCTCGTCACCGACCTCGGGATGCCGACCTCGGGAGGCTCCTCGTTCCAGGGCGGCTTCGAGGTGGTGAAGCGGCTCTGGAAGATGAACGTCCGGCCGCCGGTGCTCATGATGACGGAGAGCCTGAGCCAGTCGCTGCAGCTCCGGGCTCGCCAGATGGGGATCAAGGCCTTCGTCTTCAAGCCCGGCCTCTCCAAGCTCAACCCCCGGCAGTTCGAGGCCGACCTCCAGGCCTTCGCCGAGAAGATGATGTCGGACCTCCTGCCCAAGCTCGCCAGCAGCCCACCCGAGGGCCGCCCCGTCAAGAAGGCGGTGCCCCCTTCCGGCGGGGCGGCCCAGGCGGCGGCCTCCCCCGGCGAAGAGGAGCTGTCCCACGAGTTCGCGTTTCTGCAGCGCCGGCTGGCGGAGCTGCGGCAACCCGGCAACGCCAACCAGGTCGCCATCCTGGTGGTGAAGGTGGCGCGCGAGTTCTTCGAGCGCGGAATACTGTTCCTGGTGAAGAACGACGAGGCCCGCGGGCTCGGCGGCTTCGGCCTCGCCCCCCGCGGGGAAAGCCTGAACCTGCTCGCGCGCCAGGTGGTGCTCCCCCTCGCCGAGCCCTCGCCCCTCCAGGAGGTGGTGCAGCGCGGTCGGCCCTTCGTGGGACCCCTGCCTTCGGACCGCTGGAGCAATCACCTGATGGGGCGCATCGGCCGCTTCCAGGCGGGGACCATCGCCCTCCTGCCGCTCGTCGCCCATCGGGAGACCATCGCCGTCCTGTACGGCGACAACCCGGAGACCGGGCGCGAGCTCCTCCACCTCCCGGGACTCGAGCTGTTCGTGCATCAGGCGGGCATCGTTCTCGAGAACACCTTCTTGCAGCGGAAGCTCCAGTCGCTCCAGGAGAAGGGCTAGAATGTCGGGCGAGGTGCTGTGATGTCCACCGACGACCCCCTGAAGAAAGGGCAGGACTTCCTCCATATCGTCGCCAAGGCCAAGGAGTTCACGGAAGAGCTCCTCAAGGAGAACGAGCGGCTCCGCTTCAAGATCGTGGCTCTGGAGTCCAGCGGAGGGGCCCCCGCCAGCTCCGAGGATCGGGTCAAGGAGCTGCAGCGCCGGATCCGGGAGCTGGAGGAGCGGCTGGCCGAGGTGGAGGCCCGCTACCGCAAGGTCGAGGACGAGAACAAGGAGTTCGCCGACCGCTACATCGAGATCGAGGAGCAGAACAACAACCTGGCCAACCTCTACGTGGCCTCCTACCAGCTGCACTCGACCCTCGACTACAAGGAAGTGGTGCGGATCGTCCAGGAGATCGTGATCAACCTCATCGGAGCCGAGGTCTTCCACATCCTGATGTTCAGCGAGAAGACCCGCTCCATGGAGGTCGAGACCTCGGAAGGCCAGGTGCCGGGACGCACCTCGATCCCCCTCGGGGAAGGGGCCATCGGCGCCTCCGCCCAGACCGGCGAGAACTTCTTCGCGCCGTCGGTCGCCCGGCGCGACCCTTCCCCCTTCGAAGAGCCGCTCGCGGTCATCCCCCTGAAGATCAAGGACAGCGTGATCGGGGTGATCTCGATCAACAAGCTGCTCTTCCAGAAGACCGCCTTCACCACCATGGACTACGAGCTCTTCACCCTCCTGGCCGGCCACGCCGCCACCGCGATCTTCTCGGCCAAGCTCTACTCCGCCTCCGCCCGGAAGCTCACCACCCTGCAGGGCTTTCTGGACATGCTCAAGACCCAGCCGAAGTAGTCGGACCCTCCGCCGCCTCCCGCCGACGCTCACCGCCCCTATAATGAAAACGGAGGCGGATACATGTCCCAGCCGAAGACCCTAGGCGAGCTCAAGCGCTCCGGATGGACGGGCGGCGTTTCCGTGAAGGAGGAGATGCGCCGGAACCTGCTCGGGAAGCTCGCGGCGGGGGAGACGCTCTTTCCAGGCGTGCTCGGCTACGAGGATTCGGTCATCCCCCAGGTGGTCAACGCGGTCCTCTCGAAGCACAACATGATCCTGCTGGGGCTGCGGGGTCAGGCCAAGAGCCGGCTCCTGCGGAGCCTCACCACCCTCCTCGACGCCCTCATGCCGGCCGTCCGGGGCTCGGAGATCCACGACGATCCGTTCCGGCCGCTGTCGAAGTACGCGCGCGACCTCATCGCCGAGAGGCGAGACGAGACCCCGCTCGAGTGGCTGACCCCCGAGGAGCGCTACGTGGAGAAG
>WNFL01444602.1_pt1 | contig 11587 bp, 9 predicted proteins | sample 5400361 | NCBI WGS metagenome assembly WNFL01 (sample SAMN13153351, study PRJNA577476) | soil metagenome | isolation source: 40 cm soil on Douglas fir-dominated hillslope | place: USA:California | collected 2013-09-17
GAAGAGCTGGAAGAGGAGGAAGCGTGAGACGTCCCGCCAAAACCTGTCCGGTATGCGAATCCGGCGCGCGCGTGCTCGACTACAAGGATGACCGCACGTTGAGCCGCTTTCTCACGGAACGCGGCAAGATTTTGCCGAGCCGCCTGTCGGGGATGTGCGCGCGCCACCAGCGACAGCTCGCCACCGCGATCAAGCGCGCGCGGCAGCTGGCGCTGATTCCGTATATCAAGGGTCACACCGCATAACTACGAAACAGTCGTGGTGGCGCCTGCTGCTCGCGCTCACGGCGTTCATGCTGTGGGCGCACCCCAGCCTCGTGGGGTTGCCGTGCGCTGTGCTGCTGATCCTCGCGCCCGGCGGTAGCGAAGACGGAACCCACGATCGGGGATCCACCTGGCGGCAGCCGATCGCCGCCATGATCGGGGCGGTGAGCCTGGCGCTGCTCGTCGTCAGCGGCGGGAGCGGCAGCCGCCTTGCCGCCGCGCAAAGCACGTACATCGTGCTCGCGACCGCGGCGTTCGTGTCCTTCGTGCTGCTCGAGCGCGCGCCGATCCTGCGTCAGGCCTTCCGGGCGATCGTGGCGGCCGGACTCGCGTCGGCGGTGCTGATTCAGGCGATCTGGGGATCCGAGGCGTGGGGTGCGCTCGGATGGGAAGCGACCCGGTGGCCCCCGATGCGTTCCCGATTTACGAGCCGATGGTGCGCTTCGTCAGTCTCACCTGGCCCGGCATGCTCGCGCTGCAAACACTGGCGGGGTTGGCGCTGGCGTGGCAGCTGTACCGCCGCGTCGCCGCGCTTGCCTCGACCGAGAGCGCGCCCGCGACACGCTTCAGGGATTTTTACATGGGCGACGGGTGGGTGTGGGGTATCGTCGCGTGGCTGGGTGTCCTGATTCTGCCGGTGTCGAGCTTTGTGCAGGTGGCGGGCACGAACCTGGGACTCGTGGCGAGTACGCTGTACGTGCTGCGCGGCGCCGCGATCGTCGTGACATTTGCCGAGGCGTTCGGCATCTCGGCGCTGACGCTGGTGATCGTCGCCGCCGTGGCGGCGGCGCTCGCCGTGCCGTTGGTGTTCGTGCTCCCCGGCCTGTGTACGCTCGGCATCACCGATACATGGTACCAATACCGGCGGCGGCTCGCGGAAGCGCGCGAGCGGCAGCGGTCCAATACAACTTGAGGGCTCAAGCGATGGAAATCATTCTCCGGGCGGACGTGCAGCATCTGGGCAAGATCGGCGAGGTCGTGAAGGTGAAGGACGGCTACGCCCGCAACTACCTCCTGCCCCAAGGGCTCGCCTATCCGGCGACCGAGGCGAACAAGAAGAAGATCACCTACGAGGGCGAACGCCTGTCGAAGCAACAGGCCGCCGAGAAATCGGCCGCGGAGACGGAAGCCACGCGGCTCGCCGACGTCCACCTCACCTTTGAGGTGAAGGTCGGTGAAGAGGAGAAGCTGTACGGCTCCGTCACCTCGAGCGACATCCAGCGCAAGCTCGCGGAGCTGGGCATCCAGGTCGACAAACGGAAGATCGATCTGGCGGAGCCGATCCGCGAGCTGGGACAATACAACGTCGGGATCAAGATCCACCCCGACGTGCGGCCCGAGGTGCGCGTCACGGTGGTGAAAGAGTAACAATGTCTGGTGACGCCCATCACGCCGGTGATCGCCGCGTTGTCTAACACTGGAGGGTCCGCGGTTCTTTCACAGATCGTGGACGCGCTGCTGGACCGCAAAGCGATCGATCCCGTGGTATTGGACCTGCGTGGTCTGTGCGGCGCCACCGATTACTTCGTGATCGCTTCTGGAACGTCGAACGCACATGTACGGGGAATGGCGGAGCATCTTGTAACGGCACTCGCGCCGGCAGGGCTCGAGCCCCATCATGTGGAAGGACTGGCACAGGGGCGCTGGGTATTGCTCGACTATGTGGACTTCGTGGTGCACGTATTTCATCCCGAGCTGCGTGACTTTTACCAGCTCGAACGGCTGTGGGGAGATGCTCCCGTGGTAGCGGCAGGCGATTCATCCGGGAGCGCGAAAGGCTAGGCAGTCATGCGCCGTACCGTGAGTCGTCTGATTGTCGTGCTGGGACTCAGCATCCTCGCAACGCCCGCGGCCGCCCAGTACTTCGGTCAGAACAAAGTGCAGTACCGCAGCTTCAATTTTCAATCGATTCGAACCGAACACTTCGACATCTACTACTATCCCGATGAGCGCGGCGGTGCGCTGGATGCCGCGCGCATGGCCGAGCGAGCGTACGCCCGCCTGTCGCGCATCCTCCATCATCAGTTCCAGGGCCGCAAGCCGATCATCCTGTACGCCTCGCAATCCGATTTCCAGCAGACGAACGTCGTCGATGCCACGGGCGAAGGACTCGGCGGCGTCACGGAGTTCTTCAAGCACCGCGCCGTGCTGCCCTTCACCGGCTCGTATGCGGAGTTCGAGCACGTGCTGCAGCACGAGATGGTGCACCAGTTCCAGTACGACGTGTACAGCCGCGGCCGTCCCGGCGCCGGCGTGCAGACGCTGGTGGCAGTCAATCCCCCGCTCTGGTTCATGGAAGGAATGGCCGAGTACCTGTCACGCGGACCGATCGACCCGGAAACGGCGATGTGGGTGCGCGACGCGGCGCTCGAGGGCCATCTCCCCTCGATCGAGGAGATGACGAACGATCCCTACATCTTTCCCTACCGGTACGGACACGCGCTGTGGGCGTATATCGGCGAGAAGTGGGGCGATGAGGTGATCGGGGAGATCCTCCAGAGCTCGGCGACGTCCGGACTCGAGGCCGCCTTCAAGCGCGCTCTGGGGCGCTCGCTCGAGGATCTCTCGAACGACTGGCGCGACGCGATCCAGACGACGTTCCTGCCGCAGCTGGGCGATCACTATCGCGCGCGCCGCATCGCGCAGCCGACGTTGACGCGGCGGCGCTCGCGCGGGCGCATCTTCCTCGCACCGGCCCTGACGCCGGACGGCAAGGACATCGCGTTCTTCGGAGACCAGGGCGGTTTCTTCGTCGATCTCTGGCTGGCGGATGGCGAGACGGGGCGCGTGAAACGCCGGCTCGTGAAATCGACGCAAAACAACAACTACGAGAGCCTGCGCTTCATCAATTCGGCGGGCGCGTTTTCTCCAGACGGCCGCTACTTCGCGATCGCCGCCAAGCGCAAAGACCGCGACGACCTCGTGATTCTCGACGTGAAGCGCGGCCAGGAAGACCGTCGCATCCGCGTCGGCCTCAACGGGCTGCAGACGCCGCAGTGGTCGCCCGACGGGCAGCAGCTCGTCTTCACCGGATTCAGCAACGGGTTCACCGATCTCTACACGATCAATCGCGATGGGACCGGACTGCGGCGGCTCACCAACGACAAGTTCGCCGATCTCCATCCGGCGTGGTCGCCCGACGGCAAGACCATCGCGTTCGTGACAGACCGGGGCGGTCAGACGGATTTCGATCTGCTGCGCTTCGGGAATCTCCGGATCGCGCTGCTCCACCTCGAGACCGGCGCCATCGACATGCTCGGGAACATGGAGATCGGGAAGAATATCAATCCCCAGTGGGCCCCCGACGGCCGTTCGTTGGCGTTCGTCTCCGACCGCACCGGGATCAACAACGTCTTCCTGTACGACATGATCGACGGTCAGATCTATCAGCTCACGAACATGTTCACCGGAGTCCAGGGCATCACGCCGCTGTCACCCGTGCTGACGTGGGCGCCGCAGGCCGACCGCATGGCGTTCGTCTACTACGAGGACGGCCAGTACAGCGTGTACTCGCTGGAGAATCCGCGGTCGCTGCGCCGCGCGCCCTATAGCGGCCCCAGCGCGCAGCCGGTCGTGACGTTGTTGCAGGCGGAAGCCCGCGACACGCTCTTCCAGGCACCGCGGGTGGTGAACACGGCCGCGACGACAATCGCGCTGGGCGGTACGGGGGCCGCATCGACGCTGCCCACGACGTCCGCGCCGGCCTCGATTTATCGGTCGGCGGCCGGATTCCGGCCATCGGCCCTGCCCCAGCCCGCGGAATCGTCGGCGGCGCCTCCGCCCGTGACCGTTCGCGCGTTGCTCGACTCCGTAACGCTCGCGCTGCCCGATACGAACGAATTCACGTTCCAGCCCTACAAAGTGCGGTTTACCGCCGACTACATCGCGCGTCCGACCGTGGGGTACCAGCGAGACAACTTCGGCCGCGGTGTGTTCGGTGGTACGGCAGTCGCGCTCTCGGACATCCTGGGAAACCACACGGTGGTGCTCGCAGGGTCGATCAACGGTCGCATCGCCGAAGCGCAGTTCCTCGGTCTCTACGTCAACCAATCGCATCGCCTGAATTGGGCGAGCGGGTTCTCACAGGATCCGCTGTACTTCTACGGCGGCAGCAACTGGACGCGCACGGAAGATCCGCGTCGCCCCGGCGACAGCGTCGACGTGTTCTCGAGCAGAATTCGACGCTTTGTCGTTCGCAATTTGTTTGCGGAATCGTCGTACCCGTTCAGCCGCTTCAACCGCATCGAGCTGGGCGTGCACGCGGTCAACATCGCCGAGGCCAGTCTGGATCTGCAGACGTTCTACGACGCGAACGGCCCGTTCGATCAGCGGCTCGTGCAGGGTGGCGGTCCGTCCGCGACGTTCGTCCAACCATCGATTGCGCACGTACACGACAACACGCTGTTCGGCTACGTCGGGCCGTTCGCGGGGTCTCGCTCGCGATTCTCCATCTCTCCGGCATTCGGCAGCTGGCAGTTCACAGCCGGGCAGGTCGATTACCGGCGGTACATCTTCTTCCGGCCGTTTACGATCGCCGTTCGCGGCTTGATGTTCGGACGCTTCGGGCGTGATGCCGACCGCTTCCCGGTATTCCTCGGCAGCACCGAGTTGATCCGGGGGTATACGTCCGGTTCGTTCCGCAATCACGAGTGCGTCGCCAACCTCCAGTCGAACTCCCAAACCGGATGCGCCCAGCTCGATCAGTTGATCGGATCGAAGATCGCAGTCGGCAACGTGGAGTTGCGCTTCCCGCTGACCCGCAGCCTGGTGCTCGGCTTCCTGCCGGTAGGCTTTCCACCGATTGAAGGCGCGCTGTTCTACGACATCGGCATCGCGTGGGATGACTCGAGTACGGTGAAGTGGAGCCGCAAATCGACTGAGGACCCGGTGCTGGTTCGGACGCCGCTCCGAAGCTGGGGCGCCTCGATCCGCGCCAATGTTTTCGGGTTGCTGATCCTGCGTTTCGACTACACCAAGCCGAAGAACCGGCAGCTCAAGCACTCGTATTGGACCATCAGTTTAGGTCCGACGTTCTAACTCCGCTTCAATAAAACAGTTGCAATGGCCTCGCCGGTTGTCTATTTTGTCGGCGAGGCCATTTGCCTATCTCACGCTTCCTTCTATTCGCATCGCTCACGCTCTGGGGCTGTGGACCACGAGCGCCGGCAGCTGGACCGTCCCAACAGCAATCGCCGCAGCGAGTTAGCCAGCTTCAGATCCTGGCGCGCTCGCCCGGCGTCGCCATTCGACTGCCCGCCAAAGGCGGCACTCCGCAGCTCTATCGGTTGCCCCGGCTCACCGCGGTCGAGGGAGTGCTGAAAGGCAAACTCCCGCCCGTCGAGCGGGTCATCGGTCTCGATCCCGAGTCCGAGTTCCTGTTTGTAACGACCGCCAAACTCGAGCTGCTCGCCCTCGACCTTGGCAGCGGTCGCGTCGACACCGTGGGGACAAACATCAGACAGGCCGCGCTTGGCCCGGACGGGACGCTCTACGCCGTCGATACGACGCGGCGTGTGATCTCGCTTTCGCGCAGAACGCGATTTGCCTGGCCGCAGCTGCTCACGGCGCTGCCGCACGATCTGTTCGGCGCGGCCGATCAACATTTGGTCGGCGTGATTCCGCAAGATCGATTGCTCGTCGCCGCGGCCGACCAACCGGCCACGGTGCGGCCCATCGCCGCCGGTGGGGATGTCACCGCGACCCGCTGGGGCGACCTCGTCGCCGTCGCGAGCGACTCGGGCGTGACGTTCTATGATCCGCTTGGACGGCGCGATCCGGCATTCGTGCGGCTCAGTGACGTGCCGCGCGCGCTCGCGTTCTCACCATCCGGCCACCGGATCTATGTCGCGCGGCGCAACGTGCCCGGACTCGCCGTCGTCGATCGCTACGAGAAAAAAGAGCTCGACGGCGTGGCACTGCCAGGTTCCGTCGCCGCGCTCCGGCTCGATCCGCTCGGCCGCTGGTTGCTGGCTCGCCCTGCCGTCGGTGATTCGGCGTGGATCGTCGATCTGCCGATCAAACGGCATACCGGCATCGTGCCCACCGAATGGAAGTCCGACTTGCCGGCGATCTCCCCGGACGGGATGCTGATCTACCGGCGCGGCAAGGACGTGGTGTCGGCAGGACCCGATTCTCTGACCGGGATCGGCAAAGTGACGGGCGGCGCGTCCGATACCTGGGTCCTCACCACGTGGCTGCCTCGGGGCGTGCCGTCGAGCACCGTGAGCTCCGCGACATCCGACAGCGCGGGCGTGGGCGCGGAAGGCCCGCTGTACGTACAAGTGTCGACGTCGCAGAACCCGGAGTGGTCGGGGCATCTCGCCGACGATCTCACGCGCGCCGGATTGGCCGCGCGCGTCTTGCCGCCGCAGCACCCCGACGACGGGTATCGCGTCGTGCTCGGCCCCTACCCGACGCGGGCGCAGGCAGAAGCCACGGGACGACGTCTGGGCCGACCCTTCTGGATCTATCAGCCCGGACAGTGACGAGCGTCCGGCAGTTGCCGCTCTCGCGGCTCGGTCATCTGATTCCGCCGCTCCTCGATAACGCGGCATTGGTCGCGCTCGTAGCCGTCACGAACGATCCTCCCTGGGCAGCGAAGGCCGCGTGGGACATCGCGCGCATCGCCGCGCGCGACGGCCGGCGCGTCGCGCTCGTGGATCTATGTCTCGAGAATCCCGCGCTGCACGAGATGGTCGGGCTGCACGCGACGGAAGGAATTGTCGACGCGTTCGAATACGGTGTCTCGCTCAACAAGGCGGCGCATGAAGTGACGGGTGTGTTCATTATCCCCGCCGGCTCCGAGACCGCACATCCGGCCGAGGTCTATGCGCACCCCCGGTGGCCCAAGTTGCAGGCGGGGTTCCGTTCCGAGGGGGCGTTGCTCCTCGCGCTGTTGCCGCTCACCGGACTCGCGACGGCGCACTCGTGCTCGCGCCCGAGGGCGTAGGTCCCGAGTTTGGGCTGCCGCAGGACGTGCCGTTGCTGGGGGTGGTCCGCGATCGGTGGCTGCCCTCGAGTCCGCGGGTGTCAGCGCCGGCGATGACGGTGCCGGTTGCGGACGAACCGCGCCCCGGTCTGCGACTGGCGCTTACCGCGCTGGTGGTGGCGGCTCTGGCAGTCGGGGGATGGGCGCTGCTCGCGCGAGCGCGCGAGTCGGCGTTCGTCGCGCCGCCCGCCGCTCCGCCAGCCCCGACCGCTCCGACTGCTCCACCTGCTCCGTCTTCCTCGACAACCTCCACACCCTCCACCAACCTCCACCAACCTCCGCCCCGCGCTGATACCCTCGGCTGGACCATCCAGCTCGCCGCGTACGCGTCACTCGACAAGGCGCTGGCGCATGCCGATCGGCTCGCGGCGGATGCCGGTGTCCCGGCACTCGTGACGCCGGTCCAGAGCGGCAGCGGACCCGTCTGGTATCGGGTCCTCGCGGGCTCGTACGCAACACGCAGCGCGGCCGGCAGCGCGCGGGCGGATCTGTGGCATCGCGGGCTCGCATCCGAAGGTGTCGGTGATTTGCTGCTCGCGCCGTATTCGTATCACGCCCCGGCGGGCGCGTCGCTCGATACGTTGCGGCGCCGGGGCCTTCCCGCCGTACGCTGGTCCAACGGCGTGATTCTGCTTGGCGCGTTCGTCGCACCGGAACAGGCAGCGTATACCCAAACCGCCCTCAAGCGCGCCGGCGTGCGCGCGAACCTACTCCCTCGCATGGGGAAACCGTGAGACTGAGCAGGCTCGAGCTCTCGGGATTCAAGTCATTCGCCGGCTCGGTGGAGCTGCCCTTCGATCAAGGCGTGAGCGCGATCGTCGGACCGAACGGATGCGGCAAGTCCAACATCTCCGACGCGGTGCGCTGGGTGCTCGGCGAGCAGTCGCCCCGCCTGCTGCGCGGCGGAAAAATGGAGGACGTGATCTTCCAGGGCTCGACCGGCCGCCGGCCCGTGAACGTGGCGGAAGTCTCGTTGGTCTTCGACAACTCCGACGGCAGCCTCCCGATCGCGTATCAGGAGGTCGTCGTCACGCGTCGCCTGTCGCGTTCCGGGCAAAGCGATTACCTGCTGAATCGCTCGCCGGTACGGCTGCGCGATATCCAGGACATGCTCCGCGGCACCGGCCTCGGCGCGGACGCCGCGGTCGTCATGGAAGCGAAGATGATCGAGGCGCTGTTGTCCGAAAAAGCCGAAGAGCGGCGGGCGCTGTTTGAGGAAGCGGCGGGAATCGGGCTGTATCGCGACCGCAAGAAGAGCACGGAGCGGCGACTCGAGGAGACGGCGGTCGATCTCGCCCGGCTCGAGGACCTGATCGCCGAGGTGCAGACCCAGGTTCGCAGCCTCGCGCGCCAGCGCGGCCGCGCCGAACGCTACGGCAAGATGATTGAAGAGCGTTTTGGGATCGCCATGACGCTGGTGCGCCGGGAGATCGAGGACTTCGATCTGTCACTCGGCGCGCTGGGAGTCCGTGCGCGCGAGCTGGCCGAGCAGCTTCCCGCGGCCCGCGCGCGACTCGAGGATGCCGAGCATCAACGCGAAGCGCGGGTCCAGGCCCGGCACACGACCGAAGCGCGGCGCACCGAAGTCGAGCGCCGGTTCGGTGACGTCAAGCTCGAAGTGGGACGGCTCGAGAGCGACATCGCTCTCGCGGCTGAACGGCTGAGCAACGCGAGCCAGCGGCGCCAAACCGCCGCCGAGGAGCGCATCCAGGCCGAGCGGCGGGCGGCGCAGACCGAGCGTGAGCACCAGGCCGCGGCCGCGGAGCGCGCTGCCGCCGACCGTGATCTCACCGCCGTGCATTTGGCGCTGGGCGCGCGGACTGGCGAGGAGGACAACGTCCGCGGCCGGCTCACGGCGAAGCGGCTCGCGGTGCGCGAGCTCGAGGAGGCGCTGCAGCGCCGGGCCGAGTCCGCGCGGGCACTGGAAATCGAGGGCGGCGCGTTGGACCGCGAGCGGAGCGAGCTGCGCGAGCAGCTCGCGCTCGCGGCCGAAGAACGCCGGGCGCGCGACGCCGCCGCCGAGGACGCTGCCGGCGACGCGGCGGCGGCCGTGCAGCGCGTCAATCGCGATGCGCAAGCAGCAGTTCGGGCGGTGGAAGCATTGCAACACGCACGTCGGCACATCGGCACGCTGCATGAACAGGAGATGGGCGCCCGATCTGCCCGGCGCCAGGCGGAAGCCGCGTTGGCGCAGCTCGAGGCACGGCGGGACGCGCTCACCGAGCTCGACCGCGAGCACGTCGGTCTGGCGCCCGCGGCGCAGGCACTGCTGAAAGCTCGCCTTCCGGGTGTTCTGGGTCCGCTCGCTGATTTCGTCCGCACCAGCCGGCGCGACGCCGAGCTGGCCGAGCGTCTGCTGGGCGAATGGCTGCATGCGGTCCTCGTCAAGGATGCCACCGTCATCGAGGCGATCAGCGCCTGGCACGCAGAGACGCAACCGGGCCCGCTGGTGCTGCTGCCCTGCGTCCCGGGGCCTCGGCTCGGGGCCGACGGCCACCCGCTCAAGGACGACCTCCGCGTGGACGGTCCCGCGGCGGCCTGGGTTCGTGCGTTGCTCGCCGGCCACGAGGTACTCGGCGAGGGCGCGCTGCGCCGCGCGAATGGCGCGGTGTTCCTCGACACCGGTGCGCCGGCCGCCGGACCGCTGCAGCGCCGCGCCGAGCTCGAGGCGCTGGAGAAGGATGTGCGTGAGGCGACGACGAATCTCAATCGTGCGCGGGCGGCTGAAGAGTCCACGCTCAAGGAGCTCGCGGCCGCTGAAGCGGCGCTGACTGTAGCCGGTCAGGGCGCCGAGCAAGCCCGTCGCGTCGAGCTCGAGGCCGGCGCGGAAAAGGGCGAAGCGGATCGCGGTTTGATTCACGCCCGCCGCCAGGCGGAGGAAGCCGCCGCGCAGGTCGAGCGGTTGACCAAGCGGCTGGTGGAAGTCGAAGCGCGCCTCGGCGCGCTGCACGTCGAGCTGCAGGAGCAGGACGTCGAGCGCTTGCGCTCCACCGAAGAGCTCAGTGCCGAGCGCGCCGTGCTGACCGACCTCGAGGCGCAGCAGGAAGCCGCGCGCGAGCAGCGGGTGCGCTGGCAGGTGGAAGCCGCTCAGGTGGAGGCACGGCTCGCCGCGGCGTCAGAGCGCGCCGGCCGCGCCTCGGACGACACGAAAGCGTCGAAAGACCAGGCCGCGGCGCGCGCCGAAGAAATCGCGCGCATCGAGCACGAGACGGCGTCACTCACGAGCCAGCGCGCGCAGTGGGAGGACACGTTGCAGGAGCGCCGCCTGGCCGTGACGGAGCTCGACACCGCCGCGAAGGACGCCGAAGCGCAGGTGGGTATGGTCGACGCCGACGTCGGCCAGGCGGAAGGCGCGCTCGACCAGGCGCGCAAGGCACTGGCCGCCCTGGGCGAAGAAGAGCACCGGTTGCAGCTCGAGCGCACGGAGATCGAAGGCCGCAAACGCGGGCTCGTCGAGCGCGTCGAAACCGAGTGGCGTAAGCCGCTCGACAAGTTGCTGGCCGATTCACCGGAGGTGGAAGGCGACCTCGCGTGGCTGCGAGAGGAAAACGACCGGCTGCGTGGCGCCATCGACGCCGTTGGACCGGTGAACGCACTCGCCGTCGAAGAGCACGCCGAAGAAACGAAACGTCTCGATTTTCTGCAGACCCAGCGCGACGATCTCGTCACCGCCCGCAACTCGCTGCAACAGGCGGCGCGGGAGATCGATCAGACCGCCAAGACCCTGTTCCTCGAGTCCTTCGCGAAAGTGCGGGAGCACTTCCGGTCGGTGTTCCAGACACTGTTCGGCGGCGGCGAATGCGACGTACGCCTGGCGAGCGAGGACGAGCCGCTGGAGAGTGAGATCGAGATCCACGCCGCGCCGCGGGGCAAACGCACGCAGCGGATCCACCTGCTCTCCTCGGGCGAACGCACGCTGGTCGCCGTCTCGCTGTTGTTCGCGATCTTCCTCGCCAAGCCGAGCCCGTTCTGCCTGCTCGATGAGGTGGACGCGCCGCTCGACGACGCGAACGTGGGCCGCTACGTCCGCCTCCTGGCGGAATTCAAGGATCAGACACAGTTCATCGTGATCACGCACAACCCACGGACGATGCAGGCCGCCGACGCCGTCTATGGCGTCACCATGCAGGAGCCGGGGGTCTCCACTATCGTTGGAGTCCGTCTCGGTAAAATGGAACCCGCCTAGGTCCCCCTAGGCCCCAACCCCTAGCCCCTAGCCCCTGATAATGCGTCGGTTCATCTGGCTCGTGTTCCTGCCTGCTGGGTTGGCAGCGCAGCGGCCCGCCGCTTCCCCGGTCTTGCCGCGTCTCCTCGCGCGCGTGCAAGACACCACCGT
>WNFL01166895.1_pt1 | contig 11585 bp, 9 predicted proteins | sample 5400361 | NCBI WGS metagenome assembly WNFL01 (sample SAMN13153351, study PRJNA577476) | soil metagenome | isolation source: 40 cm soil on Douglas fir-dominated hillslope | place: USA:California | collected 2013-09-17
ACGGCGCCGGAGCGCAGATGCACGCACACGAGCTGTCCCTGGCGTTGCTTCGCGAAGCACTCGGTCACGCGGGCCGGGCGCAGATCACCGCCGCCGTAGTTCGACAGCACGGAATCGCCGGGGACGATCGACTCGATGGCACGCTTCGCGCCGTCACCCATGGTCACCTGAGTCCCAGCTGCGAGACATTGATCGTCATCGCCCACGACGAAAGGCAGGCCGTCAGGCTTGGCCAACAACATCAGCCACTGGTACTGAATGGCGTTGGTATCCTGAAACTCATCCACCAGCACGTGGCGAAAGCGCGTGCGGTAGTGCTGCAGAAGAGACGGATTGTCCCGCCATAATTCGTAGGCGCGCAGCAACAGTTCGGCAAAATCCACGACCCCGGCGCGCTGACACGCTTCCTCGTAGGCCTGGTAGATTTTGATCAGTTGACGGCGGGTCGGATCACCGTCGTCCTTGATGTGCTTGGGCCGGTGACCCTCGTCCTTTTGAGCATTGATGAACCACAGGATCTCGCGCGGTATCCAGCGCGTCTCATCCAGATCCAGGGCCTTCAAGACCTTGCGCAACACCCGGGCTTGGTCCTCGGAGTCCAAAATCTGAAAGCTTTGCGGCAGGCCCGCTTCGCGCCAATGGATGCGCAGCAGCCGATGGGCCAGTCCATGGAAGGTCCCCAACCACATGGCGCCGCTCGGCAGGCCCAACAGGGTCTCGATGCGGCCGCGCATTTCGGCCGCGGCCTTGTTCGTGAAAGTGACCGCGAGAATGCTGTTGGGCGACGCACCCTCGACCTGGATCAGCCACGCAACCCGATGCACTAATACCCGGGTCTTGCCGCTGCCGGCGCCGGCCAATACCAGGGCGGCCCCCAGCGGCGAGGCGACGGCCTGCCGTTGATCGTCGTTGAGCCCGTCGAGAAGATGAGATACGTCCATAAGGGCGCGGATTGTACTTTAGCTTGCGCCCCGCGCAGCCCTCGTTTGCTCATGAGCGCTCAAGAGATTCGCGCGCGGCTTTCCTCGGCGAATTCGATCAGGGCGAGCACCAGGGAAAGCACTACCGGTCCGCCGATGATGCCGATCGCGCCGAACGCCGGAATGCCGCCCAGCACGCCGATGAACACGGCCAGCGCCGAAATTCTCGCCCGACCGGAAATGAGTATCGGGCGCAGGACGTTGTCCAGACCGGACAACAGGAGTCCCCACGCGAGCATGAATATGCCGAAGCCCCAGCGGCCGTCGACGAACAGCCAGATGGCGGCGGGCCCCCAGACGAGCGCCGCTCCGCCCACCGGCAGCATGGAGAGCAGCGCAGCCAACACCCCGAATACCACCGGTGAGGGCAGACTGGCGATCGTGAAACCGATGCCCACCAGTGCCCCCTGCAACAGGGCCGTCACGCTGGTTCCGACGACGATGGCGCGAGTCACGCCGCTCAATTGCCGGAACAGCCGCCCTTTGCGCTCTTCGTCAAGGGGAATCAGGCGCCGCGCGCGGGCCAGCAGGCCATCGCCGTCGCGCAGGAAAAAGAACAACAGAAACAACATGATTGCGAATCCGAGCAACGAACCCAAGGCGCCCAGAAAGAACCCGCCGCCCATACTTGCCGCGCGTGTCAGAACTTCGCGCGTGCCGGAGACCAGCCAGGATTGAACTTGCTCTGCCGAAATTCCCGCGTGCGCCTCGAGCCATACGTTGATGCGGGCGATCCACGGGAATTGCTGCAGATCCGACAGCGATTTGATATCGAGCTCCGCGGCGGACTTCTGCAATTTCTGCATCAACACTGAAACTTGGGCGACGAAATCGATCGATAGCGCGCTCAAAGGCAGAAGGATGATGATCGGCGCCAGAAATGTCAGCACGCCGGCCGCAATCCCACTGCCCCTGAGTCGACGCCGCAAGCGCACGTTCACGGGATACAGCAGGAATGCGAGAAACGCCGCCCAGGCCATGGGCCCGATAAACGGCGCGAAAATCAGAATCAGCGCATAGCCCAAAATAGCCGCGACGACGAGCGCGAATATGCGCGGGTAAAAGCTCGATGGGGTTGCCATCGCGCCATCCTAGCACTCGAACTGCGGCGGACCGAGCGTCCGGCGGCGCGGCCGAGCGTCGCTTCGGTTGCCGCACGTCTAGCCGGTCCGGCTCCTAAAAGTACTTGGATACGGGTACCATTGAGACTTCGGGATGCTCGTCAACGGAAACGCAATGATAAAAATTACCGTCAACAATCAAGTGGTTAACGTCGACGCCGAATCGGATACGCCGCTGCTGTGGGTGTTGCGCGATCACCTCGGCATGACGGGTACCAAATTTGGCTGCGGCATGGCACTGTGCGGGGCGTGCACCGTGCACGTCGACGGCGCCGCGACGCGTTCCTGCGTACTGCCGCTGCGCGCCGTGCAGGGCAAGTCCATTACGACCATCGAGGGACTTTCCTCGGATCGCAGCCATGCGGTGCAAAAGGCCTGGCTCGAGATCGACGTGCCCAAATGCGGCTATTGTCAGTCCGGACAAATCATGTCCGCGGCGGCGCTGCTCGAGGCGAATCCAAAACCGAGCGATGCCGACATCGATGCCGCCATGTCCGGCAACATCTGCCGATGCGGGACCTACCCGAGAATCCGCACGGCCATTCACCGCGCCGCGGAATTGCTCGACACGGGCGCAGCGAAGTGAGGCCGCTTTCCGAGCTCAGCCGCCGCGATTTTCTGAACGCGACCACGGCCGTCGGCGGCGGCTTGATATTGGCGCTGACGCTTCCCGGGCGTGGGGGCAGACCGAACGCCGCTGCGGCGGCCGGGACCGGCGCCGGGGCCGCCCATCAATCGGACAGTCAATTGAATGCGTGGCTGAAAATAGCCCGCGACAATTCCATCACCGTGATCGTCGATCGTTCGGAGATGGGCCAAGGGGTTTATACGGCGCTGCCGATGCTGCTCGCCGAGGAACTGAACATCAATTTCGACGCGATCAAAGTCGTGGCTGCACCGGTGGGCGATGCGTACATCAATCCCGGGAACGGCGGCCAGGTAACCGGCACCAGCAACAGCGTGCAGGACGCGTGGGACAAGCTGCGCACGGCGGGTGCGACTGCGCGCACCATGCTGATCTCGGCTGCCGCCAAACGCTGGCAGGTCGATCCGGCGAGCTGTCATGCCGAGCGGGGCTCGGTCGTCAACGCCCAAGGGAAGGCGCTCACTTACGGCGAGCTGGCCGATTCGGCGGCGAAACAGCCCGTCCCCAAGGACGTGAAATTAAAACCCAAAGTCAGTTTTGAACTCATCGGCAAGTCGCGACCCCGCATCGATACGCCGAGCAAGGTCGACGGCAGCGCCGAATTTGGGCTCGACGTCAAATTGCCCGGAATGCTCCATGCCGTACTCGCTCAGAGTCCGGTGCTGGGCGGAAAGGTGAAGACGCTCGATTCGGGCGCCGCCGAGAAAATGCCGGGTGTACGCAAGGTGATGACCACCGACAGCGGAGTCGTGGTCGTTGCCGACCATTTCTGGCAGGCGCTGAAGGCCCGCAATGCATTGGCGATCACGTGGGACGCCGGTTCCAATGCGCATCTCGATAACACCGCCATCCGCGCCATGCTGAAGAAGACCGCCGCCGCCGGCGACGGTCTGTCGGCGCGAGCCGACGGCGACGCGGGGGCGGCGCTCGAGTCCGCGAAGCAACGCTTGAGCGCCGCCTACTATTTGCCGCTTCTGGCGCACGCGACCATGGAGCCGATGAATTGCACGGCCGACGTCAAAACCGACGGCTGCGATTTGTACGTCGGCACCCAAGTTCAGCAGATCGCTCAAACCACGGCGGCCACGGCGGCCGGGTTAGCCCCCGCCCAAGTGCGGGTCTACACCACCTTGATCGGCGGCGGCTTCGGACGGCGCTTGGAAATCGATTTCATCCCCGCGGCGGTCGAGGCATCAAAGGCGCTCGGGAAGCCGGTCAAAGTGATCTGGACGCGCGAAGACGACATGACCCACGACACTTACCGTCCGCCCGCCTACGAAGAGGTCAGCGGCGGCCTCGACGCAACGGGAAAGCTCGTTGCCTGGAAATTGCACATCACCAGTCCATCGATAACTGCGCGCATGTTTCCGCCGGTCAAAGGGGTCGACGACTCGGTGATCGAGGCCGCGGTCAATAATCTCTACGATGTTCCGAATCTGTCGGTGAGCTACTCGCGCCAGGAAATCGGCATCGATGTGGGCTACATGCGCTCCGTGAGCCACGCACCGAATTGCTTCGTGATCGAAAGCTTCATGGACGAGCTTGCAGCCGCCGCCGGTAAGAACCCTTTCGATTTCCGCATCCAGCACCTCGCCAAGAAGCCTCGCCAGCGGCGAGTACTCGAACTCGTGGCCGAACGGGCCGGCTGGGGCAAGCCGCCTCCGGGCCGCCATCAGGGCATTGCGCTGATGGAAGGTTATACGACTCATCTGGCGCAAGTGGCGGAGATCTCCATCGCCGGCGGCGAGCTCAAGGTGCACAAGATCGTCTGCGTCGTGGACTGCGGTCAAATGGTCAATCCGCGCATCGTCGAATCGCAAATCGAAAGCGGCATCGTCTTCGGTCTCACGGCCGCTCTGTGGGGCGAGGTGACCATCGTGGGCGGCCAAGTGCAGCAGACCAATTTCAACAACTATCGGCTGCTGCGCAACAGCGAATTGCCCGAACTCGACGTGCATCTCGTGGACAGCGACGAGGCGCCGGGCGGCATCGGCGAGGCCGCCGTGCCGTTGGTTGCCCCCGCCCTTTGCAATGCGATATTCGCCGCGACGGGCAAGCGTCTACGGGCGTTGCCTATCGGCCGGCAGAAGCTGGCGAGTGCCTAGGAATCACATCTACGAACGTCGGTAGGCCAGTCTATGAGGTGCGAACACACCCCAATACTACCGCGGAAGCATCGCGCTCGGTAGCCGAGAAAAATCAATCGGCTTTGCGCTTGAACGCATTGGTCAGCGCTTCCGCCATTGCGCCGCTGCCTTGAGGTTGCGGCCGTTCTCGAGGCGCGCGCATTGCGGGTCGCGAATCGTTCTTCTGCGGCATACCGGTATCGCGAGGCCGTGCTGCCTGCTCGTCGAGCCGCATCGTCAGTGCGATGCGCTTGCGATTCTCGTCGACCTCCAGCACCTTCACTTTGACGACCTCGCCCGCTTTCACCACGTCATGTGGATCTTTGACGAACTTGTTCGACAACATCGATATGTGGACCAGCCCGTCCTGATGCACGCCGATGTCGACGAAGGCGCCGAAGTTGGTCACGTTGGATACGGTGCCTTCCAGAATCATGCCCGGTTTGAGATCCTTGATCTCTTCTATGCCTTCCTTGAATTCGGCGGTCTTGAACTCGGGCCGCGGATCGCGGCCGGGCTTTTCGAGCTCCGCGAGGATGTCGCGCACGGTCGGCAATCCAAAGCGCTCATCGGTGTAGCTGGACGGATTCAGCTTCTTGAGTGTTGCCGCATCGCCGATCAGTTCCCGCGCCGGACGCTCGAGTTCGGCGAGGATGCGCTCCACCACGGGATACGCCTCCGGATGGACAGCCGACGCATCCAGTGGGTTCTCACCTTGCATGATCCGCAGGAATCCGGCGGCCTGCTCGAATGTCTTGGCTCCCAAGCGCGGCACTTTCCTCAAGTCATCGCGTGAGGCGAACGCGCCGTGCCGATCCCGATGGCTCACGATGTTATCGGCCAGTGTGGATGACAGCCCGGAAATGCGCGCCAGCAACGCCGGCGACGCGGTGTTGACGTCGACGCCCACGGCGTTCACGCAATCTTCGACGACGGCATCCAGGCTGCGCGCCAGCCGGCTCTGCATCACGTCGTGCTGATATTGACCGACACCGATGGACTTCGGGTCGATCTTCACCAGTTCCGCGAGGGGATCCTGCAATCGCCGCGCGATCGACACGGCGCCGCGCAAGGTCACATCCAGGGTCGGAAATTCGTTCGCCGCCAATTCCGACGCCGAATACACCGATGCGCCCGCCTCCGACACCACCACCTTGGTGAGCTTCAGTTCCGGGTGTTGCTTCATCAACTCGCCCGCCAGCTTGTCGGTTTCACGGGAGGCCGTGCCATTGCCGATGCTGATCAGATCGACCGCATGCTTCTTAGCCAGCATAGCGAGCGCCTTGAGAGATCCATTCCACTCGTTGCGCGGCACATGCGGATATACCGTGGCCGTTTCCAGCAGTTTTCCGGTGTGATCGACGATCGCGACCTTCACACCGGTGCGCAATCCTGGATCGAGACCCATGGTGACGCGGGGACCCGCGGGCGCCGCGAGCAGCAGGTCATGAAGATTGTGTGCGAAAACGCGAATCGCTTCTTGCTCTGCACGCTCGCGCAATTCGGCCAGCAGCTCGGATTCCAGTTGCCAGGAAAGTTTGACTTGCCAGGTCCAGTGCGCGGTCTGCAACAACCAGGCGTCGCCGGCCTGTCTGCGATCCGCCAACCCGAAGCGCGCGGCGATTTTTGCCTCGCAGGCGTTGAACGATGCGGGTCCGCCAGCCGCCGCGGCTGCGATATCCTCGGGCAGCTTGAGCGAGACCTTCAGCATCTCCTCCTTGCGCCCGCGAAACAACGCGAGCGCGCGATGCGGAGGCACCGACTTGAGCGCCTCCTGGTAATCGAAGTAGTCGCGGAACTTTGCGGCCACCTGATCCTTGCCGTCCGCCACCACCGAGACCAGCATGGCATGGGCCTGCAAATGAGCGCGCAGATTCGCCAGCAACTCCGCATCCTCGGCAAACTGCTCCATCAGAATTTGACGCGCGCCGTCGAGCGCGGCCTTCACATCGGGCACGCCGGGATTGTCGCCCTGCTCGGCCGTGAACGCCGGTTTGAGATATTTCGCGGCTTCGATGTCGGGATTGAGCGAGTGATCGGCCAGCAACGCAGCCGCGAGTCCGTCGAGCCCGGCCTCGCGCGCAATCTGCGCCTTGGTTCGACGCTTCTGCTTGTATGGCAGATACAGATCTTCGAGCCGCTGTTTGGTGTCGGCCTGTTCGATCGAAGTACGCAGCGAGGGTGTCAGCTTACCCTGCTCCTCGATGCTGGTAAGTATGGCCGTGCGCCGTTCTTCCAGTTCGCGCAGATAAATCAGCCGCTCCTGCAAATTGCGCAACTGAGTATCGTCCAGCCCGCCGGTGGCCTCTTTGCGATAGCGCGAAATGAACGGCACCGTGGCGCCTTCATCGAGCAACGCGACCGCGGCCACGACTTGCTGGACTGTGGCGGACAGTTCCTGAGCGATACGATTTTCGATTGACGTGGGCATTGATAAGGGATGTCTGATCGAGGGGTGCGCACTATGCAGGATTGACCGGCGTCTCGCAAAGAGCGTAGAACAGTTCACGGACGCTTTAGCGCGAGCCGCAAATGGGCAATCAGAACGCCCGGTGGAGCGAGGTATCGGATGTAATTCCGATGTTCCCCACGCTCGTGTGGAAAATCGAGCTCGAGGCACCGTTGCGTGAAGCCATTGGCGCTCGCGTGCTCTCGGCGCTCACACATCTGAGGCGGGACCTGCCGCCGCTTGCGCCTGGCCAAGGGTGGCAGTCAGTCCAGTCTCTGCATGAGCTCGATGAGTTGCGAGATCTCGTTTCCTGCGTGCACCGTGTCGTGCCGGCGGTTCTGCAATTCCTCAGGATCGGTTACGACGCGTACGAAGTCACCGCCTGCTGGGCGACAGTCTTGGCGAAAGGCGCGGCGCACAAGCTGCACCAGCACCCCAATAACTTCCTGAGCGGCGTGTACTACGTCCGAACCCATCCGGGTGCGGATACCATCAACTTCCATGACCCGCGCAATCAGAGCGGGATCATCCGGCCACCGGTCGTCGAACTCACGGCTGAGAATACCGATCAGGTCGTCGTGAGGGTGAAGGACGGAACGATGCTGGTATTTCCGGCCTACCTGCAGCACTCCGTCGACGCGATTGCGAGCGAAGAAGAGAGAATCAGCATCAGCTTCAATATCATGTTTTCCTCGTTCACGAAGCATGTCGCCAAGCCGCTGTGGTGACCGGCGCAGCGAAATTACGCGCCGACGGCTTACTTGTTGAGCGAGAGCATATAGTCGACACCCATGCGAATCGTCGCGTCGGGCCAGGTCGTACCGCCGCGCGGCGGCATGGCGCCTTTCCCGTCAATGGCATGCGCGTAAAGTGCTTCCTTGCCTTGAGCGATTCGCGGTCCCCACGCCGCATGATCGCCTATTTTCGGCGCGCCATTGATACCCAGCGCATGGCAAGCCGAACAGACTTTGTTGAACGCTTGTTCGCCAGTGGTCGGCACGTCCGCCGCAGTATTGCCCTTGGGCGCGGCCGGAACTGCCAGCGCGGAATTGTCGTGACCCGCAACGGCGACATGAGCGAACGGCGCTATGGTTTGTTGAACAGCCTTGAGGCGCATCGGCTCCAGCAGCACTTCCTTCCCCTGAGTGGCTGTGCCGATCATCCGGGCAAACACGAACAGGACGATCGCAAACGCGATGAGGATACCGAGTACCAAGCTGAACGAATTGAAGAAGTGCCTATCGGAAGGCGCGGTGTTGGCCACGGTAACTCGCTGAAAATAGACGAGAAAATCACAAAAGAGACCGGAGTAGTATAACGCCGGCCGGCAAGTCACGGAATAGCCGATGCGGCGGCGTCATTGCACGAACATCAGCGCGCAGAGACGTCGCGGCCGAAGCGCCGCCGTCATGGACGCGTCAGCGCAATCGTATGGCAGCGAACAGCAGCAATAGCGTGACCGCCTGACACCCTACGCGCACCCACATGAGCGGTGTGCTCAGGGTCTTGTCCGTCGATCCGCCCACGGACATCGAAAACACGCCCAAAAACACCGTGGCCACCGTAAAAAGCATCGCTGCGATGATGACAACCACAAATAGGTCCATTGTTCGTCTCCCCGAACAGTTTTTGCCAGCGCCGCGTTGAATACTAGCACGCGGTGTTTAGAGCGCCGCAGGCGCGAATGGCTATGCCGCAGTGCACACAAAGCGGTTGCTGCATTGCGTTAGGTCTCGAATGCACGCCCGGGGCTGCATCGATGCGCGTCTTCCAACGCAACATTGCTTGTGCCACACTCAATACGCGTGCGGCTCTGCGGCAAGTTAAAGCAGAGCCTGATAGAGTGTTTGGTGAAGTGAATTCGTTCATAGGCCGCCGTTTAAAACGTCGCGGGGGAAGCCATGAAATGCATTTATTTTCTCACTCCCACCATAGCGTCGACCGATCAGGTATCGGCCGATCTGCATGAGGTCGGCGTCAAGGATTTCTACTTGCACGTCATTTGCCGCGACCACGCGGGCCTCAAGCGGCATCAGATCCATTCCAGCAACTACTTCGAAACCCTGGATGTCATTCGCGACGGGTTCATCGGCGCCGCACTCGGATTTCTGATCGGATTGGCGGGGGTCGGATTGCTCATCTACACGAAGCCGTTCGGCGATCATGTGGTGCCGTCGTTCGTTTACGCCATGTTGGTAGGAGCGGCCACGTTGTTCGGCGCCTGGGAAGGCGGCCTCGTGGGAATCGACAGCGAGCATAAGAAGCTCGCCAAGTTTCACGACGATCTGGTGGCCGGCAAGTATCTGATATTGGTCTATGTCCGCAAGCATCGAGAACAGGCCGTACTTCAGATGATGCGCGAAAAACATCCGGACGCCGAATTGGTGGCGATCGATTCGCACTTCGTCAATCCCTTCAGCAGCGTGAGGAGAGTTCCGGCGACTCCGACACCAGGGGTTTGATTCATTCGGGTTGAGTTTGCTCGCGGGGGGCGCGAATGACACTTGGGATTGCAGTGATCGTTTTGGTCATCGGCACCATTTTGTTTCATTTCTTGAGCCCCTGGTGGTTTACGCCGATCGCGTCCAATTGGACGACGATGGACCAGACGGTCGACATCACATTCTGGGTCACGGGCGTCGTGTTCATCGCGATCAACCTTTTCATGGCGTACGCGATCATTCGCTACCGGCACCGCAAAGGCCTCAAGGCGCACTACGAACCGGAGAATAAGAAGCTCGAGTGGTGGCTGACGATCGTGACCTCGGTCGGCATTGCCGCCATGCTCGCGCCGGGTTTGCTGGTGTGGGCCAAGTTCGTCACCGTGCCGCCCGGTGCGTCGGAGGTCGAGGTCGTCGGGCAGCAATGGAATTTCAGCTATCGTTTTCCCGGCAAGGACGGCGTGCTCGGCACCACGAATATTCGCCTCGCGAGTCCGGAGAATCCGTTGGCGATCGACCCCAGCGACCCCAACGGTCAAGACGATGTAGTGGTGTCGGGACCGGTGTTGCATTTGCCGGTCGGCAAACCGGTGAAGATGCTGCTTCGCGCCAAGGACGTCCTGCACCAATTCGCGGTGCCGGCGTTTCGGGTCAAGATGGACATGGTGCCCGGTATGGTGACCTACTTCTGGCTAACCCCCACCCGCACGGGACCGTTCGACGCACTCTGCGAGCAGCTATGCGGAACGGCGCACTTCACCATGCGCGGGCGCGTGATCGTCGACGACGAAAAAGACTTTCAAGCGTGGCTGGCCACGCAACCGACTTATGCGCAAACACGCGCCGCGGCCGCCGGCGATGCCGCGGCGGGCCAGGCGGCCTATGCCGTGTGCAGCGCCTGTCACGGGCCGCAAGGGCAAGGAAATCCGCAATTGAACGCACCGAAGCTCGCCGGTCAGGCGGGCTGGTACCTGACGCGGCAGTTGCAGGATTTCAAGCTCGGGATACGCGGCGGCAGCGAGAAGGACACGTTCGGAAAGCAAATGGTCCCGTTCGCCGCGACGCTCGCGGACGACACCGCGATAAAGAACGTCGTTGCGTACATCAACTCCCTGCCCGACGCGAATCCGCAAGGGACGGTGCCGGGGAATCCGTCGAAAGGCAGAGAGCACTACGAAACTTGCGCTTATTGTCACGGAAGCGGCGGCCAAGGGGTTTGGTCGACGAACGCGCCAAGGCTATCGCACATGAGCGACTGGTACATGAAACGCCAGCTTCAGAATTTCAAGACAGGAGTGCGCGGCAGCCATCCGCAGGACTTCGGCGGGGCGCAGATGGCCGCCATGGCCAAGACGTTGACGGACGAGCAGGCGATCAACGACGTCCTCAAACATATCGATTCGCTGTGAGGTGAAGGACGATGGCGTATGCTGCAATTGCCGACCGCGATCACACTCATCCCCTGCATGAGCCGCAGAGCTTTCTGACCAAGTACATCTGGTCCCAGGACCATAAGGTCATCGCGATTCAATACACGATCACGGCGATCGCCATTGGCTTCGTCGCACTCGCGCTGTCGGTGCTCATGCGGCTGCAGCTCGGCTTTCCGCACAGCTTTTCGCTGATCGCGCCGCAGAATTACTACCAGTTCATCACCTTGCACGGGATGATCATGGTGATTTACCTGCTCACTGCGTTGTTTCTCGGCGGCTTCGGCAACTATCTCATTCCCTTGATGTGCGGTGCGCGCGACATGGTGTTCCCGTACCTGAACATGGTGAGCTACTGGGTGTACCTGCTCGCCGTGCTGGTTCTGGTGGCC
>WNFL01198787.1_pt1 | contig 11585 bp, 9 predicted proteins | sample 5400361 | NCBI WGS metagenome assembly WNFL01 (sample SAMN13153351, study PRJNA577476) | soil metagenome | isolation source: 40 cm soil on Douglas fir-dominated hillslope | place: USA:California | collected 2013-09-17
AAACGGCCTGTCCCAGGAGTCGACGATCCACTGGCACGGACTGCCCGTTCCCTCCGCCCAGGACGGCAATCCGATGGATCCGGTGCCCGCGGCCGCAAGCCACGTCTATGAATATGACCTGCCCGCCGGTTCGGCCGGCACGTATTGGTATCACCCGCACCCGCATCTCAAGACGGCCGAGCAGGTTGCGCGTGGACTCGCAGCACCACTGATCGTGCGCGCGAGCGACGATCCTCTCGCCCACATTCCGGAAGTGACGCTCTTCATCACCGGCGTGCGGCTCGATGCGAACGCCGAAATTTCGGCCGACAACGCCGTCGACTGGACGGTCGGCCGCCAGAACGAAACACTGCTCGTCAACGGCGGGCGGATTCCGGTACACACGGCCCAACCCGGCGCAACGCAGCGATGGCGGATCCTCAACGCATCGGCGTCCCGCGCCTTCCGCCTTGCGGCTCAGCGGGTCGAAGTCGTGGTGACCGTTCGCGATACACCCAATGCAACCTACCGGCTTCAGGCATTGCAATATGAGGCCGACTATCTGGGACTGGGCACGTACGTCGACGTGGATCTCATGACGCTCGCGACGACGGGTGAGCCGCGCGCCATGCCACTGCCCATCCCGTCATTGCTGCGGCCGATTGCGGACCTGGGCGAGCCTACCGCGCAGCAGCACATTGAACTCAGCGAAGTGTCCGGGCTATGCACGCGCAGCGGCGCCACGACCGCATTCCTGATCAACGGCCGCATTTTCGATCCGGAGCGCATCGACCTCGTCACCACCGTTGGCCGCATCGAGACCTGGGAAATCGTCAACAACACCGCGATGGCACACCCGTTCCACATCCACGGCACGCAATTTCAACTCGTCTCCCGGCAGGTCGGCACGGTCGTGACGCCCGCCCCCTACCTCGCGTGGACCGACACCGTTCTCATCCCGTCGAAACATACCGCGACGATCAAGGTGCGGCAGATGCTTCCCGGCAAACGCATGTTCCACTGCCACATCCTGGAACACGAGGACAACTGCATGATGGCGTTGCTCGATGTGCGGCCGGCTTAGTTCGTTCCGCGCCGGCGCAGCCGCTCCAGGAATGCGCGGTGCAATAACACCCACAGAACCGCGGGCACGACGGCCGGCAGGATCAACGAGCCGAACTGATACGCGAACGCGATCAATTCGCGCTGCCATGACGTGAAATCGGTCTGCGACGCGATCGCCGGCGGTGCCGCAATCGCGATGCCCTTGAGGAAGTCGGCGAGCACGCCCCACGCGACGAAAGGCACGATGACGGCGTAGCCCAGCGCCAGCGTGCGCCACCATCGTCCCTCGCGCGCCGCGAGCGTCAGTGCCGCGAAGAACGGCATGCCGAACGCGTAGACCAGCATATTGACATCGACGCTGACCACGCCCGCCACCACGCCCTCGCCCGGCTTCAACGTCGTGACGAACGTCAGTGCCGAGCCGCCCGGCTCGATCGCGCGCACGAGGCCGCCGAAACCGAAACGCGTAATAAGTTGAACTAGCAGTCGCACGGGCCATAGCAGAATCGGCGCCAGCAGATACCACGCGCCGAAAGTCACCGGCAGCCATGCCACCGCGGCCGCTACGAACCGCGTCAGGGGGCTTTTCAGGAATGGCAACGCCGCCGGGCCCGACGGCTGTTCGCCGAGGTCGCCTTCGCTCATCCCGCAGCGAGCGCGGGTGGCGCGCCGGGTGGAACGCCTGCGTCATCGAGGCGCGGAACGCGGCGGACCCAGATCAGCCAGACGACGAGCACGTCGAGCATGATCAGCGCCTGCCACACGTAAAGATGCGCCCATTCGAAAACATCGTAATTCCATTGCCCGAGGTAGAACAGGCTGATGACGCGCAGGATGTTGAGGAGCTGCACCGCAACGATGCCGATGACGAGGCCCAGGAACTTGTGCTTCCATGGCGCGGGAAACGCGAGCATGGCGGCGAGGAGGACGAGCGTCGCCTCCACACCATTGCATCCGGCTTCGATCGACACCGCAAAGCCGTTCGTCGTGCTGCGCATGATCTTGCCGGCGGACACGACGCTGCCGTCGAAGAGCGTGACGATCGACGTCGACAGCTGGGCGAGCGCGCTCGTCCACGGCACGACGAACCAGTCCTGGGCCCAGGGGGTCAACTCCAGCCCGAACAGCACGGCGAGCAGCACGATGAACAGGATGAAAAAGCGCAGCATGCGGCGGATTCTACAGGTTCGGGAAATCCGGGACGCGGAACGTCATGACCGCGCGAGCGGAGGATTCTGCGCAAAGTAGCGCACGATACCGTCGCGAATCGACACCGCGAATTTTTGCTGCTGTGGCTCGCTGCGCAGCTTCAGCTCCTCGTCCGGGTTGGAGATGAACGCGGTCTCGACCAGGATCGAGGGAATGTCGGGGGCCTTGAGCACCGCGAATCCCGCCTGCTCGACGGTGGACTTGTGCAACGCGTTGTGCGTGCCGATGCCCGCGAGGACCTGGCGGCCCACCTTCAGGCTGTCGCTGATCTGTGCGGTCTGCGACAGGTCGAGCAGCGTGCGTGCCAGCATCGGATCGCGCCGGTCGAGGTCGACGCCGCCGATCAGGTCGGCGCTGTTTTCCTTCTGCGCCAGCCATTTCGCGGCAGCGCTGGTTGCGCCGCTTTCCGACAAGGCGAAGACCGACGAGCCGCGCGCGTGGGCTTCGCGATAGGCGTCGGCATGGATCGAGATGAAGAGATCGGCCTGCACGCGCCGCGCTTTCTGCACGCGATCGGCGAGCGGCACGAAATAGTCGTCGTCGCGCGTGAGCATTGCGCGCATGTTCGGTTCCGCGTCGATCTGCACCTTCAACTTCCTGCCGATCGCGAGAACGACGTTTTTCTCGTAGGTTCCGCGGTGGCCGATCGCGCCCGGATCCTCGCCGCCGTGGCCGGGATCGATGGCGACGGTGATGCGCCGCTGCGCGGGCTTGCTCTCGGCACGCGATTCCCGTGGACGTTCGCGTGCGGTCGCCGCGGCCTCCGGCGCGCGCGCCGCCGCGGCTTTCTCCTTTGCCTCCTCGGCTTCGAGCAGCGCCATCATCGGATCGACCGGCGTCAGCGGATAGATATCGAGGGCCAGGCGATAGCCGTATTCGGCGAACGGCTTCAACGCGAAGGCGTCGGGCCTCACTTCCCCTTTCACGTCGATCACGATGCGCAGGACGTTCGGCGGAAGCTTGGCGAAGTGGATCCGGGCGATATACGGGTCAGTGGATTGCACGCGCGACGGAAGCTGCGCCAAGTCCGGCGAGATCTCGACACCTTCGAGGTCGAGCACCAGCCGCTCGGGATTCTTCATCGTGTGCAACTGATACGCGACCGGCGCCGGCGACTCGAGGATCACGCGCGTGTATTCCTGCGCCGGCCACAACCGGGCGGAGGCAATGCGGCCAGCTTCGGCCCAGGCGCGTGGCAGGACGAGGTGGGCCGCCGGCAGCAGCAGCCATTGGCACGCGCGGCGCCGCTCGATCGAAACGCGGGTCAGCGTGTTACGGCAAGCGCCGCGAGCGCTTCCCTTATCGCGGCCTGACATCGTTCACCATTCGCCGTGGCTTCGGACAACGAGAGTTCGCGTCCGGTCGCGCCGGAGGCAGGATGTTCGAGCCCGATGTCGAGATCGGCCGGCGGGAGAAGCCCGGCGACCCGCTCCGGCCATTCGACCAGGCAGACGGCGTCGTCGCGGAAACAATCGGCGAGCCCCGCCGTTTCCCATTCGCTTGGATCTGCAAACCGATAAAAATCAAAGTGATAGAAGTATAAACTCGAAAACGGGTAATGTTCAACCAGCGTATAGGTCGGACTCTTGACCGGACCCGCCCAACCCATGGCACGCAATGCACCGCGCACGACGGTGGTCTTCCCCGCGCCCAGATCCCCGTGCAACGTGATAACCATCCCACCGGCAAGCGCCGGCGCAAGCGCCGCGCCCACGCGCTCGGTCGCGGCGGCGTCGGCAAGATGAAAGCTGAGGGGCATGCGGTGACCAAGGATCGTTTACGCTAACAGAAATGGATGATACCGGCGCAACCGCGACCGCACGCGCAACGCACGATTGGGCGGCGCTGGCGGCCGACATTGCGGCGTGGGGCCACGAACTCGGATTCCAGGCCATCGGGATCAGCGACACCGAACTGTCGACCGAGGAGGCCCATCTCCTTCGATGGCTCAATAACGGACGGCATGGCGCGATGGACTACATGGCGCGCCACGGCGCCGCCCGCGCCCGCCCCGCCGAGCTTGTGCCGGGGACCGTCCGCGTCATCACGGCGCGGATGAATTATTGGCCGGGGCAGGCGAACGACGCGGGGCGCTGGGTCGCGATTATCACAAGGTGCTGCGTGCGCGCTTATCGCAACTCGCCGATCGCATTCGCGAGACGGTCGGCGAATTCGGTTACCGCGTTTTCACCGACAGCGCGCCGGTGCTCGAAGTGGCGCTCGCGGCCAAGGCCGGCGTGGGCTGGCGCGGCAAGCACACGCTGCTCTTGACGCGCGACATGGGCTCGTACTTCTTCCTGGGCGAGATCTACACCGACCTGCCTTTGCCTGTAACGCCCCCCACATCCGACCACTGCGGGACTTGCACCTCGTGCGTCGACGCCTGCCCGACCGGCGCAATCGTCGGTCCTTACGAGCTCGACGCGCGGCGCTGCATTTCCTACCTGACGATCGAACTACCCGGCACCATTCCCGAGGACTTGCGTCCGCTCATCGGCAATCGCGTCTATGGCTGCGACGATTGCCAGCTCGCGTGCCCGTGGAACCGCTTCGCGCAAGTCACCGGCGAACGCGACTTCGACGCCGTTCGCCACGGCCTCGACCGCGCGACGCTCGTCGAGCTCTTCCGCTGGACGAAAGAGGAATTCGAGAAACGCATGGAAGGCAGCGCGATACGCCGCATCGGCTTTGAGCGCTGGTCGCGAAACCTGGCCGTTGGCCTCGGCAACGCGCCGCGAAGCGCAGAGGTCATCGCAGCGCTCGAGCGCCGAGCGAACGATCCGTCACCCCTCGTCCGCGAGCATGTCGCGTGGGCGCTCGAGCGTCAGCGATCGGAATCCGGATAGGATTGCCCAAGTCGAGCGTTGAGATCGCGGTCGACTATTCACGGGGTCAACGACTTGATTACCTCGCCACCACTCATCGGGATTTTCACGACGTCCCTTGCGTCGAGATTCATTTTCATGAGGTCGACCATGCGGATCTGGCTGTTCTCGTAGGTACGGAAGTAGAGCCGCCTCCCCTTGAGATCGATGGCGTTCGTCCAGATCGTGTAGTCGGCCAGGATATTTCCGTGCTCGTCCTTCTCGTGTTCGCGAGCGGCGCCCTTCGGAATGTCGAACTGGTTCAGAACATGGAACGCCTCCACAACCGCGTCCTCACCGGTCTTCGGTTTGAACACGGACTGGCTGAACGCGACCGCGCGAACGAAGCGCGACGGCGGCGTGAAGTCGCCGGGCATCCCAAGCATTCCCGAACCCTGGCCGAACGGCTGCAGCGTGATCGAGCCCAGCTTCACCGGAGCGACGTTGGTCATCGAGAAATTCACGTAATTGCGCAGGTTGGCCATGTGCCAATCGAACGCCGGCGAGTTGGTGATCACGCCCAGGGGATTATCGTGAACGTTGAGCTTGCCGCCGACGTACTCGATCACGATCGTCTTGCCTGAGGCGTCCTGCACGATGTAATGCGCCTCCGGGGCGAAGCCCCATCCGCCGAACACGACTGCGGGCACGACGATCTTGCCGATGTTGGCCTTCACTTCGTCGACGCTGGCGAAGTTTTCGAGTATCCACGATCCGACTTCCCACTGCGCAATGGTCTTGCCCGCATCGGTTGCGGTGTAGGGCATGTATCCAGCCGAAGTCGGGAAATAGAACGTTCCCGCGGCCAGGCCTTTTTCATTCACCCCGTCGAACAGGACCGGCAGACCCACCCCATTCAGTCCGACGCTGGCGTACTTCGCCTTCCAGTTGAGACCTTCCTTGCCGTCGGGTGTGGTTCCTGTTCGCGCATAGCCGCGCGGAATCATCATCACCTCGGAGTGAATATCAATGGCAAATTCCATTGTTCGCGCGTGGACGACGGTCCCATCCTCCGCAATCAAGGTGATGCCGGTGCAAGCTTGTGCAGATCGCACGACACAACCAAGCAACATCGCGCAGGCGACAATGCCAGAAACGGCCTTCCGTACGATTCGGTGCTGCGTCATTTATGTCCCCCTTACCGCTAAAGTTGATGACACTAAGTATTGTGGAAATCCCTTCCGCCAACGCTCCCAGATGAGCGCCTGTTGACCGGCCGAGTAGTTGATACGCTGTCTTTGCTTCATCTGCAACACTCCTTCCGCACCGGATCGATTCACTGCTGGATCACCTCGTCCGCCCGGTTCAGCCCGCCGTTCCTCAACGGCAACTTGCGCCTTCGGCGCATCTTTGCCGCCTGGCTCGAGGTCACGCTGGGGATCCGGATCGACGAGGTCGCTACGTCAGGGCCGGAATTTCTCGTCTCCGAACCAAAACAGCCACGGCATTCCGACTTTGATGTTAATTTGCCCACTTGCCGTGGGCGTTGGCCGCCGCATTCTGCGCGGGCGCGCAACACCTGACATTCAAGGCTGTCGAATTGTTGCCCCGCGGATTTACGCTCTGACTGAAGTTGGTTGGAAAAAAGAGACCATGGCGAAGGGCAACCGAGGCAGGCAACGACGCGCGCATGCTCGACCGCCGCTTGCCGAGCAGAATGTATCCCGCGATCAACTACTGCTTGCCGTAGCGGTCGCCTTTCGCGATGGGCACCTTGAGGATGCCAAAGCACGCTGTACCGAGTTGCTGTCCGAAGCGCCCCGTTTCGCCCCTGCGTCACAGCTCATGGGCATGATCGCCGCCAAGATGGGCCGGGTGGCGAACGCGAGTGGCGAACGCGATCGACCGTTTCACTCAGGCAGCCACACTCGACCCGTCCTGGGCCGATCCGCGCAGGGAGCTGGCGGCGCTGCTGCGATCGGAGGGCCGCTTCGCAGATGCGATTCTCGCGGGCCGCGCCGCCGTGGATCTAGCGCCGCGCGACGCGTTGGCGCACAACAACCTTGGGCTTGCCTACCTTTCCGATCGAAATTTGGAGCTTGCGCACACCTGCTTCGAGCGGGCATCGACGCTCGATCCGGCACTCGCCGCTGCGCATCTCAACAGCGGAATCGCCCTCCAGCTGCTGAGCCGCGACGACGAGGCGACCGCCCATTTCCGGCAAGCGATCGCCCTCGATCCGCAACTCGGCGATGCCCAGGTCAAGCTGGGAGAGTTGCTGTGGATGCGCGGCGACTTCGGCGAAGCGCGCGCCAGTTTTGCGCATGCCGCCGAATCGGCGACGACTTCGGCCGCGCGACTGCAGCTGGGCCGCGCGCTTGCCGACGCGCGCCAGGTCGAAGCTGCGAAGTCTTGCGTGATGCAATCGATCGCGCAGGACGACCGCCGCGCCGAGGCCCACGAGCTTCTAGGCAGCCTCGAACAGCAGCTTGGACACTTCGCGGAGGCCCGCGAATGTTTCCAGCGCGCCGTCGAAATCGATCCGCGGCGCGCGACAGTCTACCTCGCGCTTGTTGGGACGCGCCCGATCACCGTCGAGGATCAGCCGTTCGTGCAGCGGATGGTCGGGCTCCTTGGCGACTCGAGCCTGACCGAGCAGGACCGCATCAGCCTCAACTACGCGTTGGGCAAGGCATTCGACGACCTTGCCGACTACGATCGTGCGATGGCGCACTTCGACGAGGCCAACCGCATCGCCGCCCACCGGTTGCAGGTGGCCGGCCGCATGCTCGATCCGGCGCGCCATGCGCACAATATCGATAGGCTCATCGAAACGTATACGCCGGAATTCTTCGCGCGCAATGCCGGGGCCGGGACCGACGACGACCTGCCAGTATTGATCGTCGGCATGATCCGCTCGGGGACGACGCTGGTGGAGCAGATCGTCTCCAGCCATCCGGAGGTCGGCGCCGGCGGCGAGTTGCGTTACTGGGGGGATCGCTCCGACGTGGTGGGCAATGTCGCGCACGGACTTCGAGACACCGCGAAGGTGCCGAGCCTTGCTGCCGACTACCTGCGTTTGTTGCGCGGCATGGGACCAGGCATGCGTCGCGTCACCGACAAGATGCCCACCAATTTTCTCCTGCTCGGGCTGGTTCACCTAGCGCTGCCGCGCGCGCGAATCATCCATTGCCGGCGGCATCCGGTGGATACCTGTCTGTCGATCTATTTCACGCCGTACAGCCGCTCACCCGACTATGCGCACGTGCGAAAGAACGTCGTCGCTTTCCATGTGCAGTACGCGCGCCTGATGGAACACTGGCGGCGAACGCTGCCTCCCGACTGCTTTCTTGAAGTCGATTACGAGGACCTGGTCGGGGCCCGGGAAGCCGTTACCCGCCGGATCGTCGGGTTTTGCGGGTTGGAATGGTCGGACGCCTGCCTGCATCACGAGCGGAACAACCGCGCCATTCGCACGCCCAGCCAGTGGCAGGCGCGCCAGCCCGTATACCGCACGTCGCTCGAGCGGTGGAGGCACTACCGCGACACGCTCGGGGAATTCGAGCGACTCTTGTGACGACCCCGGCATGGGAATCGGCGCGCCTAAGGTCGCCGCAACCTGGACCGCTCTGGACGAAAAAACGGCGGCGAGTCCGGCCTTGCCGTTCTTGCGGCGGCGGGACAGTCCAAGTCCGGCGAGCGCGATGCCGACGAGAGCCAGGGATGCCGGCTCAGGTGCGGGCGTACCGATGTCGATGAAGGCGAGCGTGCCGCCGATCGTGCCGTTGTGCACGTCATACAAGGGATCTTCCGAATCCCCGTTGGGATTGAGCCCCTCCCATCCGACGAACCCGCCGGTGGCGTTGCTGTGCGGGCTGAACTGGGAGAAAACTGCCATGCCGTTCCACATTGCAGTGAAGGTCACATTGAAGTTGCCGACCTGATTGCACAGACCAGTATTAATGGCGCCAGATACACAGATTCCGCCTCCGCCCAAGGAGTCGTCGTAGTCGTAGGAGAATAAGTCGCCTGCAACCGTGCCTGAAAAGCCGTCAAGCCAGAAGATCTGGGTGTTCGCACCAGCGGCAATATTGCCAAGCGCGCGGGATTGGGTGATGCCATTGTTGAGGCCTTGGTATGCGTGTAGCGTGATCTGGACATTAGTGAAGTCGAATCCGCTGGTGTTGTGGAAGGTGAGCGACGGTGTGTCATACACCCCGCAGTCGTAGCATCCGTCGATGCTCGCGATGTGCGCCGTGCTCGACTGCGACATGATCATGAGGGCCGCGGCCGCCGCCGCGCTGGCTAACTCTTTTTTCATAGGACCTCCCCCGGCAACGTTGGACGAACCAAGCAACGCCGTATTTCAGGCATCAAGACGCCATGCATCTTGTATGCCACCACCTGTTTTCAATGAGTTGCGATTTTTGCCGGGGAGGGGTGTAAACGTCACCGACACCTCTTGGGCGTTCGCTAAGGCATCACATGCCTAGGCGTGGCGCACTGAGCGCTAACGTCCGTTTCTGGCCGATCTCGGACTAGGACGTCCGACCGCACGCCGCGTCTATCTGATCAGCTGATTCATCGACACGATCGGCAGCATCACGGCCAGCACCAGCACCAGCACGATCGCCCCCATGACGACGATCAATGCGGGCTGCAGCAGCGCGGCAAGCCATGCAAGACGGCGCTCGGCGTCTCGCTCGAGCTCCTCCGCGGCGCGCCCGAGCATCGGCCCCAGGCGCCCGCTCCCCTCGCCGCTCGCAACGAGGTGTATCAGCACTGGCGGAAATTCCGCCTGTTCCTTGAGAGCACGCGACAGCGTAACGCCTTCGCGGACCAGGGCGGCTGCGCGTTGTGCTGCGCGCCGCAACGGGATCATGCGCACGACATCGGTGGCTGCGTCGAGTGAACGCAGCAAGGGCGCCCCACTGCCCACGAGGATGGCGAGCGTGCTCGCAAAGCGCGCCGCGTCGAGACTTCGCGCAAGTTTGCCGGCGACAGGCACGCGCAACAGCCACGCATGCCAGCGCGCGCGAAACGACGGCCGCCGATTGGCGAGCGCAAACAGCGCGATGGCAACCACGACGAGACCGAGCCACAGCCATCCCGTTGCGCGGAAGAAGGCGCTGGTCGCAATCAGCGCCTGCGTGAGCCACGGCAACGTCTGCCGGCTTTGCTGGTAGACCGAAACCACTTGCGGGACGACATACGCCAGCAGCACCGCGATGACGGCAAAGGCGATCACCGTGACGATCGCCGGATAGATGAGCGCCAGCACGACTTTTTGCCGCAGCGCCTCGCGGGCCTCGAGGTAGTCGGCAAGCCGCGCCAGCACGTCGGCGAGACGCCCCGTTTCCGCCCCGGCGCCGACCAATCCGCGATACAGCGGCGAAAACGTTCTGGGATAGCGGGCCAGCGCCATCGGCAGCGCTTCGCCGGTCGCGACATGCGTCCTCACGGCCGCGATGAGTTTCGCGGCGCGCGCGTCGTCGGCCTGTTCCGCGACCGCGACGAGCGCCTGGTCGAGGGGCATCCCCGCCTGAACGAGTGTTGCCAGCTGGCGGGTCGTCAGCGTGATGAGCGGCGCGGGAAGCCGCACGTTCGGCAGCCAGTCCGAACGCGCCACCGCTTCCGAGACCGCGGTTGGCGTGAGTCCTTCGGCGCGCAGGCGATCGCGCGCCGCGCGCGGACTCTCGGCCTCGAGCACGCCCTGCTTCACGCGCCCCTGCGCGTCGACGGCCTCCCAGCGAAACGCGGGCACTGTCGCCACGTCAGGCGTCGCGCGTGACGCGCAACAGTTCGGCGAGCGACACCGACCCTTCCGCGATCCAGCGCGCGCCATCGGCACGCAGCGAGTGCATGCCGCCGCGTGTTGCGGCCTCGCGCAGCGCGAGTTCGCCCGCACCGTCGTGAATGTTGCGGCGCAGGGACTCGTCGACCGGCAGCAATTCGTAGACACCGGTGCGCCCGCGATGGCCGGTGTTGTTGCACGCTTCGCAGCCCGGTGCGGTCCACACCGGTTGTGTTGGCGGCAAGCCCAGCGACGCGTTGATCTTCGCTTCGCCCGCGGACGGCGCGTGCGCAACGCGGCACTCCGGGCACAGCGTTCGCACGAGGCGCTGCGCCAGCACGCCGAGCAGGCTCGACGCCAGCAGATAGGGCTCCACGCCCATGTCCGCCAATCGCGTCACCGCGCTGGCGGCGTCGTTCGTATGCAGGGTCGCGAGCACGAGGTGCCCGGTCAGCGACGCCTGCACGGCAATCTGCGCGGTCTCCAAGTCGCGGATTTCACCGATCATGATGATGTCGGGGTCCTGCCGCAGGATCGCGCGCAGCGCGCGCGCGAAGTCGAGCTCGATGTGCGGATTGACCTGCGTCTGCGCGACGCCGTCCAGCGCGTACTCGATCGGATCCTCGACGGTCATCATGTTGACCGAGCCGCGCGGCAGCCGCGACAGCGCCGCGTAAAGAGTCGTCGTCTTGCCCGAACCCGTGGGGCCTGTCACCAGCACAATGCCGTGCGGC
>WNFL01364138.1_pt2 | contig 11585 bp, 13 predicted proteins | sample 5400361 | NCBI WGS metagenome assembly WNFL01 (sample SAMN13153351, study PRJNA577476) | soil metagenome | isolation source: 40 cm soil on Douglas fir-dominated hillslope | place: USA:California | collected 2013-09-17
TCCGGGTGCGGCGAGGACATGTGCCACGCATCGGAACTCTCGCCACAGCCCAGGAGCCGAACCGGGCCATCCTCGCGCGGCTCGAGGAGCGCGAAGCCTGCTCCTTCGCCGATCGAGATGCCGTCGCGATCCGCGGCGAAAGGCCGGCACGGGCTTCTCGACACCAGGTCAAGGGCCTGGAATCCGAACAACGTGGATAGCGCGAGCGAATCGACGCCACCGACGACTGCAGCGTCACATAGCCCGGCGGAAATGAAGCGTTCGGCGGCGGCGAACACCTTGGCGCTCGATGCGCAGGCGCTGGAAATCGTCTGCGCCGGGCCGGTGAGGCGCAGCTGGTCACGCACGAACGTCGTGGTCGAGTGCATGTTGTGCACGCAGCGGTCGAGCGCGGCCGGTACCTCTGCGCCCGCACCGCCAAGGCGTGCCCGGAATGCGAGCTCGGTGGACAGGATGCCGGAGGTCGTCGTGCCGACGAAGAGCCCGATCCGGTCCCTCCCATGACGCCTGATTGCGGCGCCGACCGCCGATCGGAAGTCGTCCTGATCCAGGCACACGAGCGCGAGCCGATTGTTGCGCGAATCGCCTCCGGCGAAGGCCTCCGGCATCCGCACCGATTCGAGTCCCGACACCCGCCCGAGAAAGGTGGGCAACGGCGGCGCCCATTCGAGATCGAAGGGACGAAGCGCGGAAACGCCTTGCTGCAGCGTCGTCCGCACGGCAGCCCAACCCACCCCGCAGGCGTTGGTTAACGTCGATGCCGCGAGTGCAAGTGGACGTGTCATCGGTCGGGAGCCGGCTGACGACCGCCCAGCGGCAACAGCAGCGAAAAAGCAAGACCCAGCACGACACCGAGGGTCACCGTGAGACCGATAGCATGCAGGACCGGCACCCGCGACGATGCGAGCGTGCCAAACGCGCACAGCGTCGTACCGACGACGACCGCGAGCGAGCGAACCAGCGTTCCGGGCACGCCGCCCGCGAGCGCTGCGCGGGCTAGAAAGAGCGCGTAGTTGGTCACGATTCCGGCGACCAACATCAGTGCGACCAGGTGGAAAACGCTTAACCGTTGCCCCAGCACGACCAGCGCTGCCGCCGTCGCGAGCACCGCCGCAGTCACCGGAAGCGCGATCGACGCCGCTGCGTGCACGCTGGAAAGGCCGATGGCCAGCACTGCAAGGATCAGGATTGCGCCGACGCCGAACGCACCGAGCGCATGGGCACGAAAATCCGCCATCAGATCTCGCGACGTGGCTTGCAGATCGATCGCACGTACCCCCACCAGGCCCGCGCGCTCGATGCTTGCCCTGACCGCGTCGGCATCGTGCACGCCGGTCAATGTCACTACGCCTTGCCAGCGAGCTTCGTCGTGCCGAAGCAGCGCTTCGAGCTTTACGCCGATGCCTGTTCCGACGAGGTCTCCCGCATCGAACGGTGCCGCGGTCCGTGCAGCCGCAACCGCAGCGAAGAACTGGTCGAACGCATCGATGCGCAGCGGCAGCCCCCGCGCGGCCTCGGCGAACCTGGCGTGCAACTCCGTCTGTCCGGGCAATGCCGCCTGACGTTGCTTCTGCTTTGCGCGAGACGGGAGGTAGTCGCTGACGAGATCGAACCCATCCACCGCATGCGTTGCGACGGCCTGCTCGAGTGCGGGGCGCAAGCGCTCGGCGGTTTCAAGTACGTCTTCCCGCGTCGGCGCCTCGATGAGCAGCATCCAACGCACGTCCGGCGCGCCAAGGGCTCCGCGGAGTTCGCGGTCGCGCTGCTTCAGCTCGTCGGGCAGCGGGTTCATGTTGGCCAGGTCGTCGTCCCACCACGGCTTGCCGCTGGAAAGCGCGGCCAGCGCCACGGCGAGTCCCGCCGCCAGCGCCAGCCTGGAGCGCGTGGAAATGGCGGGGCGCGACCACCGAGGCGACGCGGAAACGGTCGCGGCGCGCCATCGCGCTGGCACCCATTGCGGCAACACCCACGCGGTTACGGCACCGGCGCCGAGCACGCCCACCATAGTCAACAGCCCCAGCTGCGCGAGGCCGGGGAATCCCGCCAGGAGCAGTGCCACGGAAGACGCGGCGGTCGTCAGGACGGCCATCGCGAGCGTTCGTCCGATGCGGGCGAGCGTCGCGAGTGCCTCTTCTCCGGGTTGGATCTGCGTCAGAAGATAGCTGGGGTAGTCGACCGCTTCTCCGAGCAACGTTGCACCGAACCCCAGGGTGATGGCGTGTACACCGCCGAATGCGGCGTCGACCGCCGCCACGCCAACGAGCAGGCCGGTTAATGCGGGTACCGCGCACAGCAGAAGGACAAGCGGAGAGCGATAGACGAACCCGAGGATGGCCAATATCAACAAGGTCGACACCAACCCGAGACGTGTCGCGTCGGCGGCGATCAGCGCGCGGCTTTGAGCCGCCATCGCGCCGGGGCTCGAATAACGAAGCGTGGTAGCCGTTCCAGCGCTTGCTAGAGCAAACGCGCTTTCGACCGATGCGAGCGCGCGACTCTGACCGTCGAGGTCGGAACCCGCCGCGCGCGTCTCCGCAACGAGCAGGGCACGCGCCCCGTCGGACGAGAACCAAACCCCGTAATCCTGCCGTGGACGCGTAACCGCGGTCAGCCGCCCCAGAATATGCAGCATCTCCCCGGTCGGATCCGCGGCGATCAACGACTTCTCGAATAGTCCGCCGCCCGTGGCGAGCGCCTGCACCTGCGCCGTGAGCGCCGCCCGCAGCCCTTCTACCGTAAAGCGCTCGGCGGTCACCGCGTCGCTCAACTGATAGCGGTGCGCGCGCAGAAGGTCTAGGTCGCGCCGGTGCCATTCGGCGTCGCCATTGTTCACATAGCGAAAGGCGTCGGTGGCAGCAATGCGTTGCGTCAATGCTCGGCTCACGACAGCGAGTCGCTCGGGCGTGTCGCCGCCCAGCTCGATCAGAAGCAGCCTGCTCGCGACGCCCTCCTTCAGCTCGGCAACGAGAAAACGCTGCTCGCTCGTCGAGACCAATGGCAGAAACGCAGAGAAGTCGCTGTTGACCCGCAAGCGGATGCCGACGTACACGGTCGAGGCCAGCACGATCGCCAGCCACAGTAGCGTGACGTACGCGCGCTGGCTCACCGGGGAATCGTCTCGGGCGTAAGGACGATCGCGACGCGGTCGCCCTGCGAATCGAGAATCTCGATCGACGTCAGGTCCGCCTGCCGGCCCTTGACGTCCACGCTCGCGAGCGCCGTAGCCACGCGCGCGTCGATCGGCTCCAGCCGCATGTCCCACGCCTCCGCGGTGCCGACGAGCGCAATCCGGAATCGGCGCGCCAGCGCCGCGCCATCGCCCGCGAGCGCGGCGCGGATAGCCTCTATCCACGCGAGCGCTACCGGCTCTCCAGCCAGGTCCCACTCGCGCTTCCCCGCAGGCGACTCCACGCGGATATGGGTCCCCGCGACCTCGATGGTCTCCGGACGCGGTGTGAAAACGCGCATCTCGAGCCGATCGGGCCTGACGTAGTGCAACGTCCCGCGTCGTACGATCGGAGTGGAAAGGACGGCGAAGTAGCGCGTTTCCTCGAACGCAACGACGCTGCGATCGACCGCGGCGAGCTTGGCCATCAGTTGAGGCAGGTCGAGCGCGGGCGACTCGGCCGACGCGGCAGTGGCGACCATCCACACCAGAAGCCAGGCGCATGACCGCGCCGCGCGCATCGGCTCAGGCTCGCGCGGCCGACGTGTCGCTCGCCCAGAAGTCATAGAAGTTGAACCAGTTGTAGGGCGCTTCCCGACAGCGCACCTCGAGCCATTCAGCGTAGCGCTCGCACGCCTGCTGCAACGCCGTGTCCCGCTCTCCGCGCGGCAGCCCGATTCGATCGGAAAACGGTTCGAAGCGGACGCGGTAGCGGCCGTCGTCACTCTGCACCGCGGAGAACAGCACGATCGGCGCGCCAAGCGCGGCGGCCAGAACAAACGGCCCGTCAGCGAACGACGCCGATCCGCCGAGGAACCGGCAACGTCGCACGCGGTCGCCGGCAACCACGCGGTCCGCGAGGAGCCCGACCGCTTCACCACGCGCCAGAGCGTCGCGGACTTCCAGCATCGTCTCGGGACGACCGAGCGCGATGATCTGGCTGGAGACGTCCACGTTGAGCGGCGCGAGCACGCTTGCGAGCTTTTCCGCGTTCGCCTCGTACATGAGGACACGTACGCGCGTCGAAGAACGGGCGAGAGCGAGCACCCGCATTACCTCGAAGCTCCCCAGATGCGCTCCGACGAGGAACACGCCAAGCCCTTTTCCGGTCGCGACATCGAGCACGTCAAGTCCCTCGATCGCGCAGTCGAAGCGAGCGACGTCGCCGGTGAGCAGGTGCACGCGATCAAGAATCTGGCCCGCGAAGCAATGGTAATGCCGAAATCGCTCGGACCATTTGGGGGGCCGACCGAGCACGCGGGACAAGTAGTCGTGAGAGGCTTGACTCGCGTGACGCGAGAACAGCAGGAAATACGCGCAGATAGGGTAGAGAAGCGCGCGTCCGACGGGTCTTCCGATTTTCAGTGCCAGCACCGTAATGACGCGCATGAGCAGGCGACTGCCACGCTCTCCCTGTACGCGCCAGATCGGGATCGCAGTCATGGCGCGCCCCCGATGTCGGCGCAACCCAGGCTGCCGGAGGCGACAATACGCGTCGCGGCCACGATTTCGAAGCGCGCGGTGGAGCGTTGGTCGAAATCGACGCGAATGGTTACCACTTGGTCGGGTAACACCGGTGTGAGGAATTTCGCCTGCTTGCACTCGACCACGCGCAGCCCGACCTTGCGCAGCATCTCCTCGACCGAGGCCAGCAGCAGCACGCCAGGCACGATCGGGCGGCCGGGGAAGTGGCCGGGGATCGCCGGATGCGTGCTCGGGAACGTCGTCTGAGCGACCAGTGCCTCCAGAGCGCCGCGGCTCTCGACCGCGGCGCCCGCCAGCTCACGCAGGGCGGCGAGCGGCAGCTTGCCGGCAGCACTGCGTGGCAACGCGTCGACGAGCAGGAAGGGCCGCGGCAGGAAGGCGGCGTCGATGCGTGGCGCAAGGTCAGCGCGCAGATCGTCGAGCGTGCGACCGGGGGCCACGACGAGCGCCGCCACGCGCGGCGCGTCGTCGGCTGGAAGGAACACGATACCGTCCTGCACGCCGGCGACCGCGAGCAACTCACGCGTGAGCTCCGCCAGAGACCCGCGTTTTCCCGCGATCTTGACGAGGTCCGCATCGCGGCCGACCAGCTCGAACTTGTCTTCGTCCCCGATGCGACGCACGCGATCGGGCAACAACAGATTGCGACGCAAATGGCCGCCCGAGACGCTCGCGCTTCCGTCCGCACCGATCGTGTACGCGAGCCCGGCGGCTGGCGTCCAGGCCGTCGCGACGGCGGCGCGACGCACGGCAAGGATCCCGCCCTCGGTGCAGCCGTAGATCTCGTGCACGTCGGTGCGCCAATCGCGTTCAACGGAGCGCGCAAGGTCCGGATCGAGCGGCATTGTCGACGCGATGACGCCGGCGATACCCTCCAGCGCGGGATAGTCGCGGTGGAAAGCGCGGAGCTGCAGCGGCGTCGTCATGAGCCATAGCGCGCCCTGTGCAATCGAGCGCCACTCCGCGACAGCGTCGACCAGGTCGGCCGGGAATGACGGACGTGCGGTCAGCACCGGCGTGCCCGACTGGAGTGGCAGCATGACCGTGGCCTCCAGCCCGAACATGTGCTGCGGCGGAACGGTGCCGATGATCGCGATGTTCGCCGGGGGCCTTGCGATCGAGCGCATCAGCGCGCGTGCGCCATCCGCGAGCTCGCCCCACGTTTTCAGGTGCGCCCGCGGCGCACCGGTCGAGCCGGAGGTGAACAAAACCGCCGCTGGATGATCTTCGGCAATCGCGGGCCAGGCGTCGATCTGCGGTTCGGGGTCCTGCAGCGCCGCATCGAGCCAGGGCGCCATCGCCAGAACAGCGTCGCCGTCGTTCGACGCGGTATCGGTGAGGCAGACGCTTCCCGCGTAGCGTGCACGCATTTCAGTCAACGTACGCGGCAATCGCGTCGACGGGAGCAGAAGCGTGCGGCCCGCAATCAGCGTCGCGAGCATGGCGACCAGGAAACCGTCGAGCGTCTCGCACAGATTGATCACATAACGCGCCGGGGGCAGCGCATCCGCGCGGCGGCGGGCCGCGACCAGAGCCCGCCCGGCAGTCAGGCGGTCACCGCCGCGCCAGGCGAGCACGCTGTCGGCCCGGAATCCCGCGAGCAACGGCCGCATTCTCAGGGCCCACTCCCTGACTGCCGCCAACGAGAGGTGACGATCGCCGCGAGCGCAAGCGGGGACGCGTGCCGATACTGCCGGAACCGAACGCGTCGAAAGAGGTACTCACCGACGACGAACAATGCGACCGCGGCGTAATTGCCTGCCCCGACAAACCATCCCCACCAGGCCGGGCTCGCGAAGATGGCAAGCAGGGCCGATGCTGCCGCAGCGCCCACGAAGAACGCGGCCCATAGCATGGTCAGGGTACGCGTGTACCGTGCAAGGTCTGGCTCGAGCGTTCCGCGCTCGGCCTGGGCAAAGGTCGAGATCAGCGGCTCGCAGCCCGGTCTGAGCGAGCGAGCGAACACGACAGCAAGCCCGAGGTTGAGCGCGACTGGAGGAACGAAGACGAGCGGCCGCGCGAAGTCCGCGGCGGCGGACAGTACGACCAGCGGCACCGCGAGCAACAGCCCGATGCCCACACGACGCCAGTTGGCAGTGATCGTGCAGTACACGCCGAGTGCAAGGCACGTCGCCGCGAGCGCCAGGCGCGGCCGGCCGGCAGCAATCGCCGCACACACTGCGACCGGGTAACACGAGTACAGCACCACCATACAGCCCAGCGTCGCGAAACGCGCCGTCGGCCGAGTTCGGCCGTCGTCTCTCTCAGCTGCTCCGATTGCGCGCAACATGATCCGCGAGTGCCCTCAACGATGCGAAAATCTTCTCGTTCTTGGCATCACCCGATCGGATCTCGACGCCGTAGCGCTGTGACACGACGGTCGCGATCTCCAGCATGTCTATCGAATCGAGACCCAGACTTCCCTGATAAAGCGGTTCGTTCGGCGAAAGCGCGGCGGGCTCGACGTCGAGGGCGAGGGCCTCGACGATCATTAGCGCGACCTCTCGCTCCCACTCGCTCATGGTCGGGGGCGGCATCGCCGTCGCAGCCGTGGAATCGGACATATTGCTAAGCCATGCCGTAGAGAATGGTTCCTGGATTCAGGTCTTCGCCTCAGGTTCTCGCTAATTGCGCCCGAATTGCCTTGTCAAGGTTCTCCACCCAGCCGTTGTAGTTCTTGTGAATGTTCGTCCCGCTGTAATCCAGATTCGAGCTGTCTTTATACTTGATGTTGTAAGCCTTGGTATCGTAGGTAACCTCGACCACCGCCTTATGGTCGCGCAGCTCCAAGACCCCCGTGATCGTTCCCGGCTTCCCGGGCTCCATTCTCCACCCCAGTCCGCTACCAGCCACCACGATCGCGCTTTGAATCCCCTCCATGGTCGCCGGCTTGCTGGTCACGACCGGCGCGGCGACGACGTCATGGATCGGTGCCGACCGGCAACCCGCCAGCACCACGAAGGACGCTACGACAATCAGCCCAACGATGCGATGCAACATGATCGACCCCCCTTGGAGCGGAAAAACAATTGCTTGCACATCCCTTATTGCCGGACGCGCCCCCCTGTGGCGCAACCAACGCCAACCGCATTTTACGACAATTCAGAAGCGTACCAAACGCAGGCAAGCGTCGGATTGGCACGGCTTATGGATTCAATGTGGATTCAGCGCGAAGGGGCATTTCCGGCGGCGACAGATGAACCGTCTCCTCTACGGCGCCGGCGCGTCGGAGCCTCAACCATGGAGGCGATTCAGGACGAAACGGCGGCTGGGCCGCGGGCGTGACTTACTGCTTTGCGCGAGCCGGTGAACCCCGGGTTTCGCGCTACCGCGCTCAACCGGGGCTACTTGGGCGCCGCTTCGAGCGCGGCGAGCTGGCCGTAGACCACTCGGGCGATCGAGAGGAGCGCTCCGCGATCGATGCGGCCGGAAAGCGCGTAGCCGCAAACGTCGTCGATCCAGTAGAACACGCCGACGCCATCCTCGAACGCGTAGCGGAACGCGGTCTCGCGCGACGGAGAGCCATCCTTGCGCACAAGCAGCGAAATACGCTGGCGGTCGGCGTTCTCGTACATGAACAGGGCGCCGGGCTTCTCGTTACCCGCGACAAGCCGAGCCCAACCGCTTGGACAGCCAGCTCACCAGCCGCTGCTCTTCGGCAGCCCAGACTTCGACCGGCCGGTTCACGTCGGACGCGTAGAGCACGTGCGTCAGCGCAGCCTGCCGGGGGAAGGTGACCGGGGTGCCGGCGAGCTGCAGCATCTCGCCGCGACCGAACCAGCCGACGCCCACGCCGAGGACCAGCGACGCCGCGAGCGCCGCCCACGGCTGCCAGCGCAGCCTGCGGCGCAACGACCGACCCGTCGCGGCCCAGAGCAGCTTGCGCGGCAGCGGCTCGGCAAGCCAGGGATCGAAAGCGTCACGCAACAACGCGTTCTGACGGCGGATTTCGGCGATGCGCGCCACGAGCGCGGGCTCGCGCGCCAGTGCGGCCATCACCTCTTCGACGCGCGCGGGGGCGAGCTGATTGTCGGCGTACGCATGCAGCTCGTCTTCGTGAACGGGCAGATTCGCGCTCATCCCGCCGCCTTCAGCGCACGACCTTGAATGGCGACGGCGCTTCCGCATTCATCCGTCGCAGCTTGTCCCGCGCCCGTGACAGCCGGGACATCACCGTGCCGATCGGCACGCAGAGCACTTCGGCGATCTCCTCGTAGCGCAGCTCCTCGACCGCAGCGAGCATCAACACCTCGCGCTGCTCCACCGGCAACCGCCCAACTTGTGCCAGGACCTCGGCCAGCTCGACGCGGTCGGACTGCGTCGCGCGGACCGGAATCTCCCAACCCGCCGCCGGTCCTTCGTCGGCATCGAGCGACGCCTGCGCGAACTCGCGTTGGCGCATCGAATACTGGTTGACGTGAACGTTGTGCATGATCGTGAACAGCCACGCGCGCAAGTCGCTTCCGGCCTGCCACAGCCGCCGCTTCTCCCACGCCCGGGCCAGGGTGTCCTGCACCAGATCGTCGGCCCGATGCGTGTCGCCGGTCAGTACCCGCGCATAGCGGCGCAACCGCGGCAGCGCGGCGACCAGATCGGGATGGGGCAGTGTCTCCGGCAAGATGGCATCCTGGGTAAATCGACCTGCACTTGCTTGGCGCGCCCGAAGAGCTTCCCCCCTCACCGAGGGGGAAACAGGCGCCGCGAGCGGCTTATTCCGTGCCGCCCTTGGGCGGGCCTCCTGGCGCCGGCGGAGGCTGCTTGCGGATCAGCCGCTGCATCGCCAGCGCCAGGCTGGCGCGCAGCCGCTCGGTCGCGAGGATCAGCTGATGCATTTCGTTGGCGCTGCTGCGGCTCAAGCCCGCGGCGCCAAGGTCCGCCTGCTGCCCGACGGAGATCCGCTCGGCGGCACGGGTCACCCGCTTGATCGGCCGGACGACCGCGAACTGGATGAACAACACCGCGACGAGAAACCCGCTCACCAGGAGCGCGATCTGTAGCGGGCCCACGACGTCGGTCGTCACCTTCCAGAAACTGCGGGCCGGCAGCCTCACGCTGATGATCCCCGCGACCTCGCCCTCCCTGAAGCCGAAGCCCCGCTCGGTGCCATAGCGCGTCTTGACGTCGGCAGGAGCATTTTCCGCGCTGGCATGGCAGGGAAGGCAGGACGCCTTGACGTAGAGCGTACGCGCGAAGCGAAAGTTGTCCGGCGTGGCCTCGTAATACTCAGCCAGATGGTTGGCGCGAATGCGATCGAGCGCCCGAACCTCGAACGCATCCGGCTTGTTGACCGGGTTCATATAGTTGTGCGAGGTCACCCGGAACTTGGCGGGCGAGTTCGATTTTTCCACGACCTCCGAGAATTCGCGTTGCGCGAGCGCAGGATTCTTCGAATAGAAGTGCCAGACGTCGGCCGGTGCCGGTGCGCTCGTGTCCGCGCCGTCGGGCGCGCTTACCAGCGTCACCTGGCCCAGAAAGCTCTTGTCGTTGTCGCGGACCCAGACGCGGCCGTATTGGGACACCCAGCTGCCGAACGCGTCGACGTTGTCGGCCACCGTCTCGGCCTGTGACTTGAGCTCCGTGCGGTATACGCTGTCGAGCACCAGAAAGAACGAGCCGACGACGAGCAGCAGCGCCACCACGAACACGACGGTGAACTGGGTGGTGATCGAGCGGTTGAAGATCATCTCTCGTCTCCTTCGTTCGAAGATCCTCGCGCCCTCAAGGGGCGGAGGCCTACAGCCTGATACAGGCCCTCGCCTCGCTTACGAACGCGGCGCGCCGTTCGGGATCGTCGATATACTGCGCCAGCATCTCGACGTACTGCTCAACGTCCGCGGGCCGCAGCCGATTGCCCGCGTCCAGCCACGCGGCACGCGCATCCTCGGCGAGCTGCCGCCCGAACGGCCCCACCTCGACAATGAACAACTGATCGATCGCTGCGCACATGCGCAGGAGCATCGGTAGTGCGCGATGAAGCATGCCGACTATCCGTCTGCGACACCGGCGCCGCGATGGCGCGCACCTGGCGTCAAGATTGCCCCTCTCCGGCAGAATCCGACGGCGACGCGGGCCATCCTATTTGTCTTTCTCCCTGAGCAGACCGATCGATCGGTCTGGAAGGCAGCAATCGTGCCCGACAATGCGCTCTACGGCAACTCCGCTGCGGGCATCCGCGCCAGGACGATGCTTATCTTGCGCGACAACCCCCGGGCGTCGGGATGCCGCTCGTAATATCGCGGGTTGGGTGCCATGGCGGCCAGCCGAGCAGCCTGCACCGCGTCGAGCGCCGAGGCGCCGACGCTGAAGTAATGACGCGCCGCAGCCTCGCAGCCAAACACACCGTTGCCCCACTCGACGACGTTGAGATAGAGCTCGAGGATGCGCCGCTTGTCGAGGATCGTCTCGAGCATCACGGTGATCAGCGCTTCCTCGGCCTTGCGCCAGTAACTCCTCTCCGTCGAAAGGAAGAGGTTTTTCGCCAGTTGCTGGCTGATCGTCGAGCCCCCGGCGACGATACGGCCCTTGCGATAGTTCCTGTCGAGCGCGAGCTCTATTCCATCCCAGTCGAAGCCTTCATGGTCGACGAACCTGGCATCTTCCGCGGCGATCATCGCCCGCTTGAGCTGCACCGAGATGCGCTCGTACGGGACCCAGACGTAGGCCAGGCGCGCATCGGGCCGCCGCTCGCGAAGCTCCGCGAGACGCGTCGCCATGAATGCCGTTTCCCGCGGCGGATGCTCGCGCCACCACCAGATGTGGGCCGCGTACCACGTCTGCACCAGGGCGAACGCCAGCAGGATCAGCGCGAGCGCCCACACGAGCCAGCGGATGAGGTGGCGCATGGGCGCGCGACGCGATCAGCCGATCAAGGCGCGAACAGATGAATCGGTGAGCACGAGCACCAGCGTCTGCGGACTCTTTCACTGGCTCGTTT
>WNFL01350048.1_pt1 | contig 11584 bp, 8 predicted proteins | sample 5400361 | NCBI WGS metagenome assembly WNFL01 (sample SAMN13153351, study PRJNA577476) | soil metagenome | isolation source: 40 cm soil on Douglas fir-dominated hillslope | place: USA:California | collected 2013-09-17
CGCTTGCGGACAATTTCCGCTTCGACTGTTGCATTACTGCATCATCCGGTGCAGCCGGATACTCGTTGATGTGCGCCAAGCCCGCGAGACGAGGTGGTTCGTTCGGGCAAGTCGATCTAAATCATATTCTCTTCAAAACGCCGCCAAGCGCCAAGCCTCCAAGACCTTGGAGTGCACCGGCCCCACCCTGCGATGCAGATCCCAACAAACAATCCTGTATGAAATTGTCAAATTCTCTCCACGTGCCAAGCTATTTCGAAGTAAACACTGTCACCAGAATAACCTATTAGTTGTAACACACACTTATTCACCCACTTACCCACTGCCTCAGAAGCCTTTTTTGGCAAAAGATGCTTGTCTCCACTCGAAGCCACCCCACATCTCTCCAAACCCCACTCAACCCATGACCCACGTAAGCGGAAAGGAAAAAGGGTTGGTCAGACTGTACAACCAACCCCCTTCGTCAGTCGTCCTCAACCCGACACTCGGCGGAAGAGTTTTTAATTCTGAGCCTAATTCCAAGTTTCGGAAACCGCCGCGATATATACAATTAAGGAAAATCATGAACATGCCCTGATCAAATACCTCTCTTCCTCGTCATCTCTTCACCCCTTCGCCTCTTCGCCTCGCGTGGACCCGGATCCGCGTAGCTGCCAAGCCGAGAAGCTGACGGAACTCAAGCTCGTGCGTGACCCGCCAACGGAACGAAGAAGGACAAACCAAACTCCGTGCCCGATTCGTACCCGGTATTGTTCAGAACGGGTCGCTGCGCAGAACGGGTCGCTGAGAAGCTCTTGTCTTCTTGTTCTACCAACCTGTAAGGTGTGTGCCCGTTAGATATCGGTCGGTGTTCATTCAAGCCAGATCATCTCTCGCCATGGTGTAATGCGGTCTATATTATTAGAACTTAGAGCATCGTCTATCTGCACCCTTTTGCGAATCTGACCGCCCCCTTTTCTATTGGCTGGCGAAGCCCTGTGCCTCACCATCGTAGAGCGACTTCCTTCCCATTCGCGCGCCTCCCTTGCGCCGTTCATCGTGGGTAAGTCTTCTTTCGTCACCTTGGTACCTACTAAAGACGTACAGAGACATGCACCACCTTTGGTCCATCGAAAAGTTGGCCTCCTCAACACGGATTCTGGGACTCTCTCACCAAAACTGAAAGACCGCAACCTTCTCCCCTTACACCCTTACCGTGTACTCTGAAATTTGCACGCGAGATGAAAACCGCTGGATCGAAACCTCGATTCCCGTTCGCGTGCTCAAACCAGATCTTTGGTTCTAGTTTTGGAGTCGCCCCAGGGCGATTGTCGATCTTATCGAAGAGCGTGCCGAGAGCGTGCCGAGAGCTCTTCAGCTTCAGCCCCCTCCCCCTCCGCGGCTCCAGACCCTTACGATCATTATGACGTTCATGACCCGATCGACGCGGTAACCGCTCTGAGACATGCAACACCCGAAAGCGAAAGCGAGATTCCGTATTACCAACCGTTATCTCGCCGGTTTTGACAAATCACCACGGACTCGATTAGTCAATACGCACCTCTGATTTGAGGATTGGTCCGATAACTTCCGAGGGAGTTCGCAAAGAGTAGAATTCCTCTCGCATCCACAGAGGTTTGGTTGTAAATTGTGGTCATGGCACAAAAACACTGAAATAACTTACTCATGATGGACTGTACTATCCACGCACATACGGAGCACGACTGAATGTGGGACACTTGTCTCTGTATGTTGGTGGACGCCTTACGGACGCTCTCCGGTGACGCTGGTGCGGTGGAAAGGTCGAGCTCGCCGACACATTTCCATTTACACGATTCCTGACCCCGGGATATCAGCTAAGGACCAGCCCTCCAACATTTCCTTCCATGCTCAGCAAGCCTTATCCCTCCGTTTGACCACCGCCTCCAATTGTGAAACGTTGAGGCGCCGAAAAAAACGATTGGGAAACACACGTCTGCACCAAATTGTGGAATTCAGAAGCGGGAAAGAATTATGCGGCACGAGCCACAAGCGCGATTTGGAGGGAGAACGGAACGGTTTCAGGTTGAATCGATGATAGGAGCTAAATTTTGAAAAGAAAAAAAAACAACCACACGGGGATGGGGTGGGGCCGAGATTTGACAGATGATCTTATAACTTTGTTTTCCCTTCCCTTGGCTTGGGGCTTGGAGCCCCAAGTGTATTGGACATGGCGGTCCAAGACCACAACCGCGTGTGCAAATAGCCAAAAAGTACTTTGCTTTTTTCTTTTCTTTTTTTTTAAATCGAATAATCGTCGGGTGTCAAGCCGTTTCGAAGACACGCCTAACAACCTATCATCAGCCCAGTACTCCTTATAAGGCATAAGGCGAAGTCTGGTCTTACAAGGCGAAGTCTGGTCTTACAAGGCGAAGTCTGGTCTTACAAGGCGAAGTCTGGTCTTACAAGGCGACTTATAAAACGGGATTATCAGGAGGCTTTTTTTCAATTGGAAATGTACTCGAAGGTATAGTTTGGGACTTGTTAAATCGGCTCCGCCCCCTTGCACATCTGCGTTGAGCACATGAGACGGAGAGCACAGACACTGTAAGTGAATAAAAATAGAATAAACAAACAAACAAAATCGGCAATGCGTAAGTAATGATCTCGGAATCGTTGCATCCCTTCTGGTCGGCTCCTCCGGTCGCATTCGGACATTCTTCACCAAAAAATAACTTGAAAATTCAAAAGTAAATTGTCATAACTAGCAAAAGCGCTGTGCTGATCTACTTCAATCGGGTCATCACTGATTTCAATGGAAATTGGTTCAGGACCGGGATAACCATATATAGTCCTCACTTTTCGCTGTTGTTCCAAAGTGTCACCCATTCCAGATGAAGCTCCATCTGTGAGTGGTCCAGGTTCGCCTGAGATGGACACCGAGCTGGCAGTGTCTACAAGCGACAAGCGGAACCACCACGTATATCGGCAGTTATTCTTAGAATGTTTCTGAATGACAAGTGCTGTGCTATTCTAGAATACTTGAAAGGGCGCCGAAAAGTCTCGTTGTCTCTGGGTGAATTGCAACGTAATAAGGGTGTCACCGGCCATTGCAAGCTGGAGCAGTGTAAGGGAGTATTGCTGTATTTTTTCCACTTACAGTACACCCTTAGATATGCGCACCGTCCTCTTCATGATTCCGCACCACACAACCCGACTGACCCTACCCCCCGGTCCCAGCCGATCGACTCCACTCGGCCAAGCCCGAAGCAAATGTGTGAGAAAGCTAACCGAAGGTGAAAAGACGCCCAACCCAGCCGAAGTTTAATTTAAGTCCTTGTGGATTGGGTTGGGATGTGGGGTGAGCCATGTAAAACCTGAGTTCGGTTGTACCTTGTTAGCGCGACAACCTTCCATCCGTCTCGTTTTGTTCCTGTTACGATAGCCCGTCGGAGCACCGCCAAATTTGAATTTGATTCCCTTCGTGAAGAAACGGGATACCGCCCAAGCGCGCGTCTGTTAAGGAAGAAACCTTCAAAGGCAACCCTCTCCTCGTTCTAGCCGCACGAGTCGCCGAGACCCAAAAATCCTTCTGTCCACTTCAGCACCAAAGACCATCAAGAAACAAAAAAAAAATGGCGCTGCGAACGGGTCTCAAGCTTAAGTTGCGGCGGGCGGCGAAGAAACTCGATTTGTTGGCGTCGAAAGAAAGGAACATCGATACTCCTGTCCCTGTCGGGTGGGAGGAACGATGGTTCATTTGGCGGGTTTTCAGGTTTCGATATAGTAGAGTCGTTCCGCCCTGTCGACTTCTCCGCTTGCCCGTTGAGTTATTGCTCCAAATCTTGGAGTACCTTCAAACAGCGGATCCCGTCCTGCTGAGCGACCACCGTTACTCACTCTTCTCCCTTCGATTGTGAGCGACTGGTACTGTCACCTTCTATGTTCTGAGTTGCTAAATTATTCTCTAGAACATGTAAAGAAATGTATTACCTCGTCACTCCTCTACTCTATCGAACAATCGACCTCAATACGGTTCCAGGAGTGTCTGCCAATGATCGCGACTTTATGGATGGCTCCCTTATGCGCATTCAGAAATTTGCGCTTCATGTACAGATCGTTGGGTCATACATTCGAAAGGCATCGATCCGCGTTCTCAAGCCGGATCTCTGGAGTCGAGCACGAGATATCGACACGGCTATTGTCGGGATCTTGACAGGCTCTCCCCAACTCCGGGATCTCACACTCATTTGCGATCTCAGTGATATTGATCCGTCCCATCATTCCTCCCTCGTTGGTGCGGTGTCCCACTTGACCGCTCTAACGCACATAACGATGAAGGAGGCCGAATTACTTAAAGGAGTGCCCGTTCGTGAGGTACAGTTCGAAGATTGCGGGGCACATATTGCCAATCGCCTTCTTGCGGCTATATTAAAGTACCACGGCCGAAATCTACGCTCGGTCAAGCTATACGGATATCTTACGTTCGACTCATTGATATTCGAACAGTTTCGCGACGACACTCCACACCTTGAAACTCTCGACATGCGGATGTCACTGACTTTTCAATTCGACCCACTCTTTCGAGAGCCCAAACCGTGGTCATGCGCAGCTACGCTACAATCCCTCAGTATAATACAGTGCCGTGTCGACGCCGAGGACATTGCCACCCACCTGGCCATCGGAACGTTCGGTTCTCTCCGACGTTGTTCCGTTTTCTCCTGTGGTTACAGCGCAGATGGAGTAAATCCTCGGCCTACATCGGCGTGGAAGAGCCAGCCTCTTGAAACATTCAGGCTGCATCACTTCATGGGTTGGGAAGTTGATGCTCTTTCCATCGTCTCCACTCAGATCCTGATAGCGACGCAAATCGAACGCCAGCGCTTCACCAGTCTCATTTGGAACCCAAAGGCGTTTCCAGGAGTTGAGCAGATTAGGGTTTCGAGCATTTGGATGGTCGAGGAGTACCTTGATCTACTGGAGGCCGCGGCGTCGAGAGATATCGAGGTGACTAACGACTGGAACCGATCTGAAGACCCTTTGGCGGACGAATTTGGCTTGCTAGATCGGTGTCATTGTTCAGATTGTCGCGAGGAGAGATTGCGATTATAAGATAACTCGCAGCTCGGTGCCTTGGATGGTCGGTAATGCTTTGAGTACGTGCAGTATAACATTAGTCACCAAACGCGATTCACCCATGAATATTGACGCATCCCGCTGTGACACTACTGTCAACGATAGCAGATGTGACGGAAACTAAACGAGATGCAAGACTTGTCGCGAAAAAACCCCTTCCTGTTACAATGTACTCCTACGTATCTTATATAGTATGCGAGAACACAAAACGGGTATTAAACTAAGAGAGGATTGGCGCTGATACCTAAGGCACTGTAACACGTCTGGACACATGAGACAAGTAATATCGAGACCGAGGACATGTGGCTGAAACTATCGGACATCGAGCATTAATTGATGAGAACACTACTGTACCGACAAGATGAAGGGGAGGAAAGCCTTTCGGCCGGTAGAAAACCTCAAGCTTCGCAATGTTTTCATCTTGTGCGATATACTTGTGGAGTCATTCGCGTTATCCAATGAGGATTGAATGTGGATTGAGTGTCACCGCCTACTTTATGCTTTTCATACCTGCTTACTACTTACTTGGAACGGTGACAGGTTGAGCGCCTGCGTTGCCAGTCTTCGAGATTTGCAACAGACTGACTCGAACTGACTGAGTGTTTCACCCACCAGCTTGTCAACTCCTCCACCTCCACGTCCCGCCCTTAATTGCCTCTGGGCGTCACCTATGCCTCTGGGCGTACGTCTCAAGCTCAAAATACGCCGTGTAGTGCAGAAACTACGTAGAAGAAAGCCGACAGGAAAGGACATCTCCATACAGAATGCCCTTCAAATAAAAGCAGGAGACGGGCATGCAATTGGGCAGGCGATTGAGGGTCCGCAAACTGCTTTACAACTTCCAAACAGCGAAGACCTCGAACCATGTCGACTCCTTGCTTTGCCAGTGGAGCTGTTACTTCAGATATTGGAACTTCTTTGGGAACAGGGCTCATTTTACTTGAGCGAACGCCCATATTCGCTACTACCTCTTCGTCTGTTAGTGCATCACCGTTTTGTCCTCTTCATCTAATACTCACCTAGCAACCAGGACATGCAAAGTTTTGTGCCACCTTGCCACTCCTCTCATTTACCGAACTGTCAACCTCGACGTCCTGCCTGGAGGATTCCCGGACAATTTCGAATCTGATTTGGAACGCTGTTTCACACGTTCTCAGAACCTCTCACGCCAAATTCCTGCCGTAGGACACTTTATTCAGGAAGTTTCAATCCGAATCCTACCGCACTTTTGGCGCCGTGCATCGGAGATGGATATGGCCACTAGGGACATCCTATCGGGCACTTCTCAACTTCAGACCCTCACAATCACCTATGGCAAATATGATTTCGATGCTTCGTTTCACTCCCCTCTGCTCGACGTCATCCCACACTTGAGCGCTGTGACGAGCATAACCTTCAGGGAGGCCGACCCTCCCAAATTGGGACCATTTTCTGATGTGGTGTTCGAGAGTTGCAGCAAGCATGTCGTTGGCCACTTCCTCGCCGCTATGTTAACGCACCATGGTCGAAATTTACGTTCAATCCAGCTATTTGGAACCCTGAAGATCGACCGGTCATTATTTGTACAACTTCGCGACCATACACCAAATCTTCAAACCCTCGGCATACGGAGAACGTTGAGCCTTGAACTCAGCCCGCTATTCCGCGAACCCAAACTTTGGTCGTGCGCAGCAATATTACAAACACTTATCGTGATACAGTGTGGGATTCATTCTGAATACATCGCAACGCAGCTGGCCCTTGGGATGTTCAGTTCCATCCAACATTGCTCCCTTTTCGCATGCGGCGACCCCACTGACAACCAAAATCTCCAAACTACAGCCACATGGAGGGGCCCTCCCCTTGACACTTTCCGTCTGGATCATTTCCTAGGTTGGGAAGTCGACTCGCTCTCGATTATTCCCACTCGAACCTTAATAGTGACGCGAGTTGAGCGCCGCCACTTGATCAACTTGATGTGGAAACCATCAGCGTTCCCTCAAGTAGCACAATTAAGGATATCGAACAAGTGGAGCGTGGAGGAGCTGGATGATTTGCGGAGGGCCGCCGCGTCGAGGGGCGCGGAAGTCGTCACCGACTGGGACCGACATGAGGACCCTGGTTCGGGCGAGTTTATGCTGCTGGAGCGTTGTCCTTGTGTTGCTTGTACCAAAGGCACGGTGGGATTATAATCTTGCTGCTCCTAGAACACTCCAGACGCAAATACGATGGACAGGACTTTGCTGAAGACTATCTATGTGTATATATCACTATGACTATTTAGGTGATGATCATTTCTGCTTGAGTCTTCTCTTTAGGACCGCATTCACTGTCCTGCGAGAAGTCCAAAGTTGTGGGCTAAGCAAGGATCGCGTCTCCTTTGACACACTATTAAAATTATCGCGCGTCTTTTTGAGTAAATGGTGGGGCTAGCTATTTACACAATATATTATCCTTATCAAGACAAATATATCTTTTGAGATCCCCTAGTAACCTGCACCACTTGCGAGATTACAATCGAAGCTTATTGAAAACACAGTCGAAACAAGGACAGGGACCAATCAAGCGAAATTCCTCCGCCAAGGAGTCCTCACTACGATCCCAATCCGGGATGACCTCGATTCCCCTCGAAGCTGCAGCTCTTTGCAGGTCAACTAGCTCACCAACACCCCATTTGCTCGACACTCTGATTCGCTCAACCCCAGGGAATGAATTTGAGTCCCGAATGAGGGCACTGAATTGCGGAGGTTCCACACTTGTTGCCACAAGGAGCCGAGTGGAAATAACTGAAAGTGTATCGACTTCCCATGCGATGAAGTGGTGCATGCGGAAAGTATCGAGCGGTGGTCCCTTCCATTTGACTTTTGCTCGGAGGCTTTGATCGTCGGTGGGATCACCGCAGCAAAAGAGAGATAAGTGTTGGAGGGAGCCAAATGTTCCGAGTGCTAGCTGCGTGGCTAAGTGTTCCGCATGGATGGTGCAGTGCATTATGGTAAGTGACCGCAGTGTTCCCACACATGACCACGGTTTAGGTTCACGTAATAGTGGGTTGAGTTCAATGTTTAGTCCCATCAAAACGCAAAATGTTCGTAAGTTGGGCGTCTTGTCGCGTAGTTGTTTGAACAGCGTTTGATTAACCCGAAGGCCTCCGTAGATATTAATCGAGAGTAAATTTTGGCCATGGTGGTCTATCAAGGAGGTGAGAAGGCGATTGGCTATATTCGAGTAGTAATCGTCTAAATGCGCCTGCGGCATGGGGGCGCCCTTGGGGTACTCGGCCATTTTTAGAGTTATGTTCCTTAGAGCAACCAAGTGAGGTATCGCATTGAGGAGGGATGAATGGAAGGACTGGTCGAAATCGTGCACATCGTAGTGGATTGTAAGAGTATGGAGCTGGGGAGCACCCGAAAAGAAGTCGACGATGGCCAAATCCACATCCTCAGCACGAACACGAATCGAGGCCTCTCGAATATAAAGCCCAACGGTTTGCACCTCGCACGCAAATTTTTGTGTGCGCGTGAGAGAACCCGCCAGAAATTTGCAATCATTGGGTGATACTCCTGGGATGGTGTTGAGGTTGACGGTTCGATAGAGTAAGGGGGTAGTAAGGTGATACATTTCCTTGCATGTCCTAGCAATACTTTAAAAGGTGAAAACACCATGGGGGACTGTGCTTACAACCGAAGCGAGAGCAGAGAGTTTCGATGACAAGGACAACTCGACTTGACCGGAGTAGCCGACAACAAGATCTCCAAGATTTGAAGCAACAGCTCGATTGGCAAGCCGAGGAGTCGAAAAGGTTGGTCGACAGTGTCGGTTTGGAGTGCAAAAGTGGGCTCTATCGTGCTGCGTTCCTTCGGCTTTGGCTCCTTTTTGAAGAGTTTTTGCACCACACGCTTCAACCTGCGTTTGAGACTCGCACGCAAGGCCATTTGCGCGCTTTTGGGTGTAATTTGGTGGAAGGGGTTCATGGACCGGATTTCGCAAACACGAACTGCGTGTGCGGTTGTGGTAGGCTAGATGGTAAGCAGGCGCTTAGCGAGCGCACTGCTACCCGAAAGCGCTATTGTGGGGAAGGGTAGGAGAGGGTCAAATCAATCGGAACAAGACGGGATTGCTCCAACAGCTGATGCCTGATGCCTGGAGGATCAGCCTACAAAATGAGAGACCTGAAAACATGGTGACTCGCCTGTCTTGAGGCAAACTTTTCAAACTTTTCAACCAAAAGGTTTTTCAATTCCGAAGGACGCTCTTCATAAAGAACCAAGGACCTCGGGTATTCTTGAAGGCAGAATGAGGGAAGAATGAAGGAAAGGAGGAGCTGAGGTTGAGCAACGAAATCGAAATTGAAGTCGTACAGCGGGACATCTGCGTGAACCCGCGGCCTTCACACCTAGCCCACCTCAGGTTGCGAATGGACATTCTGTGCAGCAGGGAGAGGCAAATGCAACCAACATAATCGTGGGATCCAGTCCAGATGGGACTTGAGTTGTTCGTTGCCAGTCACCCCAATGTCGAAGGACCACTTGCACATGCACAAGCTGTCACGCTCGGCATGGTCACATTTTTGTGTGAAAACTGCCCTTTTCCTTAAACCGTTCTAGGAGTTATAAATGACTCCAAAGCCGGCCCATTGGAATTGAGCAGTTCGGGCATTGCTGTCTCTCTCCTTCATCTGCTCCGTGCTGGTAGGTAGAGCCAGGGTAGGGTCGCGAGGAAGTCATGACCAACGCCTGATTTCGATTCGCAGTCAGGGACTTGGGCAGGGTTCGGCGTGCACATGGTCAACCCCTCTCGTTTACAGCTGTATATTCCTCTGAGTCTACTGCATGTATCGCATCAGCCGTCGATTTCCAGACGGTCGAGACGGTCGAAGCGGTCGGTACCATGGGAATATTATTATAATGAGAGCGCATCATGCTCATGCTCTCGGCCATCGGTTAGACTTGACCTCTGCCACCTCTGGCCGAACATTGACAATGACGGCAGGGGTTCTCGAATACACCGATGCGATGCGCGCGCCGTTAAATGCGCACACCGATAAATGCGTACGCCGTTAACTGCGCCTGCGCCTGCAACACGCAACACGCAGCTTAGACGCCGGGCTAATGGACCCTTCTGTAAATAGGCGCTTGTAGCTAGGAAAATGCATAAACGTTCCTTGAATCGAAATCCGCACCCCTAAATCAAACATAACCTGTGAAACCGTTTCGTCAAGACTTGTACTCCGCCATTCCTTTCACTCGCTGGTCGACGAGCCCTAGCAACACATTCGCTTAGCAACAAACGAAATGACTTCTCAAGACTCACTAGCGTTCCGCCGCTCAGATCGAAAGGACAAGAAACGTTTCAGGACGGACGCTACTGAGGTCAGTTTGCCCCTTGCCTCAGCTCTTATTCCAACTCGCGCTTACCTTCTGCATATGTACAGAAATTTGTGATTGTTAAACCACCTCCTGGTGCAACTGCGAGCCATCCGCTGCAAGTCCAGTTCATTCCTCCTGCACATGCGCTCGAGTCGCGCTCCTTCGCTTCACTCTCTTCAGCTTCTGCTAGCACTACCTCTGTCAATTCCACCTCGTCCTCGTTCCGCCGCATCATTCCTCTTTATAACTTCCAGAACCACGCCCTACAGGCTAGCGCAATCCATGACGCGGGTACCGACGACAAAGTATCACGTTTTGCTAAGCATGGCATCGAAATTATTGACGTGGGGCTTTTCGAGCCCGTCGAGGTCTGGGGTTCATGCCCAATTGACTTTGAGGATGAAGCCCCACGAGGCAAGGCGGGGACGGCAAGTGGAGGCCTGTTGGACATCCAAAATGTTTTGGCAGACATGCAGCGTAATGACCGTGCAGACGAGAACGGCAGTAAAGACGGCGGAGTGCGGAGGTTCTTCGGTAGACTCTTTCAGTCTAAGTCTCAATCGAGCACCTCCCTGAAAGCTAATGGGGATCACAATCCTGGCATTTACCCCTCACACTTGGCGCTTGGCTCGATCTCCGATTCAACGTCTCCCCCCCTACCCACTTCCAATTCGAATGCTCATCCTGAGCATGTGTTACCCCCCGTACTGGGCACAGTGCCTCAGCTGCAGAGTCTGACAGTACCCCCTCAGGGACGTCCAGCGGCCTACGTCTTCGTCACGCGGAAATGGAATAAGACCAGCACGGAGAACTGGTTACAGCAGACCATGCTGCATAATGGGGATACCAGGTGTGAAATAGATCTTCGATTCGAGTGGACAAGATCAATCGAACGGAGGAGTGGGTTCCGCAAGCCGATGACTATAGGTTCGGGGTTTTCTCATCAGCCTTCGCCTCTCTCCAGACCCGTATCCCGCGCGCAGCTAAACTCACAGACGGATGGTCCCGTCTCGTCGCCCAGTCCACCGGCGCGACGGAGTCCAACTTCCGATTCACGACCTGGCTCGTCGAATGGGTTGAAACCGGAACTCCCTGACCTTCACCCACCAAACTCACTAGACTCGCCTTTACGACAATCAAGTTCG
>WNFL01167007.1_pt2 | contig 11580 bp, 8 predicted proteins | sample 5400361 | NCBI WGS metagenome assembly WNFL01 (sample SAMN13153351, study PRJNA577476) | soil metagenome | isolation source: 40 cm soil on Douglas fir-dominated hillslope | place: USA:California | collected 2013-09-17
ACTTCCGTCCTTCGGGAAAAATTTACAATCAATGGACGGAAGTAAAATCCATCGCCTCAACTAATGGTTTCGAAAATGTTTCCGAAACAATTATTTCCAATAAAGACCATGTGCCGATGCCGGAAGAGGTGATGAATTATTTTTATTCATTACTGCAGAAATAATTAGCAAGCAGTTGAGTTTAAAAAAAGTCTCATTCTCCGCAATTACTAAGGAGAATAATTTTGCCATGCGGAGAATAAGAATTATATTTACCGCATATTCTGCGGAGAATGAGGCGTTATATTCACACCCTGAAACAATGGCCAGATTTTTTTTGGGAGCATGAGCCACTCGTGCATCCTTTAGCTAGGTTACGTCATCGCCAAGGTAAGCTATTAGGAAAAATGGAATCGCTGGGCTTGCGCCAACGGGAAGAAGCATCTGTGAACACGATCGCCTGGGATGTGGTGAAGTCGAGTGAAATTGAGGGCGAGCTATTGGCCACAGAGGAAGTTCGTTCTTCAGTAGCTCGAAAATTAGGTGTGACCATGGGCGGGTTGGTAGCCAGCAGTCGAATAGTTGACGGTGTCGTAGAGATGATGTTGGATGCAACGCAGCAATACAAAAAAAAAATCACGCAAGAGCGCCTGTTTCACTGGCATAAATTGCTATTTCGCGAGCCCAACAAGCGTGATATTCTTGTTGGCAAATGGCGTAACGACTCCACAGGACCGATGCAAGTTGTTTCCGGAGCGATGGGGCGCGAACGTGTTCATTTTGAAGCGCCTGCCGCTTCACGACTGAAGAACGAGATGAAAAAATTCATTACGTGGTTCAATTCTGAAAATGAATTAGATCCAGTACTAAAAGCAGCAGTAGCGCATTTGTACTTTGTTACAATCCATCCATTTGAAGATGGTAACGGACGCATAGCACGCGCCATAGCTGATATGCAACTCGCGCGTGCAGATGACAGCGCCCAACGTTTTTATAGTATGTCATCACAGATCAGAAAAGAACGGAGCACGTATTACAATATGCTGGAGAAGGCACAAAGCAGCACGCTTGATATAACGGAGTGGCTTCTTTGGTTCATTGCATGTTTGGATCGGGCTATGGACGCCTCGCAAGAAATACTGCAGGAAGTCTTGCGGAAGACGCGCTTCTGGGAAAAGCACAAATACGCTGCATTCAATGAACGTCAACGAAAAATGTTGAACAAATTAATGGAAGGCTTTGAAGGAAACCTCACTACCACCAAATGGTCGAAGATGACAAAATGCTCGCCAGACACCGCACTCCGCGACATTCAGGATTTGATTGTGAAAGGCGCCTTGATGAAAGATGAAGGTGGTGGAAGGAGCACGACTTACTCGGTGAGGTTTTGAGAGGCTGCAGGTGGCGACCAACATAGAAAATGAAAATAAAAAGTGGAGCCTCAAAAGGGAGGCTCCAATGAAAAATCCTAACACAAGGTTACTTCCCAATGATGATCAGTAATTTTTTCACTCATTAGGATAACTTCTCTTTTAACCAATGGACTGCTTTGTAACCAAAATTCCGTAATTAAGTCCCGACTGGTTTCAATTGGCAATTTACAGATAACCCAAACGACTTTGCCATCAAAAGCTTGTGGAATCACAGTTAAATGTTGATAAGCATTCATAAATAATTTATTAAAATGTTGAAGAATTATTTTAGATGGTTTTGCCAGCCTCTTTGACATGGAATCAAGCCTCTTTTGAACCAGTCGAATGTTGAGCCTCTTTCAACACTTGATAAATCAAAATTAAACTCTTTATTTATCGAAAACGAATTAAAAACGTATCAAAGATTTTCGATTTTATTGAATAGCTAAAAGTCAGCGGTCACTAAAAAAGAAACCCTCATCATGAAATTTCAATTCAACATTTATCATTAAAATTCAGTCTGCTTTACATCACGTCATCAACCGTCACAGCGCTCACTTGCTTTTGTTTTACCAACTCATTAAACTTCGGAAGCTTGTCTTTCATGATCTGGCGTAAGTTGTTGAGTTGTAAATCGATTTTATCGGTGATCTCTTTATAAACAGTCTTTACTTGTTCCGTTGGCTTGTAATCACTGCCATACACCTCATTCGCCAACGCTCCTAATTTATTGTTGAGCCTGACCGGATAATTCAATGGATCCTGGTTGCTTTTGTTTTTTGTCTGATATAGAGCTTCTTCAATTTTTTTCATTTCGGTGTTGATTGACTTGCCCATCTCGGTCACATCTTTCATCTCTGCTTTGTCTTTCATGGGATCGGTCACGCGGTTGATTTGATCGCGAACAGTGCGGATATTTTTTACTGCTTTGTTGGTCTCGGAAAGTTTATCGCGTACAGCTATTGCAAAGTCAAACTGCGCTTTCATATCGGCTTGTGTGCCGCTTGTGCGTGGGTCTTTTAGTATTTCAAATTCAGTTTCTTGCGATTGCCCATTCACCGTCAACTTCGCTTTGTAAATCCCCGGAATTGCCTTTGGCCCTGTAAGCGATGCTGCCCACATAATGAGGCCATCAAAACCCTCGGCATCGGCATACCTCATGTTCCAGATCTGACGGTTCATGCCTGGCTTTATTTTCATTTCCTCCTCTTTCAATTTCTTGTCAGGCTTCGTGGCAAATTTTTTGATCAGCTTGCCATCCGTTTCTAAAATCTCCAACGATACTTTCGTTTTTGCGGTGTCTTTCAAAAAATAATGAATCATTACACCATTCGGATGATTTTTACCCGCAGTTTTAGATTCTGTTCTAGCTTGCCCGCCATTCATTCGGTAGCTCGGCATTGGTTTATATAAATGGTAATCGCTCTTAGCCACCAACTCATTCAGTTGATGTAGAGGTGTGAGATCATCGATCAGCCAAAAACTTCTTCCTTGTGTTGCCGCAATGAGGTTATCATTTTTAATGGTAAGGTCGGTGATTGGCACGGTGGGCAAGTTCAATTGAAATGGCTTCCAGCTGGCACCATCATCAAACGAAATGTACATGCCAAATTCCGTTCCGGCATAAAGTAGTCCAGCGCGTTTAGGATCTGTGCGGACCACGCGAGTGAAATGCGATGGATCAATTCCATCTGTAATTTTTGTCCACGTTTTTCCATAATCCTTGGTGCGATATAAATACGGCTGATAATCACCAGACTTATATCGAGTGCCGGCTACATAAGCCCCACCCTTCACAAAGGGATCGAACTCAATGCTGTTGAACATCATCCACTCGGGCATTCCTGCAGGTGTGATCTTCTCCCAATTTTTTCCTCCATCTTTTGTAATGTGAAGAAGTCCGTCATCTGAGCCTGCAATGATCAAATCTTTTTCATAAGGAGACTCCGCCACTGCGAATATGGTACAGTAATATTCAACAGCAGTATTGTCTTTTGTAATTGGCCCGCCAGACGGGCCGAGTTTGGTCGGATCATTTCGTGTCAAATCGGGGCTGATCAACTCCCAACTTTCACCGCCATTGTAACTTACGTGAAGATGTTGCGATGCTGCATACAGTTTTTTAGGATTGTGTGGAGAAAAGAAAAGAGGGAAGTTCCATTGAAAACGGTATTTCGCTCCTTCAGCACCGGAGCCCATCGGGTTATCGGGCCAGGCGTTGATGCTGCGTGATTCACCTGTCTTGTGATTTTTTCGCTCGAGGTAACCATCATAGCTTCCTCCATAAACAATATCTTCATCTGTGGGATCAACAGCGATATGACCACTTTCTCCTCCCGCGGTTGATTCCCAATCATGCTCGTCTATGGAAAACCCATCGGTACGATGCAACACGCGTTGTGTAGAATTGTCTTGCTGCGCACCGTAAATCCGATAAGGAAAATGATTGTCGGTAACTACTCTGTAATATTGAGCAGTCGGTTGATTGTGATACGTGGTCCAGTTTTCACCTGCATCAAAAGAAACTTCTCCGCCACCGTCATCGGCAATGATCATTCGTTGATTGTCTTCGGGCGCGATCCACAAGTCGTGATGATCCCCATGATTGGCGTTCATTGACTTGAAAGTCTTTCCGCCATCTTTTGATTTATGATAGGATACGTTCATTACATACACGATATCCTCATCTTTGGTGTCAGCATAAATTTTTGAGTAATACCACGCACGCTGACGAAGGCTACGATCCTCGTTCATCTTTGCCCATTTTGCACCACCATCATCCGAGCGATACACACCTCCGTTATCATTTTCAATAATTACATAAACACGATTTGAATTCACGGGCGAAACAGACACACCGGAGATTCCCCAAATCCCTTTGGGTAATCCTTCATTCGAAGAAATATTTTTCCATGTATCGCCACCATCAGTGCTCTTCCAAAGTGCAGAGCCCTCGCCACCGCTTTCCAAACTGTATGGAGTTCTGTGTATGCGCCAGGTGGATGCAAAAAGAATTCGTGGGTTGTTGGGATCCATGCATAAGTCAACAGCCCCGGCATCAGCATTCACGAATAATTTTCTGTTCCAGGTTTTCCCTCCATCATCTGAGCGATAGACTCCCCGCTCTTCAGAAGATTTGAAAAGATCTCCAAGCACAGCAGCGTAAACCACATCAGGGTTTTTGGGATGAATGCGAATGCGAGGAACATGATTCGAATTTTTTAGACCCGAAAAAGCCCACGTCTTCCCAGCGTCAGTTGATTTGTAAATACCATGACCAAATGAAACATTTCCCCTAACAGTTGCCTCGCCTTGTCCAACATAGATTACATTATTGTCCCATTCGCTCACTGCCACGGAGCCAATTGAGCCTCCAAAAAATCCATCGGAAATATTTGACCACGTGTTGCCTGCGTCAGTGGTGCGCCAAACGCCTCCACCTGTAGAGCCAAAATAAAATAAATTAGGTTTGCCAGGCACACCGGTCACAGCCGATGAGCGGCCTCCGCGGTAGGGCCCGATGCTACGCCATTCGAGAGCATTATATAATTTTTCATCAAAGGTTAACGTGTTCTTGGCGGGTACAGCCCCTTTCTTTTGCGACATCAGACAGAATGAGGACAGACTAAAGGCAAAAAAAATCAGTAGCTTTTTCATAGGTTAGGCAGATTAGAAAACGATGTTAGTAAAAATCCAGGAACGAAAAATGTCTTTTTTATGATAGGCAAATGAAGTATCTAAGCATTGAGTTTCGAAAAACTAAAATTACTTTCAGGCAAAATTTCTATGGAAGACAAAAGCCTTAAATCCTTGTTCAGCATCCCGGTCATCGTGGCGGCACTTGGTTACTTCGTTGATATCTATGATTTACTTCTCTTCAGCATCGTGCGAAGGCCGAGCCTTGTCGGGCTTGGAATACCCGAAGACCAACTCTTTGACAAAGGTGAATTCCTTTTGCAGATTCAGATGACGGGCCTTTTGGTGGGCGGGATCATCTGGGGCATCATGGGCGATAAAAAGGGGAGGCTATCAGTCTTGTTTGGGTCGATCTTGCTTTACTCGCTCTCAAACATTGCCAATGGTTTTGTAACAACCGTAAATCAATACGCTGCCCTCAGGTTTATAGCAGGCGTAGGCCTTGCCGGAGAATTGGGTGCAGGGATCACACTCGTCTCAGAAATTTTGTCTGCACGAATGAGAGGTTATGGAACCATGGTGGTGGCAACTGTCGGCTTGCTAGGCGCTGTCGTTGCCAACTTCGTTGCAAAAAAATTTGATTGGCAAGTGGCGTACTTTATTGGGGGTGGCCTCGGCCTGCTGCTTTTGATTGCCCGGGTAAGTGTTTTTGAATCTGGAATTTTTTTGGAACTGAAAAAGAAAGAGGAAAATATTTCCAGAGGGAATTTTTTCATGCTCTTCAGCAAAAAGAAAAGACTGGTCAAATTTTTGGGTTGCATTTTAATTGGCCTTCCCATCTGGTATGTAATCGGTGTACTAATCACATTCTCACCTGAATTTGCAAAACAACTTGGTGTGGAAGGGATTGTTGCGGGAGATGCCGTGATGTACAGTTATATTGGATTGACAGTTGGGGGGCTGCTGAGTGGGCTGATAAGCCAGGCTGTCCGCTCGAGAAAGAAAGTCGTACTCATTTTTGTTTTGCTCACCCTTGCCTTTGTGCTTCATTACATTTATTTACCCTTTCATTCAACAGTTTATTTCTATGTCGCTTGCTTTTTGCTTGGAGTGGGTACTGGCTATTGGGCCGTTTTTGTTACTATCGCGGCAGAGCAGTTTGGAACGAACTTGAGGAGCACAGCGGCAACGACTACTCCCAATTTTATAAGGGGAACAGTGGTGCCGATTACACTGTCGTTCAAATATTTGAGAAGCGGAATGGGCATTTTGAATGGCGCCCTCGTAGTTGGCTTGATCACGATTGCCATCGCCCTCATCGCCCTTCGTGCGATAGATGAAACATACGGGCGTGATTTAAATTTTCTCGAGGAATCCTGATAGAATAGCCGGATCACAGATATCTACTGTTTTATCAATCACATTTGGCGATTGGCATTACTTAAATCCGCCAAATCCGTGCTATCTTTGCGTGTCTATTTTTTAATCTTAGGATCACCTAATCTCCACGGCTTTGACTCGAAGGATACTTTATTTCGTTTGTGCGTTCGCGCCCTTTCTTGCTGTTGCTCAAAATTTGAAAAAGATCGACAGCCTCAAGAAGAAATTGCCTCATGCCTCGGCCGAAGGTCGCTATAAACTTTGGAACGAAGTGGCGTGGGAATTTCGATTTGCTTACCCCGACAGCACCTTAGTATATGCGCAAAAAGCTTTTGCACTGGCTAATGAATTGCAATTAGCTTCAGATCGTGCACGAGCACTAAACTATCAGGGTGTTGCCTATAATTATAAGGGAGAGCGTCTCAAAGCGTATGATCTCTATTCACAGGCGCTGCAATTGAGCATCAAACAAAACGACTCTGCTCAAATTGCTCATAGCAACAACAACATTGGCCGATTGTTTTTTGAACAAGGTCTTCTGGCGAAGGCGTACGAATATTTCAAGCAATCATATTCCATTTTCAAAAAAATGGGTGATGACTACGGTTTGGCTTACACCTTGCAAAGCTTGGCTACCCTTCAGCGCACGCAAAAAGATTTTGTCCAGTCCGAAATAAATTATCTTGATGCTTATCACATCCGCCAGCGGTTAGGAAACAAGCGCGACATTATTTCTGCCGTGATGATGCTCGGACGACTTTACTACGAGAGAAATGAATTTGAAAAATCGAATGCCTCCTTTGCGAAGGCCGACTCACTATGTCACTTTATCAATGATGAATTGATTTTTTCGGAGATAAAAATGCTCGCAGCCAAGAATTTAATCGCTTTGAATAGAATTGATGAGGCTGAAAAAACGGCTGAAGCAGGAGCATCTGTGATCACTAATTTGCACTATGTGCCTGTACTGGCAGAAACGATGATCACGCTCGGTCAAATAAAATTCATGAAACGGCAAATGGCCGGAGCAGAAACTTATTTTAAGGCGGCATTGAAAATTGCAACAGATATAAAGGATCTGCAAGGGCAGATGGATGCTTACCATCATTTATGGAAATTAGCTGAGGCTGGAAATAATAAATCCGAATCTGTACAATTCCTTAATCAATACCTGGTACGAAAAGATTCGATAAAAGACCTCGATCTCACCCGACAAGTCGAACGCTTACAATTTCAATTGGAGATAGAGAAAAAGGAGAAAGAGAATGAGGTGTTGAAACTTAGCGAGGCGCATCAAACGGCTGTCATTGCCAAGCAGCGAGGCCAGAACATCGCACTCTTTGCCGTTCTACTTTGTGTATTGAGCATGGCTGGTGCTTTGTGGTATTATAGCAGGAAGCGCACACGCATCAACCTTAAACTCGAGGCACAAAATCAATTTATTGATCTTCAACGCAAACAAATCGAAAAAAGAAACATAGATCTCTCCACTCAAAATCATAAGCTCGCAGACCTTAATCATGAGAAGGACATGCTTATGAATATTGTGGCGCACGATCTGAAATCTCCGCTTACGCGAATCACGGGCTTAGCCAATCTGCTTTCTATGGAAGGTAAACTATCGCCATCACAGCAGGAGTACATTAGGCTGATGAAAGACGTAACACAGGCTAACTTAGATTTGATTGGCGACTTGCTTGATGTAAACGCACTGCAGGGGGAAGATGAAACGCCTCGCGCCACTAGCTTCAATCTGGGTGAAGTTCTGGGAGAACGTGTTGCATTCTTTCAGCATTCAAGCATAAGCAAAAAGATAGACCTTCAATTAGTTCACTCGATTGATAACAGTATTGTAAGTAATAAAGACTACATCACTCGAGTGATTGATAATTTATTATCCAATGCCATTAAATTCTCAAAGAGTGAATCTGTCGTGATTGTTAATGCCCACCTCAATAGGGGCGCACTGACTTTTTCCGTGAAAGACAATGGCCCTGGTTTTTCTGACACCGACAAAAAAATGCTTTATCAGCGTTTCAAAAAATTGAGCGCACGACCTACAGCCGGAGAAAGCTCTAACGGTCTTGGGCTTGCTATTGTAAAAACACTGGTGGAGCGCCTTCACGGTGAAATAAATTTAGATAGTCAGCTAGGCAAGGGAAGTGAGTTCGTCATTCGCATCCCTGTGAAAGTAGTTGAGAATATTTCTGCCTAAGACTTACGCGATTGCATTCTTTAGATAATCGTTGAGTTTCTTGATACTCTTGGCAACTGCTGCAACCTTCTTCACAAATTTTGGATCCTTCACTTCGGCATCGGTAAAAGTCTTTGATACCGTAAAACTTTTGTTCTTCAGCAATTCTATCTGCGGATGATCTTTGGGGTAACCTTTTGGTGCAGTCTTCACGCGGTCCCAATCGGAAAGTCCTTTGAAGTTTTTTTTGAATTCTTTCTCGTTAAGAATTTTAAGAATGCTTTTTGGGTTGTAGTCTATCTCTTGCCTGATCTTCGCTAAGTTTTCAGGACTCGGCATATACATTCCACCCGCAATCATATTTTTATTGTTGGGTTCGAAATGAATATAAAATCCTGCCTCTTGTTCCATTTTTCCGTTAGGAGAAAAACCAGCGCCCATATTCGTTTTATAAGGACGTTTGTCTTTACTAAAGCGAACATCCCTGTAAATGCGGAAGCCCTGTTTGCGGGGATTGAGACTGGCTAAGCCCGGATCAATTTTGACCAATTCTTTGTGTAAGTCTTCGAGAAAATCTTCGAATGAAGATTTCGCTTCAAGATAAACGGATTTATTTTTTTCGAACCACTCACGGTTATTATTCTTTGTAATGTCTTTGAGAAATTTGAGAACGAGGGGAGCATTCATTGGTTTAAGGTTGTATTACATGTAACTTATATTTTGAAATTTGCCGATCACCAGAAACGATCGGTATATTCTCTTCCAGGCTTTGAGCAATCAGTATCCTATCAAAAGGATCGCGATGAATCAAACTTAAATCTGATACTTTGTAAATATGCCTTGTATTAATCGGAAGAATTTCAAAGTCTTTTTCAACTTCGCTAAAAAAATTTCTTGGCAGCTTTAATTTACCGATCGACATTTTCATTACCAACTCCCAAATCACGGCACCAAAACAACATTGTCCCGATCTTTTATAATGGATGAAGACGATTTTAATTTTACCGGTTCGAAATACCACCACAGTAAAACGTGAGTATCAAGATGAAGCCTCATTTGACATACTTATCAAATTCCCGAGGCAGTTTGTCAAAGTCTGACGCAATCCAAATTTTCCCCTTGAATTTACCGGGCACTCGTTCCCCTCTTGTTTTTTTTACTTTCGTAAGTGAAACCATAGGTCTTCCTTTGCGTGCAATCACAATTTTCTCCCCTTTCATCGCTCGCTCAATCAATGACGATAAATTAGTTTTAGCCTTATGTATATTTACTACCTCCATTTAGCTAAGTTAGCTAAGTTTACAAAAAGTCCAAAATAGCCTCCAGGCCGATTCCCCTTGAAGCTTTCACCAAAATAGTTGAGCCCTGAATTGGATTCTTTTTCAATTCATCAATCAAAGCCTGCTTCGTATCAAAATAGTTTGCATGCGGAATTTCTTGTAAAGCCGATTTAAAAAATTTTCCAACCAGGTAAATACCGGTGATTTTTTTTTCAGCAATCAGCTTCCCAATCGCCTGATGCTCCTGCTCAGGTGCTTCCAGTTCATACATGTCACCCAGGATCAAAACTTTTCTTTCGGCTTTCATCGATGCCAGATTTTCAATCGCAGCCGCCATCGAACTAGGATTGGCGTTGTAAGCATCAAGTATAACGGTGTTCGATCCTTTCTTAACTACCTGCGAGCGCATGTTCTCTGGGTTGTAGTCAGCAATCGCAGCATTCGCTGATTTTGGGTCAACACCAAAAAATTTTCCGATGCAAAGAGCCGAGGCAATGTTTTCAAAATTGTATGAGCCTACAATTTGTGTTTGAACTTCATCCCTATTCTCTGCTTTGAACTTAACAAATGGATCGGCCGAAATTAATTCAGCATGATAGTAATCTTCCTTCGCTGGATAAAACAAAGGCGACTTAAATCGCTTAGCCATATTTTTCAAGATCGGATTTTGTGAATTGATGAAAACCTGTCCCTCATTGGAAATCAAATGGTGATACAATTCCGATTTAGCGCGGATCACATTTTCAAAACCACCAAACATGCCTGTGTGCGCTCTGCCGATGTTGGTAATAAATCCGTGTGTAGGATTTGCAATCTTTGAAAGGTTCGCAATCTCACCGACATGATTAGCCCCCATCTCGATCACAGAAATTTCGATCGATGGAACAATAGATAAAATTGAAAGAGGGACGCCAATGTGGTTGTTGAGATTTCCCTTCGTTGCAAAAGTTTTGTATTTCGTTTGAAGCACTGCGCTCAGCAATTCTTTAGTGGTAGTTTTTCCATTCGACCCTGTCAGTCCGATCACGGGAATTTTTAGCTGACTGCGATGATAGGCGGCAAGCTCTTGTAGAGCTAGAAGCCCATCGTTTACCAAAAGACATTTCTCGTTTTTAGCGAAGACTTGCTCATCAACTACGGCATACGCTGCCCCTTTTTCTAATGCCTCTTCTGCAAAAGTGTTTGCATTAAAAGACGGGCCCTTTAATGCAAAGAAAATTGAACCTTTAATAATTTGCCTTGTGTCAGTGCAGACGGCACCACATTCCAAATATTTTTGATAGAGTAGTTGGGTGTCAACCATGAAAGAGAATCAGAAGTATGTTGAGCCTAAAGTTATTAAAGAATTCCGTTCTGACCGTTCATTGAAAATTTGTGTCAACATTTAAATTAAACACGTACTTTAAAACAAACAAAAAGCTTATGAACCGTTCAGAATTCATTCATCGCTCAATAGTGGGAGGAGTGGCATTAACCGTTCCATCCTGGGTAACTGCTCAACAAGATAAACCTGCTCCTATTAAACTGGAGATAGTTAAAGAGTTTGTGACTGTAGCGCACGGAAATTTAGCACGAGTAAGAGAAATGCTTGAAAATGATCATTTGTTATTGCACGTATCCAACGATTGGGGAGGTGGTGATTACGAATCTGGTATTGAAGCTGCAGGTCACGTTGGTAACAAAGAGATTGCAAATTATT
>WNFL01275036.1_pt1 | contig 11578 bp, 10 predicted proteins | sample 5400361 | NCBI WGS metagenome assembly WNFL01 (sample SAMN13153351, study PRJNA577476) | soil metagenome | isolation source: 40 cm soil on Douglas fir-dominated hillslope | place: USA:California | collected 2013-09-17
CGGTCACCGCCTCGCGCACCTGATGCTGAGCCCGGCGGTGGTGGATTTTTTCGAGACCGCGCTGCGGCGCGGCAACGACACCCTCGCCATCGAGGACCTGGCGATGCCGGCGGACAGCCCGTGTGTCGGCCAGACGCTCGACACCCTCAATATCCGCCGGAACACCGGCGCCACCGTCCTGGCCATCCTGCGCGACGGCAACCCGACCGTGAGCCCGCCCGGCGACCTGGCGCTCGCGGCCGGCGATCACCTCCTCGCGCTGGGCACCAGCGATCAGCTGCGACGGCTGGAGCAGCTGATCGGCTCGGGCGTGGCGGCCTGAGATGACCAGGATCCCGGGCTGGGTACGCGCGCTATGCCTCACGGCCGGAGGCGCCGCGTGTCTGCTCGGCTGTGCGACGGGCGCTCCCGTCCCCCCGACCTACACCCAGGACGAGCTCAAGGCCGAGTGCGACCGGCACCGGGGCTGGTGGCGGCCGGACGATCTCCGCGGAGGCTACTGCGACTTCCGGGGGCCCTGAGGAATAGGGCGTCGACGAGAGCGCGCGGCGGTTACCGCGCCGGAGCCTCGAACCGCTGGACGACGAAGTCGGTGGCGCCGTGTCGCGCGCGGAACTCGTCGAAGGTGCCGCGGGTGTAGTCCCCGATCACGGAGCGCCAGAACGCCTGCGCCTCGACGTTCCACTCCATCGCCGCCACTTCCCACCGCCCGGGAAAGGCCTCCAGCACCTTGACCGCCGCCCGTCGCCCGACCCCGCGTCGGCGATACTTCCTCAGCACGAAGAACTCGCTGATCTCCCGGGCGTCGTCGCCGCTGAAATACGTGCCCTTCCGCGTCAGCACGAAGCCGGCGAGCCGGCCATCCGCGCGGATCAGCAGCGACTCACGGCCGGCCTCGGTCCATAACGTCTCGATCCTGGCCGCGTTGCCGTAGGTCCGGTCGTGGCTGATATCCCAACCCTCGGCCGACGCCAAGTCGTACAGGTAGAGCTGCATGACCCGTCGGAGGACCGGGACATCGTCCGCGGCCGCGGGGTGAAGCTCGACGTTCATCCACTCACGCGAGCGCCCCGGCCCCGGCGCCTCACTCCATGAACGCGGCGAGATCCGGCGAGGGCACGCCGCGCTCCACGTAGCCGAATGTGCCCGCGTCCTTCACCTCGCGGGCCGCGTCGAGCAGGCCGCTCATCGCGGAGCGATAGAGTGACGTGGCGAGGCTGATCCGCTTCACGCCGGCCGCGGTCAGCTCGGCCACCGTGAAGGACTTGCCCTTGATCCCCACCATGAAGTTGACCGGCTTCGAGACCGCGCTGCACACCGCGCGCACCGCGGCCAGGTCGGGAAGGCCGGGGGCCATCAGCACGTCGGCGCCCGCCTTCTCGAAGGCCTGCAGCCGCTTGATGACGTCGTCCAGGTTCGGGTTGCCGCGCAGGAAGCTCTCGGTGCGGGCGGTCAGCGTGAACGGGAACTCGACCTTCCGCGCCGCCTCCACCGCCGCCGCCACGCGCTCGGTGGCCAGCCCGTGATCGAAGAGCGGCTTCTGCTTGTCGCCGGTCGCGTCCTCGACCGACCCGCCCACCAGCCCGACCCCCGCCGCGAGGCGGATGGTCTCGGCCACCACCTTGGGCTCGTCGCCGAAGCATTTCTCGAGGTCCGCGGCCACCGGCAGGTCGGTCGCATTCACGATGACGCGGCAGTGCGCGAGCGCCTCGTCCCGCGTCACCTTGCCGTCCTTGCGGCCGAGGGTGCCGGCCTGGGCCCCACTCGAGGTGGCCAGGGCCTGGAAGCCGAGGGCGGCGAGGATGCGCGCCGAGCCTCCGTCCCACGGGTTGGGGATCACGAAGGCGCCCGGCGCCTCGTGCAGGGCGCGAAACCGCGCCGCTTTCTCGCTCTGGCTGATCGGCATGATCGCTCTCCTCGGGTGGCCCGGACCGGTCCGGGGCTGGAATCAGGCGACCGCGCCCTCACTCTACGCGTGCCGCGCGCCCGGTCAACCGGTTTGCGCGACGTCGCCGATCCACGCTTACCTGCGAGGTAATCGACAGGCCGGTCCGGTCCGCGTACTCCTGTTTCACCAGGAGGAGCCACACCATGACATCCATCGAGGATCTCGTCTGCCGTTACGTGGGGGTCTGGAACGAGCCCGATCCGACGCGACGGCGCCAGTGCATCGCGCGACTATGGGCGGAGGACGGCGCGTACTTCACCCCGTCGCTCGAAGCTCGTGGCCACGAGGCGATCGAGGCCCGCGTCACCTCCGCCCACGATCGCTTCGTGCGCGCCGAGGGCTACGTCTTCTCGGCCGCGTACCAGGGCGCGGGCCATCACGACGCGGTCACCTTCAGCTGGGAGATGCGACCCGCGGGCGGCGGCCCGGTCGCCGCGCGCGGCTTCCACTTCTTCGTGCTCGGCGACGACGGCCGGATCCGCTCCGACTACCAGTTCACGGAGCCCGTCTCGCCCGCGTGATCGCCCACCTGATCGGAGATCAGGCGCCCGCCGCGAGGGGCGGGCGCCGATTCGCCCACGGCTGCGCCGCCTCGAGCTGGGCGGCCAGGCGGAAGAGCGTCGCCTCGTCGCCGAAGCCGCCCACGAACTGCACGCCGAGCGGCAGCCCGGCTCGCGACCAGACGAGCGGCACCGACATCGCCGGGTTGCCGCACGCGTTCCAGAGCGACGTGAACGCGATGGTGGAGAGCACCGCCTGCCCGTAGCCCACCGGGTCGCTGGTCATCATGTCGATGACCCCGAGCGGATAGGGCGGGCGGCACATGGTCGGCGTCAGCAGCACGTCGTAGCGTGAGAAGAAGGGCGCGACCTGGCGCCCGGTGCGGTGCATGATCCCGATGGCCCGGGCGTAGTCGGCCGCGCGCGCGGTGTGCCCGTCCATCGCGCGGATCCACGTGATGCGCTCCACGTCCGTCTCGTCGAGCTCCCGCCCGAGCGCGGCCGCGCGCGCCTCGAGCGCGGCTCGCAGATTCGCCCCGATGATCACGAGCGTCGCCGCCCCGAGCTGACCGGCATCCGCGGCCGGGCTCGCCTCCTCCACCGAGTGCCCGAGGCTCTCGCAGAGCCGGGCCACCGCGCGGGCGGCCGCCGCGCACTCCGCATCCACCGCCTGGCCGTTCCAGGGCTGCGTGGTGATGGCGATGCGCAGGTGGCCCGGATCGCGGCCAACCTCCTCGAGGAAGGGGCGCGCGGGCGGCGGGGCCCAGTAGGGATCGCCCACGTCGGGCCCCGAGGTGGCGTCGAGCAGCGCCGCGCTGTCCCGCACGCTGCGGGTCACCGCGTGACCCACCGAAGCGCCGCCCCAGCCCTCGCCCTGGTCGGGGCCCATCGGGTTGCGCGCGCGCGTGGGCTTGAGCCCGAAGAGGCCGCAGGCGGACGCGGGGATGCGGATCGAGCCGCCGCCGTCGGTGGCGTGCGCCATCGGCACCATGCGCGCCGCCACCGCCGCCGCGGAGCCGCCGCTCGAGCCGCCCGCGCTGTGCGCGGGATTCCACGGGTTGCGGGTGGGCCCGAACAGGCGGGGCTCGGTGGAGCTGGCCAGCCCGAGCTCGGGAGTGTTGGTCTTGCCGACGGCGCCGGGTGATCTCGCTGTCGTGATCCGGCACGAAGTCCTTGAAGAGCGCGCCGCCGCCGCTGGTGACCACGCCCTGGTAGTGCGCGCCCAGGTCCTTCAGCAAATAGGGCACCCCGGTGAAGGGCCCGGCGGGCAGCCCGGCCGTGATCGCGGCCCGCGCCTGGTCGTCGAGCCGGCAGATCACCGCGTTGATCTCGGGGTTACGGGCCTCCACGGCGGCGATCGTGGCGTCGAGCACCTCGCTCGCGCTGACCTCCTTTCGCCGTATCAGTTCCGCCAGTGCCGTCCCATCGTGGCGCGCGAACTCGTCGGTCTTCATCGTTCCTCCCGGGCGGCGTGTCCGACATTCTGGACATTGCGGCGCGCTCGCGCGACGCCGTAGCATGCGGGCGCGGTGATCAAGACGGGACGCATCGAGTTCTACGACCGGCCGACGGCCTGGGGTCTCATCGTGGGAGACGACCAGGAGCTCTACGTCGTTCGGGGACGCGACGGGCGCGGGGCGCTGCCGCGGGTGGGCGAGCGCGTGTCGTTCGAGGCCGGCACCGCGGGGGACGGCAAGCGCGCGGCCGTGGTGCGGCTGGTGAGCCGCGGGCTCTCGGCCTTCGGGCGCGAGGCGGCGAGCGGGATCAGGCCCCTCCGATGATCTCGGGCACGACCGCGAAGCCCCGCGTGCGGATGGCGTCGTCGACCTGGATCTGGCGGCGGCGCTCGGCCCGCCGGCGCTCGCTGTCGGTGGCCTCCGCGTTCTCCCGCCGCTGCCCGTGCCGGCGATCGAGGATGACGGTGACCGGCTCCCCCGCGTACTCCCGCTTGAGATAGTCGTAGAGCTGGATGTTGTGGCGCGCGACGACGAAGAGGTGGCCCATGTGCAGGAGCTCCTCGGCGGCCCGCGAGAGCCAGAACCGCATGTCCATCTCGCGCAGCAGGCCGAGGGCGGTCGCCAGGTGATCCTCGGCCCGCTCCCGATCGCCGGCCAGGCGCAGCAGCCGGCCCAGCCCGAGGTGGGTGCGGGCCTGCAGCGGGCGCATCTCGAGCTCCTCGGCCAGCGCGAGCGCCTGGCCGTAGTAGCCTTCGGCCTCGCCGACCGCGGGAGGCTCGGCGAGGGAGGCCACTTCTCCCATGAGTCGCAGCGCCCACGCCTGATGGCCGCGCTCCTTGTGCCGGAGCGCCAGGTCGAGTGCCTGCTGGGCCACCGTGCGGGCCCGGTCGAGCTGCCGCGCGGCGGCCAGGCCCTCGCCCAGGTTCGCGGTCCAGAGCGAGAGGTACGCGCGCACGCCCAGCTCCTCGGTGAGGGTGACGCCGTCCTCCAGGAGCCGCATCCCCTCCTCCACGCGCCCGAGCAGCACGAGCGTGAGCCCGAGCAGCGATGACGGGATCGGCCGCCACACGTCGAGGTTCTTCTCGCGGCAGGCGTCGAGACTCCGCTGCAGCGCGGGGAGCGCCCGCTCGAGCTGGCCGCGCCGCAGCCAGGCGAGCCCGGCCATGGTCCGCGCGATGGTCTGAGTGTAGGCGTGCCCGCTCGCCTCGCCCGCCCGCTGCGCCCGGTCGAGCGACATGGCGGCGGCATCGAACTCGCCGAGGTCGGCCAGGGTGAAGGCGAGCCAGCCGCTCGAGGTGACGTAGGCGACGCCGGTCTGGCCGCCCGGAGTGTCGCCCTGCACCAGCTCGAGGGCTTCCACGTTCTCACGCAGGATCGAGTGCGCGCGGTGATAGAGCCCCTGGGCGTGGCAGCTATAGCCCAGGTAGCCGCGGGCGAGCGCCTGGAGACCCACGTCGCCGGCCGCGTCGCCAATGCGCAGGCAGCGCTCGCCGTACTCGATGGCGAGGTCGGGCTCACCCTTGAGGTAGTGATAGTTGATCAGGTAGGTATAGACGCGCGCCAGCCGCTGCTCGTCGCCGAGCTTCTCGGCCATCGCCTCCGCTTCCTGCGAGAGCGTCAGCACCCGCTCGAGCTGTCCCGACTGCAGGAGCGGCGAGCGGAGGTCGAGCCGCAGGTCGATGGCCTGCTCGGTCGCCGCGCGGCCCTCGGGCAGCCGGCCGAGCGCGGCCATGGCCTGCTCAAGGAAGATAACCGCCTCCCGGTTGGAGGAGCGGCCCGCCGCCTTGATGCCGGCCTGGCGCAGGTACGCCACCGCCTTCGCCCACACCTCGCCGCGCACCGCGTGGTGGGCCAGCCGCTCGAAGTGCTCGGGCAGCCGGTCGGCGTAGAGCTGCTCCATGGCGGTCACGACGCGCCCGTGCAGAGCCCGTCGCCGGTCCTGGAGCAGGCTCGAGTAGGCCACCTCGTGGGTCAGCGCGTGGCGGAACGTGTACTCCACGCTCGGGAAGAGGCTGATCTCGTAGAGGAACTCGCCGGCCTGGAGCAGGCCCAGGTTGCGGCGCGTCGCCTCCTCCGACAGGTCGGCGATCTCCTGCAGCAGAGCCAGCGACACGTCCTTGCCGATGACCGCGGCCGCCTGCAGCAGCCGCTTGGCCTCGATGGGCAGGCGATCGATGCGCGCGGCCAGCACCGCCTGCACGGTGGCGGGCACCTGAACCTTCTGGACTTCTCGCGTGAGGTGGTAGTGACCGCGATTGCCCGCGAGCACCTTGGTCTCGACGAGAGTGTGCACGCTCTCTTCCAGGAAGAACGGATTGCCCTCGGTGCGCTCGATCAGGAGCTGCTTGAGCGGCCCCAGGCCGGGGTCGTCGCCCACCAGCGCCCGCAGCAGCTCCTCCGCGCTCTGGGGCGGCAGAGGATCGATGCGGAACTGGGTGTAGTAGCTCTTGCGGGCCCACCCGTGCTGGTATTCGGGCCGGTAGCTCACCAGGATGAGCGCGCGGGCGAGCGGGAGGCTGTCCACCAGGCTGTCGAGGAACGCCTGGCTCTCCGAATCGAGCCAGTGCAGGTTCTCGAAGACCGCGATCACCGGCTGCACCTGGCCTTCGCGCAGGATCAGGCGCTTGACCGCGTCGAGCATCCGCTGCCGGCGCTGCGGCAGGTCGGGAGTCTGCCACTCCGCGTCGTCCACGGGCACGTCCAGGAGCTGCAGGAACGCGGGCAGGGTCGGCCGCAGGCTCTCGTCGAGGGTCAGGAGCTTGCCGGTGACTTTCTCGCGCACCCGTCGCGGATCGTCCCGCTCCTCGAGCTGGAAGTAGCTCTGAAGCAGCTCCTTGACCGTGAGGTAGGCGGTGTTCTTGCCGTAGGAGGTGGCCTGGGCCTCGAGCATGAGCCAGCCGTGCGCCCGGTGGGAGTGGGTGAACTCCCAGAAGAGCCGCGATTTGCCGACCCCGGGCTCGCCCGAGACCGCGACGATCTGCCCGTGCCCGGCCGAGGCTCGCGCCATCGCCTGGTGCAGGCTGTCCACCTCCGACTCGCGGCCCACGAACGGGGTGAGCCCGCGCGCCGCGCTCGCCTCGAGGCGCGAGTGCACCTGCTCGGTGCGCACCAGCTCGAAGATCTCCACCGGCTCCGGCATCCCCTTCACCGGCACCGGCCCGAGCGGCTTGACCTCGATGTAGCCCTCGGCCAGGCGCAGCGTCTCGCGCGACACCAGCGTCGATCCGGGCCGCGCGAGCTGCTCCATGCGAGCGGCCAGGTGGGTGGTCTGGCCGATGGCCGAGTAGTCCATGTGCAGGTCGCTGTCGATGGCCCGCACCACCACCTCGCCGGAGTTGAGCCCGACGCGGATCTGCACGTCCACTCCGCGGCCGCGGCGCAGCTCCTCGGCGTACCAGCCCACCGTCTGCTGCATGCGCAGCGCGGCGTGGCAGGCGCGCACCGCGTGGTCCTCGTGGGCGAGCGGCGCGCCGAAGAGCGCCATGATAGCACCGGATCGAGCAGGCGGCGCGCCTCCTCGGGATCCCGATCGGCGAGCAGCTCCATCGAGCCCTTGAGGTCCGCGAAGAGGACCGTGACCTGCTTGCGCTCGCCCTCGAGGGCGTGGCGCGAGGTCAGGATCTTCTCCGCGAGGTGCTTGGGGGTGTAGGCCTGGGTCGAGGGCTGGCGCTCTACCGGGTCGGGGGTGGCCGGCGAGCCGCAGGAGCCGCAGAACTTCTTGTCCGGGAGCAGCTCGGCGCCACAGCTCGCGCAGCTGGTGACGAGGCGGCCACCGCACTCCTCACAGAACCGCACGCCCTCGCGGTTCTGGGACTGGCAGCGGGGACACTTCACCTCGGCCCTCCTCGGGTCGGAGCGGTCCAGATGGATAGTCCAACAAGAGTAGCCCCTCGGAACAGCGGGGGTCAAGGACCGTGGGGAGGGTGGTTCCACGCCCGCAAACCGGGCTCAGCGGGCCTCCTCCGCGCCCAGGCGGTAGCGCCGGACCTCGGCCTGGACGTCGCGGACCAGGTCGCCGTCCAGCTCGATCCGCACCTCGTGCCGCTCCACGTCCCAGCGCCGCACCGTCGAGAGCCAGCCGAAGACGCGGTGGGCCTCCGGCACGAGCCGGCGCCCACGGTAGATCAAGGTGGTGCGACCGGAGAGCTGATCCTGACGCTCCACCTCGGTGCCGCAGAGCCGCAGCCCCTCCTCGCGGGTCGTCTTGCCGGGCACGAGCCGCTCGAGCGTTTCGCGGGGCAGGATCACGCCCTGCTGCCGATCCCGTCCGCCGACGCGCCACCCGCCGAGCTGTACGCGCGCGCTCACCACGTCGATCACACGCAGGAGCCCGCGGCCGAGGAGGGGCCCCATCGCCTGGCCCAGCACGAAGATGAGCAGCGGCGCGGCCACCAGCAGCACGGTCTGGGTGCGCGAGAAGTAGCCGAACTGCACCGCGAGCTGCTGCGGGGTGATCCCGTCCGAGCGGTCGAGGAACAGCGACACCACCTCGGTGGTCTCCAGCGTCTCGCTCAGCCGTCTGATGGCCGTCGGTGGGTAGACGTCGTCGATCTTCAGCCGATCGGACTGGGGAAACTGCACGACCAGCTCGGCGGGTGCGTCGGCCAGCCGCACCACCCGGTCGCGGTGCGCGAAGTACATCGGAAAGAGCGGACGATCCCGCACCTCGTGGAAACCGACCGCCACCCGGTAGTGGGTGCCGCGGACGAGGCGCTCCGCCCGTCGAGGGTCAGCTCCATCAGCCAGCTCCGGTCGGCGAGCCGGGGCATCCACGGGATGCGGACGAAGGTGGCCGGCCCGCTCAGGCCGAGCGGCCCGGTCTGCACGAAGGTCACGAAGGGCGCGCCGGACGGCAGGGCCTCCACGGTGCCCGCGTCGCCGAGGTTGCGGGCCACCAGCTTCACGTGGCCCTCCCCGGTGATCTCGAAGCCCTGGTCGGTGACGTAGCGGGCCAGGGTCGCGTCGGCCTTCCGGTCGGGCGCCGCGTTGACGACCTCGCCCGGCCAGAGGAGGAAGACGTCCTGGGCCACGTCGGCCGGGCTGCGGTTCGGCGCGAGCTGCAGGCTGAAGCCCACCACCACCGGCACCGGCCCGGGGCCCTCCGTCACCGTGGCCCGGACCATCAGCGGGCCGACGGTGAAGGGCGGATCGGAGCGCGAGGCGACGAAGAGCTGGGCCTGGGCGGGAGCGGCGGCCAGGATGATCGCGACGACGGTGAGACACCAGGCGAGCCGGCGCATGGGCGAGGCCCGATCATACAGGGCCGGCCGCGACGGTGCCAGGCACGGGGCCGACCGGGGCCGGGACTGTGCGATCCGGGCCTCTGTGGTAGGCTCCCGCCATGAACACCACGTCGATGCTGGCCGAGTTCGTCACCAAGAGTCGCCTGGAAGACTGCCCGGAGGCGGCACTGGGTGGCGCCCGCCGGGCCATCCTCGACTGCCTCGGCGTGATGCTGGCCGGCTCCATCGAGCCGGCCGCCCGCATCCTCCAGCAGGTGGCGCAGGCGGAAGGCGGCCTGCCGCTGGCCACGGTGGTGGGCACCGGCCGGCGGACCGGGGCGGTGTGGGCCGCGCTCTGCAACGGCACCGCGGCCCACGCGCTCGACTTCGACGATACCAACTTCGCCTTGATGGGCCATCCCTCCGCGCCGGTGCTGGCCGCGTCCCTGGCCGCGGGCGAGCTGGCGCTGGCCGACGGCCGGGCGGTGCTCCACGCCTTCCTCCTGGGTTTCGAGGTGGAGACCACGCTGGCCGAGGTCATCAACCCGGCACACTACGAGCACGGCTGGCACGCCACCTGTACGCTCGGGACCCTGGGCGCGGCGGCGGCGGCGGCGCGGCTCCTCGGGCTCGACGCGGTCCAGACGCGTCACGCCCTCGCGGTGGCGGCGTCGCAGTCCTCCGGGCTCAAGGAGAACTTCGGCACCATGACCAAGCCCTTCCATGCCGGGCACGCAGCGCGGAGCGGCGTGCTCTCCGCCCTCATGGCGCGCGAGGGCTGGACCGCGTCAGAGCACGCGATCGAGGGCCCGCAGGGGTTCTTCGCGGTGCTGGGCGCGGGCAAGCGGGCGCTCGAGCCGCTCGGCACCCTGGGCGCGCCGTGGAAGATCCTGACCACCGGGGTCGCGGTGAAGCCCTATCCTTCCTGCGCCTGCACGCATTCCATCATCGACGGCGTGCTCGAGCTGCGCCGAGCTCAGGGCATCCGCGCGGACGACGTGGAGGAGCTCACGGTGGGCGTGGGCGCGGGCGTCCCGCGTATCCTGATCCACTCGCGCCCGCGCACCGGGCTCGAGGCGAAGTTCTCGGCCGAGTTCTCGGCCGCGGCCGCGCTGGTCGACGGCCGGGTGGGCATGGCGACCTTCCAGGACGACCGCGCGCAGGATCCCGCGATCCGGCGCCTGATGGAGCGCGTGCGCGTCGTCGTGGATCCCGACATCCCGGGCGACCTCGAGCGGCACATGTGGACGCGGCTCACGGTGCGGCTCAAGGACGGGCGCCGGGCCACCATCGACCCGCGGCCGGTCCCCGGCCATCCCGCGAACCCGCTGTCGCTCGAGGCGCTGCGCGAGAAGTTCCGCGAGTGCGCGGGCCTCGTGCTGCCCGCCGATCGCGTCGACACGGTGGCCCAGATGGTCGAGTCGCTCGACACCTGCCCCGACCTGCGCAGCCTGACCGCGATCCTCGATCCCGGCCGTTGATCGCTGTCCCTCAGGCGGGCCGCGGCCACGTCCGGCGCAGCCGGACGAGCGCCCAGGCCACCACGAGCCCCGCGTGGCCCTGGGGCGAGCCGAGCCACGCCGACAGCAGCACGGAGGCGGTGTTGTTGACCACGTGGCAGATCATCGCGGGCACCACGCTGCCGGAGCGCTCGGTCACGAGCCCCAGGTAGACGCCGATGCCGGCGGCGAGCAGCCCGTGCACCCACTCGCCGTGGATGATCCCGAAGGCGACCGCGCTCACCAGGATCGCCGGACCAGGGCTCCAGACCTGACGCAGGCGCGTCAGCATGTAGCCGCGGAAGAACAGCTCCTCGCCCACCGGCGCGAACAGCCCGACCACCACCACCGCGAGGGCGAGCCCGAGCGGCGGGGCGGACGCCATGGTGCGCGCCATCCACTCGAGCGCGGGGCCGGTGCCCACGTCCAGCAGGAGCACCAGCGACTCGAGCGCCTGGCTCAGCGCGAGGATGCCGACCACCATCACCACGATCTCGCGCGCGGGAACCCCGCTCGGCAGGAGCCGCAGGCGAAGGCTCCGCGGCCGGCCAGCGGCCAGCAGCGCGATGGCGATGAGGGTGAGCGACGAGGCGGGCACCCCGACCAGCAGCGCGGTGAGGGCGTCGCGCTCGAGATCGAGGGTGCCGGTGCGCCAAGTCAGGAGCGCGGTCACGGCCAGGAGCTGCAGCCCGAACACCGCGGCGAATGCGATCCCGTAGACGAGCAGCGTGCTCCAGATCGCGCGCATCGGCGCCCCACGCCGACCGCGGCCCGCGAGGCGCGGGCGCGGTGGGTCAGGCTAGTGGTGGCAGGTCACGCACTCGAGCGGCGCGTTGCGGCGCGCGCTCTCGCTGCCCGGAGCCGCCCAGACCGAGGGGATCGGGGCGTCCGCCGCCGTCTGCACGCCCTGCACTCCCTTGACGTTCGCGGTCCGGTGGCACTCCACGCACCA
>WNFL01435735.1_pt1 | contig 11578 bp, 10 predicted proteins | sample 5400361 | NCBI WGS metagenome assembly WNFL01 (sample SAMN13153351, study PRJNA577476) | soil metagenome | isolation source: 40 cm soil on Douglas fir-dominated hillslope | place: USA:California | collected 2013-09-17
TGATGTTCATCGACTTCATGGGCGTGTGCTTCGACCAGATCTTCAATCAGGCCGCTAAATTCCGCTACATGTTCGGCGGTAAAGCGGTGACGCCCGTCGTGATTCGCGCGATGCAAGGCGCTGGCTTGCGCGCGGCGGCACAGCATTCGCAGATGCTGACGTCGCTGTTCACGCATATTCCCGGTCTCAAAGTGGTGTGCCCGTCGACGCCTTATGACGCAAAAGGTCTGCTGATCCAGGCGATCCGCGACAACGATCCGGTCATTTTCTGCGAGCACAAGCTGCTGTATAGCCGCGAAGGCGACGTGCCGGAAGAGTGGTACGCGATACCGTTCGGCGAGGCGAACGTCGTGCGCGACGGCGACGACGCAACGATCGTCACGTACGGGCGCATGGTGCATTACGCGACCGAGGCCGCGGAAAAGCTCGCGAAAGACGGCATCCAGGTCGACGTGATCGATCTGCGCACCACGTCTCCGCTCGATGAAGAAACGATTCTGGAAAGCGCGGAACGCACCGGGCGCGTGGTCGTGGTGGACGAAGCGCACCGGCGCTGCTCGATGGCGACCGACATTTCCGCGCTCATTGCCGAGCGAGCGTTTCACTCGCTGAAAGCGCCGATCGAACTGGTCACTGCGCCGCATACGCCGGTGCCGTTCTCAGGCGTGCTCGAGGACATGTACATCCCGTCACCGGACAAGATCGCCGCCGCCGTTTTGAAGGTAAGGAGCTGAGCAATGCCGATTCACATGATTACGATGCCCAAGTGGGGCCTGTCGATGGAACAGGGACAGGTCAACGGCTGGCTCAAGGCCGTCGGCGACAAGGTCGGCAAGGGCGACGAGGTGCTCGACGTTGAGACCGACAAGATTTCGTCGGGCGTCGAGTGCGCATTCGACGGCACGTTGCGACGACAGATCGCGCAGGAAGGCGATACGTTGCCGATCGGTGCGCTGCTCGGCGTCGTCGCGGACGCGGAGACGTCCGACGGAGATATCGATGCGGCTGTCGAAGCGTTTCAGCGCGATTACGTGCCGCCTTCCGCCGCGGACGGGGATACGGGACCGCAGCCGGAGAAAGCGCAGATCGGCGGACGCACGGTGCGTTATCTGAAGCTCGGCGAGGGCGGCACGCCGGTGGTGCTGATTCACGGCTTCGGCGGCGATCTGAACAACTGGCTGTTCAATCACGCCGACCTCGCAGCGCACCGCGAGGTGTGGGCGCTCGATCTTCCGGGGCATGGCGAGTCCGGCAAGGCAGTCGAAACGGGCAGTGCGGATGAACTGGCCGCCAGCGTGATCGCGTTTCTCGACGATCGCGGCATCGACAAGGCGCATTTAGTCGGACATTCGATGGGCGCGCTCGTCGCGCTGACGGTGGCGGAGAAGGCGCCGCAGCGCGTCGCTTCGCTCGCATTGATTTCGGCTGCGGGGCTGGGTGCCGAAATCAACCGCGAGTACATCGAAGGCTTTGTCGCGGGTAACAGCCGCAATACGATGAAACCGCATCTGACGAAGCTGTTCGCCGACGGCTCGCTGGTCACCAGGCAACTCGTCGAAGACATCGTCAAGTACAAGCGGCTCGAAGGCGTGAACGATGCGCTGCAGAAAATCGCGGCGTCGGCGTTCGAGGGCGGCGTGCAACGGCGCGTGTTTCGCGAGAAGCTGAGCGAGCTTGCGCCGCGCACGATCGTGATCTGGGGAACGGAGGACCAGATCATTCCTGCTCGGCACGCGGAAGGTTTGCCGGGAGACGTTCGCGTGCATGTGATCGAAGGCAAGGGGCATATGGTGCAGATGGAATCCGCATCGGAGGTGAACCGGTTGCTCAACGCGTTCTTCGGAACATGACCACGAGCGCCACGCTTCAGCGCGACAGCCTCACGTCGCTCGGCCAGCACGGTCTGCGCAGCCGCGACAAGCTGGCTCGCATTCCCGTAAAGATTGTGCCTGCTGCCGACGGTGCATTGCCGAAACCGCCCTGGCTGCATGCGAAGCCGATGATGAGCGAAACCGTCGCCCGGATGGCGGCGGTGCTGCGCGAGCATCGCCTGCATTCGGTGTGCGAGGAGGCGATGTGTCCGAACATCGGCGAATGTTTTGCGCAGCGCACTGCGACGTTCATGATCATGGGAGGGATCTGTACGCGTCGCTGTGCGTTTTGCGATGTGGCGCATGGCCGGCCTGAAGCGCTTGACGAGGAAGAGCCTTCGCGGCTGGCAGATGTCGTCGCGGCGCTCGGCTTGCGGTATGTCGTGGTTACGTCGGTGGATCGCGACGATCTGCGCGACGGCGGTGCGGCGCACTTCGCGCGTTGTATCGCGCTCGTGCGGCAACGCATGCCGGGCATCCGCGTCGAAGTGCTGACGCCGGATTTTCGCGGGCGAATCGATCGTGCTTTGGCCGCGCTATCCGACGCATGGCCGGATGTGTTCAATCACAACATCGAGACGGTGCCGTCGCTGTATCGGGCAGCGCGTGCCGGTGCGGACTATCGCGGATCGCTCGAACTGCTCGCGCGAGTGAAGCGGATGAATGCGTCGGTGATGACGAAATCCGGCCTGATGGTCGGTCTGGGCGAGACCGACGACGAACTGCTGCAAACGATGCGCGATCTGCGCGAGCACGAAGTCGACGTGCTGACGATCGGCCAGTATCTGGCGCCGTCGCGGTTTCATATGCCTGTGAAGCGCTACATGCCGCCGGAGACGTTTGCCGCATTGCGCGACGAGGGCACAAAGCTGGGATTTCGCGAGGTCGTGGCGGGGCCGCTCGTACGGTCGTCGTATCACGCGGATCAGGTTTCCGCGCTTCGCTAAAGAAAACGCCCGCGCGTCCTTGACGTCAGGACGCGCGGGCGTTTCATTTGAGCAAATGCTCAGATTCCGCCGATGCACATGTACTTGATCACGACATAGTCGTCGATGCCGTAGTGCGATCCTTCGCGGCCGAGCCCCGACTGCTTGACGCCGCCGAACGGCGCGACTTCGTTCGAGATCAACCCTGTATTGATGCCGACCATGCCATATTCGAGCGCTTCCGCCACACGCCATACGCGGCCGATGTCGCGGCTGTAGAAATACGCGGCAAGGCCAAACTCGGTGTCGTTCGCGAGGCGGATCACTTCGTCGTCGGACGAGAAGCGGAACAGCGGCGCGAGCGGGCCGAAGGTTTCGTCGCGGGCCACTTTCATCGCGGGCGTGACGTCGGCGAGAATCGTCGGCTCGAAGAAGCCGTGACCGAGCGCGTGACGCTTGCCGCCCGTGACGATGCGCGCGCCTTTCGCGAGCGCGTCTTCAATGTGCGATTCGACCTTCAGCACGGCGGCTTCGTTGATCAGCGGACCTTGCGTGACGCCCTGGTCGGTGCCCATGCCGACTTTAAGGCCCGCAACCGCATCGCGCAGTTTTGCCGCGAATGCATCGTAGACGCGATCGTGCACATATAAGCGGTTCGTGCATACGCACGTCTGTCCGCTGTTGCGGTACTTCGACGCGATCGCGCCGGCAACCGCCTCATCGAGGTCAGCGTCGTCGAACACGATGAACGGCGCGTTGCCGCCGAGTTCCAGTGAGACCTTCTTGACCGTCGGCGCGCACTGCGCCATCAGCAGACGGCCGACGGGCGTCGAGCCCGTGAACGACAGCTTGCGCACGATCGCGTTGCCGGTCATCTCGGCGCCGATGGTTTTCGGGTCGCCGGTCAGCACGCTGAAGATGCCGGCGGGCACGCCGGCACGTTCGGCGAGCACCGCGAGCGCAAACGCCGACAGCGGCGTGGCTTCGGCGGGCTTGACGATGATCGGGCAACCGGCGGCGAGCGCGGGACCGACCTTGCGCGTAATCATCGCCGCAGGGAAATTCCACGGCGTGATCGCGGCGCAGACACCGACCGGTTCCTTCGTGACGACGATGCGCTTGTCCGCCGAAGGCGTCGGGATCGTATCGCCGTTGACGCGTTTGGCTTCTTCCGCGAACCATTCGAGGAACGAAGCCGCGTAAGCGATTTCGCCTTTGGCTTCGGCGAGCGGCTTGCCCTGCTCGGTGGTCAGGATCAACGCGAGGTCGTCGGCGTTCGCGAGCATCAGGTGGTGCCACGCGCGCAGGATTTTTGCGCGCTCCTTGCCGGTTTTCGTGCGCCATGCGGGCCACGCGGCATTCGCCGCTTCGATTGCGCGGCGCGTTTCGTGCGCGCCCATGCGCGGCACTTTCGCGATGCGTTCGCCGGTCGCGGGGTTGACGACGTCGAACGTGCTGTCGTCGTCGGCCTGTTGCCATGTGCCTGCAATGAACGCTTCCGTTCGCAGCAGCGCCGGATCCTTCAGGTTCTCAAATGCTCGGGTCATCATGTGTTTTCGCCGGGTTTTACGAAATGAATCAGGCTGTAACGCCCACCGTTTCCTTCAGCACGTCTTCGAGAATCGCGAGCGCTTCGCCGAATACGTCGTCCTGGATCGTCAGCGGGAACAGGAAGCGGATCACGTTCGAATAGACGCCGCAGCTGAGCAGCAACAGCCCGCGTTCGAGCGCACGCGCCTGCACGCGCCTCGTGAATTCCGCATCCGGCTCATGCGTGCCGGCCTTGCAGAACTCGACGGCGACCATCGCGCCAGGACCGCGCACATCGGCGATCTGCGGCACGTCGGCTTGCAGCGCGACGAGTTTCGCTTTAAGGCGATCGCCCAGGACCGTTGCGCGCTCACACAGTTTCTCTTCGTCAATGATGTCGAGCACCGCATGCGCCGCGGCGACCGCCAGCGGATTGCCCGCATACGTGCCGCCGAGACCGCCGGGCGCGGCCGCATCCATGATGTCCGCGCGGCCGACGACGCCCGACAGCGGCATGCCGCCCGCGAGACTCTTGGCGATCGTCATCAGATCGGGCACGACGTCGTGGTGATGCATCGCGAACAGCTTGCCGGTGCGTGCAAAACCCGTCTGCACTTCGTCGGCGATCAGCAGGATGCCGTGCTCGTTGCACAGCTTGCGCAGCGCGCGCACGAACTCGGTTGGCGCCGGATAGAAGCCGCCTTCGCCCTGCACGGGTTCGAAAATGATAGCGGCAACGCGCTTCGGATCGATATCGGCCTTGAACAGGTGCTCGATCGCGCGCAGCGAATCGGCGGTCGACACGCCGTGCAACGGATTCGGAAACGGCGCATGGAACACGTCCGACGGGAACGGCCCGAAGCCGATCTTGTACGGCGCGACCTTGCCGGTCAGCGCCATGCCCATCAGCGTGCGGCCGTGAAAGCCGCCCGTGAATGCGATCACGCCGGGACGGCCGGTCGCGGCGCGCGCGATCTTCACCGCGTTTTCGACGGCTTCCGCACCGGTCGTGAAAAACGCGGTCTTCTTCGGATAGTCGCCCGGCGCGCGCGCGTTGATCTTCTCCGCGAGCTCGACATATGACGCGTACGGCACGATCTGATACGCGGTGTGCGTGAAGTGATCGAGCTGCTCGCGGATCGCCGCGACGATCTTCGGATGACGGTGGCCCGTGTTCGTGACGGCGATGCCCGCGGCGAAGTCGATCACGCGGCGGCCTTCCACATCCCACAGCTCCGCATTCTCGGCGCGCTCCGCGTAGAAGTTGCACATCACGCCGACGCCGCGTGGCGTGGCGGCGTCCTTGCGGCTTTGAAGTTCTGCGTTTTTGCTGGGCATGCTCATCTCCTTCACGTCCGGTTTTCCGGGATTGACGGGTGCCGCGTGGTCCGGCGGCGCATGCAGCGACTATAATCAGATTTGGCTCTTAACTTCAGAGCCATTTTGATAAAAATGTAGGAGCCACTCATGCGTGCGAGCGTTCTGTCCGACTGGCTGGCCCAGCGGCTCGACCGGGGCAACGGCCAGCCGGTCTACCGTCAGCTTCACCGGCTGTTGCAGCAGGCGATCCTGTCGCGTGAATTGCCGGCCGACACCAAGGTGCCGTCGTCGCGGCTGCTGGCCGCCGAGCTTGGCATCGCCCGCAATACGGTCACGCAGGTGTACGAGCAGCTGGTGCTCGAGGGCTATGTGACGTCCGCGACCGGGCGTGGGACCTTCGTCGCCGACAGTTCGCCGGATGAAATCGTCGGCGCGCCCGATGCGGTCGTGCAAAAGGCGCCACCTGAGGCCGCCGCCGCTTTGTCACCGCAATCGCTGCAGGCGCCGGAATTGCTTCAACCACAGCCCGCCGCACGCGCGCTATCGTTGCGCGGCGCACGGCTGGTGCTGGGCGCGGGCGTATCGAAGCGTCAGTGGGGTGCGTTCATGCCCGGCGTGCCCGACGTGTCGCGTTTTCCGGCGCGTATCTGGAGTCGCCTGCACAACAAGTACTGGCGCCATCTGCGGCCCGATCTGCTGACCTACGCGCCGGGCGGCGGTCTGCCGCTGCTGCGTAACGCGCTGGCCGACTATCTGCGCACGTCGCGCTCGGTGCGCTGCACGCCCGAGCAGATCGTCATAACGACGGGCATTCACCAGTCGATCGATCTGGCGGTGCGTCTGCTGTCCGATCCCGGCGACGTGATCTGGACCGAAGACCCGTGCTACTGGGGCGTGCGAAGCGTGCTGCACGTGTCGGGTCTGCAATCGCGGCCGATCGCCGTCGACGACGAAGGCATCAACCCGTCCGCCGACGATCTCGCCGCGCCGCCGAAGCTGATGCTCGTCACGCCTTCGCATCAATATCCGCTCGGGATGGTGATGAGCCTCGCGCGCCGGCGGATGCTGCTCGAATACGCGCGCCAGCATCAATGCTGGATCATCGAGGACGACTACGACAGCGAGTTCCGTTACGGCAGCCGGCCGCTCGCGTCGCTGCAGGGGCTGGATACGTGCGGATCGGTTATCTGGTCGTGCCGGAGGCGCTGGCCGCGAGCTTCGCGATCGCGAGCGCGGAGCTGTATCGCGAAGGCCAGTTGCTGCAGCAGGCGGTGCTCGCGGAGTTCATCGCGGAAGGGCATTTCACGTCGCACATCCGCCGGATGCGCACGTTGTATGGCCAGCGCCGCCAGACCCTGCTCGACGCGGTCGCGCGCCGCTATGGCGACGCGCTGCCGGCCGTCGGCGGCGATGCGGGGCTGCATCTGGTGATGCAGTTGCCCAAAGACGCCGACGATCGCGCGGTCGCGCAGGCGGCGCTGGAGCGCAACATCGTCGTGCGGCCGCTGTCGGGGTATTACGAGGAGCCGGCGCACGCACCGTCCGGTTTGGTGATCGGCTATGCGTGCGTGCCGGACGAAGAAATCGCGCCCGCGTTCGATACGCTTGCGGACGCAATCGATTCGACGCTCGTGCAGTTCGCATAGCGGCACACGAGCAGCGCGGCACCGTTACAACCGGATCAACACTGCGCCGAGCGTGACGAGCAGACACGCGCCGATGCGCTGCGCCGTCAGTTTTTCGCGCATCACGAGCCAGCCGATCAGCACCGCGAAGATCGAACTGAGTTCGCGCAGCGCGGACACCATCGCGATCGGCAGATAGCGGTACGCCTCGATGATGAGGCAATACGCGCTCAACGCGATCACGCCGGAGAGCATGCCCTTGAACACCTTCTCGCGGCCGATGAAAAGCCCTTTCATACCGCCGCGCCAGTGCCACACAAGCAGAAACTGCGGCACGTTCCAGATCAGATAGACCCACATGATGTAGCTGAGCGCGTTGCCCGCCACACGCGCGCCGATCCCGTCGACGACCGAATAGCTCGCGATGAAGAAACCGGTGAGCAGCGCGAACGGCACGCTCTCGCCGGAGAAACGCATGTCGCGCCGGAACGCCAGCGACACGATGCCGAGCGACACCAGCGCGACGCCCGTGGCGGCCAGCGGCTTGAGCGCTTCGTGCGCGAACACGAGCGCGCCGACGAACACGAGCATCGGCGACAGGCCGCGCGCGATCGGATAGATCTGGCCGAAGTCGCCGCTGCGATACGCGCGGACCAGTGCAAGGCAGTAGCCGAACTCGAGCACCACTGAAGCAATGATGTAAGGCCACGCGGCCGGCGCGGGCAGCGGCAGCACGAGCACGCCGATCGCGCTGACGATGACGTATGGAATCGCCATCATGCCGAGCAGCCAGATACGGTCTTCGGAGAGATGCAGAAACGCGTTCCAGGTGGCGTGGAGCAGCGCGGACAACAGAACCAGCAACACGACAAACGTTTCCATCAAGGACCTGGGCGAAGAGGGCGGCACAAACCGCAAGCGTGTGATTATTCCAGCAGAACCCGACGGGCGCGCATTTTCATGAGGCGCAAAGGGACCACGCCGGCGGCAAACGGCGCCGCAGGACATGCCTTTCTGTCAGAATCTTCGAAGGGGTGAAAGCGGAGTAAAGCAGACGCGGGCCTCGCCGAGACCGGTCATGTGAGGAAAAGAAAGGAAGCCGCGATGCCGCCGCGTGACAGCATCGCGGAAAGAAACTCAGGTCACCCGCTCCCGCAGCCATGCGGAAATCAGGTCGATCGCGGTAACCACGACGATCACCATCAGCATCACGGCGGCCGTCTGTGCGTAGTTGAACGAGCGGATCTCTTCGTACAGCACGACGCCGATGCCGCCGGCGCCGACCATGCCGACCACCATCGCCGAACGCACATTCGATTCGAAACGGTACAGCGCGTACGAAATCCACAGCGGCATCACCTGCGGCAGCACGCCGTAGATGATTTCGTCGAGACTGGTGGCGCCCGTCGCGCGGACGCCTTCCGCTGGCCGCGGATCGATCGATTCGACGGCTTCGGCGAAAAGTTTCGCGAGCACGCCGGTCGTGTGGACCCATAACGCGAGCACGCCCGCGAACGGACCGAGCCCGACCGCGACGATGAACAGCATCGCGAACACCATCTCGTTGATCGCGCGGCACGCGTCCATCACGCGGCGCACCGGCTGCACGACCCACATCGGCGCAATGTTGTGCGCGGACAGCAGCCCGCACGGCACCGCGCACACGAGCGACAGCGTCGTGCCCCACACCGCGATCGCCAGCGTCACCAGCATTTCATGCAGATACGTGCGCCATTCGCCGAAGTCCGGCGGAAAGAAGTCCTTCGCGAACTGCCCCATGTTGCCCGAGTCGGCCAGCAGATCGAGCGGGCGCATGTCCGCGCCGTGCCACGACGCCGCCAGTACCGCGAACACCACAATCCAGCCGGCCAGCGACACCCAGCTACGCTTGCCCGCGCGCGCAGCCGGATGAGCGCCCGCGTGAGCCGCGTCGCGGGTGCGCTGCGGCGTGCGGGCGGTCGTCAGATCGACGCTGTTCATTGCTTCGGTGTGTTGGCGTTCAGCGCGCCGAGTTGCGCGTCGAGCGCGGCGAGCTGCGTCTTGCGATCGTCATCCGACAGATGCGTGTCGCTTTCGATCTTCTGCTTCTGCTGGTACAGCGCGACCTGGCGGATCGGCAGCAGCTGCGCGTCCGTCGACGGTGCGAAGCCTGCGTAACCCGTGATGTTCGCCATCACGGCCTTTTCGTGCGGATCGGTCTTCGCGTAGTTCAGGAAGAACGCGCGCAGCTTGTCCTTCGTTGTCTGCGGCAGGTCCTTGCGCCACACGAGCGGGTCTGACGGAATCAGCGGCGACTTCCACAGCACGCGCACCTGCGCGAACCGGTCCGGATGCTGCTTTTGCAGCGTGCCGAGCATTTCGGTGTTGTTGGTCGCGACGTCGATCTTGTTGTTCACGACGGCCAGCAGGTTCGCTTCGTGACTCGCCGGCAGCACCGTCTTGAACGACGTGCGCACCGACACGTTGTTCTTCGCAAACAGGTAGTAACCCGGAATCAGCGTGCCCGACGTCGAGTTCGGATCGCCGAAACCGAGCGTCACGTCCTTCGTATTCTTGAACACGTCGTCGAGCGTCTTAAAGCGGCTGTTGACGTTCGTGATCAGCACCGAGTAGTAGCCGGCTTCGCCGTTCGCGTTGATGATCTTCGCGAACACTTCGCCGTTCGAGCGGTCGACGGCTTCCATCGCCGACGCATTGCCGAAGTAGCCGATCTGCACCTTGTTGAAGCGCATGCCTTCGATGATGCCCGCGTAATCGGTGGCGAAGAACGCCTTCACGTTCAGGCCGGTCTGCTTGTTAAGATCGTCGATCAGCGGTTGCCAGCGCTGTTTCAGCACCGCCGACGAATCGGTCGAGATGATGCCGAGGTTCAGGTCTTCGGCGCGGGCGGCATGCGTGGCCAGGCTGGCGAACGCAGCCACGCCGACGATCAGGGAGCGGAGGAATTTCATCGATTGAGGTCCGGTTGGATGAGCGTGTGAACAGACGAACGTGTAGTTATCCGGCGGTCGCCGGGTGCAGTCATGCGGAAGGTGCGGGGTTCAATGCGAATGCGTAGCGCGCGGACGACGGCGGGGCGTCTTCGCCGGCCACGCTGTCGTCGAGCAGTTCGCGCACGTCGTCGCCGTAAAGCTGTTGCAGCAGCGCGGGCGTGAGCTCGTCCGAAGGGCCGTCGTAGACCACCTTGCCGCGCCGCAACGCGACGGTACGCGGGCAGAACTGCATCGCGATGTCGACCTGGTGCAGCGACACGAGCACGGTCAGCTGATGTTCGGTGTTCAGCGTGCGCAGCATTTCCATCACACGGCGCGACGATTCCGGATCGAGCGAGGCGATCGGTTCATCCGCGAGAATGATGCGGGCGCGCTGCACGAGCGCGCGTGCGAGCGCGGCACGTTGCTGCTGACCGCCCGACAGATTCGATGCGCGTTCCGAAGCATGTTCGGCGATGCCGACTTCGGCCAGCGCGTTCAACGAAACCTCGCGCTCGGCCCGCGGAAAGCGTCCCGTCAGACGGCGCCACAATGGCAACCGCGCAAGCGCGCCGATCAGCACGTTGGTTTCCACGGTGAGCCGGTTCACGAGATTGAACTGCTGGAACACGAAGCCGATGTCGCGACGGATGCTGCGCACTTCGCGCACGATGCGGCCGTTCTGCTGGATCGGCCGGCCGAGAATGGAAATCTGCGACGGTTGCGCGTCGGAGACGGTGAAGCCCGCGATGTGCCGCAGCAGCGTCGACTTGCCCGAGCCCGACGCACCGATCAGCGCGACCATCTCGCCAGGTTCGACGCGCAGATCGATCTCGTCGAGTGCCTTGCGGCCGTTGCTGAACGTCTTGCTGAGACGTTCGATCCGGATGGCTTCCATGCGTACTCCGTTGATAAACCGGCGACTGCCGGTAGGGTGACGGACATTCTAGGAAGCGTCTATGACAGTTGAGTGAAGGCATGGAGACATCTAGACGACTATATCTTTACGAAAGTGAGACACAGGAGACGCACGCAAAAACGGCCACGTGCTATGTGACGTCGTCATGACATGTCGCGCGGAAAATCACGTTGTCATGCCTTGTTCGCGACAGACGGGATATATTGAGGAAACAGCGCGTGCCGTCCCCAATAACTTTTCCAACGACACCTGGCGTCGCCATGCCGGCTCTCAGCTTTCTACCTGACAGCTTTGCGGAGTACGAGGATCTCCAGTCGATCCTCGTCGAGGGCAGCGCCAGCTTCGAAATCCGGACCGTCTGCGAAACGCGCGTGCGGGGCCGCGTATTCGCGGTGCAGACCGCGAGCATCGGCTC
>WNFL01167451.1_pt1 | contig 11577 bp, 8 predicted proteins | sample 5400361 | NCBI WGS metagenome assembly WNFL01 (sample SAMN13153351, study PRJNA577476) | soil metagenome | isolation source: 40 cm soil on Douglas fir-dominated hillslope | place: USA:California | collected 2013-09-17
CGCGCACTACGCCAAACGGGTAGACGAGAGCACCGAGCTCTGGCTGCGCATCGTTCGGGATATAGAACTGGGCGAGGACAGCCGAATATTCCTGTTACCACGGGATCGCCGGCAGTTCGAATGGCTCCACGCCCTGTTCGACGGCCGCCCGCGCGTCCACCTCTACCCGACGGTGCTGGACGGACCCTCGATCGTGGCCGCGGCCGATCTCGTGGTGAGCGGCGGCGGCACGATGAATCGCGAAGCCGCGGTGCTCGGGGTTCCCGCGTGGAGTGTTTTCACCGGACCCACGCCGCACATCGACGAGCGGCTGGCCAGGGAGGGGAGGCTGCGTTGGATCCGCACGGAAGCGGAATACGAATCGGCGCTCGCCGACCCCACGCCCGGCCTGCTCGCGCGGCGCGCGCCCTACCCGCGCGGCATGGAAGCCATCATGAAGACGATCGCGAAGCGCCTGGATCAGACGATCGCGGCCGGCGTGGCGAAGGTGGAAGCCGAGCCCGCGGCCGTTCTGGACTGAGCGGAGCGACCGCGTGAACCCCGAAGAAGCCACCGCGCGCGCCCAGGAAACCTCGGAGTCCGAGGTCTGGACCGGACCGCTCGCCGGAATCGCGCCCTACATCGCGGCGAGAGAGCGGCGGGACCCCGTCGCCGATCACCGGGCCCATCACGTGCTCCTCGGCCTCGCCGTGGCGGGCGATCTCGGGGCGGTGTTCCTGGGCACCGCGATCCCGTCGCTCCTCCGATATCCCTGGCACCAGATCGCGCTCCTGCCCTCGAGCACCGGCGGGGTGCTCTTCCTCGTGCTCGCGGGCATGGCCTGGATCGCCTCGTTGAGCGGACGGGGCGCCTACTGGCCCAACGTCACGATCTCTCGGACGACGCAGCTCTTCCGCGTCGGGACCGCAGCGGTGCTGGCCTGGGCGGTGGTCCAGACGCTGGCGTTCTGGCTGAAGCAGCCCGTGCCGTTCGAGAGCCGCCTCGTGTCCGGGCTCTCGCTTCCCGCCACCGTGCTCACGCTCGCGCTGTTCCGGTTGCTTCTGATCCATCCTCTGGCGCGCCGCGTCTATCCGCGGCTGGGCAAGGGGCTGCTCCTCGTCCTGGGGGACACGCCGCGCTCGATGCGCCTGGCGCGCGATCTCCAAAAGGCCGATCGTCCCGGCGCGCGTCCCGTGGTGCACTACCTGCTTTCCACGCTGGATCCCGAGCGCGCGGCGGCGGTCATCGAGGATCTCGACGTCGGCGAGGTGATCCTGGACCCGGACGGACGGCCCGGCTCCGAGATGATGGAGTTGGCGTTCCAGTGCTTCGACGCGGGCGCGCAGGTCCGCCTCCACTCGGCGGATCCCCGGATGATCGTGCGGCGCCCGGAGAGCGGCGGCGTGAGCGGATTTCCTCCGATGCGGCTACGGCGTTTCGATCTGGCCGGGCCCGAAACCGTGGTGAAGCGCTTCGTGGATCTCGTGGGCGCCGGAGCGGGACTCATCCTCATCATGCCGCTCCTGGCCATGATCGCGATCGCGGTGCGGGCCACGTCGCCGGGTCCCGCGATCTACCGGTCGGAGCGCGTGGGGCGCCACGGCCGCCGCTTCCGGATGTACAAGTTCCGCACGATGCGCGACGGGAACGATCCGCGCGCGCACGAGCAGTATCTGCGCGCCCACATCCGGGAGGGGCGCCCGGCGGAGATCACGGATCGCGGAATCCGCATCTACAAGCCGCGGCGCGATCCGCGCGTCACGCCGCTCGGCGCGTGGCTGCGGAAGCTCTCCCTGGACGAGCTGCCGCAGCTCTACAACGTGCTGCGGGGCGAGATGAGCCTGGTGGGTCCGCGTCCCTGCCTGCCCTACGAGTGGGACCTCTACCAGCCCTGGCAGAAGCGGCGGCTGGACGTGAAGCCGGGGTGCACGGGACTCTGGCAGGTGACGGGGCGGAGCCGCGTGCGCTTCGAGGACATGGTGATGCTGGATCTGATCTACGCGCACAACAGCACCCTCTTCGGGGATCTCAAGCTGATCGCGCAGACCCTGCCCGTGATGGCGCAGGGGAGGGGCGCGTACTAGAAGGGGAAGCTCCTACCAGACGACGGTCGCGTCCAGGCGGAACGGCGTCCACCGATCGGTCCCGTCCGCGACGTGATTCCGGTTCTTGATCTCGCTCGCTCCCACCGTGCCCTGAAGTCGGAGCCAGCGGCGCGGGGTGTAGATCACGGAGCCCAGGACGCGCGTCTCGCGCTCCACGACCCCTTCGAACGCCGCGGCGTCCACGGTTCCTCCCGTGACCTTGTCGTAGAAGTCCCCGATGTGACCTTCGCCTTTCTTTCGCCACTCCGCGCGGAGCCGCAGCTCGATCGCGTCGCTGTGCTCGTACGAAATCTCACCCGCCAGCGCCGCGACGTCGGGTCCGAGGACAAACCCCAGAGGAAATCCCTCGGAGTCGAAGTCGTGTCCGTGCCACGCCGAGTAGGTGAAGTTATTGACGCGCGTGTATTCCAGGGAGGCGCCGGCACGGTGTTCTCCTCCACCGACCCTCTTGCGAGTTTCGACACCCGCCTGATAGCCCACCATGTCGGGCTTGTAGTCCCTGGAAAAGGAGATGTCGTCCACCATGAACTCGCCCCAGAGGCGAATCTCACGCCATGGGATCCAGGAGAGGTCGGTCGACCAGAGCACGTTGTTCTTGCTGAACGCGACGCTGGTCGTGTCGCCGGGAATCACGCCGGTGGGCGCCGACTTGGGTCGCTTCTCCCAGTAGGAAAAGGGAACGAGGGGGATCAGGTAGAGCGGCGCCTGGCTGCTGCCGTCGAATCGCGCCATCTCCGTCATGCCCGCGGTGAATCGCGGGGAAGGAGACCACTCGAGCCGGTGCCCCGCCAGATAGGTCTGGGCGCCAGGGTCCAGGATCGAGGCGAACCACTGGAATCGAAACGCGCGGAAGAGCCCGACCTCCGCGCGGAGGAGATCCAGCGCGGGCGCGGCGTCGGAGAGCGCGAGCGTCCCCTCGCGTCCGGGACCCCACCGGAGCCAGGTGTGGCCCGCGAGCACGCTCACCTTACCCGCGTGGAATTCGAGATACGCCTCCTCCATCCAGGTGTTCACGTCCACGCCCTCGATCAGGGCGTTCCCGGTTCCGAAGTTGGGGGTGCCGCGCCCGCCCTGCGAGGCGGTCCCCGCGTAGCCGTCCACGTAGAGGATGGTGCCCGAGTCGGGAGTCGCGGCGAAGCGCCCCCCCACCCGGTAGTCGCGGTTGACGTTGGGATGGTTCCGGGGATCCTCCTCGTAGCGGATCGAGGCGTACGGGGAGACGCTCACGCGTTCCTCGCCGTCCTCCCGGTCCAGGAACGGCTTCGTGGCGTCGGGCGCCGAGGCGAAGAGCTCGCGGCGTGCGCGGAGGTACGCGGGATCGGACGCTGCTTCCGGGATCTCCGCGGCCAGGGCGCCCAGGAACGCCTTCGCCTCCCCGACCTTGAGCGGCCGCATCGAGAGAAACCTCGGGCTTCTCGCGTAGGAATCGGCCAGACGCTCGAGATCGCGGTAGACGGGGCTCGACGTCGGGATGCGCTCGGCATCCAGGTAGGTGGCGTGCGCGGGAAGGGGAAGAAACCCCAGGGTCAGGGCGAGTGCGGCCGTGGCAACGAATCGGGGACGCGACATGTCGTGGCAAGATATAATGCCGCAGCACCCCACCGCAATGACCCCAACGAGGAGTAGGGCTAGTCCATCACCGACTTCAGACGATCCTTGAGGTCGAGCAATTTCGGCCGCTCGGCGACGCGGATCTCACCGGAGTGGGATTCGCGCTCGCCGCGCGCTACCTCGCACCGCGTGCCCGGCGTCACCGAGGTCATCGCGCCCCGGTGCGGACGCACGTGGGCCGTTCCCTCCAGCACGCAGACGCACGTTCCGGTCGCCTCCGCGATCACCGCCAGGGTGGTGCCGGTGATCTGGACTACGGCGTCGGGCGTCGTGATCGAAAGACGCGAGCCGTCGAAGCGGCGTCCGGTGGTGAGGCGCAGATGCCCATGGGCCACGCTCGCTCGTCCCGCGCGTCCGAACCACCGCCCCGGAGGCGCGGGGAGCACCGCCTCGGTGCCGGGCGTCAGCTGCATGGCCAGGAGCCCCGAGCTCACCAAGTCCAGGTCCTGCGAGCTCTGGAGCACGACGCGCGCGCCGGGGCGGAGATGCCGCGACAAGGCGGCGGCGTCCTCGATGGAATGGGGAACGCCGTTCACGAGCAGGGTGCCCGATCCGGAACTGGGCATGACGACCCAGCGCGGAGCCTGATTCAGGGCCATGGCCACCACCGTGATCGATGCGGCCGCGGCCATGGCGGCGATCCAGCGCACCCGATGGGCCCGCTTGGGCTCCGGCAGCGAAAGCACCGCGTGCCGCTCGGAGATCGCGCCCGAGACGAACTCCTGCTTCAATTGATTCCGGAACGCGGCGTCCGCGCGAGGCGGCGCGGCGCTCCGGATGCTCTCCAGCACCCGTGCCTCCTCCGGCCCCGGTTCGAATGCTCCGCCGTCGTTCATACCGTCACCTTCCCCAGCAGCTTCGCGAGCTCGGCCAGCGCGCGCGAGTAGCGCTTGCGCGCGGCCACGGGCGTCGTGCCCGTCGTCTCCGCGACCTGCTCGTAGCTCAACCCGTGATATTCACGCAGCACGACCGCCGCCCGGAGCGCTTCCGGCAGCTCGGCGATGGCCCGATGCACCTGATCCCGACGCTCGCTCCGGAGGAGCGCCTGCTCCGGATCGTCCTCCCGCGACACCAGCGGGGTATCGCCGTGCTCCGGGTCGTCGATCGGGGTGGAATACCGGGACAGCCGGTACGCGCCCGAGCGCCAGAGGTCGCGGCACACGTTGTAGGCGATGGTCGTGATCCAGGGCAAAGGGTCCCGGTCCGGATCCAGCGTGTGCGCGGCGCGGTGGATCTTGAGGAACACCTCCTGCGCGGCGTCCTCCGCCGCGTGCCGGTTCCCCAGCAGGCGGAACACCAGCGCGTAGACGCGATCGAAGTGGCGCTCGAAGAACGCGGCCAGCGCTTCGGGGTCGCGCCTACGGACCCCCGCCAGATCCAGTACGGACGAAGGGCTCGACTGTGCCGCGTCGGGCTGGGGAGGGTTCTTCTCCATGGGCGCGTCAGTATACCCAGGGAGGGGCGTCTAGGCGGGGCTGAGATCGGAACCCAATACCAGGACTCGACTTAATTCACTTTTCCGGACGCGCGCCGCGCGCTCTAGCTTTCCGAGCGCGGCCTGCGCGCCGAGCTCGAGCTCCCGGTCCTCCTTGGGGATCGTGCGCGCGTAGCGCTTCATCTCTCGGAGCAGGATGGCGGCGTCCATACGCGCGCCCAGCATGCTCTGGAGCTTTCCGAGGCGCTTGGCCCGGCGCGACGCGCCCGGACCCTCGAGGTCCGCGAAGTACTCCACGGCATACCGCGCGCGCTTGATGGCGATGCGGAGCGCGTGGACGTTCCGGGGCGTGGGGACGCGCTCGGCACACGTGCATGCCAGGAGCATCCTGCGATCCCATTCCGCCACCACGCGCGGGCCCACCACGAACGCGGGCATCGAAGCGCCCCGGCGCAGGCGGGTCTCGGAGCGCATCTGGATCCAGGGCCGCGCGGCGGCGCGGAACGCGGCGAACCGGGGCGAATCCAATTGGCGTATCAGGGCCGCGCGCCGGCGGGCGCGCCGTATCTCGAGCCGGTTGGCGAAGACCATGAGGGCGGCGCGCTCGGGCTCGATGGCCGAGGCGGCCATCTTGTGAATTCGCTGCAGGCCCACGTCGCAGTCGCGGACCCGTCCCAGCGCGCGGCCGATCCAGCGAAGCTCGCGCGCCCAGGCGCGCCGGGTCGGACGGCGCAGCGCCCCCTCGAAGACCCGCAGCGCGGTGCGGAGCCGGCGCCCGGCCACGCGCATGTCGTGCACGTACTCGGGATCGACGCCGATCCGCGAGCCCGCCTCGTTCCAGAGGAGCCGCGCGAGCTGGCGGCCGAGGTTCTTCTTCGCCACGTCGCCCAGGGTGTCGCCCTCTTGCGGCGCGAAGCGTATCTCGTCGAGCGAGGGAACGCGCACGCCCGCGGCACCCAGGGCCGCATCCATCTTGGTCTCCGAGCTGGGATGCACCCCCAGCGATCCCTCGATCGCGGCGCGCGCGTCGCCCAGGGCGTCGGGCGCTCCCTCCTCGAGCTCGATCTCCAGCTCGCGGTAGTCCTGCATCCGGTCGAGCGAGACCGATCCCAGCAACTCGTCGCGGCGCGACCAGCCGAAGATCTCGCGCTCAGCCTCCACCGTGGCGCGCACCCGGAGCCGGTTCACGACGTGAAGGGACGCGAGCGGCTCGAGGAGGCCGGCCACCGGCCCGGACGGGAGTCCCTTCCACGGAGGCTCCTCCTCCTGCGCGGGCTGCTCCCATTCCGTCCGCTCCAGCGTCTCCGCTCCAGCCTTGGCGAGCGTCTTGGCCTGCAACACGAGCGTGTCGCCCTGGCGTCGCAGCCTCAGCTGGATGCCGGCGCGATGGAGGAGCCAGTCCTCCGTGTCGAGATACCGGTCCTCGTGCGTCAGGGCGCCCCGGGGCGTGAGCTGGAACCCCGCGCGCTCCAGGACGCCCTGGATCGCTCCCGAGTCCTCCTCGTCCGTGATCCGGAACTTGAGCTCCCGCTCGAACATGCTCTTCATCCTACGTGGCGGCGATGTCGCGGAGCGCGCCGGGCTGCACCAGCCATTCCAGCGTGCCGTGCCCCGCGCCGGGCGCGTCGGGGAAGGAGACCAGGGCGGCGCCGCCTTTCTTGAAGATCACGTCGGCGTGGCCCTTCTCACCCACCAGGAGGTACGACGTGAATCCGCTGAGATGCGGCTCGTGCCCCACGATCGCCACGCGCTCGGCGCGGAGGGTCTTCAAGAATTGGAGCGCGCGCGCGAAGTCACCGCTCGGGACCAGGTCGTCCGAGAACTCGATCTTGAGGTCGGGGGCCACGACGTCGCGGAGGATCTCGGCGGTCTGGCGCGCGCGGATCAGGGGGCTCGAGACGATGCGCTCGGGACGGTCCGCGAACTCTTTCAGTCCGCGCGCGGCCAGCCTGAACTTGTGCATCCCTTCGGGGGTCAGGGGACGGTCCTCGTCCCGTTTGTAGGCGGGGTCGCCGTGCTCCACGGCGATGGCGTGGCGAACGATCATGAGCTCCATCTTTTGCCTCCTCTCTTACCCCAAAGTCTATCATATGCAGTAAGATAGGAGCATGGGTGATCCCAAGCCCGGCACCTTCCCGATCCGCTGCGCCGGCATGGACGTCGGCAGCAATGCCATGCGCCTCGCCATCGCGGAATTCAAGAGTCCGACACGCTACCGCATCCTCGAGCGGAAGCGCATCCCCGTGCGCCTGGGGGAGTCGGTTTTCAAGACGAGCCGCATCGCGCCCGAGACCCTGGACCTGGCCCTCGAGGCCTTCCACGATTTCCGCGAGACCATGAAGGAGAACGGCGTCGTGCTCCACCGCGCGGTGGCGACCAGCGCCACGCGCGAGGCGAAGAACCGCTCGACCTTCCTGGAGCGCGTGCACGAGGAGACCGGCATCGATCTCGAGATGATCCCCGGGACCGAGGAGGCGCGGCTCGTCGCGCTGGGGGTCCGGGCGAAGATGAAGCTCCGGGGCACCTCGCTCATCCTGGACGTGGGAGGCGGCTCGAGCGAGCTGGCCCTCGTCCAGAAGGGAGAGATCCTGCTCGTCGAGTCGCACAACCTGGGCACCGTGCGCCTCCTGGAGCAGCTGGGGGAGGCCTCCAAGTCGAAGCAGGACTCGCTCCGGATCCTGCGCGAGACCGTGCGCGCCTCGCGCTTCCCGCTCCTCGAATCGCTGAAGCGCCACCGCGTGAACCAGCTGATCGGCACGGGCGGGAACATCGAGGCGCTTGTCTCCCTGGATTCCCGGGACGCGAACAAGGACGACAGCGTGCGGAAGCCCACCGCGATTCTTCTGTCCAAGCTCCACCGGACCCTCGAGGCGATGGCGCAGCTCACCCCCGAGGAGCGCGCGAAGAAGCACGGACTGCGGGCCGACCGCGCGGACGTCATCGTTCCGGCCGGCGTGATCTTCGAGCACGTGGCGACGCGCACCCGGATCCGACAAATCATCGTGCCCTTCGTGGGCCTGGTGGACGGCGTGCTCCTCGACCTGGCGCGCGCGGCGGGGGCCTCGGGAAAAAAGGAGCTGGAGTCCTCGCAGACCCTGAACGCGGCTCGCGCACTCGTGCGGAAGTACGACACCGACCCGAAACACTCGCGTCACGTGGCCGAGCTTGCGCTCTCGCTCTTCGATCAGCTGAAATCCGTGCACGAGCTGGGGAAGCGGGACCGCCTGCTCCTCGAGATCGCGGGCCTCCTCCACGAGGTGGGGAACTTCATCTCCCCCAACGGGCATCACCGGCACGCGTACTACATCGTCTCGGAGACGCCGATCCTGGGCCTGACCGACGAGGAACAGCATGTGGTGGCCTGCGTCGCGCGGTACCACCGCAAGGCGCCCCCGGACGTGAGCCACGAGTGCTACGCGGAGCTGAACTCCAAGGCGCAGGACCGCGTGCGCGGGCTCGCCGCGATCCTCCGCCTGGCCGACGCGCTGGACCACGACCACCGGCAGCGGATCCGTACGGTTTCCGCCAAGGTGAAGGACTCGGAGCTCATGCTGAAGGCCAAGACGCGCGGGGACGTGACCCTGGACGAGTGGTCGGTCTCCGAGAAGGGCGGCGACCTCTTCAAGAACGAGTTCAACCTGAAGCCGGCGCTCAAGACCCATGCGTAACCTGACCTCCACGGCGCCGGTGGCCGCGGGACCCCCGGTGGCCGCCGGAACGCCGACGGTTCTCTCGGTCATCGACGTGGGATCGAGCGGCGTGCGCATGCTCCTGGCGGAGCTCAAGCCCGACGGGGCGGTCCGAATCCTCGAGGACGTGCAGAAGCCGCTGGCGCTCGGCCGCGAGACGTTCCGGACCGGGACGCTTTCGGCGGCCAGCATCCAGAAGGCCGTGAACATCCTCCGCCAGTACCGCTCGATGATGGACACGTACTCCGTGACCCACACGCGCGCCGTGGCCACGAGTGCGGTGCGCGCGGCGCTGAACCGGGACACCTTCGTGGACCGGATCTTCCTCGCGACCGGCATCGAGGTCGAGGTGATCGAGGGCTCCCAGGAGACCCTGCTCACCTTCGCCGCGGTGCAGCGCGCGCTGGCGGCGCGGCCCGACTTCACGAGCGAGGACTCGCTCATGTTCGAGCTGGGCGCGGGATCCACGGAGTGGGCGCTGGTCCGGGCCGGCGAGGTGGCGGGCTCTTTGACCTACGACCTGGGCACGCTCCGGATGCGGGATCTCCTGCGCGCCGAGGGAACGGACAAGCGCGCGGTGACGCGGCTCATCCAGCACAACGTGCGCGAGATGATGAACGAGGTGAAGCGGACGCTTCCGTTCGAGAAGGTGGCGAACCTGATCGCCATCGGCTCCGAAGCGCGCTTCGCCGCCCGCGCGCTGAAAGGCGAGGGCGAGCTGGCCGCGGTCTCGGCGAAGGATCTGAGGACTCTGGCGGACAAGATCCTGGCCATGAGCTCCGCCGAGGCGGCGGTTTCCTTCTCGATCACCACGTCCGAGGCGGAGTCCCTGGTCCCCGCGTTCCTCGCCTACGCCGAGCTCATCCGATTGAACCCGGTGGACAAGCTCCTCGTGGCGTCCGCGAGCATGCGGGACGGACTCCTCTTACAAGTAGCCCGCTCCATCCAGAGCGGCTCGGGCGTCTTCTTCCCCGAGCAGACCATCGCCGCCGCGCTGAACCTCGCGCGGAAGTACCACGCCGACGAGCGGCACGGCGTCCATACCGCGGCGCTGGCGCGGGCGATCTTCGAGGCCACGCAGGCGCAGCACGGCATGGGCGAGAACGAGCGTCTGCTCCTGGAAGTCGCCTCCATCGTGCACGACATCGGAAACTACGTGGCCGCGCGGGGGCATCACCGGCACGCGTACTACCTCCTCGTGAACTCCGAGGTGTTCGGGCTCTCGAAGATGGAGCTCGAGATCGTGGCGAACGTGGCCCGCTATCACCGGAAAGGCGCGCCGCAATCGGATCATCCCGCCTACGCCGCGCTGCCGCGCTCCGCGCGCCTCAGCGTGAACCGCCTGAGCGCCATCCTTCGCGTGGCGGACGCGCTGGACAAGTCCCACGCGCAGCGGATCCAGAATCCGAAGATCACCCTCCAGGAAGAGGAGCTCCTGATCGATGTGGACGGCGCCGAGGACCTGGCGCTCGAGCGCCTCACGCTGGACCAGAAGGGCGGATTGTTCGAGGAGGTGTTCGGGCTCAAGCCCGTGCTCCGGGAGACGACGTGACCGACGGCAAGGGGAACGGCATCGACGCCGAGCCGCGCTATCTCAGCCGGGCCCTGACCTGGCTCGGCTTCAACGGGCGCGTCCTGGAGGAAGCGCAGGACGGTTCCATGCCCGTCCTCGAGCGCGCCCGATTCCTCGGCATCTTCTTCTCCAACCTGGACGAGTTCTTCATGATCCGGGTCTCCGGCCTGACCGAAGCCGCGGAAGCCCTGGTGGATCAGCCCGGCGAGGAATCCCTCGCCACGGTCCTGGCGCAGGTGGGCCAGCGCTGCCACGGGCTGATGCGCGTGGCGTACACCACGTACGAACGCGAGATCCTGCCGGCGCTGGAAGCGGGGGGCGTGCGCTTCGTGCGCGACGAGGATCTGGCGCCGAAAGAGCGCGCGTTCCTGGACCGCCTCTTCGCGCGCGAGATCCTCCCGATCCTGACGCCGGCGGCGGTCGAGCCGGGCCAGCCCGTGCCGCACGTCATGAACGGCGTGCTCTGCTTCGCCGTGCGCCTGACGCGGCCGGGCGCGGAGGAGCGCTTCGCCTGGGTGCAGCTCCCGCGACAGCAGACGCGGTGGATCCAGGTCGGGAGCAAGAACGGGTACCGGTTCGCGCTGCTCGAGGACGTGGTGCGGCGCCACCTGGGCGAGCTCTTCCCGGGGCACGAGATCCGGGACGCCTCGCTCTTCCGCCTCACGCGCGACGCGGATTTCGCGACCGACGACCAGGAGGAAGAGGATCTGGTCGAGGCCGTGAAGAACGTGCTGAAGCAGAGGCGCGGCGGGGACCCGGTGCGCCTCGAGGTCGAATCCACCGCGAGCGACGAGGTCACGGACCGACTCGTGTCGATGTTCGGCCTGGATCTTCCGAACGTCTACCGCGTGCCGGGGTCGCTGGATCTCCGATTCTTGACGGACTTCGCGCGCGTCTCGTCGCTCCCGGCGCCGCGCGCGCCGTCCTGGCCGCCCCAGCCCGTGCCGGAGCTTCCGCCCGGGGAGGCGATCTGGGACACGATCGCCGAACGGGACATCCTTCTCTTCCATCCGTACGAGACGTTCGAGCCGGTGCTGCGATTGCTGCGCCTCGCCTCCGAGGATCCGGCCGTGCTCGCGATCAAGCAGGTGCTCTACCGCACGGCGTCCAACTCCGAGGTGGTGCGCGCGCTGGAGCGGGCCGCGGAGAACGGGAAGCAGGTGACGGCGCTTCTGGAATTGCAGG
>WNFL01093663.1_pt1 | contig 11574 bp, 10 predicted proteins | sample 5400361 | NCBI WGS metagenome assembly WNFL01 (sample SAMN13153351, study PRJNA577476) | soil metagenome | isolation source: 40 cm soil on Douglas fir-dominated hillslope | place: USA:California | collected 2013-09-17
GGTGATCGCATAGCCGCCCCAGAAGGGTCGGTTGTAATGAGCGGCCGCCGAGCTCACGAACAGCGCACGCCCGGCATCCGAAAGCCGCAACAACGGATCGAGCGAGCGGATCAGGCGCCAATTGGCCGTCAAGTTGATCGCGATGAGGTCGTCCCAAACCTTGGGCTGCAAATGCGTCAGCGGCGTCAGCACGCCCAAGATACCGGCATTGCCGAGAAGCGCATCCAATTTTCCCCAGCGTTCGAAGATCGCCGCGCCCATGCGATCGATGCCGGCGTAATCCTTGAGATCGAGCGGGACCAACGTCGCGCTGCCGCCGATCTTCTTGATCTCGTCGTCGAGCTCTTCGAGGCCCCCGACGGTGCGGGCAACCGCGATCACATGCGCGCCCGCTTCGGCCAGAGCGAGCGCGGCCGCGCGTCCGATCCCGCGCGACGCACCGGTAACGAGCGCGACGCGCTCTTTGAGGGAATGCCCCTCGCTCATCACACCACTTCGGCGAGGAGCGAGAGCTGACGGCGGAATTCGCCGGAGTCCGTGGGTTCGATCGGATACTCGCCCGAGAAGCAGGCATCGCAGAATTGCGGCGCGCCGCTCAAGCGCTTGGCTTCGCCCATGGCGCGATAAAGCCCGTCCATCGAAACGAAGGCGAGGCTGTCGGCTTTTATGAAATCGCGCATGCCGGAAGTGTCGAGCTTGTGCGCGAGCAGATCTTCCTTGTTCGGTGTATCCACGCCGTAGAAGCAGGAATGCGTGGTGGGCGGACTGGCAATGCGGAAATGGACTTCGGTCGCCCCTGCGTCACGGACCATTTCGACGATCTTCTTCGATGTGGTGCCGCGGACGATGGAATCGTCGACCAGGATGATGCGCTTGCCCTTGAGCTTTTCGCGGTTCGCATTGTGCTTCAGCTTGACGCCGAGATGGCGAATGCGGTCCGAGGGCTCGATGAAGGTGCGTCCGACATAATGATTGCGGATGATGCCGAGCTCGAACGGAATCCCCGACGCAGCAGCGTAGCCCAACGCGGCGGGTACGCCGGAATCGGGCACCGGGATCACCATGTCGGCCGCGGCCGGCGCCTCGCGCGCAAGCTCGGCACCGATGCGCTTTCTTACTTCGTAGACGTTCTTGCCTTCGACCATGGAGTCGGGCCGGGCGAAATACACATATTCGAAGATGCAAAAGCGCCGCGGCTTGGCCTGGAAGGGACGCAGCGACTCGATTCCTTCCTTGGTGATGACGATCATCTCGCCGGGCGCAATGTCACGAATGAATTCGGCGCCGATGATGTCAAGCGCGCAGGTTTCGGACGATAAGATCAACGCATCCTCGAGCTTGCCAAGCACCAAGGGCCGCACGCCGTAAGGATCGCGCACGCCAATCAACTTTTTCGAGGTCAAGGCCACAAGCGAATAGGCGCCTTCCACGTGTTTCAGCGCATCGATCAGCTTCTCGACGATGAACTCGTAATGGCTGCGCGCCGCTAAATGGATGATGACCTCGGTATCCGATGTGGACTGGAAGATGGCGCCTTCGGCGACCAGCTCCCGGCGCAGGAGACGCGCATTGGTGAGATTGCCGTTGTGCGCGATCGCCAAGCCGCCGCCGGTCAGATCGGCGAACATCGGTTGCACGTTGCGCACGACCGAGCCTCCGGTCGTGGAATAGCGCACATGACCGATGGCGTTGCGGCCCTTCAGCTTCGCGACGTGGCCCTCATTGCCGAATATGTCGCCGACAAGGCCGACATGGCGCTCCGAGGTGAATTGGTTGCCGTCGAACGCGACGATACCGGCCGCTTCCTGCCCGCGATGCTGCAGTGCATGCAGGCCAAGCGCGGTCAGTGCCGGCGCATCGTCGTGCCCGAACACGCCGAAAACGCCGCACTCTTCATGCAATTTGTCGTCGAATAGCGCCGTCATCGCGAGGAGTCCTGGTTTCTCCCCGTGGCCTCTATCAATCTGTCTAGCGCGCTCCGATCCCTGACGCCATAGGTTTTCCCGGTTTGTTCACCGGCCTTCGCCGCACCGGAGTCGTCCTTTTTGGAAGCGCCGTCGGATTCGCGCGCCGTCGTCCCGCTTTTCGTGCCCGGGACCAAATCCAGCAGCACTTCGCTCGTGTTTTGGATCAGCGGAAACAGCCGAGCCTGCGTCAAAACGGGCGGATGATCCTGCAACGGCACCAGCAATGCGAAAGCGATATAGCCGAGACCCACGATCACGAGACCTCGACCGGCGCCAAAGACCAAGCCGAGAGCCCGATCGACAGGCCCAATTTCAGAGCTCTTCACCAATTCGGAGAGCCGATGGCTGAGAATGGACAGCGGTATGAAGACGATCAGGAATGTGCCCACGAACGCCGCGACCCAGGCAACCCAGGGCGGCGAAAGAACGCTGCCCGCCAGCGGCTGAAAGGTGGGCGCAAAGCGCAAAGCGACATAAGCGCCGCCGACCCATTCGAAGATCGAGAAGGTCTCGTGGATAATGCCACGCCACATCGCGAGCACGGCGGAAATCAGGACCACCGCGACGACCACGACATCGATGACCGTGATGGACAATGCGCCCATGATTCGCCTCACCCCTTAGGTCGAGTTTACCATTTTTCGAACATGCTTCCGGCTCTTTACCCGTGAGACTCGCCCAATTGCCTCACCAGCGCGCCGACATCGGTGATGCGTTCCAATCGCAATCCCTCGCTCTTGGTGCCCGCCGGGACCAAGGCGCGCGTAAAGCCAAGTTTTGCGGCCTCCTTCAGGCGCGATTCAGCCTGTGATGCGGGCCGCACATCGCCCGAAAGCGCGATCTCACCAAAAACCACGCAATCCTTGGGCAACGGCTTACCGGTGAACGAAGAAACCAGGGCCGCCGCTGCTGCCAAATCGGCTGCCGGCTCCGCGATTTTCAGTCCGCCGGCCACGTTCAAATAGACGTCGTGACTGGATATGCCAAGCCCTCCCCTGGCATCGAGGACGGCAAGGACCATTGCCAATCGGCCCGAATCCCAGCCCACCACGGCGCGCCGGGGGCTGCCGTATGAGGAAGGCGCGACCAGCGCCTGAATCTCGGAAAGGAGCGGCCGCGTGCCCTCGATGCCGGCAAAGACGGCCGCACCGGGAGCAAGGCCGGTGCGGTCGCCGAGAAACAGCGCAGAGGGGTTCGCAACTTCGTCAAGGCCGCTGCCCGTCATCTCGAAGACGCCGATTTCATCGGTGGCTCCGAAGCGGTTCTTCACGGCCCGCAGGATGCGGAATTGATGGCCGCGTTCTCCCTCGAAATAGAGCACGGCATCGACCAGGTGTTCGACCGCTTTGGGACCGGCGATCTGCCCGTCCTTGGTGACATGGCCGACGAGGATGACCGCCGTCCCCGAAGCCTTGGCGTAGCGGACGAGATCCTGCGTGGCGGTGCGGACCTGAGCGATGGTGCCAGGCGCGGCGTCGAGTGCGGACGTCCAAATGGTCTGGATGGAATCGATGGCGAGGACATCCGGCACCGGCCCGGCGGCGATGGTTGAGAGAACATCCTCGACGCAGGTCGCGGAGCCGAGCTGGACGGGGGATTTGGCGAGCCCCATGCGCGCGGCGCGCAGTCGCACCTGGTCGAGTGCCTCCTCGCCGGAAATATAAACTGCGCTGTGCTTTGCATTGGCGTAAGCGGCAAGCGCCTGCAGGATGAGCGTCGATTTTCCGACACCGGGATCGCCGCCCAGCAACAGAGCCGAGCCGGGAACCAATCCGCCTCCCGTGACGCGGTCGAATTCGGCAATTTTGGTCGCGCGGCGTTTCGGCGCTTCGCCGGAATGCTCCAGCGTCTCAAGCGCGAAGGCCCGGCCCTTGGTGCTGCGCCGCGCGGACGCGCCCGCGGGCGGGGCAGCCTGTTCTTCGGTCAGCGTATTCCATGCGCCGCAATCGGCGCACTGGCCCGACCATTTGGCGTGCGCCGAGCCGCAGGATTGACAAACATAGGCGGGCGCCCCCCGGGCCATCAGCGCCGCACCTCCATCTTGATCGGTCCTTCGGCGGAGCCGCGGATGAACTGATCGACATAGGGATTGCCGCTTCGGTCGATGTCCTTGGTGAGCCCGTCCCAGATGATCTTGCCCTTGTAGATCATCGCGATTCGGTTCGAGATTTTGCGCGCGCTCGCCATGTCGTGGGTGATTGAGACAGCGGTCACGCCAAGGTCGCGGACTGTTGTATGGATGAGCTCGTTGATGACATCGGCCATGATCGGATCGAGGCCCGTCGTCGGTTCGTCGAAGAAAATGATCTCCGGATCGGCGGCGATCGCACGCGCCAAGCCGACGCGCTTCTGCATGCCGCCTGAAAGTTCGGCGGGCGAGAGACTCGCGACTTCGCTGCCAAGGCCTACTTTGGCGAGCTTCTCCAGCGCAATGTCTCGCGCACGAGCGCGAGGGACGCCGCGTCCCTGAATGAGGCCGAAGGCGACGTTTTCCCAGACGGGCAGACTGTCGAAAAGCGCGCCGCCCTGAAACAGCATGCCGAATTTCCTCAACACCGCGTCGCGTTTGGAGCCCCTTATCCGTGTCACGTTCTCGCCATCGACGAAAATCGTCCCGACGTCGGCGCGAAGGATTCCGAGCACGCATTTGATCGTCACCGATTTTCCACTGCCCGATCCGCCGATGATGACGATGGAATCGCCTTCGTTGATCGCGAGATCGACGCCGTCGAGAACGATTTTGGGGCCGAAGCGCTTCTTCACGCCCTTGAGCTCGATCTTGGGTTTGTCCGCCATCTTTGTCTCAGCGATTGAAGAGGATCGAGGTCATCAAATAGTTGGCGGCAAGGATCAGGATGGAGGCGGAAACCACTGCATTGGTCGTCGCTTGGCCCACGCCTTGCGCGCCGCCCTTGGAGTTAGCCCATCAACGCGATGATGAAGCCGAAGACCGCCGCTTTGATGAGGCCGGAAACGACGTCGCCCTGGGTGACGAAATCCGCGGTGTTCTTGAGATAGACCGCGCCGTTGAAACCGAGGCTGCGGGTGCCGACGACATAGCCGCCGAAGACACCGATCGAGTCGGCGACGGCCACGAGCACGGGCATGGTAATGACCGCTGCAACCAGTCGCGGCGTGACGAGGTACTTCACCGGATTGGTGGAGAGCGTGGTCAGCGCGTCGATCTGTTCGGTCACGCGCATGGTGCCGATTTCCGCGGCGATGGCGGCGGCCACGCGGCCGGCCACCATAAGGCCCGCGATCACCGGACCAAGCTCGCGCGTAATTCCAAGCACCACGATCTGCGGCACGAAGGATTCGGCGCCATAGCGGCTGCCGCCGATGAAGATTTGCAGGCAAAGCACCGCGCCGGTGAAGAACGCGGTAAGTCCGACGACGGGAAGCGAAAAGTAACCGATGCGCACCATCTGCTGCAGGATGAGGAACCAGTAGATCGGTGGACGGACGCAATGCGAAACGGCATCGACGGTGAACAGCGCAAGGCGCCCCGTGGCCGTAAGAAAGGCGACGAAAACCCGCCCAATGGCGGCAAAGATAGTCATCCGAGTCAAAATTTCCGCCATTTCAATCTCCGATGCGGCGCACGCGCGGTGAAATCGCCGTCAGCACTTCGTGGTTGTTTGTACCGGCCGCTGTCGCCAGTTCTTCCAGCGTGATGGTGTCACCAAGAAACTCGACCTCGGTCCCGCGGCGAACCGCTTGCTCTCCCAGCGCGCTCACGTCGAGCGCGAGCAGATCCATCGAGATGCGCCCGACAACGGGAACGCGAATGCCGCCGATCGCGGCCGAAGCTTTGCCGCTGCCGCTGCGCATCATTCCGTCCGCATAGCCGAGCGCGACGATCGCCAGCGTCACGGCTCGTTTTGCGGTAAAGGTTGCGCCGTAGCCCACGGTTTCACCCGCTCCGAGCTTGCGAATTTGCAGCACGCGCGAGGTGAACACGGCGACAGTGCGATAGGGATTGACGCGGCTCGGAACAGGATTACCGCCGTAAAGGCCCATTCCAAGGCGCACCATATCGAAGAGATAATCGCGGCCGAGCTCGATGCCGGCAGACGCGGCGAGACTCGCGGGCGCGGGCGGCGGCAATTGCGCGAGGCAGCTGCGGAAGCGTTCAAGCTGATGGCGATTCTTGGCATGATCGGGTTCGTCGGCACAGGCGAGATGACTCATGATGAGCGCGAGATTGATGCCGGAAAGCGCTTCGCGCGCGCGCGCAGCCAATTGGCCGAGCTCGTCATGCGACAATCCCGACCGGTTCATCCCGGTGTCGATGTGCAGTCCGGCGTCGAGGGAGGCCTTCCGGATTGCAGCGGCATGCGACCATTCGGCGATTTCATCGAGCGAATTTAAGACCGGCGTCAGCCGATGGGCGATAAGTCCGGGCGCCGTACCCGACGCCACGCCGTCGAAAACGAAAATTCGCGCCCGTGGCAGGAGCACGCGCAACGCAATCCCCTCCTCCAGCCGGGCGACAAAGAAGGTGTCCGCGCCCTCGGAGCCGAGTGCTTGAGCAATCGGGACCATGCCGATGCGATAGGCGTCCGCCTTGACCACCGGTGCGACCATTGCAGGCGCCGCGCGCCGCACGGCCTCGCGGTAATTCGCTACGAGAGCGCCCAAGCGCACCGTCAAATGCGCCGGAGCCTGGTCGGCCGATGAAGCCGAATCGCGTTCGTCTTGGTTCATGGTCCGTGAAAGAGAACGACAAGCAGCCTCGACTAGTCAAATGACCAGAGCCTTGTGTGGAAAGGCAAGGTCGGGCACATCGTCGAATCATGTCCGTGATTCTCTCTGCCGTCCTTCCTGTCTTCATAATAGCGCTCATCGGCTACGCCCTGGCGAAGGCAAACGGTCCTTTCGACAACAAGACCGTCGCCTTTTTGGTCGTGACTTTGGGCACGCCGGCCCTCGTCTTCTTCAATCTGGCGAAGACGACGGTGGTGCCCGGCGCCTTGGCTGGAATTGCGGCGGCGACGGTGATTGCGATTGGTTTTTATTTGATCACCGGCGCGCTCGTGTTGAAGGCAAGCGGAATGAGGCTGCGCACCTTTCTGCCCTCGCTCGCCTTCCCCAACGCTGGGAATTTGGGTCTGCCGTTGGCGCTTTTTGCCGCGGGCGACGAAGGCCTGAATTACGCGATCGTCATCTTCGCCATCACGTCGATCTTCAATCTCACCATCGGACAGGCGCTGGCGGCGGGTCGCGGCAATTGGACGGCTGTGCTCAAGAGTCCGATTATTCCCGCGGCGGCGCTCGGGCTGACATTCGCGTACGGCCACATTCCCGTCCCGTTATGGGCCGCCAATACGCTGTCCATGATGTCCGGCTTGACCATCCCGCTGATGCTGTTGATGCTCGGCACGTCGCTCGCCAAGATTCATGTCACCACGTTCCCGCGCGCCGCCGCGATGTCAGTCGTCCGCATCGGCATGGGCGTCATCGCCGGTTTTGCGCTTGCTTCCATGTTCGGGTTCACGGGCGCCGAGCGCATCGCCTTCGTCTTGCAATGCGCGATGCCGGTGGCGGTGTTCAATTATCTGTTCGCGCAGATGTACGACAACGAGCCGGGAGAAGTGGCGAGCCTGGTCGTGATCTCGACGCTTCTAGCGGTCGTCACGACGCCGATCGTCTTGGCGGTATTGTTACCGTAGACCGGCTCTATCGCCGTTCGTCCGGATTGGCCAAATTCGAGAAGCGGGTGAAGCGCTCGTCGAAGAAGAGCTCGACCTTATTGGTCGGCCCGTGGCGGTGCTTCTCGACCAGGATTTCGGCGCGGTTGTGCACGCGGTCGAGTTTTTCCACCCACTGGTCGTATTCCGAAGTGCCTGCCTCGGGCTCGCGCGACTTCAGATAATATTCCTCGCGGTAGACGAACATCACCACGTCGGCGTCCTGTTCGATCGAACCGGACTCACGCAAGTCCGAGAGCACGGGACGCTTGTCGTCGCGATTGTCGACCCCGCGCGAAAGCTGCGACAAGGCGACCACCGGAAGCGCCAATTCCTTGGCCAGCGCTTTCAATCCCTTGGTCACGTCGGAGATTTCCTGCACGCGGTTTTCGAAGCGCCGCGTCGAGGGCTCGACCAGTTGCAGATAGTCGATGACGATAAGCCCGATGTGCTTCTCGCGTTTCAAGCGTCTGGCCCGGGCGGCGATTTGCGCAATCGAGATGCCCCCCGTGTCGTCGATGTAAAGCGGCAGGTCGCCCAGCGCCTGTGCGGTTCGCACGAACCGGTCCCATTCCCCATCGGTGAACCGGCCGGTGCGGATCTTGCGCATCTCGATCTCGGTCTGCTCGGAAAGAACACGCGCCGAGAGCTGGGAGGCCGCCATTTCGAGAGAAAACAAGAGCACCGGCGCTCCGCGTTTGGGTTCGGCGCCGTCCGCCTTGTCCTTGGCCCACAGCCGGGCGGCGTAAAATGCCATGTTGGTCGCGAGCGAGGTTTTTCCCATGCCGGGACGTCCGGCGACAATGATGAGATCGGAGGCGTGCAAACCGCCCAACAGCGAATCCAGATCGGTGAACCCGGAGGGCACGCCTGAAATGTGTCCGCCGCGGGCAAGCGCCTGTTCGGCGCTGGTTACGGCCTGCGAGAGCGCGGCGTCGAATGAGAGCGGCCCTTCGCCGAACCTTCCTCGCTCGGCGACGCGATAGAGCGCTTTCTCCGCCTCTTCGATTTGCGCCGCCGGCGCAATGTCGATCGGTGCCTCGTAAGCGGTGTTGACGATGTCCTCGCCGATCCGGATCAGTTCGCGCCGCATCGCGAGGTCGGCAAGAATGCGCGCATAATCTTTGACATTGGGCAGCGCGGGCGCCGCGCGCGCGAGGCTGACGAGATAGGCTTGACCGCCGACTTCCAACAGCCCGGCGTCTTGTTCCATCACCGCCTTGAGCGTGAGAGGCGAGACCATATGGCCCTTCGCCCACATGCGCTCGATGGTGTCGTACAGGCGCTGATGCAAAGGATCGTAAAAATGTTCCGGCTTGAGCAAAGTCGAAACCCGCTCAAGCGAATAATTGTCGACCAAGATCGCGCCTAAGAGCGCCTGCTCGACGTCGACGTCATAGGGAAGCTGGCGAGGAGCCTCTTGCTCCATGGCCGATGTCCTGATTCGTTCGTGGGGCGGGGATCATCGTGAGCCGCGCCCGGCTTCGCAAGCGCGCTTTCGATGCGTCCACAGCTTAAGTTGGACTGCGCCGCCTAAGCGGCTTCATTCGCGCGCGAGGCCACCGCGAATCGCGATGTCCGTTCCAATTCGAGCATATAGTCGCGGGTGATGGGAAGAGAATCCAGGCGCTTGGCAAGCTGGATTTGGTAGACCACCAAATGGTCGTAACGGAAGCTCATTTCCGACGCGGCGAGGTAAAATTCCCACATTCGGCAGAAGCGCTCATCGTAAAGAGCCGCCGCCTTTGCCCAATTCTTGCGGAAACGCGTGCGCCACTCCTTGAGCGTTTCGGCGTAATGCAGGCGCAACACTTCGACGTCGGTGATGTACAGGCCTGAGCGCTCGATCGATGCGGCAACCTCGCTCATGGCCGGCGTGTAGCCGCCCGGGAAAATATACTTCGCGGTCCAGGAGTTGGTTACGCCCGGTCCGTCGGTTCGGCCAATGGTGTGGAGAAGGGCAACCCCGTCCGGCGCCATCAGATCACGCACCTTGGAGAAAAACGCATCGTAATGAATCACGCCGACATGCTCGAACATGCCGACGGAAACGATGCGGTCGAAGGGACCTTTGATCGCCCGGTAGTCGGCAAGCTCGAACCGGCAGCGTTCCGCGAGACCGGCCGATTGAGCCCGCGCATTCGCCATGGCCAGTTGCTCGGTGGAAAGCGTCACACCCAAGACACTGGCTTTGGAGTCGCGCGCGAGGTCGAGCCCAAGGCCGCCCCAGCCCGAGCCGATGTCGAGGACCGAGAGACCTGGCCGGTCGAGCTTCAGCTTGGCGGCGATATGCCGCTTCTTGGCGACTTGCGCCGCTTCGAGCGTCATTTTGGGATGCTCGAAATAGGCGCACGAATATTGGCGGTCGGCATCGAGGAAGAGGTCGAACAACGCGCCCGAGAGATCATAGTGATGCGCGACGTTCTTCCGCGCGCGCAGCGCGGGATTGAACTGCGCGACTGGACGCCACAGGCGGCGAAGCGCGCGCTCGAGGCTGACGAGCAGAGGAAGCCGTCCAACGCCCACGCTCGAGATGAGGATTTCGAGTACATCGGCGATGGTGCCATCCTCGATCGTCATGCGGCCGTCCATATAGGCTTCGCCAACCGCCTATCGTCCAGCGCGACCAGCGGCCGTGCAGCTTCACCGTGGCCCGTGGCGTGCCGTTGCCGTAGCTGCTCGCGCTGCCGTCTGGCCAGATGACGGTCAGCGTTCCTCGCGTTACAACTTGTTGTAGAACCGCTCCAAGCATGCCGTCCCCCGGCCTCTTTATTCAAAGCCTAACGTCGATGAATAACAATCAAAAGAGCCATACGATCCTTGGAAATTCACAGGCGAGCGCATTGTCGGCAGCTGGGACGCGGCACAAAATATTGAAATAAAAGAATAAAACCGCTCTATCTCAGGTTTCGCCCGAGAGCCGGCTTTAGTCGCACTTCTTAAAATTGCCGTCCCGGCAATCGCGGACGAGCGCCTGGGCGGCACGGAGCTGGATCGGGGTCATTTTGCTTGCGACCTCCTTGAAGTTCTCGTTGGCGATTTTTGCCTCGTCGCCGGAAAGCGACGCGGCCGCTGCGGTGAACCAAACGAGCGCGCGGGCGAGATCCTGCATGATGCCGTCGCCCTCGCGCGGCGCCGCGTAAATACTCGCGAGGTTGAACTGCGCGCGACCGTTCCTCTGCTGTGCCGAAAGGCGGAAATATTTCAGCGCCTCGAGGGCATTCTTCGGTACTCCATCACCGGAGTAATACATAGCACCGAGATTCAACTGTGCGCTGTCGAGGCCCTGATCGGCGGCCTTGCGATACCATTGCGCCGCCTGTTTGTAGTCCTTCGGCAAGCCGCGTCCATTGGCGTAGATGACGCCGAGATTGTACTGCGCCGACGCATTGCCGTGATCGGCCGCCAGCCGATACCACTTTGCGGATTCCTTGTAATCCTGGCTGACGCCCAGACCACGCTCGTAGATGGCGGCGATGCTCGCCTCCGCTGTCGAACTCTTTTTCTCGGCGGCGAGGCGAAACAGCTCCATCGCTTTTTTATAATCCTTAGCAACGCCCTGGCCGTTTTGATAAAGCACGGCAAGATCGACGATCGCGAAGACGTTGCCCTTGTCGGCGGCAAGGGTGAACCATTTCGCCGCTTCCTTGTGGTCCTGAGAGACCCCGAGAGAATTCGCGTACATCGCGCCGACTTTATATTGCGCCTCGACGTCGCCCTTCTCCGCCAGAGGACGCATTAAAGTCAGCGCGGTTTTGTAATCGCCCTTCTGGTAGGCCGCGAAGGCGTCATCGGACGGCGCCGCTCCAGCCGCACCGGCCATGAACATGAACGCCGCGATTGCCACAGCCGCATGTCTTAGCATCGCTGAATCCCTAGGCCGCCTCACCCAGGCTAAGCCTAACCTTGATCTG